>CDZV01027219.1_pt1 | contig 14007 bp, 15 predicted proteins | sample 554851 | NCBI WGS metagenome assembly CDZV01 (sample SAMEA3182090, study PRJEB8094) | gut metagenome | biome: human; feature: gut; material: Stool; isolation source: human stools | place: Canada | collected 2013-03-12
GACAAGGCAGGAAACCAAGTCGGCTGTACGGGCTTGTCTATTCGCAATGAAGATGCGACCCACATTATGTATCTCGTAACCAAGAGCCTTAAATACAATAGAGATAAAATCATAAATAACCTAACTGCCGTCATTCAGTCCATTATTGCTATGGATACGACGGGTACGGATGTCCTAAAGCTGCAAGAGCAGATTAAAAAGATTGAGGGCAAGCGGGCTAATCTGATTGACCTTTATATGTCCAATCTGATTAACAAGGACGAATTTACTGCCACCCGTGCAAGCTGCGATGCTGAAATCGAGGAGCTTCAATCTATTATCGAAAGCGTGGATAAACAGCGGGAAATGATAGAGCAGCAACAGCAGCTCTTAAAAGAGATTGAGGACGCAATCAAAGAGATTGTCAGCGACGTGGAGTACGAAGATGAGTTCTATAAGCACATTTTAGACAAGATGGTAGTTCAAGATAAGGATAACATAGATGTATATCTGAATTTACTTCCTATGAAGTGGAGCTATACGGTTGCAAAAGCATCAAAAAAAGCCGTAGCCTCTGAATGGAACATTTCAGAGGCTTCTCTACCGATATCCGTCAGCAGGCCGCGCTGCTCGTCAAACGGCATGGAATAGCGCTGGGACAGATACCGAAGCGCCGCGCCAAGCTCGCCGTTCGGGCCGCCGTACTGCGAGATGATGATGCTCGCGAGCTTCGGGTTCGTGTTTTTGATCCGCACCGGATACTGCAGCTTCTTTTCATAGACAAACATCGTCAGCCCTCCCCGTCGTTTGCAGCGTACTGCCACGGCCACGGGCCGCGCAGCCAGTCATAACCGGACTCGCCCACGGCGCTGCGCTGGACGATGGGGCCGTTCTCGGCCTCCCAGGCGGCTGCCGCCTGCGCATAAAGCCCAGAATAGGAGCGGAACAGCTCCGCCGCTCTGGCATCGCCGGGATGCGTATCAAGGTATTCGCCAAGCTCCACCACGGCGAAGCCCAGCGCCTGCAGGTCGCGCTGCAGCGTACCGCTCAGCTCGCCACTGTTCTCCTGTCCGCGCAGCGGAAGGTCCAGCCCCGGAAACAGGGTACCGCGCACGGCCCCGACCGCCGCTGCATAGACGGGCGGATCATCCCTCTGGAACGGGACAAAGGGATTTGCCAGCGGCGCGCAGGCCGGAAGCATGCCGCAGGCGGCATCCTGCTGTTCCGTGCGCTCCGGCTGCGGCGCTTCCTGCGCGGCCTCCTGCCGCGCCTCGCGGAGCGCCGCTTCGATCATGGGTTGCGTTCTGAATTCCAAATATGATTCCTCCTTTATTTCGCGCTCATCCCATGGTATGCCGCGCTCGTTCGGCACGTTCCTACACTTTGGGCAACACCGCATAATTCACCTTTGGCCTTCGCCGGACATTTTTCGCCGAATGCTCTTGCTGAATTGTGCGGTGCCGCCCCGAATGTTGACAAATCAATAAGTTTGTGCTATACTCTGCAGACAAGTTGATAAATCAACATATCGAAATGGAGGAACACCATGGAAGAACGCTATGGGGTCTTTACGCAGCGCATCGCGCGCATCAGCCGCTGCATCCGCCGCCTGAAGGCGGAGGAAATGGCGCGCTTCGGTCTGAAGGGCCCACATGTCTCGTGCCTGTACTATCTCGGGCTGGACGGCCCCCAGACGGCGGCGGAGCTTTCCGAGCGCTGCGATGAGGACAAGGCCGCCGTCTCGCGGACACTGGAATTTCTGCTGCAAAACGGCTATGTGACCACGGAGGCCGTATCGCGCCGCTATCGTAGTCCCCTGTATCTGACGGACCGTGGGCGCGAGGTCTTCGCCGCCCTGCAGGCACGCATTGCCTCGATGGAGGACGCTGCCAGCATGGGCCTGACAGAGGAGCAGCGGAGCAAAATGTATGCCGCACTGGAATTGATCTGCGGCAATCTGGAGCGGCTGTGCGCCGCAGAACAGGAGGATACCCTATGAAACCCGTCCGCATTCTTGTCGACTCGACCGTCGATCTGCCGGAGCGCTGCCGCGCACAGGTGCGCGCCGTTCCGCTGACGGTGCATTTCGGAGACGAAGAGCTTATTGATGGCGTTACCATCGACCGCAGGCGCTTTTATGAGCGGCTGATCGAGTCCGACGTGCTGCCCACGACGAGTCAGGCCACTCCGGCGGCCTTTGTCAAAGAATTTGAGGCCGTCCGGCAGGCCGGAGAGAGCGCCGTAGTCATCACCATCTCTGCCGAGCTGTCCGGGACCTATCAGAGCGCCTGCATTGCCGCGGCAGACTATGAGGATATCTATGTTGTTGACAGCCGCAGTGCCGCCATCGGATCCGGCATTCTGGCAGAGCTGGCGCTGGAATGGGCGGCGGACGGCATGGCTGCCGCCGAGCTTGCCGGGCTGCTGACGAAAAAGCGGGACGACATCTGCCTGCTCGGCCTGCTCGATACGCTGGAGTATCTCCGCCGCGGCGGGCGCATCTCGCGCACGGCGGCGCTCGCGGGCGGGCTGCTCGGCATCAAGCCGGTCGTTACGCTGGAAAACGGGGCCGTGACCATGATCGGCAAGGCGCGCGGCTCGAAGCAGGGCAACAACCTGCTTGTGCAGAAGGTACGCGAGAGCGGCGGCATCGACTTTTCCCTGCCGATCCTGCTCGGCTACACCGGCCTGAGCGATGCCCTGCTGCAGAAATATGTGGCGGACAGCGCGGCGCTCTGGCGCGATCACTGCGGCAGTCTGGAGCAGACGCTGCTGTGCAGTGTGATCGGCACACACACGGGGCCGGGTGTCGTAGCGGTCGCGTTCTTCAAGAACGGTGTTTGAGTGCAGTCAATTTATAACAAACTGACATGCTTTTATACAATTGACGTCAATACGGAGTATGTAAAATTTGAAACGTTTCATGCAGTTCGGTTTTGGGCAGGCTACATGGAATTATTTCAAAATATTTAGCAAAATCCTGTTTACAAACGGAACATAGTATGATATATTGAGCATGTAAGCAGGAATCATGGATTCTTCCACACAGAGCTGAATTTCCTGTTACAGGAATCGGCCGTTGGCAGGCGGCTGAAATTTAAAAAGAAAGTTGGGAAAGTTATGCCTCAGTTTGTACAGTCCGAACAGCAGCGTGAACTGATCAGTTCTCTCGTCCAGGAGCTTCCCGCCTACCGCAAGAAGATGCGGATGTCTCAGGCAGAGCTCGGTGATGCCGTCGGCAAGAGCCGTCAGAAGATCTCCGAGATGGAGCGCGGCTCTGCTCCCCTCGGTTGGGACACCTATCTGGCTATCCTCATGGTCCTGGGCGCTCATGGCGTTCTGGAGCCGCGTGGCCGTGATGCCGAGCGTCTTGCCGCTACCGGTCGCCTCATCGGTGGTCGCATCCGCTTCTGATTTCTGAAAACGGGATAGAACGCAAATGCATGTAAAGGTCCGCTGTTATGCCTGACAGCGGACCTTTTTGCAGCCTGAACGGGGCTGGCACCATTCGCAGCGAAAAAATTTTTCGCATTCCTGTAAGATTTTCTCTCCGGCGCGGTCTTATTGGCAGAAAGGAGGTGGCGCCGTGTCAGAGCTTGCGGAGATCTACCGCATTTATTTTGATGATGTCTACCGCTATCTGCTTGCCCTTTCTCACGATGCCCAGCTTGCCGAAGAGCTGACGAGCGAAACATTCTGCCGCGCCATGCGCGCGCTTCCCGGCTTCCGCGGGGCCTGCGATATCCGCGTCTGGCTCTGCCAGATCGCGAAGAACTGCTTCTATACCGAGCAGAAGCGCATGGGCCGCATCGAGCTGCTGGGTGACGGGAAAATGGAAGCACTTCCCGCTTCCGCCCCGAGTCTGGAGGAGCAGCTCACGGACCGGGACGATGCCGCACGCATCCGGGCCGCGCTCCACAGCGCGCCGGAGCCGTATAAGGAGGTCTTCCTCTGGCGGGCGCTCGGCGGTCTGAGCTTCAGGACCATTGGGCAGCTTTTCGGCAAATCGGAAAACTGGGCGTGCGTGACCTATCATCGCGCCAAAACCATCATCCGAAAAAACATGGAGGGATCAACATGAATCAGGAATGCAGCATTGTGCGGGACCTTCTCCCGCTGTATGCCGAGCGGCTTACGAGTCCGGAGACCGCTGCCTTTGTAGAAAAGCACCTGCGCACCTGCGCGGTCTGCCGCGCCGCCCTGCAGGAGACACAGGCCCCGCCTGCCCTGCAGCCCGCTCCGGACGCCGCGCCCCTGCAGCATTTGCAGAAAAGGCTGGCGCGCAAGCGCCTGCAAATCATCGTGATGACGGCTCTGTTTGTCCTGACGGCCGTGATATCCGCAGCCGGCATTTTGAATGCTCCGATCTATTTCCCCTATACGGACGATCTTGTGCAGGTGACGGAGGATGCGGGAGCGCTGGAGCTTACGTTCCGTGCTGATGTCGCCAACGTCTCGACGGAGCGCTTTGTCGATCCGGACGATCCGTTGCGCGAGATCTGCCTTGTGGAGGCCTGGTCGACGCTCTGGGAGCGCTGGTTCTCCGGCCCGCATACTCAGGCCGCCCGGCTCAAGGCGGAGGGCGGTAAGCCGCTCACCGTTCTCTATAGCGAAAACGACGGTACGGAGGCCGTTTATCTCGCGGGAAAGCCGATGGCCTCCGGCGGCATGATCGCCCTGCCGTCCTTGACGCTCAATTACTATGCCTTTGTAGCCCTGATCGTTCTGGCAGCCGCCGTGCTCGTCCGCATCATTGTGCGGAAAAAGCCGCGCGCCTGCGTCTGGACGGAACGCGTGATCCTGCTGCCGGTCGCCTATCTGCTGGCGCACGTCACTCTTCTGGGGCTCACTGCCACGACCTATTCTCTGCCGCATGATTTTGTCTTTGTGTTCTGCGCGGCGCTGCTGCTGTACTGTGCGCTGCTGCTCCTGCACGGGCTGATCCGCGACGCGCTCGAGCGCAGAAAAAGTGCCTGATACCCGCTCAGCGGCGCTCAAGAAGCGCTGCTGCAGAAGTATCAAAATACAAATATGTAAAGGACCGCTGCGTCGCGCAGCGGTCCTCACAGACTGTCAAAAAACCTGCCCAGCCAAAAGTTTCGGAGGGAAGGATAGTGCGAAAGGAAACCGTCAGGGTGTCCTTTCGCGTTCAATGACCCGCCGCAGCGGTCCTGGCTTGTTTATTCGCGATAGCCCTTCATCATTTCCTGAAACAGCTCATACGTCGACGGTGGCGTATAGGTGATGGCGTTTGCGCCTGCCTCGATGGTGCGCAGGATACTCTCGCCGGTCTTGCCGCCCGTTGCGATGATGGGCACGTCCGGCAGGGCCTTGCGGGCTTCCCTCACCAGCTCCGGCGTCTGCGCAGCGGCTGCGATGTTCAGAATGGAGGCTCCGGCCTCAATGCGCGCCTCGAAGTCCGTGCCGAATTTCGTCACGGTGATGACGGTCGGGATATCGATCACGCCGGAGACCGCGCGGAGATTCAGATTGTTGATCGGCGCATTGAGCACAACGCCCATCGCGCCCTGCGATTCGACGTCGCGCGCAAGCTGCACCGTGCGCAGGCCGCGCGTCGTGCCGCCGCCGACGCCGCAGAATACGGGGACATAGGAATATTTGATGATCGCGTCGCTGATGGCCTGCTGCGGTGTGAACGGATAGACGGCAAATACGGCATCCGCGTCACAGTTCCGGATGATGGCCAGATCGGTCGTGAATACGAAGCTCTTCAGCCTGCGGCCGTTGACGATGATGCCGCTTGCCTGATAGATCTCCTGCGGCATGCGCAGGATGTGGCGCAGGCGGCTGTCGATGCTGGGGGTCTGCTTTTCCATACGAGGGTCCTCCTGTCTCTTTTTTGCCAGTATACCACGAAATTATGAATACTTCGAGAACAAATCATTTCCGTTCTGCCTTACTCTGCTGCGGAAAGCGCACGGCGCAGAAAATCGCGGTAGGCTTCCGCGGCCGACGCCGGGAACACGATCTCCGCCCGGCCGCCGAAGCCTGCGAGCCAGCCGAGGAACGTCGGTGAAACGGAGATATCCGCCTGAAAGACAAAGTGGTCCGGCCCGTCCGGCACGAGCAGGCGGTCACGGCCGAAGCGGTCGAGCACAACGCCTGCCAGCGAGTTTTCAAACCGCAGCTTCATGCGGCACTGCTCCCCGCGGAACATGCCGAACACCTGCTGGGAATAGACGGCCGGGTCAAAGGAGCGCGTCTCGTCGTTGCTCTCGCGCGGGACGCCTGTCGCAGTGATCTCCGTCATCTTGTCCACGCGGTAGTGCGTCAGGCCGTGCGGCGCGCCGTAGGCCACGAGATAATAGTTCTCGTCCTCCCAGCACAGCGCGATGGGGCTTGCCTCATAGGTCTTCGGCCGGAAGCGGCGCCGGCCCTGCAGATCCCAGTCAAAATAGCGGAACGTGATGCGGCTGTTCCCGGCGATAGCCGCATGCAGCGTATCGACATTGCGGCAGACGTCCTCGCTGCCGCTTTTGGCGCGGCCGGTAACGACGACCTCGCGCCGCAGCAGCTCCGCTTCGTGCGCGCTCGAGAGGGCGGCGAGCTTGCGGATCAGGGCCATGGACTCCTTTTCGGAGAGGAACCGCGCCGCCTGCACGGCGTCGACGAGCAGCTTCAGCTCTGAAAGGGCGAAATCACGCTCCGGCACATAATAGCCGCCGTTTTTGCCGCTGACCTTGCGAATTTCCATGCCGTAATCGCGCAGGGTGTCCAGATCATCATAGACGCTTTTGCGCTCCGCACGGATGCCCTCGCCCTCCAGCGCGGCAAGAATCTGCTGCATGGACACCGGGTGCTGCTCGTCCGTGTGGCTGCGCAGATAATCGCGAAGGATGAGGAGCTTCAGCTTCTGCCGTTCCGATTTTGCCATGGTACTCTCACCTCTGCTGTCAACATACCACACCGGCGCCATAAATTGCAAGCCCCGTTTTGGGAAATGGAAAAAAATTTCCCGCAGGACTTCTCTGCTTGACGATTCCGCCGCTTCGTGGTATCCTAGAATAGAATATCATGACACGAGGATACGCTATGAAGCTGAATCGCAATGAAAAATATGTCAAATGGGGTCTCACGGCCTTTCTTGTGATTGTTGCCGCCGGACTGTTCTGGCTCGTTTTCTCCAACCTGCGCGGCTTTTATGATCTGATCGTCGAATTCCTCAACATCATCGCCGCTCTGCTCTACGGCTGCCTGTTTGCCTATCTGATGAATCCCGTTATGAAGGTCACGCAGCGGATCATGGACAGGCTGCTTGCCAAACGGAACCTCAGCGATCGGATGGCCGCGCGCATCAGCAAGATCACCGGGATCTGCGCTGCCGTGCTGGTGTTCTGCCTTGCGGTCTATGCACTCATCGCTCTTATCGTGCCGAACCTGATTGCAAGCATCGAGGAGCTGCTGCAGCCCGAAAAGCTCGAAAGCTATTATGCGACCATCAGCAAGTGGTTCCGCGGCATTTTCACGAACAGTGACATCCAGTCCTTCCTGGAAAAGACTGTCGGCGACCCGCTGGAGATGGTCATCGGCTGGCTGAAGAAGCTCGATTACAGCGTGATCGTCACGAGCCTGACGAGCTCGGTCTACAGCGTTGTGATGGTCATCTTCAATATCCTGCTCGGCATCGTCGCGGCCGTGTATATCCTGATCTTTAAGGAAGAGCTCTGTGCGCAGGCCAAGAAGGTCACCGTGGCGGTCTTCAGTCGCCAGCATGCCGATCGCCTGCTGGAGCTGGCCCGCCGGACGAACAGCATCTTCGGCGGCTATGTTATGGGAAAGATCATCGACGCCGTGCTCGTCGGCGTCATCACCTACTTCGGCGTGCTGTTCATGGGCATGCCCTATGCGGCGCTCATCGGCACGATCGTCGGCGTGACGAACATTATTCCCTTCTTTGGCCCCTTCCTCGGCGCGGTGCCCTCGGCCCTGCTCCTGATGATCGACAAGCCCGTCAACGCCCTGTATTTCTGCATTTTCATCCTCATTCTGCAGCAGGTCGACGGCAACATCATCGAAAACCGCATTCTGGGTGAAAAGCTCGGCATTTCGGACTTCTGGGTGCTCGTTGCCATTCTGGTCTTCGGCGGTATCTTCGGCTTTGCCGGGATGCTTCTTGGCGTGCCGGTCTTTGCCGTGCTCTACACCGTCATCGGTGACCGCGTCAACAAGCGCCTTGCCCGTAAGCGCCATCCCCTGCAGACGAGCCTGTACTATACGATCCGCACCGTGGACGACCTGCCGCCTGTGACGGAGCCGAGCTACACGAGCGCTGCCGAGGAGCCTGCCTACGAAACACAGATCGACCCGGACGACGATATGGAGATCGACGATCCGGATTATGACGATATCCCCGGCTGAGCCGGAAAGGAGGAATCCATGGACGCATTTTTTGCCTCTGCCGCCGAATACTTTCAGGGAAGCGGCTCCGGCTTTGTCTCGGTGTTCTGCACCGTGTGGCGCTACCTTGCGCCGGTGCTGGCCGTGCTGCTGCTGTGGCGCTGTGCCCGGCCGCTGCTGAAATTCCGGCGGGAGCCGGAGACGTGGGCATGGCTCGTCATGCCGGACGGCAATCAGCTCCCTCTGACACACTGGGAGAATATCCTCGGCCGCGCGAAGGGCTGCGACATCGTCGTGGACTTCCCGACCGTTTCGCGCACGCACGCCGTCCTCACGCGCTATGATGACGGCAGCTGGTCCGTCACGGACATCGGCTCACGCGGCGCAGTCACGCTCAACGGCGAGCCGGTCCAGATGGCTGCCGTAAACTACGGCGATACCATCTCGCTCGGCGGCGTGGACATGGTGCTTGCACCCGTCACGCAGTCCGAGCTCGAGGAGCAGCTTGCCAGCCGCACGCGCCCGGCCCATCAGTCCTCCCCTGCGCTGACCCTGTTTCTGCTGACGGTCTTCCAGCTCCTGACGACGCTGCAGCTCTGGATGGGCGCGGAGGCCGAAACGGCCCAAACGGTCGTGCTGAGCTTCCTCGGCCTGCTGGCCGTGGGCTGGCTGCTGTTTGCCGTGCTGCGTATGATGCGCCGCAGCGGCTACGAGGTGGAAACGCTGGCCTTTTTCCTCAGCACGCTCGGCTTTGCCGTCATCGCCTCGGATAACCCAGCCAATCTTACAAAGCAGCTCATCTGCCTGCTCGGCGGCATCGTGATCTATCTTATCATCGGCTGGTCGCTGCGCGACCTGTCCCGCGCGAAGAAATTTCGCTATCTGGCCGCCGTCGGCGGCATGCTCCTGCTGCTCGTCAATCTGGTGTTCGGGCAGGAGAACAACGGCGCGCGCAACTGGATCTCGCTTGGCGGCATCTCGTTCCAGCCGTCCGAGCTGGTCAAGCTCTGCTTCCTCTATGTCGGCGCATCCACGATGGACCGCATCGTAACGAAGCGGAACCTGTTCCTGTTCATTGTCTATTCCGCCGCCATCTGCGGCTGCCTTGCCCTGATGAACGACTTCGGCACGGCGCTCATCTTCTTCGTCGCGTTCCTCGTCATCGCCTTCCTGCGTTCCGGCAGCTTCGCCACGGTCACGCTGGCCTGCGCGGCCACGGGCTTTGCAGGCGTTCTGGCCGTTCGCTTCCGGCCGCATATCCTGCGCCGCTTTGCAACATGGGGCCATGCGTGGGAATATGCCTCTGCGGGCGGCTACCAGCAGACGCGCGCGATGATGTGCATCGCCTCCGGCGGCCTGTTTGGCCTCGGCGCGGGCAACGGCTGGCTCAAATATGTGTTTGCGGCGGATACGGACCTCGTTTTTGGTTTCCTCTGTGAGGAATGGGGCCTGATCATCGGCCTATGCGCCGTTGCGGTCATCGTGATCCTTGCGGTGTTCACTGTCCGCTCGGCCAAGGTCGGCCGCAGCAGCTTCTATACCATTGCTGCCTGCGCCGCCGTGGCGATCCTGACGATCCAGACCATTCTGAACGTGTTCGGCACGATGGACCTGCTCCCGCTGACCGGCGTGACGTTCCCGTTCCTTTCCAACGGCGGCTCGAGCATGCTGGCTTCGTGGGGCCTGATCGCCTTCCTCAAGGCGGCGGACACGCGCCAGAACGCCAGCTTCGCGGTCCGCACCGCAAAGGCAGAGGAGGTGGAGCCGCTTGAATAAGCTTGCAAAACGCGCGTGGTTCGCACTTGCGCTGGCGGGTGTGCTTTTGCTCGGCATGGGCGTGATCGTGGTGCGTTACTTCATCGATTCGCCGGACTGGGTCACGTTCCAGAACAGCCCCCATGTCTATACGGACGGCGTTATGAACAGCGGCAAGATCGTCGACCGCGGCGGCACCGTCGTGCTCGATGCCACGAACGGCAAGTCCTATGCCGACAGTGCCTCGCTGCGCCGCAGCATGCTGCACCTGCTCGGCGACCGTGAGGGCAATATCACGCCGTTCCTGCTGCAGGAATACGGTTCGGAGCTTGTCGGCTTCGACCGCATCAACGGCACCTATTCTACCGGCAAGCGCGAGGGTCAGATGATGCTGACCGTGAGCGCAGACGTGCAGCGCACGGCGCTGGCCGCGCTCGACGGGCGCAAGGGAACCGTCGGCGTCTATAACTACAAGACGGGCGAGATCCTCTGCGCCGTCTCCTCCCCAACCTACGACCCGGACGATGTGCCGGACGTGGAGGGCAACCCCGAGACCTATGAGGGCGTGTATGTCAACCGCTTCCTGCACGCCACCTATACGCCTGGCTCCGTCTTCAAGCTCGTCACGGCTGCAGCCGCGCTGGATGAGATCCCGGATATCGGATCCCGGACGTTCACCTGCGAAGGCAGCGCCGTCATCGGCGGCGAGACCATCCAGTGCAACGGCGTGCACGGCACGCTGAACTTTGAAGAGGCGCTGGCCCACTCCTGCAACGTCGTTTTCGGCGAGATCGCAGCGGAGCTCGGCCCAAAGACGCTGATGCGCTATGCCGAGCAGGTCGGCGTCACACGCCGCTACAGCTTTGACGGCACGACGACGGCCGCCGGAAGCTTTGATGTCTCCAATGCGGCGGAATCCGAGCTGGCATGGGCCGGCATCGGCCAGTATACGGACCAGATCAACCCCTGTCAGTATATGACCTATATGGGCGCGATCGCAAACGGCGGCTCCGCCGCGGAGCCATTCCTCGTAAAGAAGGTCACATACGGCGACTCGGTCAAGTACAAGGCTTCTACAAGCTCCACAGGACGTCTGCTCGACAGCACGACGGCCGGCCGCCTTGCGGACATGATGCACAATGCCGTCGTCAACGTCTACGGTGAGTGGAACTTTGCCGGGCTTTACGCAGGCGGAAAGTCCGGCACGGCGGAAAACGGCGGCGGGAAGGCTGCCAACGCTGTCTTTGCAGGCTTCCTGCAGGACAGCGACTATCCCCTCGCCTTCATCGTCGTGGTCGAGGAGGGCGGCGGCGGCGCGTCGGTCTGCACGCCGATCCTCAGCCAGGTGCTCAGCGCCTGTGTGGTCGCCATGGATGCCGATTAAGAAAAATTGCTCCGCAGGATGGGAAAAATCCCATCCTGCGGATTTTTTATACATTTTCGTTCATCCGGCGGGACAGCTCACCGAGGTGCTTGGAAAGATAGATGAGCTCCGGCGAGAGCTTCGTCAGCTTCCCGTTCTCCACGACGTAATTTTCGATCATCACGGCGGAGAGGTCCATCATTCGCCGCAGCTCGTTCTGGATGTAGTGCATCTGCACGCAGTGCGGCGAGCGGTCGACCGTCGCAAAGCGCAGCGTGCGGATCTTGCCGGTGTAGAGCATGGCGCTGATCTTCGTGATGGCCATGTTGATATGCGTCTGTTCGAGGCACAGCTCAAACACATGGCCGGACGATGCGCACAGCTGCGCAAAGCCCTCCGGCTCCATGTCCGGCAGGCAGCTGCCGACGATCAGCACCGATTCGCCGACGTCATAGACGTTTGTTTTCATCAGCTCTTTCATGATTTTCTCTCTCCCTTAATCCAAAACATCAAACAGCGCGCCGTCCAGCGTCAGCACATCGTCCATGGGAATGTCCGTTTCGTCCAGAAGGCGGATACGGCGTGCAATGAGATCGATCTGCTTCACGATCCCGCTGACGGTCTCATAGACTCCGCCGGATTTCCGTTCATCCGGCCGGAACCGGGTCAGGCGGACCTCCGGCCGTTCCCCCAGATGCTCCAGCAGCAGGCGGAAACGCCGATCCAGCGCGGCCAGCTCCGCCTCGGCCGGGGTGATCCGTTCCTGCGTGAGGCGTGCGTTTTCGCGGATGGCTGCATCATAGCCGGTCAGGGCAGCAAACGGCGCGAACTGCGCCGCGCGGTCGGCCATTGGCATGGGCGGGTGCTTTTTGGAGACATGGTGCGGCAGGTGCAGGATCGCGTCATATTTTCCGGTCATGTATTTCTCCTCATGCCTTGTGCCCGCCGATCCTGGCGTTTCGCTCGCGGGCCGTTGCGCCCTCCTCCAGACTCATGCCCTTGAGAATGGCATTTTTGCCGAATTTCTTCTTGATGGCCAGCGTCGTCTCCTGCAGCTTCTTTTCGCGCGCCAGCGCCGCCTGCTCCGCCTCGCGCCGGGCGTCCTCGGTGGCAAGATCGGTGAACAGGTCCAGCTGCTCCATCTCCTCCGGCTGCGCCTCGTCCTCCGGGACGATGTGCGCGGCGACGAGATACATGCGCCGGACGAGCAGCCCGCCGTCCACGATGCGGTCAAACAGGGCGGAGGCCGCTTCCATGATCCGCCGTGTGGAGGACGACGGTGCGTTAAGCTTCTGCGCGCCATGCGCGGCCTTCGGCACGCGCCGCCCGTAGCGGTCCTGCTCCACCGGGCCGGAATAGGCCGTGCGGCGGGCCGGGTCCGTCAGATTCTCAATGTCATAGCCGACTGTCAGCACGACCTGGTCCGTCACGAGGCCCTTTTCCACCAGCTCCAGCGAGAGCTGATCCGCCATTTCCCGCAAAACAAGCCGGGCCTTTGCCGCCTCGTAGGGGCAGCTCAGCACCTGCCCGGAGCTCAGGCTGTTCTCGGACGGGCGGTAGGCCTTGATGGACGGGACGGTGCAGGGCTCCCAGCCCCACGCGTGGTCGATGAGCAGCTCCGCATTCTTGCCGAACAGGCGGTAGAGCAGCTCCTCGTTCTGCTCGGAGCAAAGCGCGACGTCCCCCATCGTGAACATGCCGTGCGCCTCGAGCCTGCGGGCGATGCCGCGGCCGACGCGCCAGAAGTCTGTCAGCGGCCGGTGTGGCCAGAGCTCCCTGCGGAATTTCGTTTCATCGAGCTCTGCGATCCGCACACCGTTTTCATCGGCCGGAATGTGCTTTGCCACAATGTCCATGGCGACCTTGGCGAGGAAGAGATTCGTTCCGATGCCGGCCGTCGCCGTGATGCCGGTCGTTTCGAGTACGTCGCGGATGATGGTCTGCGCCAGCTCATGGGCGGTGCAGTCATAAGGATAGTCCGTCACATCGAGGAAGACCTCGTCGATGGAATAGACGACGATGTCCTCCGGTGCGATATATTTTCGGTAAATTTCGTAGATGCGCGTACTGTATTCCATATAATAGGCCATGCGCGGCGGTGCGATCACGAAATCCACCGCCAGCGCAGGGTCGCGCTGCAGCTCGGAAAACTGGTGTGAGCTGTCGGTCAGCGTTCTGCCCGGCGCGCGGGCCTGCCGCCAGGCATTGACCTCGCGGACGCGCTGCCGCACCTCGAACAGCCGCCCGCGGCCGGAGATGCCATAGCTCTTGAGTGTCGGCGTGACGGCAAGGCAGATCGTCTTGTCCGTCCGCGACTCATCCGCCACGACAAGGTTCGTGTTCAGCGGGTCCAGCCCCCGCTCGCGGCACTCGACGGAGGCGTAAAACGATTTGAGATCAATGGCAAGATAGGTGCGCTGCTTCATCGTTTCCTCCTCCGTTGTTTTCTGTTATTTTACCATAGCGGCCCGGAGATTACAACACCTGCACAAAGAGCCGGAGCGTTTGGCTCCGGCTCAGCTTGTCAAAAAAGTCCCTTCGGGCCTTTTTCG
>CDZV01059679.1_pt1 | contig 14004 bp, 10 predicted proteins | sample 554851 | NCBI WGS metagenome assembly CDZV01 (sample SAMEA3182090, study PRJEB8094) | gut metagenome | biome: human; feature: gut; material: Stool; isolation source: human stools | place: Canada | collected 2013-03-12
CACGCGGCCCTTGGCATCCACCCTCTTCTCATAGGGGGAGCCATCGGAACCGATATAGATAACGCTCTCCCCGCCCTTCGGGAATTTGGCCTTACCTTCAGCAATAAGCTTATGCTTTTCTTCACGAATACGTTCGAGAAGGACGCTGGCAGGCTCGTCGTTCGGATCCTGTGGCACAAGCTTACCCTCAATTGCCATTTGAAGGATTGAGTTCTTCAGGTCTTTTGCCTTCATCTACGCCTCAATCCCAAGAATCTCGCAAATACGAGCAAGCTTCTGGTCAATCTCGGCATCGAGCTTAGCGCGCTCCTCTTTGTAGTTCCTGATCAGTTCGTCAGGCGGTAAGATCTCCTCTTCCTCGTGAGGATAGCCGCATACGTCAAAGTTAAAGCCGCCGTCTCGCAGCTCGTCAACCGTATAGAACTTAGCCTTGGGATTGCCGTCTTCCTCGATATCCCGACGGTTCTCCCACCATTCCTTTACAGGAGCAAAATGTTCAATCCTAATGGGCTTAGTCTTAGAGAAGTGTTTATACCCCTCGGGCATGTCCATGCGATAGAACCAAACGCCCTCAGAGGCCCCCGTATTATCGAAGAACAGAACGTTAGTAGTGATGCTCGTGTACGGAGCGAAGACACTCTGTGGAAGACGCAAGACAGTATGCAGGTTCATGTCCTCAAGCAGGCGACGCTTGATCTCCGTCTTTGCACTATCCTGGCCAAAGAGAAAACCATCCGGAATGATAACAGCAGCGCGGCCGCCTCGCTTAAGACGATAAAGAATGAGTCCAAGGAATAGATCTGCGGTCTCGGAGCTACGGAGTGCAACAGGAAAGTTATTTTGCACCGATGCACTCTCGGACCCGCCATAGGGAGGGTTCATAAGTACAACGTCAAACTGGCCGTCAGGCTTGTGCTTCCACTCGCGAACGTCCTTCTCGAGAGAGTTATCGTGAAAGACTTCAGGATTATCGATATCGTGCAACAGCATGTTGGTCACGCACAGCAGGTAAGGGAGCTGCTTCTTCTCGATACCGTAGACCGATCTTGCATAGAGCTCACGATCGGCTGGAGTCTGAACCTGGGAGTCGAGAATCTTGAGAGCGCTCGTCAAAAAGCCGCCCGTGCCACACGCGAAGTCAGCCACAGTCTCGCCGAGCTTGGGCGCAAGCGCCTGGGCCATAAAGTCAGTCACCGCTCGGGGCGTGTAAAACTCGCCGGCATTACCTGCGGACTGCAAGTCTTTCAGGATGGTCTCGTAAATTTCACCGAAGGCGTGGCGCTCTTTGTACTCGGTAAAGTCAACCGACCCGTCAATCTCGTTGATGACTTGACGAAGCAGAATCCCATCCTTCATGTAGTTGTTGGCGTCAGTAAAAGCAGCCTTGACGACGACGTGTCGCAAAGGCGCATCAGGTGCAAGCTCAAGACTCTCAAGAGTCTTGAATAGATCATTGTTTACAAAGTCGAGAAGCTCATCACCAGTAAGCGCCTTACCGTCCTTCGCATCGTGCGCCCAGCTATGCCAGCGCAGGCGCTCGGGGATGATGGACTGATAGGAGTCATCGTGAAACTCCCACTCCTGCTCCTTGGCATCGTAAATCTTGAGGAAGAAAAGCCAGGTCATCTGCTCGATGCGCTGCGCATCGCCATTGATGCCAGCATCTTTGCGCATGATGTTCTGCAGGGTCTTTACAAGAGATCCCAGTGCCATTTGCTATCGTTACCTTTCTCTATGCGATGTAGAGCTCGTCCTCGAGCATCTGCGCTGCCTGAATGTACTGTTGTTTGCCGCCGAATGCGGCAACGATCTTCATTGGGCTGCCAAACCGACGGAACTCCTCGAGATCGAGGACATGGGTATCGTCCAAGTCTACGAGGTTCGACGTCGCATATTTGTCGAGAAGTGCTTCAAGGACCTCGCGCGCGACGCCGGCATACTCATAGAGCACGCCCTTTTTCTTGACACTATTGGCCCTCTCACTGCGCGTCAGGGGCCTCTGGTCGTAAGCAATATGGCAGATGAGGTCAAAGTCGCTCATTTGCTCTTGTCCAGTCTCGCGCCGCAGCTCATCCAGAAATACGCCACGTGCACGCAGCTCGTCGATAATCGCCTGCTTCTTATGCTCAGAGTTCCACGCCGCCAGGAAGTGGTCAAGAGTGTCGTATTCGCCGAGAATGTTTTTCCGTGTATAGTCCTTAAGGCTCTCAGTTACAAGAAGACCATCGGAGGAGTAGTACTGCACCATCTCCGACACCACATAGACGTCGGCCCCATGAACGTGATATTTCACATGAGAGGACGAATCATCCGGCGGTAATACGGGTGGGTCTACGATCAGAGGCGGGGGCGGGACGGGGCTGCCGCCATTGCCGCCAGGACCCGGATCCGCAATGGGGTCACCCGGATTAGGCTCAAACACAACAACAGGTTCGCCATCAAACTCGGGATCTGCAAACAAGCGCGACGCGTCGCGAAAATCGAGGATGGTGAAATAGAGTTTGTCGTAGTCCACACAGATACGGGTTCCGCGGCCGATAATCTGCTTGAACTCCGTCATTCCGTGCTCACCGAACTTGTTGTCGAGCACGACTACCTTACATGTCTTGCAATTAACGCCAGTGGTGAGAAGCTTCGAAGTCGTAACGATGGTCGGGTATTTCTCGTCGGGGTCGATGAAGTTATCTAACTGAGCCTTACCTTCCCTGTCGTCACCCGTAATCTTCATGATGTAGGTGGGGTGATCTCTTACGATATCGGCGTTCTCGTTTACAAGGGCACGTCGCATATTTTCGGCATGCTCGATGTCGACGCAAAAGACTATGGTCTTGGAGTAACGATCCGTCTCCTTTAGAAATTGAGTTATCCGCTTGGCAACTTCCTCGTAGCGCTCTTTGATGACAATCTCGCTGTCGAAGTCTTGCTTCTCGAAAACACGTTTGGGCAGAGCTTCACCGCGATCATCTACGGTGCCTTCCTCAGTACGGTATCCGTAAATGTCGACGTTCAGCTTAGGACGAATAACTTTATACGGGGCAAGAAAGCCATCCTCGATTCCCTGTTTAAGGGAGTAGGTGTAGACAGGTTCGCCGAAGTAGGTAATGTTTGAAACCTCTTCAGTCTCCTTTGGCGTAGCCGTCATACCGATTTGAATTGCACAATTGAAATACTCAAGTACCTTACGCCATGCGGAGTCCGCCGCGGCGCTTCCGCGATGGCACTCGTCGACGATAATCAAATCGAAGAATTCCGAGTCGAACTCGCGGAATATTTCTTCACCGTTTTCTCCAACAAGCTGTTGGTAGAGCGAGAAATAGACCTCGTAAGCAGAATCGAGCTTTCGACCTACGACCTTGGTTGTAACCCTCTTGAGGGGTTTGAAATCGCCGTCTATGGTCTGATCGACGAGAATATTGCGGTCCGCCAGATAGAGAACCTTACGAACCTCGGTAGTCTGTCGCAAGCGATGAACGATTTGAAAAGCCGTAAAAGTCTTTCCCGTTCCCGTTGCCATAACGAGCAAGATGCGATTCTTACCTCGCGCAATAGCTTCAAGCGTACGATTGATGGCGATGCACTGATAGTAGCGAGGATGATTGCCGCCGTGCTCCTGGTAATACGGAGCGGTCACAATCTCCTGGCTATACGGATGCTCAAGCCCCTTAGCTTTTGAGTATCGTGTCCAGAGTTCCGCCGGAGTGGGGAACTCGTCCATGGCGAGAGCGCGCTCTTTCCCGGTAAGAAAATCGTGCTCGACAAAACCCTTTCCGTTTGAACTGTACGCAAACGGAATATCGAGCAGTTGAGCATATCCCATCCCCTGTTGGAGACCGGCGTCAACGGTGTGCTCCGTATCCTTGGCTTCGACAATTGCGATAGGGATACCGGGAGCGTACATAAGAAGGTAGTCCGCCTTCTTCTTGTCTTTACGGGTGACCATGCTTCCGCGCACGACGATCTCGCCACTGGTAAAGAAATACTCAGTGAAGACTTGGGTATTACGATCCCACGACTTCATAATCGCAGGATCGATGAGCTTAAGCCGTGTATCAGACTCGTTCATACGTCTCGGAACCCCTCATCGCGCAAAGCGACAGCTGCTGATGTTGAATTGATTAATTTTATCATCACCATGCAATCTAGCAGCTGCTTTATACGAAATGAGACGAAGTAAAGTCAGCCCCGTGAGAAAGCTCCAAAGAAAGCAAAATGAGCCCCGTTGACTTGAGTCAGAGGTCATTCCCGGAGTCCCCCTACCTCCCCTCCGCTTTCAGCTTCAGCAGCAGGTCGCCCAGCTCGGGGCACTTGCTGGAAAGGCGCGTCTGAGCTCGCTCGCCCATCCCCCACCGTTGGCGGACTTCCTGGGCGCGCGGGCTCACGTGGTAGTCCCCCTCCATCATCTGCTTGAGCAGCTTGGCGGTCACGCGCGCATCGGCAAGGGCGCTGTGGGCGTGACCCGTCGACTCGTCAAACTCGATGCCAAACCACGTTGCCGCGTCGCCCAACGAGACGCGCCCGTGGCTGCCCACGTCCATGATCAAGGTGTAGAACGCCTGCAGGTCGGCCCAGTCCGTAGGAAATTCGGCAAGGTCGATGTGCTTTGCCTGGCACTCGGTCAAGAGCTGTCGACGATCCGCCCCGCTCCAGCAAACTATCTGGGCGGAGTAGCGACCGATCCAATCGCTGAGCCTTTTGATCACCACATAGAGCGGATCGGCCATCGCGGTGTCCACGGCCGATATCCCCGTAAGCTCGCGGACGGGAAACGCAACGCCTTCGGTAAATTCCGTCTGCACAAACTGCGAGAACTCGCCCATAACGTTGCCGTGGTAATCGAGTTTGACGGCGCCGACCTCGATAATCTCATTGCACAGTCCACGGCGCTGGCGCTGCTTTGGCACCGGCGCAAACTCAAAGTCCAGCACAATCTGGCGCGCAAAGTTCGTCGTATCGATAGCCGAGATACACGGCGTCTTTTTAGCTGACACGGTTAGGGCCTTTCTCCGTCAAATGCCGCTTGTTACATAAGCGACTACATTGCCGTAAGGATAGGCGCCCGTGCGGACACAAAAGCGGGGTGCAACGCCATGCGCCGGTCGCACGCCATGCAGACCGCCCCAAGAGAGTCGCCCGCTCTATTCAAATGCATGAAAAAGATTTAGGCCCGGTGACTTAAATCAGCGGTCATCCCGGGCCCATCAGAGCTCACAGAGCTCTTGGTTGCTTTGGTCCCGCTTTTCACAACGTTTGTCGGGCTTTCCGAGGCACTCAAGCAGCGTTCGAAGCATAACAAGTCGCCACAATTAAGGCTTTGGCCCCTTGACCAAGCAACGGCGCTGCCCAGCTATCACCCTTGGGCTGCCGTCGACTTTATTCTACCCACGGTTGCCAGGTTTAACAAATGGATTTTCGGTAACGAGGCCTCGGCGCCCGCTCCTGCGTTCGCTCAACTCGTCGCTCTACTCCAGCCACCACTCAACATCCACGGAGCACTCAACCGCAAATGCTAAAGACCACGCGATCGGGCAAAGCCCCGTCACCAACAACACAGGACGGACCCTCAGCTTCCTTTACGTTATAGCTGGCTATATTATATTTTCCTATAATATAGCCAGCTATAACGTAATTCGACAAGCGACGCACGCAAAAGAGGCGGTACACCACCGCACGTGGACCGCTTTGGTCTCGCTCTTCACGGCGCTCATCGGACTTTCCGAGGCACTCAAGCAGCGTTCGAAGCACAAAAAGAGGGGTCGACGCCGTTAAGGCATTGACCCCTTAAACTGAGTAACGGCGCTGCCCAGTTCTTCACCACTTGGGCTGCCGTCAGCCTTATTTTACCCACGGGACAAACCCTTTGAAGTGCGGCCTGGCACCGCATGACGTCGGCGGACGAGGTGATGCGTCCGCCGACGAATAGCACCGAATTGGTTACTTCTTGCTCTCGGGCAAAACCAGATCCGCGGCGGCATCCTTGGCGGCATCGATGTGCTGAGCCACGACCGGCGTCTGCGGAAGGATCAGGTTGAGCACGATGGCCATGATGGCGGTGGGGGTCACGGCATTGGAGCCGATGACGGTGGACACCCAGGTGGGCATACCCTCGCCGGCAAGGCAACCGCTAGCCATCCAGATACCCAGGCCAAAGACGACGGAGGTGCCGACGATGGTGGTAGTGCGCTGTGTGAGGCCCTCACGGGTGAACATGCGCACGCCGTTCATGGTGATGGTGCCAAAGACGCCGACGGTCGCGCCGCCGATGACGGGCTGCGGGATAGCGGAAAGGACGGCAGAGAGCTGCGGGAACAGACCGGCGATGGCAAAGACGGCGGCGATGATCACAAAGACCCACTTGTTGACGACCTTGTTGGAGCAGATGATGCCCACGTTCTGGCCAAGGGCGCTGGTGGGAAGACCGCCCAGCAGGCCGCCGACCATAGAGGTGAGGCCCTGGGACACGATAGCGCCGGAGAGCTCGCGCTCGGTGGGCATACGGTCGATGGAGCCCAGGCAAGCGGCGGAGACGTCACCAATAACCTGGATGGCAACCATGGGGAACACAACGGCGAGGGTAATGCAGACCTCGGGATCAAACTCGAGCGCGTAGGGCATGAGCTTGGGAAGGGCGAAGACCTGAGCGGTGGCGACGCTGGAGAAGTCGATCATGCCAAAGGGGATCGAAACGATCATGCCAACGATCATGCCAAAGAACACAGATCCCAGCTTGAGCGTGCCCTTGCCAAAGTTGGCGAGCGCAAAGACCACGGCGAAGGTGATAAGAGCGACGCACCAGGCCTGCGGGGTGCCCCACAGCGGCGTGCCCATGCCACCGGCCATATACTTGACGGCCGTGGGATACAGCGAAACGCCGATGGAGAAGATGACCGTACCGGTCACGACGGGCGGGAACAACCACTTGATCTTGCTGTAGGCCAGACCAAAGAGGAGCGCTACGGCGCCGCCGACAATCTCGCCGCCCAGCAGCGCACCAAAGCTAAAGCCCGAGGCACCCATGGCCTGTAAAGCCGGCAGGAACGCAAACGAAACACCCATGACGATGGGCAGGCCGCCGCCGATGCGACGGAAGGGAGCGAAGGCCTGAAGGGCCGTGTCGATCGCCGAAAGAATGAGCGCGACCTGGATGATGTCGGTGCTCTGCTGGCTATTAAAACCGTAGACGCCGGCCATGATGACCGCCGGGGTAATGATGCCGGCAAACGATGCCAGTACGTGCTGAAGGGCACACGGGATCATTTCCTTAACGGGAGGCATGCCTTCGCGAGTGAACAGGGCTTCAGTGCCGTTCGTAACCGTCTCCTGGGTCATTTGACCACCAATCCTCGAAGTAGCTGTTTTCGCATCTGCGTATACATTTTGACGCAGTTAGGCGATGAGGTTGTGCCTTCGGTGAATATAGTATTTAAGAAATTTCTCATTCTCAATAATAATTTTTTGTTATCAGATAATTCTTCAGCTGATATAGAGTGTTTCCGCAGGTTTGGAATGTGTCTAGTCAAAATAACATCTAACTTTTCTTTTTGTCGACCGTTTGCCGCCAATTTCCTACCGCTCGTCTGTATTACGCGATGTACCTGCGAATATGCGAGTCAATGGGCATCGTGTTACCATGAGAAAAAATTGTTATGAACATTTCCGATTTCACCCAAAGGAGTTGCCCATGAACGAGACCGTACGCCGCTTTTTGCCGATGGTCGATTTCCTGGAGCAGATACTCGGCAAAAATAGCGAAATCGTGCTGCACGATTTCTCGGATCCCGACCACGCCATCGTCGATATTCGCAACGGCATCGTGAGCGGCCGCAAGGTCGGCGGTCCCGCCACCGATCTGGCACTCACGATCATGCACGACCCCAAGTATCGCGACCTGCCGTTTATTACGGGCTACGAGGGACGCGGCGCCGGCGGCAAGACGTTGGAGTCGGCGACGTACTTTATCCGCGAGGATAACGAGATTGTCGGCATGCTGTGTGTCAACACCGACCTTTCGGCCGTGCGCAACATCAACGCCATGGCCCAGCAGCTTATGGCCTGCTTCGACGCAGCGCCGGTCCGCACGGAGCCCTCCCCCATCGAAGTCGAGAGCCTTTCGGAGTCCACACAGGAGCTCATCGACCGCAATATTTCCGAGCTGCTCGAAAGCCGCGGGCAGGATGTCGCCTCGCTTGGACAGGCAGATCGCGTCGATGTTATCCGCCACCTTAACGGCAACGGCGTGTTTATGCTCAAGGGTGCCGTTGCCTGTGCCTCCGCCGCGCTGGGCATCTCTGAGCCCAGCGTCTACCGCTACCTGCAAAAAGTTCGCAAGGAGGGCTAACCCACTGATCCCTTGGGGACGGAGGAAAACGGATTAGTTTTGCCTGAGGGGCTGCTGAAGACTTTGTCCTGCTTAGGCTGCGGGCATCGCCCATCGCGACGTCGCCACTATACTTTTGAGTATCTGAGCATTTTGAAAGGCAGGATATGACCGCAACCGCCAGTCGAACCACCAACCGCAGACCCGAGCTCTTGGCCCCCGCCGGAGGCCCGGAGCCCTTTGCCGCCGCGCTCGCCGCCGGCGCCGATGCCATCTACTGTGGCATGGGCAGCTTCAACGCCCGCCGCAAGGCAACGAACTTTACCGACGAGGCCTTTGAGCAGGCCTGCCGTGCTGCACACCTGGCCGGCTCGCGCGTCTATGTCACGGTCAACATCGTCATCAAGCACTCCGAGATGGGCGATGCGCTGCAACTCATCCACCGCTGCTCCACGCTGGGCGCCGATGCCTTCATTATCCAGGACTGGGGTCTGTTCTTTGAGGTCAAGCGCACCATGCCCGGCATCGAGACGCATATCTCGACCCAAGCGAACATCCATGACGACCGCGGGGCTATCTGGTGCCGCGAGCAGGGCGCCGACCGCGTGACCCTCTCGCGCGAGCTTTCCATCGACGAGATCGCCACCATTCACAATGCCGCGCCCGACGTTGACCTCGAGGTCTTTAGCCACGGCGCCATCTGCTTTTGCTATTCGGGCCTGTGCCTGCTCTCGAGCTTTGCCATGGCGGGCCGCTCGGCCAACCGCGGCATGTGCGCTCAGCCCTGTCGCCTGCCTTATGAGCTGATCGACGAGAACGGCCGCGCGCTCTCCCCCGCCGGCCGAGAGCGCGCTCTATGCCCGCGCGACACCAACACTTCGCAGCTCGTTCGCCGTCTGTATGACGCCGGTGCCGCATCGCTCAAGCTCGAGGGCCGCATGAAGGCGCCCGATTACGTGTATTCCATCGTCGATGTGTATCGTCATCAGATCGATGACATGCTGGCCGATGTTTCGACCTCTAAGGATGAGGATGCCGCCCGCCAGCGCCAGCTCAAGCGCTGCTTTAACCGCGACTTTACGCACGCCTACCAAGACGGTACCTCGGGTGACGAGATGATGAGCTACGAGCGCTCCAACAACCGCGGCCAAATCGTGGGCACGGTGCTCGGCAGCCGCCTTGCCAACCGCGATGTGCGCGGGCTCAAGCCCGACGACCGTCGTCGCCGCGCTGCCATCGCCCGTATTGAGCTGTTTGAGCCCGTGGGCAAGGGCGACCTGCTGGAGCTTCGCCACGACGATGAGTTTGACCAGTTCCTGACCACCATTGCCGCCGATGATGCCGCCGCCGGCGACATCATCGAGTGCCGCGTGCCTCGCAGCATGCCCGAGGGCTGCCGCGTCCGCGTGATTCGTAGCCAGCGTGCCATCGACGCCGCCGGCGCCGCGCTCAAGCGCGATGTGCTGCGCCGCCGCGCCGTGGACGTGTCCGTCGTGGCGCGCCTGGGCGAGCCGTTTACCGTTACGCTCACCTGCTGCGACGACCCCGCGCTCACCGCCACCGCAACCGGCTTTACCGTCGAGGCCGCCAAGACTCGCGCCGTCGAGGCGTCCGATCTGGTTGAGCACGTCGGGCGCATGGGTTCCTCACCCTTTGAGGCCGCGAGCTTTGATGTGGCGCTCGATGAGGGCTGCGGCATGGGCTTCTCCGCTGTGCACAAGGTGCGCGCCGCCGCTTGCAAGGCGCTGGAAGAGACCATTCTGGCGCCGTATGACGAGCGCGCCCGCACGCTCGAGCTGCCGGCGATTGTCACTAGTGATTCCCGCCCCGCGCCCGAGCACTACCGCGATGAACCGCAGATCTGTGCCACCGTCACCTCGCTCGACGCCGCCGGGGCCGCTCGTGCCGAGGGTGCAACGCGCATCTACATGACCACCGACGCGCTCGATGCGGCTGAGCTCTCCCCCGCCGATGCGTTTGAGCAGGGCATCGTACCCGTACTCGATGAGGTCTGCCGCGCCGTTGACCACGCACGCATCGACCCGTGGGTTGTTGCCGGTGCCACGGTCGCTATTGGCAACATCTCTGAGCTTGCCCTGGCCGCCCAAGTTGGCGCCACGGCCGAGATTCGCTCTTGCCTGCCCGTGCACAACACGCCTTGCATGGAGGCACTTGCCGAGCACGGAGCCAGTGCGTTTTGGCTCTCGCCCGAGATCACGCTCGACGAGATTATCTCGCTTGGCACCTTCGCGCCCGCAGCCCTGGGCATCACCGTGTTCGGCCGCCCGCGCGTTATGACGAGCGAGCACTGCATCCTGCAGGTAGCCAACGGTTGTATCCACGATTGCGCCAACTGCCGCCTGCGCGCCCGCAAGCTGTCGCTCAAGAATATCGACGGCAAGGTCATGCCGGTGCGTACCGACGTCCACGGCCGCTCGCGCCTGTACGATGCCTACCCCATCGACCTCACACCGCAGGTTCCGCAGCTGCTCGATGCCGGCGTGCGGCGTCTCATGGTCGACGGAACTCTACTCGAGGCCGATGAAATTGGCCGTGCCGTCGCTCGTGTCCGCCGCGCCATTGAGGCAGCGCAGGCAGGTCGCAAGCCCGCTGCCCGCCTGCGTGGCGCCACCTCGGGCTGCATGTTTGTGGGAATTAGCTAACCGAAAGGCTTACACGTGAACGAAGAACCTCAAGTCCTCTACTGCGACGCCTGGCTCATGGCCATCGATAAGCCCGCCGGCATGATCGTCCACGGTGACGGCACCGGCGAGCGCACACTTACCGACTACGCCAGCGACCTGCTGCTGGCCATGGGCGACGGCTTTGCCGCGACCGACATGCAGCCGCTCAACCGCCTGGACCGCAACACCACCGGCGTGGTGCTGTTCTCGCTCGACAAGCAGACGCAACCCGCTTTTGACCAGATGGTGATCGACCACGCCTTCGAAAAGCACTATCTGGCGCTCGCCGAGGGCAAGATCGACTGGAACGAAAAGCTCATCGACAAGCCCATCGCCCGCGACCGCCACGATAGCCGTAAGATGCGCGTCGGTGCCAGCGGCAAGCCGTCTCAGACGCGCGTCAAGGTGCTCAAGCGCCTTAAGAGCCGCCGAGGCCTGCCCACACGCTCGTATATCGATGTCGAGTTGCTCACCGGCCGCAAGCATCAGATTCGCGTGCACCTGGCAAGCGAGCGTCATCCCCTGGTAGGCGACGACCTGTACGGAACGCCGCGCCCTTGTGGCCTGATGCTCCACGCCCACAGCGTGTCCTTCACGCATCCCGTAACCGGCGAGCACATCCACATCGAAGCCCCCTGCCCCTGGGAGCCCTAAAACCTGCCGAAAAGGGACAGGTTTATTTTGGCAGGTTTTATCTGGGCAAACGTCAAACCACCACAAAGGTTCCTGCCCCTTCGCGGTGGTTTTGGCCTTAGCCCGTCCCCTGCTGTTAGACCGTGATGACGTTGTCCATTGCCCGGTACTTGGCGGGGACCTCGCCTGCGGTAATAATCGTTGCGTCGCGGAAGTCCGCGAACTTGACGGGCGCCACCATGCCAAATTTGCTGGCGTCCGAAATTACGAAGCGTTTGGCCGTATGGCGCATCGAGATACGCTTTACTTGCGCTTCCTCGATATCGGGCGCTGTGAAGCCCTGCTCGGCGGCAATGCCGTTAGAACCCCAAAAGCCACAGTTGAAGTTGTAGCGGTCTAAGGTTGCCAAGGCATCGGGCCCAACGAGCGCCTCGGTCTCGGGCTTGAGCTCGCCACCCAACACCACGGTGCGCATGCCGCGCAAAGCAAGGTGATGAGCATGGAGCACGGAATCGGTCACATAGGTGACACCTTCAAGGTGTGGAAGATGCTCGATGAGCTTGAGCGTCGTCGAGCCTGAGTCGATGTATACAAAGCTCTCGGGCTCCACGAGCGCCGCCGCACGGGCACAGATACGCTCCTTGTCGTCGTTATGGAGGTCGCTGCGCTCATTGAGCGTTAGGTCGCGCGTCACGTGCGCGCGCTCAAGACTCGTCGCTCCACCGTGGACCTTGGCTATGCGGTGCGCTCGGTCGAGCGTCTGCAGATCGCGTCGAATGGTGGACGCCGTCACGCCCAGGGCCTCAGCAAGCTCTGGCACAGTAACCGAGCCAGCCTGTTGCACCATCGACACGATCGCGTTGAGCCTATCTTCCGCAAGCATCGCTTACTCCTCCTCGGGGTACACGACTCCCCAGTCGGCGCGAAGCTTGGTCATAAGCTCCATAACATCAGAAGCATAATCCAGCAGTTCGCGCTTGGAGTCGTCGCCGGCAACCGCCTTCTCGAGGTCGGCCATCTCATAGCAAAGGGCGTAAGCCTCGGTGCCGGCGTGGACCTCCTCGCGGTGGCCGTCCGCAGTCCACACAATGGTCGCGTGATCGGCACGCGGATACTCGTTGACCTCGATATAGCACTTGTCAAAGCTGATGACCGAGCGCTTGGGCTGCTTGGAGTGGAGCGTAAGGCTCACAACACCCAGCTGCTGCTCGGCATTACGGCATACGATACCGCCCGCAACATCAACACCGGTCTCACAGGTATTGCCCAACGAAACGACCTCAGCGGGCTGGCTTGCCATAAAGAGGCGCATAACGGACAGGGCATACACGCCAATGTCGAGCATGGCACCGCCAGCAAGGTTGCGATTGTAGAAACGGTCGGTCAGGTCGCCGTACTCCTTGTAGCTACCAAAGTTGAGCTGAGCGAGATTCATGCGGCCGAACTCACCGGCATCCATGCGACGGCGTAGCTCGTGATACAAAGGCATGTGGAGCACCGTTGTAGCGTCCATAAGGACCACGTTATGCTCGTTGGCAATGGCTCGGGCCTCATCGAGCTCGGCAGAATTGAGGGTAATGGCCTTTTCGCAGAGCACGTGCTTGCCGGCTGCCAGAGCGGCGCGCAGGTAGGTGATATGCGTGTTGTGCGGCGTGGTGATATAGACCGCGTCAATGTTCGGATCGGCATAGAGGTCCTCGACCGTGTCATAGACCTTTTCGATGCCATACTGCTCGGCAAAAGCTTGAGCCTTTGACAGCGTGCGGTTGGCGACGCCCGCAAGCTTGCGGCCGGCAAGAGCGAGAGACTGAGCCATCTGGTTGGCGATAATGCCGCACCCGATCACGGCCCAACGAAGCTCGGGAGCCGTAAAGATATCATCGGGGAACGGCTTACCCTGGACCGAAGCAAACGCTGCCTTTGCGGCTGCCGCGGAGTCAAGTGGAGCCTGCTTGGAATCTGCCATATGTGCCTCCTGAATCATGGATCGTCTTGCATTTCTGCCGTTTCTATATTCGCACAACTATGCGCGTATATGCACGTATATGCGTATTTATGTGCAAACAGTTATCATATAGCAATAGTTTGCACATGTTTGCGCGGTTACACGCATTATCACGCAATTACATGCGCGTAAATGCGCATGTAACGATCCTCGTGAAACATAAAGCGACGGAACACCGTAGCCCTAAAAGACAGAGCCAGCTGTATTACTCCACCCCTCTGGGGGGTACCAGACATCAAAGGACCGTCCCAAACTGCCGGCACATAGGGAACGTCCCCAGCTGCCGGCATTTCAACGGCACTCATTTAAGTCTGTCCCCAATGACTGCCAAACAACGGCCACTCATTTAAGTCTGTCCCCAATGAGTG
>CDZV01005365.1_pt1 | contig 13983 bp, 6 predicted proteins | sample 554851 | NCBI WGS metagenome assembly CDZV01 (sample SAMEA3182090, study PRJEB8094) | gut metagenome | biome: human; feature: gut; material: Stool; isolation source: human stools | place: Canada | collected 2013-03-12
CGTTTGAACTGCCCCGAAAACTCCGGCTTAAGCATTCAGCGCCTCCATCAGATCTGCAACGCTATCAAACGGACCATACATATCCTCTCCCTTTTCTGCCGCCTCCATCGCCGCATAGGTAACAGCATTCGGCTCGTCAACCTTGACTTCAAAGGGAAGTCCATGACACCTAAGTGCCTGTCGATAAAAAATACCCGTTGCCGTACTCAAATCCATTCCGAGGGACTTAAAGAGAGCTGCCGCCTGTGCTTTCAGCTCCGGCTCCATTCTTATCGTCATATTTCCTTTAGCCATAATAGCACTCCTTTCCTCGTCATTTTTAGCTTGCACTAATATTATATTCAATATTCGTGACATTTGCAAGTGCATTGCAAATGTTTTTTTGCAACTTTTCTATGAACAGTGCTTTCTATATGCTAACACCGCAGCGTGTACATTTAGGGGGTGAAAAAGCCTTATTTCGCGCGGTTTTCAAGCCTCGTTTTCGGTGGGGTAATATAAAAACCCTTACCCGCCCCGAAAACGCCTTGTAGGGCGTTTCTGGGGCGTTTACAGCCCTTTCTTAAATTCCTCCACCAACAGATCGCTCAAAGCCTGTGATGGGCGTATTTTGACCGTTATATGCCCCTCCGGTACGGTGTCCCACCATTTGCGGATCGTTTTCGGATCAAGTCCGGTGTCCCTATGACAATCGGCCTTGCGTCCCTCTGGATGCTCCTGCCGCCACGCATAGACTTGCGCTTTCTTTTCTTCTGCCCCTTTTCTTCTCCATGTGCCGCCAGGATAATCCACTTCCTGCACCGCCCTTGCTCTTTTCAAATGCTCTTTCTGTGATCTACCATTCCTCTTGTTGCGCTCGATGCGAACATCGGTCAGAGCTTCAATATCGGAAATCGTGAAATTGTAATACTCCTTGTCGTAGGCTTCCAGCGCACTCCGTATATCTTCCTCGGTCAATGCGTTCTCATGCTTCACCATCTGCAGATCATCAAAAGCCTCTTTCATATCCTGCCGGAGCTGCTGCTTCGACACACCGCATTTGTAAGCATAGATAGCAAGGCACATCAAAAAGAAATACCGATGCCCGCCCTTTATCTCTCCGATCTGCCGCAGCCACCAATGGTAGAGCGCATACGGATCATCACCATGCACCTTTCCGGCAATATCCCACTTCTTGCGTCCTTTCTCGCCTCTCACAACAACACGCTCATACCACTCCGGATATGCCTCCCTCGCCTCAGCTCGTGTCATTTTGGATGGGCTGAAAGGCTTATTGACATCCACCCTGTTTTCTGGCTTTGCGTAGGCGTTCAGATAATCCAGCGTTACCCGTTCTCCGGTACGGAAAGCGACCAGCTCCGTCCCATGCTTGTCATTGATGCTGCCCACCATGCGGAAGCTCTGATTGATGGATTGATACTGGATCGCCTTGACCTGCGAAGTGCTGCCATACTCCCATAGCCGGAAAGTGAGGTCATATTTCAGACTTTTAAGCTGAATTTTTATATTCGGGTATAGGTCAATCGGCTGCTGGAAAACATAGTAGATATGCAGCCCTGTCCCCGACAGAACAAGGAAAGTCGGCATCGGCAACCGGCGCACTCGCTCCGGATCGCCGCCAAAGCGCAGAAAGAGGTTGCGCAGCTCGGCAAGACCTACGCCATCCAGATCGAAGATCAGAGCATACATCCGCTGGGCGTTCTCCAGCCTGTTCTCCTTTCTGCGATATGCAAGACCGCTGCACAAAGTAAGGCTGTTCCCCTCGACAAACTCCATGTAATCCTGTTCCCATGTGTCGTTATACATCTTCCTGCGCCGGAGCTTCTTATCCTCGCTCTGTTCGTCCCGATACAGATACACAGCGTTCGGATGGGAAAAATCCGTGTGCCGTTCTCCGGAGTTCTCATTGTCCGGAAACAGCTCTTTATAAAACTCATAGCCTCCGACCTCCGGATATTGTGCGCTCAAATACTCGTAGCAGCCTCGATAATTCTCGGTCATATTACCACCTCACAAAAGAAAAAGTACCAAAAGAAAATCCGCTGCGGCGGGGATCGCCTGCGGGCGGGAAGGGGGAAAAGGGGGAGCAAAAGAGCGGCGGCTACGCCGCCTTAAAGAGAAAGTCACCTCCCCCTTTTCCCCCTCGCTGCGGGGCATTGAAAGTGCCGCCACTATGGAAAACCCGATGGGTTTACCACAGTGGCTTGGAAAACCTCTAACGAGGTTTACCACACTTCCAACACCCCTCCGCTCACCCCCCTTTTCCCCTCCGACTTTCTCCCTTTCAGAGAGAAAAAATATAGGTTGGGAGTACCCTTACAGGGGGCTTAGATTATCAATACAGCAATTCCCTATTTTCAGTTGTTATTATAGCCTGTCCGAAAGAGATTTTCAAGCCCTCCGGACAGGCTTCTTTTACAGCTCCATGCCGCCCATTCCTCGCTGGTGCTGCTGTTGCTCCTGCTGCTGTCCAATCTCCGGATCGGGCAGCAGCTCCCTCGCCTTTTCAAGCAGAGGACGCAGACGCTCCGGCAAGTGTTCTTCCAAGAAGTCCAGCATCCGACCGATGCCGTCCGTCAGACGCTCGGTGAAGCTGCGTTCCTCCTGCAGCTCGGATTGCAGATAATAGTTTTCATCGCGCAGCCTCCGGTTTTCCTGTTCAAGCCTCTGCTGCCGCTGCGCTTCTTCCAGCCGCTTCTTCATGGACGGCACCTGTGACCGCAGACGGGTGTTTTCCTCCGTCAGCTCCTGTACCTTGTGCCGATCCGTCACGCTGCGCAGTGCCATTTTCTTTAGCTGCTCGACCTGATCCACCGTCACGCCCTTTACTGCCCCTGTGAGCGTCTTTTCCGGCTGAATATCATGCAGGGGTGCATTTACCCTGTCAGCCTCCTTTAAGAGCCGCACAGTGCCTTTCAGAGCGTCCCGCTGCCGTTCCAGCTCAGCAACCTCCCGCTCTACTGCCGCTGTCTGCTGCTGCACCGCTTCCAGCCTCGCAGCCGCTTCCTTGAACTGCGGCAAGTCCATGTGCGGTCTGTTCGTGCCGAGAGAGATAATTTCAAAATCGTGCCGCTGGGCGATCTCCGTCAGAGCTTCTTTCTCCCGTTCCATCCACGCCGCCCATTCGGTCTGCTTTCTGCCGACACCGACAAACCCCTGCTGCTTCAATGCCTGTTTCATAGATACCCTTGTAGAAAGTCCTCTTGACTGCTCCGTTGCCACAGGGATAAAATCGACATGGAGATGGGGCGTTGCCTCGTCCATGTGCAGCACCATATTGAACACCCGCAGATGGGGGTTGCGTTCTGCAAAAGACTCCGCAAAATCTTTCAGAGCTGCCGCCGCCCGTTCTCCGTCCGGCGTACCGCACCCACAGTCGCTCATGTTGCCGATCTGGAAGATCGCTTCATGGAACAGCTTTTCCTGTTTACTCTGCCGGATATGCTCATAGTAGTCCGGTATCTTATCTCTCGTTTTGGTTTTCTTTGCGTTGTAGGCTGCGAGAGCTTCATCAAAGACCATATGATAGACCTGCTTCAGATCCTCGTTGCAGAAAACAATGTTCTGCTCCGTCCGGCTCCGGTCTACATTCGCCGCTGAGAAGCTGCGGTTGTTGTGCCGGATGCTCCCTGCACCTGTCATACCCGAAATCGTAACTCCCATAAAATCGCCCCCTTTCCGCTTATTCTTCCGTCCTCTATTTTATCATAAATTTCCGCTAAAAACAACCTCTTTGTTACTTTCTGGTGAGAAAGTAACGCAAAAGCACTTTCACACCGCCACCCCATCGGTGCAGCGGTGTGAAAGTGCTTTGCGCCCCTAAAGGGGAGGGGTTGCCGGAGCTGCTTCACTGCCGGCTCGTGCCTGCTGCTCTGCCAGCTCCGGAGGGGCGCTGCCCCTGCCGTCTGCGGACGGCTCCCCGACCTTCATCCCACCGATAAACTGGAATTGGTCATAAAAAAGCCGATAACACATAGGTTTTTTGACCTAATGCGTTATCGGCTCTGCGTCTATGCGTCTGGCACTTTTAATCATTTTTTTTTGAATTTATTATATGTGTTAGCTAACTGTCCACAAGCCGCGTTAATCTCTCTGCCATGAGAAACTCTCATAGTAACTTCAAGTCCTGCTTGCTCTAATTGATGTTTGAATGCAACTATTTCCCGTTTCTGTGGTGCTTTAATTCTTGAATTGCTTGTTGGGTTGTATTGTAACACGTTAATCATAACTTTTTTGCCCCGAAACCATTTTGCAAGTTGTCTTACATCTGAGGGCCGGTCATTTATACCCGGTAAAAGCAAATACGCAAAGACAATTTTGCGATTATGCCTTTCAGAATAGGATAAGGCTTGCTTAACAACATCTTCAATAGCATATATGCGCATGTGAGGAATAATACGATTTCTTGCAGATTGTGTTGCTGCGTGTAAAGATATTGTCAACTGAATTTTAAGATGTTCCTCGCGCAATTTTTTTAATTGATCGACCGGACCAACTGTTGATATGGTAATGCCGTCGGTTGGAAAGTTGAGCCCATATCTATCTCGGAGAATATGGATTGCTTTTATCAAGTTGTCATAATTGAATAAAGGCTCTCCCATACCCATAAAAACGATACGGTTTACTTTTCGACGCAACAATATAATCTGTTGTACGATTTCTGACGATGTTAGATTACGAACAAAGCCATTTCGCCCGGACTCACAAAAAATACAACCAACAGGACAACCGACTTGTGTGCTCACGCAAACAGTTCCACCATCTCGCCGCTTGATAAAAACCGTTTCAATGTATTTGTTGTCTTTCAGTTCGTAAACATACTTTTCAGTATCACTGCTTTTGCAAATATTTTTTACCAACATTGATAGATTTTTTTTGCGTGGTAATTGCTTATATAATTCTTCATATAAGGCTTTTGCTTCATTCTCGCCAATAACTTCCGACATTTCTTTGTAAGTAAATCCGTATGGATCATTCCGTACTTCCGCAGGCGTATATTTAGGTAAACGTTTCATTTTTATATCCTTTCTTCTAAATAATAAAAGTTTGTTTTTCTGTATTTTTGATTACAATCTCTAATTTTTCTACATCAATGATATGCGTCAATTTGCATTTAGGGCAGAAAAGAGGAAAATCTTTTAATACAGTATCAATTCCCGATTTGTCGTTCTGTTTAGTCCCCAAAGAACCTACTAAACCAGCTACGCTTTTGAACCGGTTCTGTCTCACGCTCCGGCTGATCGGCTCCGGACTTGCCGGAAAGAAGCTGCTGATGCATTGTCCCAGCATGGAGAGCCTGGGCCGCTGCCGCAGTCTGCTGTGCCGTCACCAACGCCGAGCTGACCTCCGCCAACCTTGCGTTCAGTTCCTCGATCTGCTTGTCCTTTACAGCAAGTTGCTCGCTTTTCCGGTCTAATTCTCCCTGCAGCATAGCGATCAAAGTGGTTTCGCAAGTTTCGCAACTTGCTTTCGCCTGTTGCGAAACTTGCTTTCGTTCAACACCTAAATAATGCTGATATATGGCGGTTTTTTGACTTTCGCTGATTGCGAAACTTCCTTTCGCATCTTTCGCAACATGGTTTCGCCTACACCATGCACGAACTGCCTGTTCCGACACGCCACATTCTATTGCAATTTCCGTTATTACACCCGCCAAATATCATCACCACTCTTTCATCCGGAGTTAATCTCAAAACAAATCGCTATGAGATCCCGTCCTTATCAATTTCAAAATCAAAGTCTGCCGAACAACTTTATAGACCAACAGCCAGTCCGGCTCGATGTGACATTCTCTCATGTCCTTATAATTTCTGGAATTAGTGAGAGCATGATCTCGATACGCCTCCGGCAACGGCTGCTCGTTACACAACAGCGTGATCACTTCCTCCAACTTCTTCGGATCGCAGCCTCTCTTGATCGCAAGCTTGTAATCTCGTTTGAACTGCCCCGAAAACTCCGGCTTAAGCATTCAGCGCCTCCATCAGATCTGCAACGCTATCAAACGGACCATACATATCCTCTCCCTTTTCTGCCGCCTCCATCGCCGCATAGGTAACAGCATTCGGCTCGTCAACCTTGACTTCAAAGGGAAGTCCATGACACCTAAGTGCCTGTCGATAAAAAATACCCGTTGCCGTACTCAAATCCATTCCGAGGGACTTAAAGAGAGCTGCCGCCTGTGCTTTCAGCTCCGGCTCCATTCTTATCGTCATATTTCCTTTAGCCATAATAGCACTCCTTTCCTCGTCATTTTTAGCTTGCACTAATATTATATTCAATATTCGTGACATTTGCAAGTGCATTGCAAATGTTTTTTTGCAACTTTTCTATGAACAGTGCTTTCTATATGCTAACACCGCAGCGTGTACATTTAGGGGGTGAAAAAGCCTTATTTCGCGCGGTTTTCAAGCCTCGTTTTCGGTGGGGTAATATAAAAACCCTTACCCGCCCCGAAAACGCCTTGTAGGGCGTTTCTGGGGCGTTTACAGCCCTTTCTTAAATTCCTCCACCAACAGATCGCTCAAAGCCTGTGATGGGCGTATTTTGACCGTTATATGCCCCTCCGGTACGGTGTCCCACCATTTGCGGATCGTTTTCGGATCAAGTCCGGTGTCCCTATGACAATCGGCCTTGCGTCCCTCTGGATGCTCCTGCCGCCACGCATAGACTTGCGCTTTCTTTTCTTCTGCCCCTTTTCTTCTCCATGTGCCGCCAGGATAATCCACTTCCTGCACCGCCCTTGCTCTTTTCAAATGCTCTTTCTGTGATCTACCATTCCTCTTGTTGCGCTCGATGCGAACATCGGTCAGAGCTTCAATATCGGAAATCGTGAAATTGTAATACTCCTTGTCGTAGGCTTCCAGCGCACTCCGTATATCTTCCTCGGTCAATGCGTTCTCATGCTTCACCATCTGCAGATCATCAAAAGCCTCTTTCATATCCTGCCGGAGCTGCTGCTTCGACACACCGCATTTGTAAGCATAGATAGCAAGGCACATCAAAAAGAAATACCGATGCCCGCCCTTTATCTCTCCGATCTGCCGCAGCCACCAATGGTAGAGCGCATACGGATCATCACCATGCACCTTTCCGGCAATATCCCACTTCTTGCGTCCTTTCTCGCCTCTCACAACAACACGCTCATACCACTCCGGATATGCCTCCCTCGCCTCAGCTCGTGTCATTTTGGATGGGCTGAAAGGCTTATTGACATCCACCCTGTTTTCTGGCTTTGCGTAGGCGTTCAGATAATCCAGCGTTACCCGTTCTCCGGTACGGAAAGCGACCAGCTCCGTCCCATGCTTGTCATTGATGCTGCCCACCATGCGGAAGCTCTGATTGATGGATTGATACTGGATCGCCTTGACCTGCGAAGTGCTGCCATACTCCCATAGCCGGAAAGTGAGGTCATATTTCAGACTTTTAAGCTGAATTTTTATATTCGGGTATAGGTCAATCGGCTGCTGGAAAACATAGTAGATATGCAGCCCTGTCCCCGACAGAACAAGGAAAGTCGGCATCGGCAACCGGCGCACTCGCTCCGGATCGCCGCCAAAGCGCAGAAAGAGGTTGCGCAGCTCGGCAAGACCTACGCCATCCAGATCGAAGATCAGAGCATACATCCGCTGGGCGTTCTCCAGCCTGTTCTCCTTTCTGCGATATGCAAGACCGCTGCACAAAGTAAGGCTGTTCCCCTCGACAAACTCCATGTAATCCTGTTCCCATGTGTCGTTATACATCTTCCTGCGCCGGAGCTTCTTATCCTCGCTCTGTTCGTCCCGATACAGATACACAGCGTTCGGATGGGAAAAATCCGTGTGCCGTTCTCCGGAGTTCTCATTGTCCGGAAACAGCTCTTTATAAAACTCATAGCCTCCGACCTCCGGATATTGTGCGCTCAAATACTCGTAGCAGCCTCGATAATTCTCGGTCATATTACCACCTCACAAAAGAAAAAGTACCAAAAGAAAATCCGCTGCGGCGGGGATCGCCTGCGGGCGGGAAGGGGGAAAAGGGGGAGCAAAAGAGCGGCGGCTACGCCGCCTTAAAGAGAAAGTCACCTCCCCCTTTTCCCCCTCGCTGCGGGGCATTGAAAGTGCCGCCACTATGGAAAACCCGATGGGTTTACCACAGTGGCTTGGAAAACCTCTAACGAGGTTTACCACACTTCCAACACCCCTCCGCTCACCCCCCTTTTCCCCTCCGACTTTCTCCCTTTCAGAGAGAAAAAATATAGGTTGGGAGTACCCTTACAGGGGGCTTAGATTATCAATACAGCAATTCCCTATTTTCAGTTGTTATTATAGCCTGTCCGAAAGAGATTTTCAAGCCCTCCGGACAGGCTTCTTTTACAGCTCCATGCCGCCCATTCCTCGCTGGTGCTGCTGTTGCTCCTGCTGCTGTCCAATCTCCGGATCGGGCAGCAGCTCCCTCGCCTTTTCAAGCAGAGGACGCAGACGCTCCGGCAAGTGTTCTTCCAAGAAGTCCAGCATCCGACCGATGCCGTCCGTCAGACGCTCGGTGAAGCTGCGTTCCTCCTGCAGCTCGGATTGCAGATAATAGTTTTCATCGCGCAGCCTCCGGTTTTCCTGTTCAAGCCTCTGCTGCCGCTGCGCTTCTTCCAGCCGCTTCTTCATGGACGGCACCTGTGACCGCAGACGGGTGTTTTCCTCCGTCAGCTCCTGTACCTTGTGCCGATCCGTCACGCTGCGCAGTGCCATTTTCTTTAGCTGCTCGACCTGATCCACCGTCACGCCCTTTACTGCCCCTGTGAGCGTCTTTTCCGGCTGAATATCATGCAGGGGTGCATTTACCCTGTCAGCCTCCTTTAAGAGCCGCACAGTGCCTTTCAGAGCGTCCCGCTGCCGTTCCAGCTCAGCAACCTCCCGCTCTACTGCCGCTGTCTGCTGCTGCACCGCTTCCAGCCTCGCAGCCGCTTCCTTGAACTGCGGCAAGTCCATGTGCGGTCTGTTCGTGCCGAGAGAGATAATTTCAAAATCGTGCCGCTGGGCGATCTCCGTCAGAGCTTCTTTCTCCCGTTCCATCCACGCCGCCCATTCGGTCTGCTTTCTGCCGACACCGACAAACCCCTGCTGCTTCAATGCCTGTTTCATAGATACCCTTGTAGAAAGTCCTCTTGACTGCTCCGTTGCCACAGGGATAAAATCGACATGGAGATGGGGCGTTGCCTCGTCCATGTGCAGCACCATATTGAACACCCGCAGATGGGGGTTGCGTTCTGCAAAAGACTCCGCAAAATCTTTCAGAGCTGCCGCCGCCCGTTCTCCGTCCGGCGTACCGCACCCACAGTCGCTCATGTTGCCGATCTGGAAGATCGCTTCATGGAACAGCTTTTCCTGTTTACTCTGCCGGATATGCTCATAGTAGTCCGGTATCTTATCTCTCGTTTTGGTTTTCTTTGCGTTGTAGGCTGCGAGAGCTTCATCAAAGACCATATGATAGACCTGCTTCAGATCCTCGTTGCAGAAAACAATGTTCTGCTCCGTCCGGCTCCGGTCTACATTCGCCGCTGAGAAGCTGCGGTTGTTGTGCCGGATGCTCCCTGCACCTGTCATACCCGAAATCGTAACTCCCATAAAATCGCCCCCTTTCCGCTTATTCTTCCGTCCTCTATTTTATCATAAATTTCCGCTAAAAACAACCTCTTTGTTACTTTCTGGTGAGAAAGTAACGCAAAAGCACTTTCACACCGCCACCCCATCGGTGCAGCGGTGTGAAAGTGCTTTGCGCCCCTAAAGGGGAGGGGTTGCCGGAGCTGCTTCACTGCCGGCTCGTGCCTGCTGCTCTGCCAGCTCCGGAGGGGCGCTGCCCCTGCCGTCTGCGGACGGCTCCCCGACCTTCATCCCACCGATAAACTGGAATTGGTCATAAAAAAGCCGATAACACATAGGTTTTTTGACCTAATGCGTTATCGGCTCTGCGTCTATGCGTCTGGCACTTTTAATCATTTTTTTTTGAATTTATTATATGTGTTAGCTAACTGTCCACAAGCCGCGTTAATCTCTCTGCCATGAGAAACTCTCATAGTAACTTCAAGTCCTGCTTGCTCTAATTGATGTTTGAATGCAACTATTTCCCGTTTCTGTGGTGCTTTAATTCTTGAATTGCTTGTTGGGTTGTATTGTAACACGTTAATCATAACTTTTTTGCCCCGAAACCATTTTGCAAGTTGTCTTACATCTGAGGGCCGGTCATTTATACCCGGTAAAAGCAAATACGCAAAGACAATTTTGCGATTATGCCTTTCAGAATAGGATAAGGCTTGCTTAACAACATCTTCAATAGCATATATGCGCATGTGAGGAATAATACGATTTCTTGCAGATTGTGTTGCTGCGTGTAAAGATATTGTCAACTGAATTTTAAGATGTTCCTCGCGCAATTTTTTTAATTGATCGACCGGACCAACTGTTGATATGGTAATGCCGTCGGTTGGAAAGTTGAGCCCATATCTATCTCGGAGAATATGGATTGCTTTTATCAAGTTGTCATAATTGAATAAAGGCTCTCCCATACCCATAAAAACGATACGGTTTACTTTTCGACGCAACAATATAATCTGTTGTACGATTTCTGACGATGTTAGATTACGAACAAAGCCATTTCGCCCGGACTCACAAAAAATACAACCAACAGGACAACCGACTTGTGTGCTCACGCAAACAGTTCCACCATCTCGCCGCTTGATAAAAACCGTTTCAATGTATTTGTTGTCTTTCAGTTCGTAAACATACTTTTCAGTATCACTGCTTTTGCAAATATTTTTTACCAACATTGATAGATTTTTTTTGCGTGGTAATTGCTTATATAATTCTTCATATAAGGCTTTTGCTTCATTCTCGCCAATAACTTCCGACATTTCTTTGTAAGTAAATCCGTATGGATCATTCCGTACTTCCGCAGGCGTATATTTAGGTAAACGTTTCATTTTTATATCCTTTCTTCTAAATAATAAAAGTTTGTTTTTCTGTATTTTTGATTACAATCTCTAATTTTTCTACATCAATGATATGCGTCAATTTGCATTTAGGGCAGAAAAGAGGAAAATCTTTTAATACAGTATCAATTCCCGATTTGTCGTTCTGTTTAGTCCCCAAAGAACCTACTAAACCAGCTACGCTTTTGAACCGGTTCTGTCTCACGCTCCGGCTGATCGGCTCCGGACTTGCCGGAAAGAAGCTGCTGATGCATTGTCCCAGCATGGAGAGCCTGGGCCGCTGCCGCAGTCTGCTGTGCCGTCACCAACGCCGAGCTGACCTCCGCCAACCTTGCGTTCAGTTCCTCGATCTGCTTGTCCTTTACAGCAAGTTGCTCGCTTTTCCGGTCTAATTCTCCCTGCAGCATAGCGATCAAAGTGGTTTCGCAAGTTTCGCAACTTGCTTTCGCCTGTTGCGAAACTTGCTTTCGTTCAACACCTAAATAATGCTGATATATGGCGGTTTTTTGACTTTCGCTGATTGCGAAACTTCCTTTCGCATCTTTCGCAACATGGTTTCGCCTACACCATGCACGAACTGCCTGTTCCGACACGCCACATTCTATTGCAATTTCCGTTATTACACCCGCCAAATATCATCACCACTCTTTCATCCGGAGTTAATCTCAAAACAAATCGCTATGAGATCCCGTCCTTATCAATTTCAAAATCAAAGTCTGCCGAACAACTTTATAGACCAACAGCCAGTCCGGCTCGATGTGACATTCTCTCATGTCCTTATAATTTCTGGAATTAGTGAGAGCATGATCTCGATACGCCTCCGGCAACGGCTGCTCGTTACACAACAGCGTGATCACTTCCTCCAACTTCTTCGGATCGCAGCCTCTCTTGATCGCAAGCTTGTAATCTCGTTTGAACTGCCCCGAAAACTCCGGCTTAAGCATTCAGCGCCTCCATCAGATCTGCAACGCTATCAAACGGACCATACATATCCTCTCCCTTTTCTGCCGCCTCCATCGCCGCATAGGTAACAGCATTCGGCTCGTCAACCTTGACTTCAAAGGGAAGTCCATGACACCTAAGTGCCTGTCGATAAAAAATACCCGTTGCCGTACTCAAATCCATTCCGAGGGACTTAAAGAGAGCTGCCGCCTGTGCTTTCAGCTCCGGCTCCATTCTTATCGTCATATTTCCTTTAGCCATAATAGCACTCCTTTCCTCGTCATTTTTAGCTTGCACTAATATTATATTCAATATTCGTGACATTTGCAAGTGCATTGCAAATGTTTTTTTGCAACTTTTCTATGAACAGTGCTTTCTATATGCTAACACCGCAGCGTGTACATTTAGGGGGTGAAAAAGCCTTATTTCGCGCGGTTTTCAAGCCTCGTTTTCGGTGGGGTAATATAAAAACCCTTACCCGCCCCGAAAACGCCTTGTAGGGCGTTTCTGGGGCGTTTACAGCCCTTTCTTAAATTCCTCCACCAACAGATCGCTCAAAGCCTGTGATGGGCGTATTTTGACCGTTATATGCCCCTCCGGTACGGTGTCCCACCATTTGCGGATCGTTTTCGGATCAAGTCCGGTGTCCCTATGACAATCGGCCTTGCGTCCCTCTGGATGCTCCTGCCGCCACGCATAGACTTGCGCTTTCTTTTCTTCTGCCCCTTTTCTTCTCCATGTGCCGCCAGGATAATCCACTTCCTGCACCGCCCTTGCTCTTTTCAAATGCTCTTTCTGTGATCTACCATTCCTCTTGTTGCGCTCGATGCGAACATCGGTCAGAGCTTCAATATCGGAAATCGTGAAATTGTAATACTCCTTGTCGTAGGCTTCCAGCGCACTCCGTATATCTTCCTCGGTCAATGCGTTCTCATGCTTCACCATCTGCAGATCATCAAAAGCCTCTTTCATATCCTGCCGGAGCTGCTGCTTCGACACACCGCATTTGTAAGCATAGATAGCAAGGCACATCAAAAAGAAATACCGATGCCCGCCCTTTATCTCTCCGATCTGCCGCAGCCACCAATGGTAGAGCGCATACGGATCATCACCATGCACCTTTCCGGCAATATCCCACTTCTTGCGTCCTTTCTCGCCTCTCACAACAACACGCTCATACCACTCCGGATATGCCTCCCTCGCCTCAGCTCGTGTCATTTTGGATGGGCTGAAAGGCTTATTGACATCCACCCTGTTTTCTGGCTTTGCGTAGGCGTTCAGATAATCCAGCGTTACCCGTTCTCCGGTACGGAAAGCGACCAGCTCCGTCCCATGCTTGTCATTGATGCTGCCCACCATGCGGAAGCTCTGATTGATGGATTGATACTGGATCGCCTTGACCTGCGAAGTGCTGCCATACTCCCATAGCCGGAAAGTGAGGTCATATTTCAGACTTTTAAGCTGAATTTTTATATTCGGGTATAGGTCAATCGGCTGCTGGAAAACATAGTAGATATGCAGCCCTGTCCCCGACAGAACAAGGAAAGTCGGCATCGGCAACCGGCGCACTCGCTCCGGATCGCCGCCAAAGCGCAGAAAGAGGTTGCGCAGCTCGGCAAGACCTACGCCATCCAGATCGAAGATCAGAGCATACATCCGCTGGGCGTTCTCCAGCCTGTTCTCCTTTCTGCGATATGCAAGACCGCTGCACAAAGTAAGGCTGTTCCCCTCGACAAACTCCATGTAATCCTGTTCCCATGTGTCGTTATACATCTTCCTGCGCCGGAGCTTCTTATCCTCGCTCTGTTCGTCCCGATACAGATACACAGCGTTCGGATGGGAAAAATCCGTGTGCCGTTCTCCGGAGTTCTCATTGTCCGGAAACAGCTCTTTATAAAACTCATAGCCTCCGACCTCCGGATATTGTGCGCTCAAATACTCGTAGCAGCCTCGATAATTCTCGGTCATATTACCACCTCACAAAAGAAAAAGTACCAAAAGAAAATCCGCTGCGGCGGGGATCGCCTGCGGGCGGGAAGGGGGAAAAGGGGGAGCAAAAGAGCGGCGGCTACGCCGCCTTAAAG
>CDZV01025254.1_pt1 | contig 13837 bp, 17 predicted proteins | sample 554851 | NCBI WGS metagenome assembly CDZV01 (sample SAMEA3182090, study PRJEB8094) | gut metagenome | biome: human; feature: gut; material: Stool; isolation source: human stools | place: Canada | collected 2013-03-12
CCCGAAGAACTCTTCCAGCGCATCAAGCGTCATCTGGAGCGCGAGACGCTCCGAACCGGCAAAAAGCTCACCCAGCGAGACTTCGTGCTGAACCTGATCACGCAGGCACTGGATGAAGCGGACACCGAGAACATCGCGGAGCAGAACGCCCCCAATGAGGCCCATGTCGCGCCCCGTGTGGCCGGCGTGACCGCTCCAGCGGACATGGACACCCCCCACGAAGATAACGCCGTGTAGGCCCGCGTTAAAGCCCAAAGAAAAGAACACGATTTAGGGAAAAGCCACCCAGGGCATCCGAATCTCTCGGATGCCCTGGGTGGCTTTTTGCGTTTCGCCAGAAAGGAGGTCATCACTATGGCAAGCGAGATCAAAAGACGCTTTACAGACGCAGAAATGCAGATCGCCAAGGAAACGGATCTGCCAGAACTGCTGACCCATTTGGGCTATCAGGTGCGGCGGATCGGCAGATACCACACCACAGCGGAAATGGACAGTCTGCGGATCAAGGACCGCCGCAAGTGGTTTCGGTACTCACAGAATACCGGCGGAGACGCCATTACCTTTTTGCAGCAATTCTGCGGCAAGAGCTTTCCAGAGGCTGTGGAGTACCTGCTGGCTTTTCACGGCAGGGCCAGAGACTCCCCCGCCAAAGCGGTGCCTTCCGTCAAGCGTGACGAGGTGCAAAAGCCCTTTACCCTGCCGCCCCGGAATACGGATGACAAAAGGGTTTTCGCCTATCTCCGTAAGCGCGGCATCGCTGCCCAGGTGATCTGGCAATTTCTGAATGCTGGGCTGCTGTATGAGGATGCGGTACATCATAACTGCGTCTTCGTCGGCAGGAATGAATCCGGACAGGCAAAGTACGCGGGACTGCGCGGCACCTATGATCTGGACGGTCCCGGCTTCAAGGGAGACGCTCCCGGCAGCGACAAAAACACAGGATTCTCCCTCCCGCACGATCCGCGATCAGATTTGGTGCTTGTCTTTGAGGCACCCATCGATCTGATGAGCTATCTCACACTCCACCGGAACACACCGAACGCACTGGCCCTCTGCGGCCTTTATGACGGCGCGCTGCAAGCCTATCTGGCAGATCATCCGCAGATCAAACGGATCGAATTGTGCCTGGACGCAGATGGGCCGGGACGGGAGGCGGCTCGGCAATTTCAGAACAAATACACAGCCATGGGCTACGCCGTAACCGTGGAGGAACCCCGCAGCGGCAAGGACTGGAATGAGTATCTGCAAAAAAGAAAAACACCTGAGAGGGGGCGGTAACCAAGTAATCAACAAGAAAGATCCAAAGAAACCTATTCGGAAAATATAAGGAGGAAGTTCGCATTTGAATAAAAAATATTTCTTTTCCCACCGTGTAACGGCCATGCTTCTAACACTGACATTGTGTCTCAGCATGATCCCCACGGCATCAGCCGCCCAGCAGAACAGCTACCATGATCCCGTCGAGCATTGGCAGCAGGCCAGCAACCGGACCAACGAACTGGATGTCAACGCCATCGTCACCCACGAGACCTTCTACTGCGCCACCTGCCGGGAAAACACGGATTTCACCGTCTGGCGTGTTCCAGAGTATACCCGCTCCGGTGAGACGGCCCTGAACCGCAACGTCAAGTATTCCAACGGGATGTGTATTGACGAAGTAACGGTAGGTAGTCTGGATGCCGGTGTCCCCGGCGAGAACGCCTATTACACCGGCTACCACTGGACCAAATCCGTATGCAGCCGCTGTGGAGACTGGAACAGTAACGAGACCAACGGCGCCCCCTACGCATGGGATAAGAACATCTACGTTCTGCATGACTGCGCCGCCAAATTTTATCTGGATCTGCCGGAGACCGTTACTCATGAATATGTAGACAGCAAGTACCACCGCACCGTCACCAAGGGCGGCACCTACTGCTGCTTCTGTTACGGTACGAATTACGAGAAATCCTCTGTGCTGGAACGGCATGATATGGAAACAGAGACTCTGCCCCAGCCCGCTCATGGCCGTTTCGCTGCCGTGGAGAAGTGCCGCCTGTGCGACTATACCTGCTATGACTACACGGCGGCCAAGGCCGTTGTTGCCAGCTACTACGGCGTGGCAGACGGACAGCCCCATACCATCAGCGTCACGGACTTGTCTGAAGCCGGTGTCCGCACGGCCATCCGCTACGGCAACAGCGCGGATAGCTGCACCATGACCTCCGCGCCCAACTATACGGACGAGGGTCAGTACACTGTCTATTACGAGATCACCTACACCTGTGACGGTGTGGATATGACGGAAAACGGCGTGGCCTATGTCTGGCTGCGGGATGATACCACAGACGAGAACGGCAACTGCGGCTGCGGCTGCTCTAACCCCAATTGCGGCTGCCAGAACAAGCATTGCAACGGAAATTGCTGCACCGACAAGGGCTGTGGTGAAAACCACAAGTATATTCTGCTGGACAGCACCAAAGCCGGCTGCACCACCCTCGGCTATGACCGCTACCTCTGTACGGAGTGCGGCAAAATCGAAAAGCGCAACTATGTGGACTCTCTGGGCCACGCATGGCAGGGCATCGTCATCCGTGACGCCACCTGCGAAACCGATGGCAAGCTGCTGGAGCTTTGCTCCCGCTGCGGACAGCTGAAGCAGACAGCTACCCCCAAGGGCGAACACAGCTATGAGATCTATACCGTGGCCGCCACCTGTACCAGCCCCGGCTATACCGTCCGGGAATGCTCCGTTTGCGGTGACCGCCATATCGAGGACATCACTTCTGTTCTGCCCCATGACTACGAATCCCATGTGATTTCCGCCACCTGCGAGAACGGCGGTAAGACCATCCATCGCTGCGATGGCTGCGGCAGTTCCTTTGTAACGGATTATACCTCCCCACTGGGCCATAGCTGGGATGAGGGCACCCTTGTCACCAATGCCACCTGCACTGGCGAGGGCGTCATGGAATACCGCTGCATTCGCTGTGGCTACCACCGTCTGGATGCCAACCCTGCGGATGGACACATCCCTGGCGCTCCTGCTACCTGCACGGACCCCCAGCTCTGCACCCGCTGCGGCGCCGTGCTGGAAAAGGCTCTGGGACATGATTACAAGTCCGAAGTGACGGCTCCCACCTGCACGGAGATGGGCTATACCACTAACACCTGTGCTCGCTGCGGCGATACCAACAAGAGCAACTACACCGAGCCTGCCGGTCATAAGCCCAGCGACTGGATCGTTGACAAGGAGCCGACCACCGACTCTGAGGGCAGCAAGCACAAGGAATGTACCGTGTGTGGTGAAAAGCTGGAGACACAGCCCATTGAAAAGATCTACAACAGCGCCACCACAGATAGTAAGGGTGAGGCCATTGTGGGCGGCTACCTTGTGACCGTCACCGATACCGACACCAAGAATCCCGTAGCAAACGCCGCCGTGGCACTCCACAAGGATAATTCGATCTCCATCCGCCTGCCGAATAGCCGCCTGCTGGACTACGCAGATCAGACCACCGTCACCGTGCAGCTCGTCAAGGACAAGAGCGCTGTACCGGGCATGAGCATTGCCGTTACAGACAAGAATGATAACTACGCCTCCAGTAAGACCGACGCCGCGGGCCAGATCACCGTTCCCACCGGCAGCGGCAAGACCAATGAGGACGGCAAGGTCACTGCTGGCTATGAGGATGCGGACGGCGACCGCTGGACGCTGACCATCAAGGTGGAGCACACCGATACCGGACGCCCCATCCCCAACGCGGAGGTCGCCATCGGCAAGACCGGCAATATTACGGTCAAACTGCCGGATGGCACGGATCTGGATAAAAACCACCGTGTGACGGTTACCGTCACCGACCACAAGAAAAATCCGCAGGAGAATAAAAACATCATTGTTAAGGGCGACCTGAGCCAAACGGCCAAGGGCAAGACGGATCAGGACGGCAAGCTGACCGTTCCGGAAATCGAGGAAAGAGAGCGTCACGGCACCTATATCCTGGGCTACACAGACGGGACCTTCGGCCCCAGCCGCAGCATGACCCGCGCGGAGGCCGCCGCTATCTTCGCCCGTCTGCTGGCGGAGAAGAACGGCGATACCATTTCCACCGTGGCCAACACCAGATTTACGGATATTCCCGCCCATGCCTGGTACTCCGGTTATGCCAAATACCTCAATAACAACGGTGTCACCTACGGCAAGAGCAAGACCATCTTTGCCCCCAACGATGCCATTACCCGTGCCGAGTTCACCACGCTGGCCGTCCGTTTCTTTGATGTGTACGGCGATGGCGACGCTGAGATCATGGAGCAGTATAAGGACTTTAACGATGTGAGCGACGGCTATTGGGCCGCCACGTACATCAAAGCTGCCGCCAAGCATGGCTGGATCAACGGCTATGGCGACGGCTCCTTCCGTGCTGACGACGAGATCAACCGTGCGGAGGTTGTGACCATCGTCAATCGCCTGCTGGGCCGCGAAGCGGATGAGGCATACATTGCGGATAACCTCCGCAAGCTGAATACCTTCTCCGATATGAGCAAGCGCCACTGGGCCTATTACGCAGTCATGGAGGCTGCCAACGCCCATACCGCCATTCTTGGTGACAGCGAAAGCTGGAGCAAGTAAACACTCTGCCGCCCTCCCGATGCCGGGAGGGCGGCTTTTCTAACATCAAACATCATAATTAAAAAGGAGAAATGAACCATGCTGAAGATCACTGCCATTGGCAACCTGACCAACGATGTGGAACTGAAAATGAATGAGACCACCGGCAAGCCCTACGCCATCCTGCGAATCGCCTCGGACCGCCGCTACAAGGATAAGGATGGCAACAAGCTCACCGACTTTATCTCCATCAAGGTGCGCGGCCCTCTGGCCGAGCGCTGCGCCGAGTTTGCCTGGAAGGGCTGCAAGCTGGCGGCTGCTGGTGATTTTGAGACCATTACCTTTGAGGACGAGCCGGAGCGTCAGCCCGGTTTCCTCATCAAAGCCAGCGAGGTGGAGTTCCTCTCTCCCCGCAAGGTGGAGGAAACGGCGCAGGAATTGGAAGATGAGTCTGTCCGCGAGGTCGCTGCCTGATGAAAAATACCGGGATCACATATACCAGCGCTGAACGCAGCCCTGTGATCCTGCCGGAGATGGCCGAGCTGCTCCCGCCTTTGAGCGCGGAGCAGCTCGACGCTCTGGAAGCAGATCTCATCAAAAACGGCTGCTACGCACCCATCATCATCAATGAGGACATGGTCATCATCGACGGGCACAACCGTCAGGCACTGTGCGAAAAGCATGATCTGCCGTACACGATGGCCGTTTTCTCGTTTGAGGATCTGCTGGAGGCCAAGCAGTGGGCGCTGGATACCCAGAAGGGACGCCGCAATCTGGAAAAGTGGGAGCTGGGCAAGATCGCCCTGAAGCTAAAACCAGAGATTGAAGCCAAGGCCAAAGCCAACATGGCTGCTGGCGGACAGAATTTCCGCCCCAGTGAGGCCGAGGAAGGTTCGGCAACATTGCCAAACCTTCCTTCTGTTGAAAAAGCGGTAGATACCCGCAAGGAGCTGGCCGAAGCGGTCGGCTTGGGTGAGCGCACGATGGGCAAGGTCATGCAGATCGATGAGAATGCCCCGGAGGCCATCAAGGAGGCGCTGGACAAAAAGGAACTGTCCATCAACAAGGGCTATGACCTGACCCGCCAGCTTCAGGATGTACCGGAGGATCAGCGGGAACAGGCTGCCGCGGAGCTGCTGGAATATGAAAAGGCGAAGAAGGACCTCAAACAGCAAAATGCGGAGATCGACCGCAGGGGCAAAGTTGCCAATCTGTTCTGTAAAGCCTACGAAAAGGCTGCCCTCCTGACAGCCACGGAAGAAAATGTCCGCTGCTGGACGGAAGGTACCCGCATGACGCCGGAGGAACTCCAGGACACCGTAAAGGAATCCCGTGAGATCGCCCAGGTGTTCGCCGCCATTGCCGATATTATCGAGCAGAAGATCCTGCCTGCAGACTGGCGAAACACCGGCCCCGCGGAGGATATTCCCTGTGAGGTGGCGTCATGAGCGAGATGCTCTCTGTTCGCCGGTGGCAGGACCTGTTCCGCAATGGGGCGTTTCAGGATAGATCCCGTGAGACGCAGATCCGCGCCGGGTGGTATGACTGGTTCTGCGCTGATTCTGCCCTTGCAGGCAGGCTGCAGCGGATCGGCAGGGTTGTCATGGGGATCACGGAGCCTGCTATTCTGGACAATTACTATGTCTGGTTCAAGAATAATTGCCCCCTAAACGGTCCCCTCTATGATGATGTTCGCTTTGAACCGATGGATGGGGAACGCCGTGGACGATACTTTGTGGTATCTCTGAACTGTCCCTATGAAGAAAGAAAATGGACGCTGTATACGGAGCGGAGCGGCTTTGAGACCCCGGAGTTCAGTTGCGATAAGGTCCGCGAGATGGAAAAATACCTGAACAGTCAGGGCAAAAATCTTGCACAGGCTATGCAGCTGTCCGCTGTCGTGAAAAAACCGAAAAAGGAGGAACCGACGCGATGAAAGAGAAGAAAAGTCCTTCACCGCCCAGCCTCCCTCCTGACGCCCAGCGGGAGATCCTGGACAGACTGTCCGCGGAGACCCGAATCAGTTCTCAGGAGATCGCCGCCATTTTGAAGCGGCACGGTGTCTGCGGCGATATGGATGCCTTGCAGGACGCCTATCGGAAGCGGCTGGGCCAGCGTCTTATGTCCACCATTCGGGATGAGACCGGCAAGCGTGAGGTGCTGGCTGCCAGCGGCGGCGAGTATGTCATCGTGGATTGCTGCAACGATCCGCAGAAGCTGAAGACCATTCGGCACCGCATCCAGGCGCAGATGAACGGACTGGATGTGTCTGCCGGAAAGGTGCGCAAGCGTGTTCGCTTCTTGGAACGCTTCGCTTCTTGGGTGAGGAAGGAGACCTCGGATGGGGCGGCGTGAATTGTCAGCGGCGGATATCTACTGTAAATTCGCGGCACAGCTGGATGAGGATGGCTTTCGGCTGTATCACGCCGCGCAGCAGATCACTGGCTTCCAGCCCTATAACGCTTTCCCTTATGAAGATAACCGGGGCGCGTTTGAGGCAGCGGACGGACATACCCTTCTGCGCTATCTGGAAGCAGCTCATTTCGATGCTGTCACATGGGAGATCGTCCCCGGCACCACCTATGAACGGGCCATCCTCGGCAAAGTGGACACCACTACACCGGAATACCGCGCGTTTCGTGAAGCGATCTGCAAGGACGCACTGGGGCGCATGGGGTTGGGGCATCTCCTGAAAACAAAGGAAAAAGAAGTGAAAGAGGTGGGACATGAACGATAACATCACCGAGATCAACAAAGATACCTTCTGGGAGCTGATCCAGAGTGCAAAAGAGACCTGCGGACAGGATATGGACGCTATGATGGACTTCCTGAAAGACCGTCTGGTATCTATGGGACCGGAGCAGGCTCAGAACTTCCATGACATTCTTCACGCCTATGAAGACCTTGCGGATAAGTTCGGACTGTGGGATGCCGCCGGAGTCATGAAGGGATATGGCTGCAGCGATGATGGCTTTATCGACTTCCGCGCCTGGCTCATTGCCCAGGGAAGGGACGTCTATCTGTCCGCGCTGGCAGACCCGGACTCTCTTGCGGAGGTCATCCCCTACGGGGACTGCTGCTTTGAGACGCTCAGTTATGTGGGAGATTATGCCTATGAGCAGCTCACAGGCAAAAGCGCCTATGACCAGACGGATTGGGCAAGGTATGAAACGCTGCTGGCAGAACTGGAACAGAATATCGTCTACAAAGGCGGCATTGAATTTCCCAGAGAGGGACCGGAGCTGAAACAGTACCTGCCCCGGCTCTGCGCGGCGCATCCAGACTGGGATGGCAAGACACGCTGGAATGTGCAGCAAAAGGAAATGCGGGATCTCATCCGTGCCGGAAAGGCGTATGACCAGCGGCAAGCGCCCAAAAAGAAACACCGCAGTCATGGAGGTGAGGCCAGATGAGCGAACCCATCATCATCGGTGTGGATCATGGCTACGCTGCCATGAAAACCACGCATTTTTCCTTTCACACCGGGCTGGTGGCCCACGAGCATGAGCCGTATACGTTGAACAATGTGTTGGAATACGGCGGTAAATATTATGTGGTGGGCAGCGGACGCCAGCCGCTCCAAAAGGACAAGACCCAAACGGAGGATTACTACCTTCTCACGCTGGCCGCCGTCGCAAAGGAACTGGTATACCGCAATGCCGGAACGGCAGCGGACATCCATCTGGCAGCCGGACTGCCGCTCACCAGCTTTGGCAGGGATAAGAAAGCGTTCCGGGACTACCTGTGCCGGGGCGGCAAACCGGTGTCCTTCCGTTATGAAGGACAGGACTATGTCATCACGATCTCCAAAGTGTCGCTGTATCCGCAGGGCTATGCCGCAGCGCTGACGCAGGGTAGCCTGCTGGATGAACCATCCGTCATCGTTGCGGATATCGGCGGCTGGACGGTGGATCTCATGCGGCTGGACAACCGCATCCCCAACGCCGCCACCTGCCGCAGTCTGGAACTCGGCATGATCCGCTGCCTGGATGAGATCAGCGAGCAGATCCGCCGTGGCCTCGGCCTGTCTATGACGGCAGCGCAGATTGAAAGCGTTCTGCGCGGCGATGCCAGTCATGTGAACGAGGACGCGAAAAAAATCATTTATCAGGAAGCGGAACGCTACACCAAACGCCTGCTCTCTGCCATCGCGGAGAGCGGCCTGGACGTCCGAGCCATGCCTGCTGTTTTTCTGGGCGGCGGTGCGACGCTGCTGAAGCATCATGCTTCCGCCGCGGACGGACTATGCCGTCCTATCATACTGGATGACGTTTGCTTAAATGCCAAGGGATATGAGCGTCTGACAGAGCGAATGTCGAAAAAGCATGAGCAGTGACAAGAAGCGGCTGAACCTGTCCTTCTCCATGGCCTCGCCCATCCAGCGGCAGGCGTGGCGGACGCTGATGGATATTCCGGCGGGTGAACGCACCGGTGCCGTCTGCCGGATGATCTGTGAACACAAAAATCAGCGGGAACTGCTGGAGGCTGTGCGTCAGGCGATCCGACAGGAATTGCAAGGCAGCCAGATCCAAATCGCACAAGCAGCGCCGCAGGCCGGGAGCATCGACGAGGATGTTCTCGGCTTTCTTGCGTCGCTGCAGGAAGGAGATGATACAGACTGATCCGATACTTTGATATGTTTGCCGGCATTGGCGGCTTCCGCTCCGGGCTGACCCGTGCGGGCGGTTTCCAGTGTGTTGGACACTGTGAGATCGACAAATACGCCAATGCCAGCTACCAAGCGATCTACGAACCGGGAAAGGAGGAACGATACTATCCGGACGCAACCCAAATTGACCCCGCAGACCTGCCGGACTTCGACCTGCTCTGTGGAGGATTCCCCTGCCAGGCATTTTCTCAGGCTGGCCGCAGACGGGGCTTTGCCGACGCCAGAGGCACTCTCTTCTTTGAGATCGCCCGATTGGCTCAAGCAAAGCGACCTCCGTATCTGCTGCTTGAAAATGTTCCCGGCCTTTTATCGCATGACAAAGGGAAAACCTTTTCGGTCATCCTCTCCGCACTGGATGACCTGGGGTACCATGTCGAATGGACTGTGCTTAACAGCAAATGTTTCGGAGTCCCGCAATCAAGACGAAGGCTGTTCCTTATCGGATATCTTGATCCCCGATGCGCCGGGAAAATATTACCTGTCTTCGGCACAGGTGGAAAAGCTCTTGTACAAGTCCTCGGAGGGCCGCAAGGCTCCCGGATCTATGACGCAGACGGAGTAGCCTGCACCCAGACTGCCGGCGCTGGTGGCATGGGCGGGAAGACCGGATTGTATATCATCCCGCCCAAGGGGCCGTTTGTGGATCTGTGCGCGGGAATCCCCGCACGGACGGATACCGCCCGCTGCCTCACGGCCCGGTATGGGCAGACGACTCTCTCCAATCATCGGGCGGAACGCTCCGGTGTCCTGCTCATCAAGGAGGCGACCAAGAAGGGGTACAAGGAGGCTCAACCCGGCGATACGGTGGATTTGGGCTACGCAGGCAGCAACACCCGCCGCGGGCGCGTTGGGTGTGATATTGCCCATACGCTGGAAACCAGCTGTATTCAGGGAATTGTAGAAAACGGTGGACGCATCCGCCGTCTCATGCCCCGCGAGTGCCTGCGGCTCCAGGGTTTTGAGGAATGGCAAATTGACCGCATCCTCGCCATCCAGTCCGACGCTCAGGCCTATAAGCAGGCGGGCAACAGTGTCACCGTCAATGTAATTGAGGCGATTGCCAAGCGTATCCAGGCAGTGGACGAGGAATTGAAAACAGGTGCCGCAGCATGATCGGAATGAAGGATCAGTGCTTTGGCGTTGAGGTCGAGATGACGGGACTCACTCGCGGGCAGGCTGCGCAGGCGCTGGCCAATTATTTTGGCACAGAACCTTACTATGTGGGGGGCGGATACGATAAATGGAGCGTGAAAGACCCGGATGGCAAGGTGTGGAGCATTATGAGCGATTCCAGCATTGTTACGGAAATGAAAACTGAAAGCGGGTATATGCATACCAGCAACATCGAATACCGGGTTGAGATGGTGACGCCAAAACTCACTTACGCGGAGTTACCCAGGCTTCAGGAGTGTGTCCGTCAGGTGCGCCATGCCGGGGCCAAAGTCAACCACTCCTGCGGTATCCATGTTCATGTGGACGCCGCCAACCACAACCGCCAGAGTCTGAAAAACCTTCTGAGCATTATGTACTCCAAGGAGGATATCCTGTTCAAAGCACTGCAGGTAAATTCAAGCCGTGTCAGCCAATACTGCCAGAAGGTGCGGGAGCCAATGCTAAAGGAAGCACGCAAGCTCTCCTCTGACGAAACAAAAAATCTCACGGCGCTGGAAAGCATCTGGTATGAAGGGAATATCTCTGACCGAGAACACTATAACTGGACGCGCTATTATGCCCTGAATCTGCACTCTGTGTTTTATAGAGGAACCGTTGAGTGGCGCTGTTTCAACTCTATGCTTCATGCCGGAAAGGTCGCGGCCTATGTGAATTTATGCCTTGCCATGTCTGCTCAAGCCATTAACCAGCGCAGCACCGTCATGCGGAAAACCTATAGTGACAACGAACTGTTCACCTTCCGTGTCTGGCTGGTGCGGCTGGGACTCAACGGTGACGAGTTCAAGAATACCCGTAATCATCTGCTGGCCAATCTGGAGGGTGATCGGGCATGGCGCTATGACAAGGATACTTATGAAGCCAATAAAAAGAAGAAAAAATCCAGAGAAATGGAGAGGTGAAGCCATTGAAGATACAGATCGAAGAAACCGTCTATGAGGGAACGGCCACGGAGATCATGGGCCGTCTGCGGGACCAGACCTTTGATCCCACAGAGTTCCCGGACATCGAGAGCTACATCTGGTTTTTACAGAGCAATGTCATCCGCACCACAGGAATGGACTGCCCACTGCCGGATGGAGATACGGAAACGCAGGCGCAGGCCATGTTCCGCCATCTGGACAGAATCGGCGGACTCAGACTGCTGGTGGACTAAGATGGAAGAAACTCTGTATTTCGCCTACGGCAGCAATATCAATTTAGAACAGATGGAGCATCGTTGTCCAGACGCCCAGCTCGTTGGGCCGGTGACGCTGCAGAACTATGAGTTGCAGTTCCGCGGCAGCGGCTTTGCCACTGTCTCTCCCAAGAAAGGCAGCGTCGTCCACGGTCTGCTGTGGAAGCTCACGCCGAAGTCTGAACAGGCGCTGGACCGCTACGAAGGCTATCCTCGCCACTACACCAAGGAGCAGGTATCTGTGCGGACCACAGATGGCGCAGCCGTTTCCGTCATGGCCTACATCATGGCAGAACCAATGTGCCGCCAGCCCGCACTGCCTTCTCCGTACTATTACCGTGCGATCCAGCAAGGCTTCGAGGCCAACGGCTTGCCAGTGGAATCGCTGGAGGAAGCGTGGAACAGGACCATCGACGAGATCTGGTTAGGAAAAGTGGAGAGGCCGAAGAATGGGAAAAACCCAAAAACCAGAAAACCGGAGAGGTAACTTCGTAAGATGGGCATAAAATCGTCGGGCGATGCAACGTTTGAGTCGCCCAAATCACACAAAGTTCATACCTCGATTACCCGGACCTCCTTCTCCAGCGTATGGGCATAGCGCATGGTGTAAAGCGTTCCACCACGATCTCGCCCATCATAAACGGCAATCACACGCTGGGACTTTACGGCCATATACCGGTTTCTCCGCATAAAGCATGAAGGGGTATATTCTTGGCATACGACCGTGACCTCATCGCATATTCGCAGCAAATCATGAAATTGCTTGTTTTTTGTTTTGATCCTGCCCGCATAGGGCAATGCCGCCTCTAAATACAGATTGGGGCTGTATTCCTTTTGCTCGGCAACGATGGCCGCAAACATGAGATCCGTTCCTTCAGCAAAACCAGAGATGAAGTGGGTATATCCATCCTCAATCGCTGCCAGGACTTCACGTCGAAGCGCTTGCTCTACGTAGACGGCCCGATCTGTTGGAATATCCCGATGTCCCGTAACACAACATACTTTTGCTTCCATTATGGTTCCTCCCATTGCGGTTCAAGTTTAGAACGTCCTGATATGGGCAATATTGCCTATAACGCTATATGTTCATTATAGGCAATAATGAAGATATGTAAAGTGCGAAACGGAGGGAGGAGCCGGGATGATCTCATACGCCCCATTATGGGAAACGATGGAAAAGCGTGGAGCGACCACATATACGCTGCAATGTAAAGGTGGGATCAGTAGTTCTACGATCCGGAGGCTGAAAGCGAATGAATCCGTTTCGACCAACACTTTGGACGCACTATGTAAAATACTGGATTGTACTTTGGCTGATATAGTGACTTATCTGCCAGACAAGGAATAACGAGGAATGGAGGGGAATTCCATTCCTCGTTTTTGGAATCGTTTTGCCCTAAAAGCGAAAGGTGGGGAACACATAAGGACATTCTTCGGCTGGTCATTCCCACTGCGGAGATGCGCAGATTGGCGCGCTTGACTATGGAAATCGTGATAGGGCTTCTATTATCCCTTCGTATGTGCTACAATGATGCCTGTTTGTGTGAAAGGGGTGTCGTAGTGTTTTATACGATGGAGGAAGCGGCTGTCCTTTGTGGGTTTCTGGAACTGTATTTGAACCGAGACAGCGTAGATGCGGCAGTACGAAAGAACTACGAAAAGTTCCGACTTGGACTCGTGCAGGAGTCCCTGGGGCGGGATGACTACATCTGGGCCACCAAAGCACTGAGCTTTCTGCGCCCCCACTGGTGGCAGGATCACGAGGATCATAGAGCGCTGGAGAATACTTTGCTGAAAACGCAAACACTGGCTCTGAAAACAAAAAAATAATCAAACCATTTCACGGCAACAGCGGTCTCAGACTGCTGTTGCCGCTTATTTTTTTTAGGAGGTGGTCCTATCAATCATCAAAAAATGACCATTCTTGTGGTGGAGCCGATGAAAACGCCCACTGTACAGGAGATCGACGGCAGCCTGGAATCCATGCAACGGATCGTAGGTGGAGATATTGAGGCTGTTTACCCGTTCGACGATCCTGTTGCCATCGTCTGTAATGCGTAGTTAGTTGTTATGTGTAGCATTATTGAATCTCCTTTCTAATCTCCTGATTTTACTTGGTTATTGGCAGTTCACAGTCTTGTGTTACTCTACATAACGTAGAGGCTGACTCTCTGCCAATAATCACAGGAGGTTCGTACAATGTCAGAAATAATATCTATTCCCATCCTTGAAC
>CDZV01043681.1_pt1 | contig 13821 bp, 10 predicted proteins | sample 554851 | NCBI WGS metagenome assembly CDZV01 (sample SAMEA3182090, study PRJEB8094) | gut metagenome | biome: human; feature: gut; material: Stool; isolation source: human stools | place: Canada | collected 2013-03-12
AAACTGCCGCAGGCAATATCACGATGCGAAGCATCCTATCACTGTCCGAAGGACAATTTCACTCGCCGTCAGGCGAATATAACGGAGGCGCACTTCCTTGCGGAGTGCGCCTCTCCGGGGCGTGGTAACCGAACACGCGGCGGACGGGGAATCTTCTCAAACTCCCTGCGGGAACAGGCGCTCCTGCAGGCGGCGGGAGCCAAGGGCAAAATACAGCGCCGTGCCGAGCACGAGCAGGACGGCGGCCTCACCGGCCGCAACGTAGACCGCGTTGAGCCAGAACGGAATCTCACCGATGTAATACGTCAGCTCCCAGCCGACGAGCACGGCGTTCCAGACCGCGGGCATGAGCAGCGCGGGCAGCGGGAGCTTCCAGAGCGTGGCGCGGCGCAGCAGATACATGCACGTTGTGGCCAGCAGCGTTGCGCCGGTGCCGACGAGCCAGTCCAGCGGCAGCGCGCCCGCGTTGGAAATGTTGAACAGCAGACAGCCGACCGTCAGGCCGGGGATGGCTGCCGGAGTGAACAGGGCAAAAATGCACAGCGCCTCCGACGCGCGGAACTGAATGGCGGCCGACGTTGTGCCGGGCAGCAGCCAATTCTGCAGGTAGGTCAGGGCCACATAGAGCGCGGCCAGGATCGCGCCGTGCGTGATCATACGGATCTGTTTTGATTTCATGTTTTCTCCATTCCGGGACAAAAAAGGCGCAGCATGGACGCTGCGCAGCTGTCCATAGTTTTATTTTACGACAGGATGGTCTCGAACTGTCGATATTCGGTTACGATGGTATTGTAGCGGAGTTTGCACCGACAGTCAAGTGTATTTTGTGTTAAGAAGTCCATGATTTTACGCGGATTTAACATCTTCACGGTGTCAGGCTTTACAGCGAGCCGGTATGATAAGCGCGTGATCCGAAATCAAAGGAAACAATCAAAAAGGAGTTTTGAGTTATGAAAAAGATCTTCAAAGCAATTCTTGCCATCAGCATTATCGGCGCCATGGCGCTGGGCTTCGCCGCCTGCGGCGGCAACGGCGGCAGCGATGCCATCGCCGTCATCTCCCGTGAGGAAGGCTCCGGCACCCGCGGCGCGTTCGTCGAGCTGACCGGCGTCGAGGTCGACAAGGTCGACAAGACCGTCGCCACCGCCGAGATCAGCAGCTCCACCGCAGTCGTCATGCAGACCGTCGCCGGCAACAAGGCTGCCATCGGCTACATCTCCCTCGGCTCTCTGGACAACACCGTCAAGGCCGTGAAGGTCGACGGCGTCGAGGCCACGGCCGACAACGTCAAGAACGGCACCTACCCCATCTGCCGCCCGTTCAACATCGCCACGAAGGGCGACCTGAGCGACGCTGCGAAGGACTTCATCGCCTTCATCCAGAGCGACGAGGGCCAGCAGGTCATCACCGATAAGGGCTGCGTCTCCACCGGCTCCAACGGCGCCTTCACCTCCGGCAATCCGACCGGCACCGTCGTCGTCGAAGGCTCCTCCTCCGTCACCCCGGTCATGGAAAAGCTCGCCGAGGCCTACATGGCCATTAACAGCGGCGTGACCGTCAAGGTCCAGCAGTCCGATTCCTCCACCGGCATGACCTCCGCCATTGAGGGCCTGTGCGACATCGGCATGGCCTCCCGTGAAGTCAAGGACAGCGAGAAGGAGCAGGGTCTGGAAGTCACCACGATCTGCATGGACGGCATCGCAGTGGTCGTGAACAACGACAGCACCGTCGATAACCTGAGCCTTGAGCAGATCCGCCAGATCTTCACCGGCGAAGTCACCGACTGGAGTGCCGTGAAGTAAGGAATTCCAAAAGGTAACGCACAGCGGGAGCCGGGCTCCCGCTGCCTGCGTGTTTCGCAGGCAGCCATCGATGCGCGCTGTAGGGGAGCGGACAGCCGGGCCCGGCGCAACGCTGCCGACCCGGACAGGCTATCGTTAAAACGGTGAAAACCAAGGGTTTGTCATTGCAAGGAGGCGCAGCCGACGTGGCAATCTCGTGCAGGCAGTAGCAGTTCGTACAGGCTGCCGATAAAACCGTACAAACCAATTGCGTCTGTAGCGGCGCTCCCTGCACAAGCCCGCCGGGCGAGAGAAAAATGTAGCGGCGCTCAGTGAGCGCCTTGTACGGGGCGATTCAACGGCAGGAGGGCTCTGGTGCACCACTGCACCACCCTGACGTGTCATTCCGAGGAGGCGTAGCCGACGTGGGAATCTCGCAGGACCCGGCCGGATTACAAGAAGGCCTCGGCGAATACGGTAACTTTACGCGGCGGGGCGTCGAGGACGCCGCCCCCTACAAGACGTGTGCGTTCGACGATAGTACACGGAAATTTGCAACTGCCAAAGGCGCTCACTGAGCGCCGCTACAGACGCAATCGGTGCGTGCCATTTTAACGATAGCCTGTTAATTGCACCGGTGCTGCGCCGGGAGCGGCATGCCGCTCCCCTACAAACCAAGTGCTACCCCCCACGATCCTGTCTTCTTTCAGGAGGAACTATGAAACACAATCTCCACGCCATTCGGGAAGGGACCATGAAGGTCGTCTTCCTGCTGACGGCCTGCATCTCCATCCTTGCCGTGGCGCTCATCTGCATTTTCCTGTTTGCCAACGGCATCCCCACCATGCATAAGATCGGCCTCGGCAAATTCCTGTTCGGTATGACTTGGGCGCCGAATCAGGACCTCTACGGCATCTTCCCCACGATCATCGCCAGCATCCTCGTCACGGGCGGCGCGATCCTCATCGGCGTCCCGCTGGGCCTGCTGTGCGCGCTGTATCTGGCGCGCTTCTGCCCGAAGCGCCTGTATGCCGTGCTGAAGCCCGCCGTCGATCTGCTGGCCGGCATCCCGTCCATCGTCTATGGCTTCTTCGGCCTTGTCGTGCTCGTCCCGGCCCTGCAGGCCATGTTCGGCAGCGGCAAGAGCATCGTCACGGCCTCCATCATGCTCGGCATCATGATCCTGCCGACCATCATCAGCGTTTCGGAATCGTCGCTGCGCGCCGTGCCGGAGAGCTATTACGAGGGCTCGCTCGCGCTGGGCGCAACGCATGAGCGCAGCGTGTTCTCCGCCGTGTTCCCCGCCGCGCGCTCCGGCATCCTCGCTGGCATCATCCTCGGCGTCGGCCGCGCCATCGGCGAGACCATGGCCGTCGTGATGATCGCGGGCAACCAGCCCATCCTGCCCAAGAGCCTGCTAAGCGGCGTGCGCACCCTGACGGCCAATATCGTGCTGGAGATGGGCTACGCCACGGACCTGCACCGCGAGGCCCTCATCGCCTGCGGCGTGGTGCTGTTCGTGTTCATCCTGCTCATCAATCTGTGCTTCTCCGCCGTGAAACGAAAGGCTGACGCAACATGAAAAAAACGGAACGTTCGAAACCGAGCGCCGGGCGCACGAGCCGCGCGTCCTACCGCCGCCATCCGATGTCGCTTGTCCAGCGCATCGCCGTCACGGCCTCTGCCGTGATCACCTTTTCCATTCTCGCCGCGCTCATGGCCTATATCCTCATCATGGGCGTGCCGAACCTGAAGCCGAGCCTGTTTGCCTGGCATTATACGTCGGACAACTGCTCCATGACGCCCGCTATCATCAATACGCTCCTCATGGTCGTGCTGTCTCTGCTGCTGTCCGTTCCGTTCGGCATCGGCGCTGCCATCTACCTCGTGGAGTATGCCAAGCGCGGCAATAAGCTCGTCAAGGTCGTCCGTCTGACGGCGGAGACCCTCTCGGGCATCCCATCCATCGTCTACGGCCTGTTCGGCTACCTGATGTTCGTCATCGCCCTGAACATGGACAAGTCCATGCTGGCAGGCGCGCTCACGCTGGCCATCATGGTCCTGCCGACGATTCTCCGCACGACGGAGGAGGCCCTGAAGTCCGTGCCCGATTCGTTCCGCGAGGGCAGCTTCGGCCTCGGCGCGGGCAAGCTGCGCACGGTGTTCCGCATCGTGCTGCCGTCCGCCGTGCCCGGCATCTTCTCCGGCATCATTCTGGCCATCGGCCGCATCGTCGGCGAGACGGCCGCCCTCATCTTTACGGCAGGTACGTTCAGCGGCGTCGCGGGCGGCGTCATGGAATCCGGCCGCACGCTGGCGGTGCACATGTACTGCCTGCTCAACGAGGGCCTGCACCGCAGCGAGGCCTATGCCACGGCCGTTGTGCTGCTGGTCATGGTCATCGGCATCAACGCGCTGTCCGGCGCTGTGGCAAAGCGAATTGCCCGGCGCACGCAGTGAGCGCAACAGGAAGGAGTTCCCATATGGAACAGGATAAGATCGTAATCGAGCACCTCAATCTCTGGTACGGCAGCTTTCAGGCGCTGAAGGACATCAACCTCCGCCTGCCCGCCAATGAGATCACGGCCTTCATCGGCCCGTCCGGCTGCGGCAAGTCGACGCTGCTCAAGTCCCTCAACCGCATGAACGACCTCGTGGAGGGCTGCCGCATCGAGGGCACCGTCACGCTGGACGGCGAGGATATTTTTTCCCGCAAAATGGACGTGAACCTGCTGCGCAAGCGCGTCGGCATGGTCTTCCAGAAGCCGAATCCCTTCCCCATGAGCATTTATGACAACGTGGCCTATGGCCCGCGCACCCACGGCATCCGCTCCCGCGTGAAGCTCGACGAGATCGTCGAAAAATCGCTGCGCGGCGCCGCCATCTGGGACGAGGTCAAGGACCGCCTGAAAAAGAGCGCCCTCGGCATGTCCGGCGGCCAGCAGCAGCGCCTGTGCATCGCGCGAGCCCTTGCCGTTGAGCCGGAGGTCCTGCTGATGGACGAGCCGACGAGCGCCCTCGACCCGATCTCCACTTCGCGCATCGAAGAGCTTGCCATGGAGCTGAAAAAGGATTATACTATTGTTATGGTCACGCACAATATGCAGCAGGCCGCCCGCATCTCGGACAAAACGGCGTTTTTCCTGCTGGGCGATATGGTCGAATTCGGCCCGACGGAGAAGATCTTCTCCATGCCGCAGGACCGTCGCACCGAAGATTACATCACGGGGAGGTTTGGCTGATGCGGATCCGGTTTGACGAGCAGCTGGAGCTGCTCAATCGAAAGCTCATTGAAATGGGTGCGCTGTGTGAGGATGCGATCTCCGCCTCCATGCACACGCTGAAAAACGAAGCAGACAAAAAGAGCGCGGAGAAGGCCGCGGCCCTCGAGCGCGAGATCGACCACAAGGAGCGCGAGATCGAGAGCCTGTGCATGAAGCTCCTGCTGCAGCAGCAGCCCGTTGCGCGCGACCTGCGCACGATCTCCTCGGCCCTGAAAATGATCTCCGATCTGGAGCGCATCGGCGACCAGGCCTCGGACATCGCGGGCATCACCGGCTACATCGAGGATGAGCAGCTCAAGTCGGGCACGCACATCTATGAAATGGCCCGCGCCGCCAGCCGCATGGTCACGGACAGCGTAGATTCCTTCGTCCGCAAGGATCTCGGCAAGGCCCGTGCCGTCCAGAAGGAGGACGACATCGTCGACGGCCTGTTCGACACCGTGAAAAACGAGCTGGTCGGTCAGATCACCGAGCACCCGGACCTGAGCGGCGAGTGCCTCGATCTTTTGATGATCGCAAAGTATCTCGAGCGCATCGGCGACCATGCCGTGAATGTGGCAGAGTGGGTCGAATATTCCATCACCGGCGCACATGCCGGAGAGTAAGGGGAACTTTTTATGATCTATTTGCTGGAGGACGACAGCGCCATTCGCGAGCTTGTCGTCTACACGCTCTGCAGCACCGGGCTGGAGGCCACGGGCTTCGCCGCGCCCTCGGAGTTTTATGACGCCATGGAGCGCGCCCTGCCGGAGCTGCTGATCCTGGACATCATGCTGCCGGAGGAGGACGGGCTTTCCATCCTGCGCCGGCTGCGCGCCAGCCCGCGCACGGAGCACCTGCCCGTCATGATGCTCACCGCGCGCAGCAGCGAATATGACAAGGTCATCGGGCTGGACGGCGGCGCGGATGATTATCTTACAAAGCCGTTCGGCATGATGGAGCTGATCTCCCGCGTGCGCGCTCTGCTGCGCCGGGCGGAGTTCGGCCGCGAGCGCCGCGAGACGCTGCGCTGCGGGGACATCGAGTGCGACACCACCACGCACACCATGCGCGCCTGCGGCGAGGAGCTGACGCTCACGCTCAAGGAATACGAGCTGCTGCACCTGATGCTCGAGCACCCAATGCAGGTCTTTACGCGTGACCGGCTGCTTTCCAGCATCTGGGGCTATGAATTTGACGGCGAGAGCCGCACCGTGGACGTCCATATCCGCTCCCTGCGCCTGAAGCTCGGCGCAGCAGGCGGCCAGATCGAGACGGTCCGCGGCGTGGGCTACCGCCTGCGGGAGACTGCGGTATGACAAAACGAATTTTCCGGTCCATTTTTCTGGTGGCCCTCGTCGTGCTCCTGCTGAGCGTGGCGCTGCTGTCCGTCGTGTTTTATAACGACTATGCCGTGCAGTACCGCTCGGAGCTGAAGAGCGAGGCCCTCTCCATGGCCCATGCCATCAACGGCGGCCTTGCGGAGGAGGACTACCTGCGCTCGCTGGAGCAGGATAAGATCTCACCGATCCGCATCACCTGGATCGGCGCCGACGGCACCGTCCGCTATGACAACGAGGCCGCCCCCGCGCAGATGGAGAACCATGCCGCGCGCACCGAGGTGGCTGATGCCCTGCGCTACGGCGCGGGTGAGAGCGAGCGCTATTCCGCGACGCTGTCCCAGAAGACGTTCTACTATGCCTGCCGCCTGCAGGACGGCACGGTGCTCCGGCTGGCCGGAACGCGTGATTCCGTGCTCGGCATCCTGGTGCGCATGCTGCGCCCGGCCGTTGCGGCCGTGCTTGTCGCCATTGCGCTGGCGTGGCTGCTGTCCTATCGTCTGTCGAAGCGCATCGTCCGCCCGCTGAATGCCCTCGACCTGGAGCATCCGGAGCAGGCGGAGGCCTATGACGAGCTTTCCCCCCTGCTGGAGAAAATTTCCGCCCAGAACCGGCAGATCGCCGCGCAGATGGACGAGCTGCGCCGCCGCCAGACGGAGTTCACCGCCATCACGGAGCACATGAACGAAGGCCTGCTCATCGTCGACGCCCGGACGAACCTGCTGTTCTGCAATCCGAGCGCGCGCCGCCTGCTGCAGATCGAAAATGTCGAAAAGCAGTCCGTGCTGGCCGTGAACCGCAGCGAGGACTTCCGGGAGGCCGTGCAGCGCGCTCTGTCGGGCGAGCACGACCTGCGCACCCTGACGCTCGACGGCCGCATCTACCAGCTCATGGCCAACCCGGCTATGGAGGACGGCCGCCTTGCGGGCGCGGTGCTCGTGCTGCTGGACGTGACGGAGCGCGAGAATCGCGAGCAGCTCCGCCGCGAATTCACGGCGAACGTCTCCCACGAGCTGCGCACGCCGCTGACGTCCATCTCCGGCTTTGCCGAGCTCATCCGCGACGGCATCGCAAAGCCGCAGGACGTGCAGCACTTCGCCGGGAACATCTACACCGAGGCCCAGCGCCTCATCGCTCTGGTCGGCGATATCATCCGCCTGTCCCAGCTCGACGAGGGCAGCGTGGGCAGCGAGAAGACGGACCTGCGCCTCGACGGCATGGCCGCAAGCGTCGTCTCCCGTCTGCAGGATGCGGCCGCGCAGCACGACGTCACGCTCCGCACGGAGCTGAAGCCCTGCCGCGTGCACGGCATCGCGCAGATCGTGGACGAGCTGATCTACAATCTCTGCGACAATGCCATCAAGTATAACCGCAAGGGCGGCAGCGTGACCGTCAGCACGGCGGAGGAGAACGGCCAGCCGGTCCTCCGCGTGGCGGATACCGGCATTGGCATCCCGGCAGCGGAGCAGGACCGCGTGTTCGAGCGCTTCTACCGCGTGGATAAGAGCCATTCGCGTGCCATCGGCGGCACGGGCCTCGGCCTGTCCATCGTGAAGCATGCTGCGGCCTATCACCACGCCCGCGTCGCGCTGGAGAGCACCCTCGGGGCCGGTACGACCGTCACCGTCACCTTCCCCCGCCCCGGCGAGGTGTAAGAAAACAGAACGAGCCGCTGCGGTTCTGCCGCAGCGGCTTTTTGCGCGCAAATGTTATTCATGTTTGTAGGGGAGGGGCATGCCCCTCCCGGCGACACGCTGACGATTCGTATTGGCTATCGATAAAATGGTAAAAACCAATTGCGTCTGTAGCGGCGCTCACTGCGCAGCCGTTGGCGGCTTTGCCGCCTTACGGATGCGGCGTCCCCTTTACGGGGAGCGAGCGCCTTGCATGCTGGCAATCTTTGCGGCACGCATTCTGCGGCGTGAGGCCTTCAAGTTTGTCATTGCGAGGAGGCCACAGGCCGACGTGGCAATCTCGCAGTACCCGGCCGGATCGTGGGGAAGCTGTCGGCGAAAATGTAACTGCCTTCCCGAGATTGCCACGGGCGCAAAGCGCCCTCGCAATGACAAACCTTTGGCTTTTACCATTTTAACGATAGCCTGTTTGTTGTGCAGGTGCGCAGCCGGGAGGGGCGTGCCCCTCCCCTACAACGTGCCGTCGATGGCCCCTCAAAATGCAAAAAACCGGGGATGCCGGAAAATCCGGCATCCCCGATCGGGTCTCTTACATATCGAACGGTTCCATGGAGAGGACGGGGTGGCCGACCTCGGTCAGGTAGTTCAGCAGCTCCTCGGGGTCTTCGGTGCAGATGGTCTCGTCGGCGATCATGTCGGCGAAGTTATCCACATCGTAGAGCTCCTTGGCAGCCTCGTTCAGCTTGTCGCGCATCTGCTCCTTGAGCTCCTTCGGCAGCCAGACGATACGGCCGAGGCCGCCTTCGGCAGCGATGAACTTCTTGGAGGCGATGAAGTGCTTGCCATGGCCCATGAAGCCCGGCGTCTGCACGCCGCCGCCCGTCATGGAGGCCATCTCGGAGAACGTCATGCCGAGCGGGGTCATGCCGGCGTACTCACGCATCGTGATGACAACGCCCATGCTGACCGGCTCGACGCCGCAGATGCATTCGAAGCAGCCGCAGGACGTCATCGGATCCTGGAACAGGGAGTACAGCGTGACGTGCTCAAGCGCGCCGTGCGAGTATTTCTGGACGGCCTCGTCCACGTCCTCGTAGCGGCCGAGACGCTCGTCGATGCAGTGCTCCTTCGGCACGACCTGGCAGGGACCCTGCGGGTCGAGCTCGTTCGTTGCCTTGGCGTCCAGCCAGGAAACGGCGCCGCAGAGGCCGAGGCGCTCCGGGGTGACGATGCAGACATGGCTCGGGGAGAAGGCCTGGCACATGATGCAGGTGTAGAACACGGGCACGGACTCGTCCGTCATGCTGCGCAGGCGGTCGTCGCGGCGGTTGAAGACCTCGTTGGCCATCGCGCGCAGCTCCTTGTTCTTCGCCTCGTCCACGACGATCTTGACCTGGCACTTGTCGACGACGGTGTCGAACTCGCTCTTGATCTTGGCGTAGAGGACCTCGCCGATGTGGCGGAAGCGGAAGCCCGCCTCAAAGTCGGCCTTCGAAACGCGGATACGGATCATATCGCGCTGGCCGGTGTGCATAACGCCCTCGATGCAGTTGAGGAAGGAGTGGATCTTGCGCTCCATAACGGACTCGAAGTCGGACTGCATGTTCTTGCCCGCGACCTCGACGATGTAGGACAGGGAAATCTTGGAGCCGACGGGGATCTCGTCGAGCTCGGGGCCGTCGACCGTGATCTTGTGGTCCTCGATCTCGGCGGCGTCTCTCGTGGTGACCAGCTCGAAGCAGTCCTTGCGGGAGCCGTCGACCTCGACCTGCATGTCGCCCTTGCGGATGATCTCGCCTTCGAACGCGGAAGCGAAGGAGACAGGAATGTCGATCGTGGTGATCTTGATCTTGATGTCGCGCGCCTCGAGGGAGGTGGCGTTGAACTTGCTGACGTCCTCCTGCACGATGAGGCTCTTCGGGACGCGGTAGATGTTCTCGGTCTCGTTCGTGACGACCGGGAAGCCGAGGGCAATGGCGCCAGCGCCGCAGGCGACGATGACGTCGTCCAGGGGCTTGAAGGCGTTGACGAACGCGGGAACGCGCTCCATCGTGTACTTCATCAGGCTGCCTGCGTCGCCCGGGGTGATGTTGCCGAAGATCAGGGCCGCGCGCAGCGCGACGGAGACGACATGGATGACGGCGGTGACGTCCTTGCCGAGCGGGATGACGCGGACATTGTCGCCGGTCTTGTAGCCCTTCTCCTCGAGCTGGTCGATGACGCCGCCCACGAGGGTGACGAGGATGCCCTGGCTCTGGTAGCTCTTCACGAGCGCGACGGCCTCATCGGCAGAGGGAGCGGAGCCGAGGATAACGGCAACGCCGGGGATGTCGCCCGTGACCAGCGGCACGCCGAGGTTACGAATGACGGCGTCGGACAGGTGGCCGTAGCAGGGCAGCTCATAGGGCGTGGCGCCGTTGAGGTACTTCAGGACCTCGATGAACTCGGCGCACAGTGCGGTGGCTACGCCGGACATGAAGGCGTCGTTCAGGCGGGGATTGCGGGTCATGAGCGTCTTGACGACGCCGAGAGCCTGCTTCAGCTCGCCGAGGGTGCCGACCTTCGAGCCGGTGACGGCGTAGTAGCAGGGCAGGGAGTAGGCAGTGTCGGGGAAGGACACGGCCTGGCCTTCGCCGTACTGGGCGATGGCATTGTCAATGGCGGCCTCGGTCAGGCCGTAAACGGCATCGTTGCCGCCGAATACACGTTCAAATAAAGTCACTGGGATTTTCCTCCTATTTTTCATCCCGATCCAGGATGGCCTTGATGTTCCGAATCTCTTCCATAGCCGTGCGGCTGAAATCGTACGGGGATTTTCCGTTGCGGTCAGCGTCCATGATCTCCGGATTGTAGTGGATGCAGCCGAGGAAGTCCTCTGCGGGGATGACGCTGCGGACATACGCCTCGTCGCGCTCGTCGCGCACCTTGTTGGCCACGACGCGCACGCGCTTCACGCCGAGATCGGCGGCAAGACGCTTGACGTTTCCGTAGGTCTGGACGCTGCGTGCGCCCGGCTCCACCACAACGAGGAACTGGTCCATGTTGGCTGCCGTGCCGCGGCCAAGGTGCTCCAGCCCTGCCTCCATATCCATGATGACGACGTCGTCCTTGCGGTAGGTCAGCGCGCTGAGCAGGGCCTTGAGCATCACATGCTCCGGGCACACACAGCCGCTGCCGCCGACGTCGACCGTGCCCATGACGAGCAGCTTCACGCCGTTGATCTCGTGGGCGTATTTTTCGGGGATATCGGAAACGAAGGGGTTGAGCTTGAAGAATTTATTGGCCTCGTTCGCGCCGGTGCGCTCCTCGACGAGCGTGCGCATTTTGGAGATGGGGACGATGGAATCGACCTCCTCCTGGCTCATGCCAAGCGCAAGGCCCAGGTTGGCGTCCGGATCGACGTCCGCAGCCAGCACGGGGCGGCCCTCGTCGGCGTAAAGCCGCGCCAGCGTGGAGGCGAGCGTCGTTTTGCCGACGCCGCCCTTGCCGGTGATCGCGAGCTTCATACTCAGATGCCCAGCGCAGCGCGCTTCTGCTCGATGCGCTCGATCATGAGATCGCCGAGCTTCTCGATGTCAGTTTCCACGGTGTAGTTGGCCTCGACCCAATCCTTCACGCCGTGCTCGCCGGTCAGCAGGTCGCAGATCTCGCTGGAGCCCTTGACGTACGGGTCAACGCCGAGGAAGGTGTCAATGCCGGTGGCCACGACGTAGTTGCCGATGGAGACGGCCTTCTCGCTCATCCACTCCGGGGCGCAGCCCACGACGGGAAGCTGGGAGATGTTCAGGCCGGAGTCCTTCGACAGCTCGGAGGCCAGGATCATCATACGGGAGATATCAACGCAGGAGCCCATGTGCAGCACGGGCGGGATGTTGGCCAGCTCGCACACGCGCTTCAGGCCGGCGCCGCAGAGCTCCTTGGCGTGCACCGGGTCCATGAGGCCGGCCTTGGCGGCGGCCTGCGCGGAGCAGCCGGAGACGATGAGGATGATATCGTTGGCGATGAGCTTCTTCATGAGCTCGATGTGGGCATAGTCGGGGCGAACCTTCGGATTGTTGCAGCCGACCATGGCGACAGCGCCGCGGAGAACGCCGGAGGTGACGCACTCGAGCAGGGGCTTCGTGGTGCCGAAGGTGTCGACCTGGCTGTTGGCAACGCCGTCGAGGACCTTGACGATGGCTTCGAGGGAATAGCCGACGCGGGCGTGGGAGACCTGGTTCGGAATGTTGACCAGATCGGTCTTGCGGTTCGTGAAGTTCTCAACGGCCATCTTCACAATGGACTTGGCGTTCTCACCGGCGTTGTCGGCGGAGAAGCGGATGAACTCGGAGTCCGGCATGCGGGCGATGGGGGAGGTGGTGACGAACTTCGTATGGAAGCACTTCGAGAGCGGGCCGAGGGCCGGGAAGATGCACTGCACATCGACGACGATGGCTTCGCATGCGCCCGTAAGGACAACGTTCTCCTGCGTCAGGAAGTTGCCGGCCATCGGGATGCCGTGGCGCATGGCGACCTCGTTCGCGGTGCAGCAGACGCCGCAGATGTTGATGCCCTTCGCGCCGACGCTCTTGGCAAGCGCGATCATTTCGGGATCATTGGCATAGTAGACGATCATCTCGGACAGGGAGGGATCGTGGCCGTGGACGACGATGTTGACCATATCCTTCTCCATAACGCCGATGTTGGCCGTAGTGTCCACGGGCTTCGGCGTGCCAAACATGACGTCGGAGAATTCGGTGCCCATCATGGAGCCGCCCCAGCCGTCGGACAGGCCGCTGCGGAGGGACTGGCGGATCAGGGCTTCGGGCAGGGAGGAGCAGCCCATATGGGTCATATGCAGAGCGGTCGCAACCTCGCGGTCGATGGCGCGCGGCTCGATCTCCGCCTTGTGCCACAGCTCCTGCGTGTGCTCCGGAGCGCGCTTCAGGAAGCGCTGCACGCCGAAGGGCTTGCCGTATTCCATCAGGCCGATCTCGGCCATCTCGTGCGCCAGCTCATAGATGTCCTTGCCTTCGGTCTCGACGCCCCACTCATGCGCGATGCGGATGAGCTTCTCGGGGTCCTTGACCTGATAGTTGCCGCCTTCCTTCGTCTGATGCAGGGTGTGCATGATCTCACGGCCGTGGTCAGAGTGGGTGGCAGCGCCGCCGGCGGTGAACTTCAGGAAGTTTCTGCCGACGATGCCGTGCACGTCGCAGCCGCAGATGCCGCGCGGGCTCTTCGGCGTGATACGGCAGGGGCCCATAGCGCAGATGCGGCAGCAGGTGCCGGCCTCACCGAAGCCGCAGTGCGGCGTCTGATTCTTGACGCGCTGCTGCCAGCTGTCGGCGCCGACCTTCTTGCCGTTTTCCAGCAGGGAAGCGGTGGCGGCCTCCATCTCCTCTATGGTAACGAAGCGTTCTTGATCCATTGGGTAGTCCTCCTGTATTGATCTCGGGTGTTGGGATCGTGGGTCACAAAAAGATTTTTTGCAGGCTGACGAGCCTGCTGCAAGGGGCATACTGCGCCCTTGTTTTCCGATATGATTTTATCAATAAAAGCCCCTGTTGTCAATGACAAATCCGGCGGCTCTGGGGAAATTTGCACGAAAGGCAGGGAATTTCCGGACGTTTTGTCATATGGTTTGCCATCCCCCGCAGGGGGATGGATGAAATAATGAATACTGAAGAATGAATAATGAATAATACGACGACCTCCGGTCGTGCGTTGTAGGGGAGCGGCATGCCGCTCCCGGCGCAATGCCGCCGACTCGTATCGGCTGCCGACAAAAGCGTACCAACCGATTGCGTCTGTAGCGGCGCTC
>CDZV01001921.1_pt1 | contig 13681 bp, 6 predicted proteins | sample 554851 | NCBI WGS metagenome assembly CDZV01 (sample SAMEA3182090, study PRJEB8094) | gut metagenome | biome: human; feature: gut; material: Stool; isolation source: human stools | place: Canada | collected 2013-03-12
ATAAAGGTAGCCGTATTTGGATTAATGATAGGGAGATAATGCCTCCTGTATGGACAGCAACCCATCAGGTGAAGAGTAATGAAATTCCATTAGGAAATGAAAATTGTGTGGCACGTTCTCCGCTGGCTGTGCATTTAAATAAGGGTTGGAATAAAGTGTTCCTGAAATTACCTGTCGGTAAGTTCCGGATGGACCAGACGCGTCTTGTGAAGTGGATGTTTACTGCTGTCTTTGTGACTCCTGACGGAGAAAGGGCAGTAGAGGGATTGATTTATTCACCAGATAAACAAAAATAAAATGAAACGTATTGTCTTATTGTTATTGGGATTATTATTAGCGTTACCCCAGTTTGCTCAGGAACGCAAGTATTCTACTTTTTATGAGCAGAGAGCGACTTTGTTTGAAGAACTTCCGGTTACTTCAAAAGATATTATTTTTTTAGGGAACAGTATTACCAACGGTTGCGAGTGGGCTGAGTTGTTCCAAAATAAGAATGTGAAGAACAGAGGTATCAGTGGAGATATCTGTATGGGGGTATATGACCGTTTGGATCCGATTGTAAAGGGAAAACCGGCAAAGATTTTTTTATTGATCGGTATCAATGATGTTTCTCGGGGAACGTCTGCGGATAAAATTATTTCAGAAATAAGTATGATTGTTCGGAAAATAAAGCAAGAATCTCCAAAAACAAAATTATATTTGCAAAGTGTATTGCCGGTGAATGATTGTTACGGTATGTTTAACGGGCATACATCACGCTGGCAGGTGGTAAAACAAATTAATGATTTGTTGGAACCATTGGCGGTAAAGGAAGGAGTTGCCTATATTGATTTGTATAGTCATTTTGTGGAGAAAGAGACAGGTAAGATGAATCCAGTATACACTAATGACGGATTACATTTATTAGGAAAGGGATACTTGCTGTGGCGTGATATTGTAAAACCTTATGTTGACCAGAAATGAAGAAGACATTAATACTGATTTTATGTTTGTTTCTTTGTACCGTTTCATTTGCACGGAAGCGGGTGAAGGTTGCTTGTGTAGGTAATAGCATTACCTATGGCATAGGTGTATCCGATCCTGATAAGGAGTCCTATCCTGCCCGGTTACAGCAAATGCTGGGTGAAGGGTATACGGTGGAGCGTTTTGGAAAGCCGGGAGCTACGTTGCTGAACAAGGGACACCGGCCTTTTATGCAACAGAAAGAGTTTAAGGATGCATTGGCTTTTGCTGGTGATGTAGTGGTTATTCATTTAGGAGTGAATGATACAGATCCGCGTGATTGGCCCAATTACCGTGATTTTTTTATAGCGGATTATCGTGCACTGATTGATTCGTTCAGAGTGGCGAATCCTGAATGTCGTATTTTGATTGCCCGTCTGACTCCGATTGCCGACCGTCATCCGCGGTTTGAGTCCGGCACACGCGACTGGCATGATGAGATTCAGCTGGCTATAGAAACGATAGCGAAATACGCACAAGTACAGTTGATAGATTTTCATGCACCTTTATATCCATATCCTTTTATGTTGCCCGATGCTGTCCATCCAGATAAGGAAGGTGCGGCTGTCCTGGCAAAAACGGTGTATGAAGGCATAACCGGTGATTTTGGCGGTTTGCAAATGCCGGAAATTTATACGGACAATATGGTATTGCAGCATGGGCGTCTGCTGACTATTCAGGGAAAAGCGGATGCCGGTGAGAAAGTGACTGTTTCCATAGACAGGCAGAAACTTCAGGCTGTGACGGGAGCAGATGGAAAGTGGGCGGTGGATGTCCGGCCATTGAAGGCGGGCGGTCCATATACGCTGACTGTTTCTACAGAAAAACGGAAACTGGTCTATGAAAATGTGTTGGCGGGAGAAGTGTGGCTCTGTTCCGGACAATCGAATATGGAGTTTTATCTGAATTGGAGTGCGACTGCCGCACAAGATGTTCCTCAAGCTGCAAATAGCAATATCCGTTTTTATGATATGAAAGCCCGTTGGCGTACGGATGCGGTGGAGTGGGATGCTTCGGTACTCGATTCATTGAATCATCTGCAATATTATAAGGATACACGGTGGACAGTTTGTTCGCCTGAAACAGCCGGTAATTTCTCGGCGGTGGCTTACTATTTCGGAAAGAAATTGCAGGATAGTTTGCAAGTTCCTGTAGGACTGATTTGCAATGCCATTGGCGGATCTCCTACTGAAGCATGGATAGACCGTAGTACATTGGAATATCGTTTTCCGGCTATCTTACGTAATTGGATGCAGAATGATTTTATTCAAGACTGGGTGCGTGGGCGTGCTGCCTTGAATGTAAAGCAGTCTTCCAATAAATTGCAACGCCATCCTTATGAGCCTTGTTATTTGTATGAATCGGGTATCCGTCCTTTGGAACAGTTTCCGGTCAAAGGCTTTATTTGGTATCAGGGTGAGTCCAATGCCCATAATCGGGAGGCTCATGAAAAGTTGTTCGGATTGTTGGTGGAAAGTTGGCGCAAGAATTGGGGGGATGCGGAACTTCCATTCTATTTTGTCCAATTGTCCAGTATAGACCGTCCGTCATGGACTTGGTTCCGTGATAGCCAGCGTCGTTTGATGGCGGAGATTCCTCATACCGGTATGGCTGTCAGTTCAGATAGGGGAGACTCATTGGACGTACACCCCAAACAGAAAAGAGAAGTCGGTGAACGGTTGGCTGCATGGGCTTTGAATAAAACATACGGATATAAAAATGTCATTCCTTCGGGACCGCTTTATAAATCGGTCGTATTTAGTGGAGGTGCGGCTTATATTTCTTTTGATTATGCGGAGGAGTTGTCGACTTCGGATGGGAAATCGCTTCGTACATTCGAAGTGGCAGGTGATGATGGATTATTTTATCCGGCACAGGCTGTTGTTGAAAACGGTAAAATAAAAGTATGGAGTGACAAGGTGAAAGAGCCGGAAACGGTTCGTTACGGATGGCAGCCATTTACCCGTGCCAATCTGGTAAATGGCGCCGGTTTGCCTGCATCCACATTCCGGGCTGAATAGTATATAAATTAATAAAGATAGGTAAGATGAAGAAAACATTAAAAGTTTTGATGATGTTAGGATGCTTTCCGATGATGCTCAGTGCAAAGGAGTATAAGAAGTCAGAGAGTCTGAGTCTTGATAAGGGATGGGAGTTCGCCCAGGTCGGCCGGAATGAATGGTTGCCGGCTACGGTGCCCGGAACGGTACATCAGGATTTGATTTCTCATAATAAGCTGCCCAATCCATTTTATGGGATGAATGAGCAAAAAGTGCAGTGGGTGGAGAATGAGGACTGGGTCTATAAAACTACTTTTAATGTGACGGATGAGCAACTCTCGCGGGATGCTGCCTTGTTGATTTTGGAAGGGTTGGATACGTATGCGGATATTTACCTGAACGGCTCTTTGTTGGAACGTACGGACAATATGTTTGTCGGCTATACTCTTCCGGTAAAAGAGGTGTTGCGGAAGGGAGAAAACCATTTGCAGATTCTGTTTCATTCACCTGTCAAGCAAACTTTACCCCAATGGGAAACCAATGGCTTTGATTATCCTGCTGATAATGATCATAGTGATAAGCGGGTTAGTATCTATAGCCGTAAAGCGCCTTACAGTTATGGCTGGGATTGGGGAATCCGCTTGGTAACCAGTGGTATCTGGCGGCCTGTGACACTGACTTTCTATGATGTGGCACGCATTGATGATTACTATGTACGTCAGGCTTCGGTAACAAAAGATCTGGCGAAAGTTGAAAACCGCCTGACTGTAAACAGTGTTTCTGCAACTCCTCAGAAAGCGGAAGTAACCGTTGCTTATTCTTATAAGGAGGGTGAAAAGGTAACCGAACAGAAAGAGGTGACATTGCAGCCGGGAACAAACCATATTCTTCTTCCCATAGAGATACGGCAGCCTCATTTATGGATGCCTAATGGTTGGGGGGAACCTGCATTGTATGACTTTGAAGCCGTAATAAAGGTGGATGGTAAAGTGATAGCTTCTCAAAAAGAGCGTATCGGACTCCGTACAATAAAGGTGGTGAAAGAAAAAGACGATCAGGGAGAATCCTTCTATTTTGTAGTCAATGGTGAACCTATGTTTGCCAAAGGCGCGAATTTTATCCCGGATGATGCTTTGCTGCCTAACATTACTGAAGAACGTTACCGCCAGTTGTTCAAGGATGTGAAAGATGCCAATATGAATATGATTCGTGTATGGGGTGGAGGAATTTATGAGGATGATGCTTTTTACCAGGCGGCGGACGAGAATGGAATTTTAGTTTGGCAGGATTTTATTTTTGCCTGCACTACTTATCCGTCCGATCCTGCTTTTATGAAACGGGTAGAGGCCGAGGCGGAATATAATATCAAGCGTTTACGGAACCATGCCAGTCTGGCTATGTGGTGTGGAAACAATGAAATTTATGAAGGTATGCGCTACTGGGGATGGGATAAGAAATACACTGATCCCGGTATTATGGAAGGAATGAAGCAGGGCTATGACAAACTTTTCCGTGAGTTGTTGCCTCGTAAAGTAGCTGAACTTGATCCGGACCGTTTCTATATGCATGGTTCTCCGTACGAGGCCAATTGGGGACGTCCCGAAAGTTGGAAGATTGCAGACAGCCATAATTGGGGTATCTGGTATGGTCAGAAACCGTTTGAAAGTCTGGATACGGAAATTCCGCGTTTTATGAGTGAGTTTGGTTTTCAGGCATTTCCTGAAATGAAGACGATTGCTACTTTTGCCTCACCGGAAGATTATGCATTGGAATCGGAGGTGATGAATGCTCATCAAAAAGCCACTATCGGTAATTTCCTCATCAAGAAGACTATGGGACTGTATTATAAAGTGCCTGAAGATTTCGATCAGTTGGTTTATATGGGTTTGGTTTTGCAGGGGGTAGGAGTGCGCCAGGGTTTGGAAGCCCATCGTCGTAACCGTCCCTATTGTATGGGAACTTTATATTGGCAGCTGAATGACAGCTGGCCGGTCGTTTCCTGGTCGAGCATTGATTATTATGGCAATTGGAAAGCGTTGCATTATCAGGCAAAAAGAGCTTTTGCTCCGGTATTGGTAGATGCTGTCAAGGAAGGGGAGGATTTGAATATTTATGTTATGTCGGACAAACTGGAAGCGGATAAAGAGGTGACTTTATTGTTGCGTGTGATGGATTTTAATGGAAAGGTTCTGACTAAAGAGAGTATCAAGGGCGAGGTTCCGGCCAATGCTTCCACCTTATATTATAAGGAACCTTATGCAGGTATGACAACAAGTCCTCAAAATACTTTTCTTCTAATGACATTAAAAAATAAGAAAGGTGAGGTTTTATCCGAAGAAATTTATTACTTTAACCACGCAAAAGATCAGGAGCTTCCGAAGACTGAGATCCGCTATAAAGTGAAGCCGATGGATGGAAAATATGAAGTGACTCTGTCTGCCAGACAGCTGGCCAGGGATGTGTTCATAGAGATTCCTGTTCAGGGTGCGAGATTTACTGACAACTTCTTTGACTTGTTGCCGGGACAGACAAAGAAAGTGATTATTACTTCAGATAAACTGAAGAAGAATGAAAAGGTTGATATAACTATTAAGCAATTAAGTGATACTAACTAATCAATTAATATCTATTATGAAAACTTTAATGGGCCTTGCAGGGCTGACAATGGCAGGTTTTATGCTTTTATCCTGTAACACAGAAGTGAAAGAAGCAAATTATCAGATAATTCCGTTACCGCAGGAAATTTCGGTAATGGATCAGGCTGCTCCGTTTATTTTGTCAAATGGAACTAAGATAATGTATCCGGAAGGCAATGAAAAAATGCAAAAGAACGCTGAATTTTTGGCAAGTTATATCAAAGATCTTACCGGAAAGTCATTGGCTGTACAAGCCGGTACAGACGGCAAAGGAATAATCCTGCAATTAGGTGGAAATGCTGAAAATCCTGAAGGATACCAGTTAAAGGTAACCAGCGACCAAGTGGTTATTTCAGGACCTACGGAAGCCGGAGTATTTTATGGCATCCAGACGTTGCGTAAATCTATTCCGGTAGCACAAGGAGTGGATATCGCTTTACCGGCGGTTGAAATCAATGACTATCCTCGTTTCTCTTATCGTGGTGCAATGTTGGATGTGTCACGTCATTTTTTCCCGGTAGATTCTGTAAAGCGTTTTATTGATATGCTGGCTTTGCACAACATCAACCGTTTCCACTGGCATTTGTCTGAAGACCAGGGATGGAGAATCGAAATCAAGAGTCGTCCTGAACTGACTGAAATAGGTTCTAAAAGAGCGGAAACGGTTATCGGACATAACTCGGGAAAATATGATGGCAAGCCTTATGGTGGATTCTTCACACAGGAAGAAGCAAAAGAAATTGTAGCTTATGCTGCCGAACGTCATATTACGGTTATACCGGAAATTGATATGCCGGGACACATGCAGGCTGCTTTGGCTGCATATCCTAACTTGGGCTGTACTGGTGGTCCGTACGAAGTATGGAAAATCTGGGGGGTATCAGAAGATGTGCTTTGCGCAGGAAATGATGAAACCTTGAAATTCATTGAAGATGTATTAGGGGAAATTATTCAGATTTTCCCATCAGAATATATTCATGTAGGTGGTGACGAATGTCCTAAGGTACGTTGGGCAAAATGTCCAAAGTGCCAGGCTCGTATCAAGGCTTTAGGTCTTAAGTCTGACAAGAATCATACTGCCGAGGAAAGATTGCAGAGTTTCATTATCAATCATGCAGAGAAGTTCCTGAACGGACACGGACGTCAGATTATCGGTTGGGATGAAATTCTGGAAGGCGGATTGGCTCCCAATGCCACTGTAATGTCATGGCGTGGTGTTGCCGGAGGTATTGAAGCCGCAAAACAGAAACATGATGTAATTATGACTCCTAATACTTATTTGTATTTCGACTATTACCAAACCAAGGATATTGCTAATGAACCTGAGGCTATTGGTGGATATGTACCCGTTGAAACAGTATATAACTATGAGCCGATGCCGGCTGATCTGACTCCGGAAGAGCAGAAATACATCATTGGCGTACAGGCCAACTTATGGACTGAATACATTCCTACCTACAGTCAGGTAGAATATATGGAATTACCCCGTATGGCTGCTTTGTCTGAAATTCAGTGGACCATGCCGGAAAAGAAAAACTATGAAGGTTTCTTGAAGCGTTTGCCTCAGTTGGTAGATATTTATGATGTTTATAAATATAATTATGCCAAGCATGTCTTTGATGTAAATGCTGTATTTACTCCTAATCCGAAAGATGGTACGCTGGATGTTACTTTGTCTACTATTGATAATAGTCCTATCTATTACACTTTGGATGGAACGGAACCTTCCGCTGCTTCCCAGTTGTATACGGAAACATTGAAATTGAAACAGAATTGTACTTTTAAAGCGATTACTGTACGTCCTGCAGGAAATAGCCGTGTGGTTACAGAGGAAATTGCTTTTAACAAGGCTAGTATGAAACCTGTCACTATGTTGCAACCGGTAAACAAGCAATATGAATTCAAAGGCGCTCCCACTTTGGTGGACGGATTGAAAGGTAACGGTAACTATAAGACGGGCCGTTGGATTGCTTTCTATAAAAATGATATGGAAGCAGTTATTGATATGCAGCAACCGACAGAAATCAGCAGCGCTTCTATTTCTACTTGTGTGGAAAAAGGTGACTGGGTGTTTGATGCCCGTGCTTTTTCTGTAGCTGTATCCGAAGACGGAAAGAACTTTAAGGAAATTGCTTCAGAAAAATATCCGGCAATGAAGCAGGATGACAAGAATGGAGTGTTCAACCATACGTTGACTTTCGATCCGGTGACTGCCCGTTATGTGAAAGTGACCGCTTTAGCGGAACATAGCATTCCTGCTTGGCACGGTGGCAAAGGAAATCCGGCTTTCTTGTTTGTTGATGAAATTTCATTAAATTGATAGTTATATTCAAATAATGACTGTGTGCCAAAAGTGTGATAGAGTACCGTTGGGCGTGAGGTGGAATGCCTCCGTCCATATGCGTAAGGAATGCTGTGTTTGCGTTGGTGCAATCCGTTTCTGGGGCAAGCGGGATGGCTGATTTGCTTTTGGCACACTTTTTATTATTTGCTTCACCATGAAAACATGATCAGAAAAATAATATATGGCGTTTATGCGATACTGGGCATGATGACAATGGCTGCTTGTAGCGGTCAATCGGATGCTTCTGAAATATCTCTTGAGAAAATGCATGGGTTCCCTACAGAGAATACCGGTTTTCTTAAGGGAGTTTCTGCATTATATGCGGGAGTGATTGAAGGAAATTTGCTGATAGCCGGAGGTTGTAATTTCCCTGATATACCGGTAGCCGATGGAGGAAAAAAAGCTTATTATCGGGATATATATATCGCCCCTTTGTCAAATGATACGGCTTTTGAGTGGAAGAAAATAGGCCAACTGCCTCAGGCAGCAGCTTATGGAGTCACTATTTCTACTGAAAAAGGGTTAATTTGTGTTGGAGGGACTACGGCAACACACAGCTTGTCTGATGTTTTTCTTTTATCTTTGCAAAAAGACACCTTGAAAAGAGATACTTTGCCCTCTTTGCCTGTAACTATGGATAATATGGCAGGTGCATTAGTAGGACATTCACTATATATTGTCGGTGGAAATGTAAATGGCATTCCATCCTCGGCCATGTACATGCTTGATCTGTCGGATTTGTCTGGAGGATGGAAAAGAGAAACAGATATTCCGGGTGAACCCAGAGTACAACCTGTTTGCGTGGCACAAGATGGAAAACTTTATGTGTGGGGGGGATTTGCCCCGGCTGTTGAAGGGCATCAGGCTTCTTTGTCAGTAGATGGATATATGTATTCTCCGGAAACGAAAGAATGGTCATCGGTTGCCACCCCGTATGATGCGGAAGGTAATGAGATCTCTTTAGGTGGTGGAATGGGAACCTCTTTTGGCGAGGGTATGATATTGTGTGCCGGAGGAGTTGATAAGGATATATTCTTAAAAGCTCTGCAAGGTATTTATGCGGGAAAAGAATATTTGTCACATCCTGTAGAGTGGTATCGGTTTAATAGAAACCTGCTGCTCTATCATCCGCAGACGGATAAATGGACTACATTAGGCGAATATGAACAAGGTGCGCGTGCCGGAGCTGTAATAGTTTCGCAGGACGGATTTCATTACATTATTAATGGAGAATTGAAACCAGGCATTCGTACTAATGAAATTAATAGAATTAAAGAAAAGAGAAGATGAGAAGATTGATTATATTGGCGGAAGTTGCATTGGGCTTGCTGTTTGCAAGTTGCACGAAAGAAGAGCAACGCACACTTTCTGTTATTCCCGCACCATTAAAGGTGGAATTACAGCAGGAAGTGTTTTCATTGAATTCGGAAACAGGGTTATATATAGATGCGTCTGAGGGGGACAAGAAGATTTTGGAAGATTATCTGGTGGCTTCTTCCATGAATTTGAAACCGGTAATAGCAGAAGAGGGACATAATGTTGTCTTGAAACAAGTGGCGGAACTGCCGGAGGTAAACTCTTCCGAGGGATATGTTCTGACGGTAACTCCTGATCAGGTACTTATTCGTGCAACTTCCGGGGCAGGATTGTTCTATGGAGTTCAGACTATGCTGCAAATGGTTGATGAAAAAGGATTGCCGGCAGGAGTCATTACAGATGAACCCCGTTTTGCTTATCGTGGCTTTATGATGGATGTTTCCCGTCATTTCTTCGATAAGGAATTTATAAAAAAGCAGATGGATGCTTTGGCATATTATAAATTGAACCGTCTGCATCTGCATCTTACTGACGCTGCGGGCTGGCGTCTTGAAATAAAAAAATATCCCCGTCTGACAGAATTTGCGGCATGGCGTGAGTTTCCTACCTGGAAAGAATGGTGGAATAACGGACGACGGTATGAAGAAGAAGGCAGTAAAGATGCTCACGGAGGTTATTATACTCAAGATGATATCCGCGAACTGGTGGCATACGCTCAGGAACGTTTTATTACTGTTATTCCTGAGATAGAGATGCCTGCGCATTCGGAAGAAGTACTGACTGCTTATCCTGAGTTGTCTTGTACACACGAACCTTACAAACAAGCCGATTTCTGTGTCGGTAATGAAAAGACTTTTGAGTTTCTGGAAAATGTGTTGACAGAGGTAATGGAACTTTTCCCGTCCGAATATATTCATATAGGAGGGGATGAGGCAGGTAAAGCCTCATGGCCCACTTGCAAACTGTGCCAGGCACGTATGAAAAAAGAAGGCTTGAAAGATGTGAACGAGTTACAGAGTTATCAGATTCATCGTATTGAGGTCTTTTTGAATGCCCACGGACGTAAATTATTGGGTTGGGATGAAATATTGGAAGGTGGTTTGGCACCTAATGCCACTGTCATGTCATGGCGTGGCACGGAAGGGGGAATGAAAGCGGTTGATTCCGGCCACATGGCTATTATGAGTCCGGGTGAGTTCTGCTATTTTGATTCTTATCAGGATGCTCCTGATTCCCAGCCGGAAGCAATAGGAGGCTATCTGCCTTTGTCCAAAGTTTATTCATTTAATCCTGTACCCGATACTTTGAGTGCGGATAAAGTCCAGTTGGTGTATGGAGTACAAGCTAATTTATTCACAGAATATATTCCGACTCCGGAACATGCGGAAATGATGATTTATCCTCGTATTCTTGCCTTGGCGGAAGTTGCTTGGAGTGCCCCTTCTGTGAAGAACTATGATGATTTTCATGTTCGTGCATTGAAAGAGGTAGAGGCATTGAAAGCTGAAGGATACCATCCTTTTGATTTGAAAAATGAGATAGGAAATCGTCCGGGAGCGGATCAGCCCGTACAACATTTGGCAGTAGGTAAGAAAGTGGCTTACGGACCGGATGCCGCTTATTATCCCGGCTATTCGGCCGGTGGTGACAGTGCCTTGGTAGATGGTGTGATCGGAGGCTGGACTTATGGTGACAGGCGTTGGCAAGGTTTTATAGACAAGAAAAGAATGGATGTGACCATTGATATGGAAAAAGAAACAGAAATTCATTCTGTTGGAGCAGACTTTATGCAGGTGTGTGGACCTGAAGTCTTTATGCCTTCAGAAGTGATCATTTCCGTTTCCAATGATGGTAAGGAGTTTACGGAACTGAAGCGCATGGAGCACAAAGTAGTGAAGGATGACAAAGTGACTTTCATCAACTTTGGTTGGGAAGGAAATGACAAAGCACGTTACATACGTTATCAGGCATCTTCGGGCGAATTCGGAGGTTTCTTGTTTACAGATGAAATTGTAGTGAAATAATAGAACTTATATAAACAACAAATAGCATGAAGAAACAAATTTTGTTATCGGCTGTTCTGGCTTGTATCTCAGTTTTTTCTGCGGCAGCACAGAAAGAGCCGGTAGATTATGTAAACCCTTTTGTGGGTACTACTAATTACGGTACGACAAACCCCGGAGCATTAACCCCTCATGGAATGATGTCGGTGACTCCTTTCAATGTGATGGGGGTTCCCGAAGGGGATAAGGATAAAGACAAGCAATGGTGGTCCACTCCATACGAATTCAATAATAAATATCTTACCGGCTTTGCGCACGTTAATCTTAGCGGGGTAGGCTGTCCGGAATTGGGATCATTGTTATTAATGCCTACCACCGGCAAACTGGATGTGGATTATCATAATTATGGAAGCTTCTATCAAGGTGAAACTGCAAATCCGGGTTATTATACCAATATACTGGATAAATACAATGTGAAATGTGAACTGACTGCCACTCCACGTACCAGTATGGCACGCTTTACTTTTCCTGCCGGACAAAGCAATATCTTGTTGAATCTGGGAGAGGGATTGACCAATGAGAGTGGTGCTACCGCTCGTTTTGTAAACGACCGTGAGATTGAAGGTACCAAATTGTTGGGAACTTTCTGTTATAATCCTCAGGCGGTATTTCCTATCTATTTTGTAATGCGTATCAACAAAGTACCGGCAAAACGCGGTTATTGGAAAATGATGCGTCCGATGGGTGTGGAGGCGCAATGGGATGATACGGCCGGTAAATACAAACTCTATACTGCTTATACAAAAGAAATAAGCGGAGATGATATAGGAGTGTGGTTTACTTACGATACCACAGCGGAAGAAGTGATTGAAGTCAGTATGGGCGTGTCTTTTGTCAGCATAGAGAATGCCCGTTTGAATCTGGAAAAAGAACAGCCTTTCGGTACAACATTCGACAAACTGCGTGCGGAAGCCCGTAAGAAATGGAACGATGATCTTTCCCGTATCAAAGTGGAAGGTGGAACGGAAGAGCAAAAAGGAGTATTCTATACCGCTATGTATCACACGATGGTTCATCCGAATATTTTGCAGGATGTAAGCGGACAATATCCACAAATGGAGGGAGATAAGATTTTGACCACCAACCGTAACCGTTACACGGTATTCTCATTGTGGGATACTTATCGTAACTATCACCAGTTGATGACTTTGGTATATCCGGAGCGTCAGATGGATATGATTCACACCATGATGGGCATGTACAAGGAACACGGATGGTTCCCGAAATGGGAATTGTATGGTCGTGAAACATTGACGATGGAAGGTGACCCTTCTATTCCTGTTCTGGTAGACAGTTGGATGAAGGGATTGCAAGACTTTGACATTGACGAAGCTTATAAGGGAATGTATAAGTCGGCCACTACTCCGGGCAAGGATAATCTGATGCGTCCGGATAATGACGATTATATGTCCAAAGGGTATGTGCCGATGGAAAGTCAGTATGATAATTCGGTTTCTCATGCTTTGGAATACTATGTTGCCGACTATGCACTTTCTACCTTGGCGGAGGCTTTAGGTAAGAAAGAAGATGCGAAATTGTTCCGCAAACGTTCTATGGGCTATAAAAATTATTATAGCAAGGATTTCGGAACCTTGCGTCCGATAACTAAAGAAGGCAAATTCTATGAACCGTTTGATCCGAAAGAAGGAGCTAATTTTGCACCTAGTCCCGGTTTCCATGAAGGTAATGCATGGAATTACACTTTCTTTGTGCCTCATGATATCAATGGCTTGGTAAAGTTGATGGGGGGCGACAAGAAATTTGTTGATAAATTGCAAAGCGTGTTTGATGAAGGGAATTATGATCCGGCCAATGAACCCGATATAGCCTATCCTTACCTGTTCAGTCGTTTCAAAGGTGAAGAATGGCGTACACAGAAATTGGTGAAGGAATTGCTGGCTAAGTATTTCACAACTAAGCCGGATGGAATTCCCGGCAATGATGATACGGGTACGATGTCTGCATGGGCTATATTCAGTATGATGGGATTCTATCCGGATTGTCCGGGTGTGCCCGAATATACATTGACCACTCCTACTTTTGATAAAGTGACCGTTCAGCTTGATCCTAAATATTGGGGCAAGAAAGAATTGGTTATCAAGAAAGAAGGACAAGGGGATTATATAAAGGAAATCAGACTGGGCAATAAGAAAATTAATAAATATTTGATTTCGCATGATGATTTGATCAAGGCAGGTGAAATTACTTTTATAGTAACAGAAAATCCTAATAAGAAATAACTATGAATACGAAACGATTTTTGTGTGCTGCGTTAGGAGCTGTTTGTTATTTTGCTTTTTTGCAAGCGCAGGTACGTAC
>CDZV01025718.1_pt1 | contig 13627 bp, 10 predicted proteins | sample 554851 | NCBI WGS metagenome assembly CDZV01 (sample SAMEA3182090, study PRJEB8094) | gut metagenome | biome: human; feature: gut; material: Stool; isolation source: human stools | place: Canada | collected 2013-03-12
TCCTTATTGAGCAGGCGGGCGCGCACCCGCAAGGGCGCGGCATAGGTCACATCCCGCTCCTTGCATTGCTCGACCGTGTATTTCGGGGTCTCGTCCAGCCGGTAATCGATAAACTCCAGCACCAGGTTCCCCGTGTAATCGGTGATGGAAGACACATCGCTGAAGACCTCCTTCAGCCCTTCTTCCAGAAACCAATTATAGGAATCTTTTTGAACCTCGATCAGGTTGGGCATGTCCAGAACTTCATTGATCTTAGAAAAGCTCATGCGCGTCGTCTTGCCCAGTTGCACCGGTTTGATATTCACCATTCGCCCGATCACTCCTGTTTTCCATTTTCATTCCGAATTCGCCGGGCTCGACTGCCCGGCGGGAGCGTTTTTTTACCACGGACGGCCGCGAAGGCGGCCAAGGAACCGGCCGGATTTTTTTTGCTCAGGCTCTTGCCATTTTCCCGAACGTATGCTATACTAGTTTCGTTAGTCGGCTTATCCACCCGTGGTTGTGCAGTATACTATAATACATCATGAGACTGCCGTTGTCAATGATTATTTGAGAATTGGCAGCTTTTTTTATGTATTTTTCAGGGATTTCTGCACACACCGTATTGTTGACCCTGTAAAGGACGTTTATACAGCGGGATCGGGCGTCCGATACGCACGGGGCCGTGTATTGTTTTGAAAGAGAAAGGTCGGACTCCCATGCATGCATTTCACTGGAAACAGACCGCCGCCGTCTTATCGGTCTCCGCTCTGATGGCCCTGTCCCTCACAGGCTGTCTGTCTCCGGCAGACGACGCGTCGTCTGCCGGCTCGGACCCCATTATCACCGGCGGCACCACAACCACGACGGCTCCCACCACCGCCGGCACCACCCTGGCCCCGACCAAGACGAACGCCAATCAGGCGCTCAGTGGATTGTTGGTCAACAATCCCCACGGCCTGAAAGTTGATTCGGACGCCTTGGATGCGCTCGAGGATCTCTATACCGGGCTGAATGGAAAGGCGTCTCTTTACTACCGCGATATAGAAAGCGGCCTGACCATCGAGTATCTGGCCGACTACGACTGGCAGAGCGCCAGTTGTATCAAGGCTCCCTATGTCAAATATCTCCTTGCCTCCGGCGTTGACCGGACCGAAAAGCTCAAAATGACCGCCAAAATGGGCGGTTCCACCCATATTGATTCCTATCCTTTGGGAACCGAATTCACCGTGGACGAACTGCTCAAATACGCGATCCTGTACAGCGACAACACGGCCTATTACATGCTCAACCAGCGGTATGCTTTTGACGGCTTTGTCGAGTATGCGGCTTCTCTCGGGATTGAGACCGACCTACGGCTGCCCAAGCCGCGGTTCGGTTATCTCTCCGCCCGGGACGCCGGCCTTTATTTCGAGGATATCTACCATTTTATCGAAGAGGGTACCGCTGAGGGTCAGATGCTCTACGACTATCTGACCCATACCACCTATCAGCTGCAAATCCCCGATGCGTTCAAAGGAAAATACACAGTGGCGCATAAATACGGCGAGCAGGGAAACATGGGGTATCATGATGCGGCCATCGTGTACAACGAGCATCCGTTTATCCTGACGATTTTCACCACCCTGACGCCCGAAACCGACCAGACCCTCCGCACTTTCCATGAGATCGCGGAGCTTGTCGACACCATCCACTGCGGCGCCTACGCATAAGCGGATCCAAATTCGTCGCACCATCGCATGAAAAAGCGGCCGCCACATCATGTGGCGGCCGCTTGGATTTGTCCGAGGCCAGATTACTGCGGCTGGCTGGGGTTCTGAGGATAAGTGCCGTTGCTCGGCGGAACCTGAGTGTAAATTTTCTGTTCCACAATGCCGTAGGCGCGGTTCGCCAGCTTCGACATCAGCGGGATTCCCGCGTCCTGTCCCTTGACCACACGGACCAGACCAATGATCAGGAAGATCAACACCAGCAGGGAAATGATGCCCTCGATGACATTGAAAATAGTGGTGAAAGCGGAACCGACGAAGGGGATGTCATGGAAAACATTGAGTATGCTCAGCACCTCGCGGACCAAGGCCATAAACAGAGATACGAAAAACGCCTGCATGGTCTGCCGGGAAGCCCACTGATCTTTTTCCGCCACAATGACGAACCCCAAGAGCAGTCCGCACAACAATGTCTGCCCCAAAAATGCCAGGATCAGCCCCAACACGGCATAAAAGGACAACTGGATACCGAATTTCCCCTTTTGCATATGTACTACCTCCCAAAGTTGTTCTATTTTTAGTATAGCGAATCCATGAAAAAAAACAACCCATTTTTTGAACTTTGGAGGCTCTTCCGGGCAAATAAATAATCGAGGGGGAGTTTGCGGTTTTCTCCACTTTTAACGTTTATATGCGGAGAATGGACTCCAACGGCTTTCTATGCGCTTGAGTCCAATCCGCTCAGGCCGCCTGTTTTAAGCCGCCCCGTTTATTATTTCTTTCGCTTGTTTCCTCGCCGCCGGAGATAGCGGGGCTCATGGGTATACACGGTGATATACCGCCGAATGGCCAGCAAGCCAGCGACGCCGAACACCATGCCGACCAGCATGTTGCGCAGGATTCCCCAGAGACCGCCGCCCGTCAGGTTTGCCATCATCGCCTGGAAAGCCTGCGCCACATCCGCATATGACCCGGTGCGGACATAATCGAGCAGCATCCGGGAAAACTCCGCCCCAAACATCGCAGCCAGGGAAAACAGGATCACGGTAACCGTTGCAAAAGTCGTGTGATGCGCGCCTTTAAAAAGCCGATAGGCATAAAAGGACGCCAGGCTGATGAGAGCGCCGAGCCACATCGAAATCCAGCCGCGACCGATCAAAAACCACGGCACTGCTCCCACCAGCGCCCCGAGAAGTGCCCCGGCCGCCCCGCGCAGATAGACGATAAAGGGTTCCCCGTACCGTTCAAATTTGTCGTCGTGCGCCACCTCGATGTGGGATACCGCAGCTTTGGCCGCGGTGCCGATCAGGGAGAGGAACGCTTCCCCGGTGTCGGGAACGGAAGGGACGCGAATCCGCACGCCGAAATCCAGTGGCTGCACTTCGGCGCCCGGATATGACTGCCCTAACTTGGCCGCCAGCTTGGGAAACTGTTTTTCCCCGATGCTCGCCGACAGTTCCAGCGTCATGCCGTCCTCCGCCGTCGCGCGAAACGCCACGCCGTCGCAGACGCCCGTCACCGCGCCGGTCTGTGCATTCACCTTCCAGCCTTTTGCCGCCGCAGCGGCCTGCAGTTCCTGTGCAAACATGTGATCCTCCTTCACAGTCCGGCAAGGAGCGCCGCCTGTCTATCGGGTATGTAAATCCTCCGAACGGACCACCTCGTCGATGGTGGAAGTCCGGCGATGTTCGATCGGTTTCCAGCCGACTCGCGGATGAATGAGCGCCGCCACCGGCATAAAGCCCATCGGCAGCATGAACAGCGGAAAAAGCAGAATGGATTTCCAAAGCCGACGGATGCTCTTTTTCTCCAAAGCTGCGCACAGCATCGCGGCCAGCACCACGGCGACATAGGAGACAGCCAGCGACACGGCTACCCCGCACAAAACTGTGACCGGCGTCGCGGCCCGCAGCAGCGCCGCCGCCAAAAGAAGCACCCCCTGCAGGAGGAGCAGCACCGCCGCCGGACCGGCGAGCACAAAGCCGAGCATATCCACCGATCCTCTGTGCCCCGCCCGAATGCCACGGATCACGGTTTTCATACACCAGTAGGTCGCCTGAGCGGCGCCCACCAGCCAGCGGAACCGTTGATGCAGCGAGGTGGCAAAGTCACGCGGCTGTTCATCGTAAAACACCGCTTCGCTCACAAAGGCGATGGTCCGGCCCGCCGTGATCTGCTGGATAGAAAATTCGCAGTCCTCCGTCACGGTCCGGGTGTGCCACCCCTCCGGCCCCAGAACCTCCATTTTAAACGCAAAGCCGGTGCCGCAGACCATGCAGGACATGCCGAGATTGCGGCGGGCCCGGTAAAAAAAACGCATCAGAAACATCCAATACAGGGCATAACAGCCGCTGACCCACGTTTCTCCCGGGTTGATCGTTTCGCGGTATCCCTCGGCCACGTCCGCGCCGTTCTGAAGCGCCTCATTCATCCGGGACAAAAAGTCGGGCGCCGCCAGGTTGTCGGCGTCGAACACGCAAACCGCGTCAAACCGGTCGGGATAATCCTCCCGGATACGGGCGAGCGCCCACTCCAGCGCATAACCCTTGCCGACCTTTTTTTCATCGTGGCGTTCATATACCGTCGCGCCGTGCGCCCGGGCCGCGCCGGCCGTATCGTCCTTGGTACAGTTGTCGGCGATGACAAACATCTGATAACTGTCCTGCGGGTAATCCTGCGCTTTCAAACTGTCGAGAAGCTGGCCGATGACCGCTTCCTCATGCCTGGCACAGACGATCACGGCAAACCGCAGCCTTTTTTCTGTTGGCCGGCCCACCCCGCCGCGCAGCGGAGCCAGTCCCCACAGTGCCGTCACCACATACCAAGCGAGAACCGGCAGCGCCAGGCACCCCGCAACGGCAGCCAAGGCATAGAGCAAAAAACTCAAGTCTGGCATGGAATCCCCCTCCCTGACTCTCATAGAGCTAGTATAGACTGTTTCCGAAGAGAATGCAAAGAAAATCCGCGAAATTTTTTATGAAGAAACAGCGGAGCAGGGAGTTCCCCCGCCGCGGCCGGGATCCCTCTCCTCCGGCCTTTTCTAAAAAATTGCCCTTTTCAGGGCTTTTTGGCTCTTGACGGGCATGCTATATTTATAATAACAGCGTTTTCCTTCTATTTCCAAATGCCGATACGGAAAGGCGGAGTAAGCCATGCTGCTGACATTGGACATGGGCAATACCAATATTACCCTCGGCGTATTTCAAAACACCGAGCTTCTGTTTGAATCCCGGATCGCCACCGACCCCTCGAAAATGGAGGATCAGTATGCGGTCGAGCTGCTCGATATTTTCCGCCTGTACGGCGTAGACGCCGGCAGCTTTGAGGGGGCCATCCTGAGTTCGGTGGTGCCTTCGCTCGACCAGACCCTGCACGGGGCGGTGCGGAAAGCCACGGGGGTCATGGCGATGCAGGTCGGCCCCGGCACCCGCACCGGCATGAACATCCTCATCGACAACCCGGCAACTCTGGGGGCCGATCTCCTGGTCGGGGCGGTGGCGGCCGTAAAAAAATACGGAGCACCCTGCCTGATCTGGGACCTGGGCACCGCCACGAAAGTATCGGTGGTGGATAAGTCCGGGGCTTTCCGGGGCGGCGCCATCATGCCGGGTATGGCCTCTTCCCTCGACTCCCTGGTTACAAAAGCCTCTTTGCTCCCCCGCATCCGGCTTCAGGCCCCGCCGAAAACGGTTGGCTCCAACACCATCGACTGCATGGAGTCCGGCATCGTGTTCGGGACTGCCGCCATGGTCGAGGGGATGACCGCCCGCATCGAGGAAGAACTCGGTTATCCGGTCACCGTCGTGGGCACCGGCGGCCTCGGCCGGGTGGTCTTCGTCCACTGCCGGCGGGAGATCCAGCGGGACGATACCCTTCTGCTCGACGGTCTGCGGATCATCTACGAGAAAAACCGGAAGTCCGTCTGAACCCTTCCTCCAGTATTCTATTCTCGTCTCTTTCTCCGGACTGCGGCCTGTCCGCCGGACGGACGGCGAGACAGCGGGCGGCACCCGCCGCACGCGCCTCAGCTATCCGGCCGCCGAAGGAAACGGCGTTTATATACATAATCGGCGCTGTATCCTCAAACGGAACAGCAGCTAGGAGGAAATCGTGTGAAAAAACTTGTAAAAAAATCGCCCTCGCATTCCACTGTCCTAACTCTCGTCCAGCTTGCCATGCTGATCGCGATCGAAGCGGTTTTCTGCTTCACCCCGCTCGGCAGCCTGCCCATCGGTCCGATGGTGGCGACCTTTTCCATGATCCCGGTCATCGTCGCGGCCATCCTGCTCGGCACCTGGGCCGGCACCTTCATGGGGTTTGTCACCGGTCTGTTCAGTTTTCTGGTCTGGACTTTTATGCCCCCTCCCTCGTCCGCCATGTTCGCCTTCGTCTATACCCCGTTCTATTCGATGGGGGAATTCCAGGGCAACGGCTGGAGCCTCGTCATCTGTTTCCTGCCCCGCATCCTTACGGGTACTTTTGCGGGGCTGGTTTACGCTGGCTTGTCCAAGGCATTGGCTAAGGCGCGCGCCCGGCATGCGGAAGGCGGACGATCGTCTAAAATCGGAACCTTTTTCCGGAATAAAGCGGGCCTCGAATTCGCTGTGGCCGCCGCGGTCGGCAGCCTGACCAACACCCTCTTGGTCCTCGGAGGGGTCTTCCTTTTCTTCGGGCCGGAATACGCGGCAGCAGGCGGCATCGGATACGAGCTTCTACTCGGCGTACTCGGCCTCACCATCCTGACCAACGGCGTCCCGGAGATGATTGTCTGCATCCTGGCGGCGGAAGGGATCTGCCGCCCTCTCAAAAAACAGCTCCGCCGCTGGGCGGTGTGATACACGGTACCCTGCAAAAAGGGCGCGCCAAAAAACGGCGCGCCCTTACGCATTGCCTGAATACCGCTCGATCAAAAGCGAAATTTCCCGGAACAGCCGGCGATCCTCCTCGGTTCCTCCGTCGTGGTCCGACAGGATCGCCAGCCGATAGGGATGAGGGGCGTATACGATTGCCATATCGTGATATGCTCCCTCCATCCAGCCGTATTTGCGGGCTATCGGATAAGAGGAGCGGATCAGGGGATAGCGGGTATTCTGCATATAAGCTTTTAGCTCCGAGCCATAGGGATGGGAACGGATAAACTGGTCGAGCGCCGCCAGATAAGCCCCCGCGTCCCTCGCGCAGATCTGGGAATTCGCCCCGTTTCGGACATCCTCCGGGTAGGTCAGGCCGAATCCTTCAGCATACACGCGGTATCCGGATGCCGGATACGCCGACCGGATGAGGGCGAAGGCCACGTTGTCACTCTCCTCAATCGCGTACCGGATCAGTTCCCGCAGGGTCAGCACAGTGCCGAAGGGCATGTCTTGGATTTTGCCGGTGCCGGATCGCTTCCATTCTTCCGTATAGGTAAAAGTTTGATTCAAATCGGCCCGGCCTTGGGAGACGAGATCCAGAACATACATACAGTAGGGAGCCTTGACGACGCTCGCGGCTGGATACTTGTCGAACGGCCGATATTCATACGTGGCTCCCGACCCGACATCCTGGTAATAGACGGACACCCCCTCCTGCCCGGCGAGGAGCGCGTCAAGCGCGGCTCGTCCTTCCTCGGGAAAGGTGAATTCCCGGGCCGGAACTTCCGGGAGAACTTGAGAGGGAAACGTCGCCGGCGGAGAGGGCGCGGAGGTTGAGGACAGCGGGGATTCGGTTTGGGGAAGAGCCGTCCCGGCGGACGTGGGGCCTGCCGTGACAAAGGGAGACTCGGCCGATTCCGCCGGCTCTGCCGGGCCGGCGGGCAGAGCCGGCCGTCGCAGCGTCAGGAACAGCGATAGTCCCAGCAGAAAAAGGCCGGCACAGCCGCAGCCGGCCGCCAGCCATTTTCCCGTTTTCAGTGCAGGGCGCTCCATGCGTCCTCCTTACGTCCTCAATACCGTTCGAGATACCGATCCAGTTCCCAAGGGGTCACCCGGATTTTATAATCGTCCCATTCTTCGATCTTATGTTCCACATACTTGCCGAAAATGTGCTCTCCCAGAGTCTCCCGGACCAGATCGTCCCGAAGCATGGCGCGCACGGCCTCCTTGAGATTGGAGGGCAGAGAGTGGATGTCCCGCTCTTCCCTCTCGTCCCCGGACAGTTCGTATATATTGCTGTCGGTGGAGGGCGGCGGCGTCAGACCACGGCGGATGCCGTCCAGCCCGGCGGAAAGACAGAGGGCCAGCACCAGATAGGGGTTGGCGGACGGATCGGGATTGCGCAGTTCGATTCGGGTACCGGCGCCGCGGGAGGCCGGCACTCGGATCAGGGGGCTCCGGTTGCTCGCCGACCAGGCGATGTATACCGGCGCCTCATAGCCCGAGACCAGCCGCTTATACGAATTGACCAGCGGGTTGGTCACGGCGCACATCCCGCGGGCGTGTTCGAGCACCCCCGCGATGAAACTGTACGCGGTCCGGCTCAGTCCCAGAGAATCGGATGGATCGTAAAAGGCGTTTTTCCCGTCTTTCATCAGGGACATGTTCACATGCATGCCGCTTCCCGCCTTGCCGTAGACCGGCTTGGGCATAAAGGTGGCGTACATGTTGTGCATGTGGGCCACCGTCTTGACGACCAGCTTGAAGGTCACGATGTTGTCGGCCGCAGAAAGGGCGTCGGCGTATTTGAAATCGATCTCATGCTGGCCGTTCGCACACTCGTGGTGGGACGCCTCGATCTCAAAGCCCATATCCTCGAGCGTCAGGCACATATCCCGCCGGGCGTTTTCCCCCAGATCGGTCGGCCCGAGTTCAAAATACGCGCCCCGGTCGAAAGAGCGGGTGGTCGGATGGCCGTCCTCGTCGTAGTTGAACAGGAAAAATTCGCACTCCGGCCCCACGTTGAACCCTGAAAAGCCCATCTCTTCCGCCTGGCGAAGCACTTTTTTCAGCAGGCCGCGGGGATCGCCCTCAAAGGGGGTGCCGTCCGGCTTGTACACGTCGCAGATGAGGCGGGCCGACCGCTCCCCCTCCCCATACCAGGGGAAAATGACAAAACTGTCGAGGTCGGGATAGAGATACATGTCGCTTTCCTCGATCCGGACAAATCCCTCGATGGAAGAGCCGTCGAACATACACTTGTTCTGGAGCGCCTTTTCCAACTGAGAGGCGGTGATGGCGATATTTTTAAAAGAGCCGAATATATCGGTAAACTGCAGGCGGATGAAGCGGATATTCTCTTCCTCCACCATCCGCATGACATCCTCAGCGGTATACTTCCCCATATTGATCACGCCTTTCCAAAAGCATGTCCTCATTATCGCATCCCCCTGCAAATCTTGTCAAGGGAATTTTCCGAATTCCCCGCTCCCTCACATAATTCCGAACCGCCGCCCATATAGGTGTAAAGTGCGGTTGACAGGCGGCCTGTTCCGCCGTATAATGAGAGACCCGCGTCTCATTTTGTCAAACGATGGAGGAGGCTCGTGTTTCCATGGATTTGATTACCCTGCTCCTGCTGGCATTGGGTCTGTCGATGGATGCGTTCGCGGTTTCCATCAGCAGCGGCATCCTGCTGTGCCGCGCCAAATGGACCAAAAACGTCAAGCTGGCGGGCGCGTTCGGCCTTTTTCAGGGCCTCATGCCCATCGTCGGGTATGCCATCGCCCGTACTTTCGCCCGTCAAATCGAGGCCTTCGACCATTGGATCGCCTTCGGGCTGCTGGCCTTTATCGGCGGCAAAACCCTTTGGGAGGCCATCCGGGGAGAAAACGACGAGGCTCCCAGAGGGGATCCCACCGACTGGAAAAATCTCCTGGTTATGGCGGTCGCCACCAGCATCGACGCCATGGCGGTGGGGGTCACGATGGCCTTGTCCGGCCGCACCGGCTTGCTGGAACCGGCATACGGCTTTCTGCTCTGCAGTCTCATCATCGCCTGCGTCACCTTCGTGGTCTGCCTGGCTGGGGTCCGCATCGGCTGCAAAACCGGCGACCGGTACGGTAAAAAGGCGGAGATTGCCGGGGGTGTTGTCCTCATCGGCATCGGCGTGAAGATTCTGTTGGAGCATTTGCTGGGATGGTAACCGCCTATTCACAGACGGCTGATCCAGGGGCATCCAGACCGCAAGGAAAGTTGCCCCAAATAAACCGGCCCTCCGGAAGGAAATCCTCCCGGAGGGCCTTGTTCTATTTCTAAATACGCCGCCGGCTAGGGGTTGGCCGAACGGCGCATTTGGAAAACCGATGAAAGCAGAGCCGCCTGTTTCTAAAAGAATCTGTTTCCTCTCTGGGGTTCCGTCCCTATTCTCCCGCCCGGCCGACCAGCAGGGCGATCACCGTGATGTCGTCCTCCCGCTCCCCTTTCTGCTTTTGCCGGGCCGTGTATGCGATGGATTCCGCCAGTTCTCCCGCGCTGCCCTGATCGGTGTCGAAATCCCGCAGCGCCTCTTCTACCCAGCCCACGCCCGCGCTCACCACGCCGTCGCTCACCAGCAGGAGAATATCCCCGTCGGTCAAGGTGTCCTGGCTGTGTTCAAACGCAATATCCCGCAGGATCCCCACCGGCAGGGAGGACCGGTCCACCCGGGAGACCAGGCCCTTGCTGCGCAGCAGGGAAACCGCCGCTCCGGCCTTGAAACATTCCAGGCGTCCGGTGAAAAGGTCGATCGACGCGACATCCAAAGTGGCGAGGCTCTCGTCTCCCGATTTGACCATCAGGGCGGTGTTGACCATTCGCAGCACGCTGTCCGGGGCAAATCCCGCCTGGAGCAGATGGGTGGTCAGGCCCGCCGCCATCGCGCCGTCCACGGCCGCGCGGCCACCGCTGCCCATCCCGTCGCTGAGGACCGTGATCCGGCATCCCTTGTTATCCTGAAAAGTCTCGAAAGCGTCGCCGCAGAGCTTTTCCCCTGTGCAGCAGAGTTGAGCGCTTCCCATCGTCACCCGGTACAATGGCCGTTCGGTCAGGGTGATCCGCACCACGTCTCCCATCCGGGCCACGACGGGGTGAGCGAATTCGCGGCCGCAGGCTTCCTCCACATCGGCCTTCCACCTTTTTTCATGCACCCGGCTGCCCTTGTCGGAGGCCAGTATATCCACCGTCATGCGGCCTTCCTGTCCGACCGAACAAGCCACGTCCCGCACCGATAGGCCGTGCGCCTCGCAGACGCCGGATACCCGGGCGGCAGCGTCGGCATCCAGCCGGTCCTCGATTGCGAAATCCGCCGCCAGTTCCCCCAGCATGTCCGCCATGCCGCTGAACTGATCGGTAACCACTGCGCGGATTTCCGAAAGCCGCCGCCAGGCCCCCTCCCGCACCAGATGTTCCCGGTATCCCGCATTGACCAGGCGGGTCACTTCGTCGAGCCGGCTGCAGTTCCGGGCGAGATGGCCCTTGACCTCGGAAGGGGAAATCCGGCCTTTTTCCCGCAGCAGAGGGGTCATGTCGTTAAAGGCGTTCATGGTATCGGCGTAATGCTGCTCCCAGCAGAACATCCGCATTCCGCAGATCCGGCAGGCTTCGTCGGAAACCTGGCGGTAGAGGCCTCCCAGATCGGGCGCCGACAGACCGGCGAGTTTCTTGGACACGCCGTCCACCGTTCCGGCCACCTCCTGCATAGCCTTGGCCGCGAATTCCATCCGCATGACGACCGAGTGCCGCAGTCCCGAGGCCGCGGGCACATTCTGGACATGGTTGACCAGAACCCCGAGCTTTTTATCCAACACCGGCGGCAGCGCGACATAGAGGACGCTTGCCGCCGCAGCTTCGTAAAATCCCACCACCACATCGAGGTCGGGGTTGGCGCCGAGAGTCACCACCATGTTCACCGCGACAAAGGAGGCCGCGGCCGCGAGCTTGCCGAAGCGGGAAAACAGGCCCGCCAGCAAGCCGCCGAGCGCATAAGCAGGCGCCAAATACATTTGGTCCGGAGCCGCGAGCGCCATAGCGGCGCCGAGGACGATGCCCGCGATGCTGCCCCCTTGTTCCCGTCCGCAGCGTGCCAATACGAGAATCAGCAAAATAGAAAAGATCCGACCGGGAGAAATGCCGCTGAACTGGACGGTGGACAGCGCCATGAGCACCACCGCTGCCACCGCGACCACGCTCGCCTGTTCCTGAGCGGTCAGGGGTTTCTCCGGGGACTGGTGGGTGATCCGAAACGTCACTTGGACGAAATAGGCAACCCCGCCCGCCAGCAAACTCTCCGCCACGACGGTCAACAGGCTGAGAAAATCCGGCTTGCCCATAAAGGTCATCGCCATACCGGTGCATCCACTAGCTAAAAAAGCCGTCACCGGAGCAAACAGAACCGCTCCCGTCACCCGCTTCAGGCCGTTTAACGACCAGCGGATTCCCGCTACGGCCGCCACGGCCGCCAGATACCGCAGGGGGAAGGCCGCCCCTTCCGGCAGCAGGTATCCCATTCCGGTCGCGAGATAGGCCACCACGCTTCCCGGCCCCGATACCGCGGCCGCAACGCCAACGCCGAATGGCGCAAAGCCGCCGTAGACGGTCGCGCGGGGTACGATCATCCCCACGATTCCCCACAGAGCCATCAGCAGCACCTGCCGCAGCAGGCTTTCCTCCCCGGACGTGTGCCGGACGACCACCGCCGTGCCGTTATTCTGTTTCTTTTTCAACGTCCTCACCACCACATTCTGCGAAATCGCCGCCGACAGTCGCCGCATATCCCGGCCGGCCATGTATGTACATCGCGCGGCGGCGTAATTGCCTGCCCTTCCATTATAGGGCTTGTCCCCGGATCCACATGTCGGAAACGGTGGGAAAAGGCAGGGGGATCCGCACGGGAAATGGCCGGAAATGCAGAGACACCCGCAATCGGGACGTATGCCGGAAACCCGCAAAAAAAGGAGACGAGGATGGGGTTGGTCTATTGTCCCACGGACATGCATATATTCAAGCATACGACATGTCCAAAAGGAGAGTGGGCCATTTGTTGAAACAGGCGTATCCCGACAAACAGGCCGCGGCGGATACCGGTGTCGGAAAAAGCCGGGGGGGCCCGGCTCTTTCCCCCGACCGGTTTTTGTCCCCCGACGCCATGCAGGGCTTGACTCCGGAAGAGGTGGAACGGTCCCGCGAACTTCACGGATCGAACGAATTGACGCAGAAAAAGCGGCAGAGTTTCTTTCGCCAATATCTGAGCAGCTTCGGCGATCCCATCATCAAGATCCTGCTCGCCGCTCTGGCCATCAATGTGCTCTTTCTGTTCCGGCATTTCGACTGGTACGAATCGGCCGGCATCGCCATTGCGGTGTTTCTCGCCACCTTTGTATCCACCTTGTCGGAATACGGCAGCGAATCGGCCTTTGCCAAACTCCAGGAGGAGGCGGCCAAAACCCGCTGCCGCGTCCGCCGGAACGGGCGGGTGGTGGCCCTGCCGGCCGGAGAAATCGTGGTGGGTGACCTCATCTATCTGCAGGCGGGGGAACGGATTCCGGCCGACGGTATTCTGATCTCCGGATGCCTGTCCCTCGACCAGTCCGCCCTCAATGGGGAGAGCCGGGAAATCCGCAAAGAGCCGGAAGAAGGCGGAGGCGGTGATCTGCTCAGCCGCAACGGCCTCTTCCGCGGCGCTATCGTCTGTTCGGGCGACGGCCTGATGCTGGTGCAGAAAGTCGGGGATGCCACCTTCTACGGCGGCCTCGCCCGCGAGGTGCAGGAGGAGACGCGGGAAAGCCCTTTGAAAATCCGCTTGGCGGGGCTGGCCCGCACCATCAGCCGGCTGGGTTATATCGCAGCCGCTCTGGTGGCCGTGGCCGACCTTTTCCACTCCTTTGTCATGGACCAGGGCTTTGAAACCGCCCGCATCCTCGCGCAGTTCCAGCAGCCTTCCCTCGTCTTCTCACACATCCTCCACGCCCTGACCCTCGCCATCACCGTGGTGGTGGTGGCGGTGCCGGAGGGGCTGCCCATGATGATCACGGTGGTGCTGTCCTCCAA
>CDZV01020931.1_pt1 | contig 13617 bp, 11 predicted proteins | sample 554851 | NCBI WGS metagenome assembly CDZV01 (sample SAMEA3182090, study PRJEB8094) | gut metagenome | biome: human; feature: gut; material: Stool; isolation source: human stools | place: Canada | collected 2013-03-12
GGGCCGTAGGCGATGTTGTCGTAAATGCTCATGGGGAACGGATTGGGCTTCTGAAACACCATGCCCGCCCGCTTGCGCAGCAGGGTGACGTCGGTGCGCGGGTCGTATATATCCTCATCGTCAATGAGGATGCGTCCCGTGATCCGGCAGTTGTCGATCAGATCGTTCATGCGGTTGATGGTCTTGATGCAGGTCGATTTGCCGCAGCCGGAGGGCCCGATAAAGGCGGTGATTTTCTGCTCCTCAATCTCCATGCTGATGCCCTTGAGCGCCTGAAAATCCCCGTAAAACAAATCCAGATTCTGCAGACTGATTTTTGTACGCATATCCATCTTTCCTTATCCTTTTTTGAGTGTCCGGGACAGCAGCCCTGCCAGCCGATTGAGCAGGAATACCAGAATCAGAAGCACCGCCGCCGTGGCATAGGCAATATCAAACGCCTGCGGATCGGTGGCCTCGGTCGCCGTCTGATACAGGTGAAGCGTCAGGGTGCGGCCGCTGTTCATGATATGCTCAAGCACGTTTTTCGGCATGTCGGTGGCGATGCCGGAGGTCAGCAGGAGCGCCGCCGATTCGCCGACAATGCGCCCCATGCCGAGAATGACCGCCGTCAGAATACCCGGCATGGCACAGGGCAGCACAATACCCATCACCACCCGCAGCTTGCCTGCCCCCAGGGCCATCGCCCCTTCCTTATAGCTTTCCGGGACGGCAATGAGGGATTCCTCCGTGGTGCGTACGATGGTGGGCAAAATACAGATTGACATTGTCAGACAGCCGGCCAAAATAGAGGTTCCCATGCCGAACATAACGCAGAAAACCGTATAGCCAAACATGCCGAACAGAATGGACGGCACGCCCGACAGCACTTCGGTGGTAAACCGGATGGTTTTGACCAGCTTGCCCTGGCGGGCATACTGGGTCAGATAGATGGCGGAGGATACACCAATCGGGGTAACAATAAGTAGAGTAATAACAACAATATACAGGGTGTTGATTATCATGGGCAGTATACCCTGCCGATTTTCATCCAGAGCCGAGAAATCCGAGGCCAGGAAATTCCACGAAATGTGAGGTACCCCTTTGACAAGGATATAACCGATGATACCCACGAGAATGCACACCGTTATAGCGGCCGCCACATAGATAAGTACCGCCAGCACGTGGTCGCCTACACGGCGGCGCTTACGGTAGAGGGAGAGCGTTTCCTCATTCCTTGCCACTTATCTGCACCCCCTTCTTGGAAACGATGGTAAAGGAAATATTGACGATCATGATGAAAACGAAGAGCACCAGCCCGATGCTGAACAGCGCTTCCCGGTGCAGGCCGGAGGAATAGCCCATCTCCAGGATGATACCGGTCGTCAGCGGCCGCACCGTGCCGAGCAGCTTGGGGAAGTTTGCAATGTTGCCGCACACCATGACGACCGCCATCGCCTCACCAATGGCACGTCCCACACCGAGAATGACGCCCGCGAGAATACCCGACTTGGAAGCGGGAATGAGCACCTTGAAGATGGTGCCGATATGGGTGTTGCCCAGCGCCAGCGACGCTTCCTTATAGGAAGAGGGCACGGCACGCAGCGCGGTTTCCGACACGCTGATGATGGTGGGGAGCACCATCACCGCCAGGATCAGCACCATGGCCAGCAGGCTTTCCCCCACCGTGCCGGGGAACAGATTGCGCAGGAAGGGAACCAGCACCACCATGCCAAAAAAGCCATAGATAACCGATGGGATGCCGGCCAGCAGTTCGACAGCCGGCCGTACCACCATTGCGAGAGGGCGCGGCGCCAGTTCTGCGAGAAACACGGCGGTCAGCAGACCGATGGGAACCCCGATGATGATGGCGCCAAACATGCCGGCAAAAGAGGCGAGAATCATATATAAGATGCCGTATTTCCCATTGGTTGGATTCCAGTCCGTGCCGAACAGAAAGTTGCCCAGTCCGATCTCCCCGATGGCGGGGGCACCGGACACAATCATATACAGGGTGATAATGGCCACCGACCCCACCGACATACAGGCGAATACCCGGAACACGGCGGCCGCCAGCGTTTCGCCGCCCTTTGTCCACACGGCGAGCAGCGCAGCCACGATGCCGCCGGCAATCTGAAGGGCCAGCGGCCAGTGAAAGCCGATGGAAATGCTGCCCACGCCGACATCCACGAACTGGGATGACATGGCGTTTATCGTCATCATGGTCGCGAGAGCGCACAGCGCGGTAAAAATATAGCAGACAGCCGAAGCCATCGGCTTGCGGCAGATGATGAGCACGGCTCCTGCAATCGCCAGTACCAGGCCCAGCACCACCGCCATTTTGGCCACCAGCGGGATGGCAATCGCCACCCCTTTGACTGTCATAAAGCTGGTCACCAGCTGCAGCGAGGTAAAGCGATAGGTCACCTTACTGAGCACAAAGGTGACATAGGGAAGAAAAAACAAAACGACGAAAAGGGCGGATATCGCCAGCAAGATACCGACGACCGCCCTGCGCCGAAGAGCCGCCCTGTTAATGGCGGACGTTTTACTCATGGAGTTTTCCTTGGCCATTCTACTCCTACCTTTCCGGATGCATCGACCCGCGGCGGACGGGGCGTCCGCCGCGGGTTTCTCTGCATTACTTCCAGAACTCCTGCGGAATCAGCTTATCCTCTTTGAAGATATTCTGCGCTTCGTCCGTCTGCAGGAACTCGAGATACGCCTGTACCAGTTCGTTATCCGTGCCCTTCAGGTAGGCGTGCACGAAGGGGCGCTGCAGCTGATAGGTCTTATTCTCGATATTCTCGTCGCTGATTTCCACACCGCCGACCTTGAGGGCCTTGATGTCGTCGTTCACAGCGGAGTAGGAAACATAGCCGATAGCATTCGGGTCAGACATAATTCTGGAAACAACCGCGCCGGTGGAGTTCAGCTGGACATCGTACTGGCATTCGTCGCCGACATCCACAATATCCTCAAAGCCGTCACGGGTACCCGAGCCTTCCTCACGGCCGATAACGCTGATGGTCGCATCGGCGCCGCCGAACTCTTTCCAGTTGGTGACTTCCTTTTTGAAAATCTGCGCGAACTGCTCGAGGGTCAGATCGGTTACCGGATTATCCTTGTTGACAACCACGGCGATACCGTCGAGGGCGATGGTAATCGCTTCGTATTTGCCGTCGGGGTTTTCTTCTTCCTTCACCGCACGGGACAGGTTGCCAATCTGGGCCGAGCCGTCCTCCAGGGCGGGAATCGCCGCGCCCGAACCGCCGCCGTTAAGCGTAACGGTCACATCGGGGTACTGGTTTTTAAACGCTTCGCTCAGGGCGGTGCACACATCGGTCATCGAGGTGGAACCCGAGAAGACCAGCGTCCCCTTTAACGTTTCTTCGCCCGAGGAACCGGTGGAAGGTGTGCTCGTGCCGCCGACCTCGCTGTTGCAGCCGGCCAGCAGTGTGGCCATCATCGCAACCGCCGCAATCGCGCTGCCTACTTTTTTCATGAAGAATCTCTCCTTTTGTTTTTGGTCTTTCTCTTCTTGGTACGAGCATATCCTACTGTCCTATTGTTAGGGGAATGTTAACTTCACATTACACTTGCCTTAAAAAAACAAAAAGCACGCATTTCTGCGTGCTTTTTGTTAAGGCGACATTACAGATCGTACTGCCGGATCCATTCTTTGGCCAGTACCGCCATCAGGCGGGCCGCAGCCGGATAAGCCGGCAACGGAAACCGGCTTAAAAAGCTGTCCGCCTCATATGTAAAGCAGCCCCGGTAACCAATATCGTGCAGGGCAGTAAAAATGGGCGCGAAGTCTATTTTTTGCGTCATGGGAAGGGTATGCAGATCGGATATCCCATCATTATCGTGTATATGCAGACAACCCAGATTGTCGGGCCCCAGGCGGCGGATCATCTCGGCGGCCGTCTGCGGTGCATTTAAATTTGTGTGGCCGATATCGAGACAGACGGTGAATGGCCCGTCCAACACCCGCAGCATATCCAGCATTTCTTCCGCTGTGGAAAAAATAGACGGGGCGATCGCCTGCTTTTGCTCGTCCCAAACAAACATGTTTTCGATCGCGATGGTCACCCCAGCCTTTTCTGCGTAGGGGCGCAGGTGATTATAATAGGCAACGTTGTAGGTGAAGTATTCTTCTTGTTTCTGATCATACCGGCGATCGTTTCCAAAGCAGGGGTGGATAACCAGCCGCGGAACGCCCATGACGCCGCACACCTCGATCGAACGGATCACACGCGCCACGGCCGCCTCATCCTCCGGCTGGTGTCCAAAGGGTGCATGCGCCTGCAATAGCAACAGCCCGTTTTTTTCCGCTGCTATACGTATCTGTTCGGCTTTCTCAAGATAATCGGGCCGATCCACAAGCAGCTCCCATGCCCTTGCAGAAAACATGGAGAGATCGGCCGCATCAAAGCCGGCGTCCGCAATCAAACGCAAGGATTCCTCCATAGAATAATGCAGCATCCAAGCCTCCAGCGTCGTACAGATTTTCATTAACCATCCTCCTCCCTGTATTTGCATACAGTATACCATACCTTTCGCAAAAACAAAACCCGCCGCGGCGAAAATCACCGCGGCGGGTTGTACATCTCAAACGGCCAGGATACCCTCCCGCCGATAGTGGAAGCCGAATCCTTCCAGCACGTTTTCCATTAGCAGATGCCCCTTTTCATTGGGGTGAATGCCGTCGGCGCAGAGCAGATCGCCGTAATCCCGCTCGGCCAAGAACGCGTCCCGCACGTCTGCAAGCGGGCAGCCGCACGCCTGTGCCACGCGCACCACCGCTGCATTGTACCGCTCATGCCAGCGGTAAATATGCTGTACATCCCCGAGCCAGGCGAGCACGTTATCCTTGGACAGTCCGCCGCGCGTAAAGAAATCAAAATACCGCTGCGCATGAATGGGGGGCAGCGTCATCATCACCGGCTCCATTCCCTTTTGCCTCACCAGGGCGATCATATCCCGCAACTGGGAAACAAATAACGGCAGGGGGGTCTTCGGCTGATGTTCCGCTTCGGGATGGGCGGCCACCTCTTCCCAGGCATAATCGCAGTCGTTTCCGCCAAACTCAATAAGCGCGGCGTCACAGGGCTTCTCCGCTTTCTGCAGATCCTTTTTCAGCAGCGACAAGCCCTTGGTCACGGTGCAGCCCATGCGCGACCGGTTGAACAGCCGCAGCCCCAGCTTGCGTGACGCCTTATCCGCCCCGCTCTCCGATAAAAGCGTATACCGCGCCTTCTCCTCATCATAAATGACACCCTTCATCACACTATCGCCCCATACGCCGATGGACTGCACCTGTTTCATACCGCCGCGCTCCTTTCGCAATTTAAAATTACGTTAACAAATCGTTAACATTAGAACATCTGGTTTGCAAAACTAGTTTAATTCATTTTTATAAATTTGTCAAGAGCTGTTTGTGTTCTTGAAACCATTTCTTAAATCTGCTATACTGTACTATACTATTCCTTGGGAAACATATCCGTGAAGCGGAAGGAAAAGGGAGAGCGGCGATATGGACGAGTCCACAAAAAAGCTGGAGGAATGGGTCGCGGCCGTGGAGGCCTTTGAATCGACGCCCTGGGAGCGGCTGCCGGAGCTGGAATTGTATATGGATCAGGTCATCACGCTGATGGGAAAACAGCTTGTCCCCTTTCAGCGGGAGGAGGAACGGCTGCTGACGTCGAGCATGATCAACAATTACGTCAAGGGCGGCGTCCTGCCGCGGCCGATCCAAAAAAAATACGGGCGGGATCACCTGGCGATGCTGACCATGATCTGTATGCTCAAATCGGTTTTATCTTTGCCGGAAATTCAGCAGACTATGCATGGGCTGGGAGTAGAAGAACAGGTGGAAACCGTGTATCCGGACTTCTGTGCCATGCAGGAAAAGGCGCTGCAGGAGGTTGCGCAGCGCATGCAGACCATCACGGCCCAGGATGAAACGGGCCGCTATCGCATGGCCATGGAGCTGGCGCTTGAAGCGAACGCACGCCGCACGGCGGCCGCGCGTATTCTCGACAGTCTGAAGCCGCAGGAACCGCGCGAGGTGAAAAAGGAAAAATCCAAAAAGGAGCCCGTCAAAGATACGGAGGAGGAAACGCCTCCCTCCGCCGGATAGTGCGGCCTTTTCCGGGTATACTGATTCCCGGAAAGGGGAGAAAAACCGATGGTGGATGCCATTCGTAAAATCACCTTGTATGTGCACGACCCCGAACGGGCCAAATCCTTTTGGGTGGAGCAATGCCATTTTGTTGTGGTCGCCGACGAACGGATGGGACCTGTCCGCTGGCTGGAGGTGGCCCCATCCGAAACGGCGCTGACCAGCTTTGTGCTGTACGACAAAGCCCTTATGGAACAGCAGGACGATGGGATATGCACCGGCCACCCCTCTGTGATTCTCAGCACCGACATCGCCGCACGCACCTACGAGCAGATGAAGGCGGATGATGTGGAAGTGGGCAATCTGCAGCAGCTTCCCTACGGCACCATGTTCACCTTCCGCGACCCGGAAGGCCATCCGTTTCTGGTGCGGCAGGAATGAGCATACCGGCTGCCGCCGGGATATCCGAAAAAGCGGTACGGCCGCGTTCTTTTGGAACGCAGCCGTACCGTTCTTTTTCAGGCGTCGCTGCAGCATGACGCCGCCTCTCCCGTCTTTTATGTATAGTCGGGCAGCCAGCCCTTATGGGCCTCGATCAAATCGTCGCACAGGGCCACAATATCGTCGATGGACAGCTCGGACGACGTGTGCGGATCCAGCAGGGCCGCCATATAGATATCCTCTTTCTTCCGCGTTTGGGCCGCCTGGATGGTCATCAGCTGGACGTTGATGTTGGTGCGGTTGATGGCGGCGCACTGCTCGGGAAGGTCCCCTACATAACAGGGATTGATCCCGTTGCGATCCACCAGACAGGGCACCTCCACGCAGGCGTTGCGCGGCAGATTGGTGATGAGGCCGGTGTTCAACACGTTGCCGTGAATCCGATAAGGCGTGTCGGTGAGCACCGCGCGGATAATATAGGAAGCAAACTCATGGGTCTTGGTATGTTCGATGCGGCTGTTGGCCAGCAGCGAATCCCGCATGTTGTTCCAGCTCTCGATCTGCTCGACGCAACGGCGGGGATACTCATCCAGCGGAATTTTAAAGCGTTCGATCAGATCCGGATACTTGTCTTTGATGAAATACGGGGTGTACTCCGACGTGTGCTCGCTGGACTCGGTGACATAATAGCCGAACCGCTTCATTATCTCCAGACGCACCAGATCCTTCCCCTCGGGATTGTAGGCCGGCGAGGAAGCGCGGCGCTTGATCTCCGGGTACAGATCCCGGCCGTCCATATCCTCGATCTTCAGCAGCCAGGCCTGGTGGTTGATGCCCGCGATTTCCCAGCGGCAGTTGTTCACGTACTCCGTCATGCCCAACAGCTCCAGCAGCCAGGAGGCGCAGCCCTGCACCGAATGGCACAGCCCCACCGTACGCACGCCGGTATACCGCTGCATATAGCCGGACAGCATGGCCATGGGATTGGTATAATTCAGGAAAATGGCCCGCGGGCACAGGCGCTCAATATCGTTGGCATAGTCCTGGAGCACCGGGATGGTGCGCAGCGCGCGGAAGATGCCGCCGATACCCAGGGTGTCCGCAATGGTCTGGCGCAGCCCGTATTTTTTGGGCACCTCGAAATCCGTCACCGTGCAGGGCTCATAAAAGCCCACCTGGATGGCGTTGACAATAAAATCGGCCCCGGTGAACGCCTCCGTGCGATCCAGCGTCTGCGTAATCCGGGCCTTGCCCTGTGCGGTGCGGTTGATGTTGCACAGGATCTCATACGACTCGTTGAGCCGCTTGGGATCGATATCAAACAGACACACGTCAAAATCGCCCAGCTCGGGGGTGAGGATACAGTCGCCGATGACATTGCGGGCAAAAACCGTGCTGCCCGCGCCAATAAATGTAATTTTCATATCCATCTATCTCCTGTTAATCTAGAATCTTCCATCTACAGCACGATCACGGCTGCCGAACGCGGCGGAACTGTCCATTTGCCCCGGAATGCGGCGGGGAAGCGGCTTCCGGTGTGTAAACCGTACCGGCCTGCTCCATCGTCACCTGCAAGTCGCCGTCGGTGCTGTCGTTGACAATCACCACCGCTTTGCCCTTCCCATCCCGGTGTTCGAATACGGTATAGTAGGACCGGCGGCCCCCATCGCTCAAACGGGGGGCGGCCCCCCGGGTGTTGTGCCTCCACTATACGTAATGCTTGTATTTATTTGCTTTAATGCGAGGTTTTATATTTTGCCCCAGAACCGCCTCATCCACAAGGATGACCCGGCCGACCGGATGGTTTGCTGATGATATTAGGCGGCAGGCACCATCTGTTCGGTTTTTCCGCATGCCGACGCAAATAAAAACGGCAGACACGTGGCGTGTCTGCCGTTACATCATCCTGTCTTACTTCTTCGTTTCCCCTGCCGCGTAATATTTCGGCGAATGCCCGTAATACTGCTTAAACATGTGAGAAAAGCTCACCTCGTTGCCATACCCCACAGCTATGGCGGTCTGCGTCGGGCTGTATCCGTATTTCACCAGCAAATCCATCGCCTGCTCCATGCGGTATTTATATACGTAATACTGCGGCGTATACCCGGTATGCTTGCGGAATATCGCGCTGAAATAGGAGCGATCCAGATGCAGATGGCTGGCGATCTCCTGGACGGTCACCGAACGCATATAGTAAGCTTCAATATAGCTTTTGGCCCGCATGACATAGCTTTCTCCCTTTGACATAGGGGCCTCCGCGCCCGTTTGGCTGCGGGCGATCAGTTCCCAAATCTGACCGTAAACAAAAGCCGCCTGACTATCGGGGTTATCCACAGCCTGTGCCAGTCTGTGGAATACCGGCTGCAGATGCTCCGCTTCAAACACAGGGCGCTCTGTCAGGGCGGAAGGCAAGGGAATCTCACTGGTAAAGCCAACCCAGACATATTTCCACGGCTCCACGGCATCCGCTTCATAATAGGTCATCTGATACGGCTTGATGACAAAGCATTGATGATCCCGGACCGGATATACGGCATTGTCGACACAGATATGCCCTTTCCCCGATACAATATAATGCAGCAGCCAATACTGCCGCGTGGTCGGGCCGCAGGAATGTCCCGGCCCGCAGGTGTGCCGGCCAAATAAAACGGGCGAAATTAAAGGATAGTCTTTTTTATCCAGTAAAATTTCCTGCTGTTCAAACACGCGCTTTCACCGTCCCGTTCAAAACCGCCGGCCGTATATTCGGTATGTGCGATCCCACCGGCAGACGTCTTTGTCTGCAGTATATGGCACCCTCTGTCAAGTGTCCATGTCAAACCGCCGTGCCGGGGGCACGCATGCTGCTGACAGGTTCAGAGAACGCTCTGGCGGATGACGCGATCCGCCTTGCAGGCCGCCTCCAGCGCCGACAGATGTTCCTCCGGCGCCGGATTGCCCGGATAGGACGGATCCTCTATCATGTGCACCAGCGTGCAGAACTGCTTGTACATGGGCTTATATTCACATTTGACGTTGAGGATGTGGTATTCGTCCTTCTCCAGCTCATACCATTCGATCCGATCGCCGTTTTCGATATGATTTCCCCGGCTGGCGGCCAGCGTAATGTGCAGATGTCCCTTTGGGCCGACGATCTCTTTGATATTCTCCGAGCACAGATTCCGGCTCCATCCCGCCTCATAATATCCATGCGAACCGCCGGACAGCTCGACCGTGACGATGCCGTGGTTAAGCGTACCCGCCGGCAGATCGTCGTCCAGCCGCGATCCCATACCGGCGATGCGGACGATCTTCTCTCCCGTGAACCACTGCATGACATCATAATAATGTACCCCGCAGTCGAAGACCGGAGAGCCGTCGCGCATCAGCTGCTTGTACCGATCCCAATCCTTGGCGTGATGATTCTGGACCATCCGGAAGAAGAGCGGGCCGCCAAGCGTCCCCGCCTGCACAATTTCCGCCGCGCGGCAATAGGTGTCGTTGTGGCGCAGAATATGGCCGGGCAGCACCCGGATACGCCCTTCTTCCAGAATGCGGCGTACCTCACGGATCTCCTCTTCGTCCTTCACCAGCGGCTTCTCACACAGCACATGCTTGCCGTGTGCGGCGCAGCGGCGTATGATGTCCAGATGACTGGCCGTATACGTGGCGACGATTACGATATCCACCCGCTCATCCGTCAAATACTGCTCGTACACGCCGCTATAGCTCTCCGCTCCGAAACGCCGTGCAAACCGCTTGGCCCGTTCCAGGTCCTGATCCACCACGCCGATTACGCGAACGTTATCGCGAAAATAGATATCCTGCAGATGGCTTTCTCCGATATGCCCGCAGCCAATCAATACAACACCGTATGTCTTCATGGGTCCTGTGCCTCCCAATGCCGCGATTCCCCCGCCAGTATAGTTAGAGTATAGTATATCGGTTATAAAAGCGGGTGTCTATGTCTTTTTTGTCAGCTTATTTGACAATTTTGTCGTATCAGCCTCCGCGCGCCTTTTCCCGCCGCACCGGCAGATAAAAACCGGGACGGCGTTGTTTCGTCAGCGCCGTCCCGGTTTTGCGAACACATCGGATTATTATAAGGATCAATGCACACTGTACAGCAGATCCGCGTAAGTGGGGAGCGTCCAGTGCTTTTTGGATACCAGCGTTTCCAGCTCATCCACCACAAGGCGCAGCTCGGACATGTCGCGGAAAACATGCCCGCGGTAATAATCGGCCTGCTCCTGCGGCGAAGAAGCGTCCGCCGGCGGATTCAGCAAGGCGTTTTCCAACGCGTCCAGCTTTTGAAGCAGGCATCCGGACAGGGCCGCAATCTTCTCCGACAGCCGTCCCTCCAGTGTCTGGTCCTGCACGCCGCAGGCCTTTTTAGCCTGCAAAAGCTCCAGCAGCTCATTTTGATAGCCGATGCAGGCGGGGATGACATCCCGCTTGACCATGTCCACCATGGTGAGTGCCTCGATGCGCACCGTTTTGCTGTATCCCTCGAGGAGAATCTCATAACGGGAATACAGCTCCGTCTCGGAAAACACGTGGTGCCGGGTAAACAGCTCGATGCTCTTGGGGGATACAAAAGCAGGCAGCGCCTCCGCCGTATTCCTGAGATTGGACAGGCCGCGCCGCTCGGCCTCGGCCACCCATTCGTCGGAATAGCTGTTGCCGTTGAAAATGATCCGCTTGTGTGCCCGGATGGTTTCCCGGATGAGCGCGGCCAGCTCCTCCTGAAAATCGGCCGCCCCTTCCAGACGATCCGCAAAGACACGCAGCGACTCGGCCACCACGGTGTTGAGCACGATGTTGGGCCCGGCGATGGAAAAGGCGGAACCCAGCATGCGGAACTCGAACTTATTGCCGGTGAAGGCAAAGGGCGAGGTGCGGTTGCGGTCGGTGGTATCCTTGGGGAAATGGGGCAGCACGGTGACGCCGATTTCCATCGGGTGCTTCTCCGGCCCGTGGTAAGCCGCCCCCGACTCCAGGCTTTCCAGGATGCCGGTCAGCTCATCTCCCAGGAACATCGAAACGATGGCGGGCGGCGCCTCATTGGCCCCCAGGCGGTGGTCGTTGCCCGCGCTGGCCGCCGATACGCGCAGCAGATCCTGATAATCGTCCACCGCCTTGATGACCGCCATCAGGAAAAGCAGAAACTGCGCGTTCTCATAAGGGGTGTCTCCCGGCTCCAGCAGGTTGACGCCGGTGTCGGTGCTCAGCGACCAGTTGTTGTGCTTGCCGTTGCCGTTGACGCCCGCAAAAGGCTTTTCGTGCAGCAGGCAGGCCAGCCCGTGCCGGGCCGCCACCGTTTTCATCAACTCCATGGTCAGCTGGTTGTGATCGCAGGCGATGTTGGTGGTCTCGAAAACGGGGGCGAGCTCATGCTGCGCCGGCGCGACCTCATTGTGCTTGGTCTTGGCCGGGACTCCCAGCTTCCACAGCTCCTCTTCCAAATCCCGCATAAAAGCCGCCACCCGCGGCTTGATGCTGCCGAAGTAATGATCCTCCATCTCCTGCCCTTTGGGCGGCCGGGCACCGAACAGCGTGCGGCCGGTATAGACCAGATCCGGCCGTTTCTCGTACAGCGCCTGATCCACGAGGAAATATTCCTGCTCCGGTCCCACCGTGGTGATAACCCGCCGGGCCGTGGTGTTGCCGAACAGGTGCAGGATACGCATCGCCTGCCGGTCAAGCGCCTCCATCGAGCGAAGCAGCGGCGTCTTTTTGTCCAGCGCCTCCCCGCTGTAGGAGCAGAAGGCCGTGGGAATATACAGCGTCCCGTCCTTTAAAAACGCATAGGAGGTGATATCCCATACGGTATACCCTCTCGCCTCAAAGGTGGCGCGCAGCCCCCCCGAAGGGAAACTGGACGCATCCGGTTCCCCCCGGACCAGTTCCTTGCCCGAAAACTCCATGAGCACGCGGCCGCCCTCCATCGGGGAAATAAAGCTGTCGTGCTTCTCCGCCGTCACGCCGGTCATGGGCTGAAACCAGTGGGTAAAATGGGTCGCCCCATGCTCCACGGCCCAGTCCTTCATCGCATTGGCCACCACATTGGCCACATCCAGCTCCAGGTGGGTGCCGCGGGCCATGGTCTTTTTCAGCGCGGCGTACACGTTTTTGGGCAGGCGCGCCTGCATGACGGCGTCGTTGAAGACCATACTGCCGTACAGGCTGGGGAGGTTTTTCATACCGGTCACTCCTTTTTCTGACTCAGAAACGGCAAAGGCGCCGCAGACCTATCCCGGTCCGCAGCGCCTTTGCTGTCCGTGATACCAGTATACTGCCGTTCACATGGTTTGTCAAGTGTTTTTGAAATTTATTTTTTATAAAATTTCATTAAACTCAATTTTTACTTCATTAATTTGATTTAACACCACATTTTTGCAATATACAAATTTAAAAATTTCATTTTTCTCTTGACAAACCCAGCAGCGGCAGTATAATAATACACAGAAAGCAACGGCAGTCCGTGCCGGGAAAGGAAGCATCGCTATGCAAAGGGAAGGACAAGTGCGTATCCCGTCGGGCTGTGCCATCGCGGGAATATTCGACAAATCGGGCGCCCGCATGAATGGGGAGGCCATCATCGAATCCATCGCCGTCATGCATGACCGCTCCAACGGGCTGGGCGGCGGCTTTGCGGCCTACGGTATTTATCCGGAATACAAGGACTACTACGCCTTTCATCTGTTTTATGACGATACCGCCTCCCGAAAGGAATGCGAGGACTTTCTGGAACGGCATTTTGATATGGTCAACCTGTCCAAGATTCCCACCCGCAAGATCAAGACCATCACCGACGAACCGATGATTTGGCGGTATTTCCTTTCGCCGCTGCCGTCCAAGCTGGCGGACAGCCAGCTGGACGAGGAGGAATTTGTGACCCGCTGCGTCTTTCGCATCAACACCGGCATACGCGGCGCCCATGTGTTTTCCAGCGGAAAAAACATGGGGGTATTCAAGGCGGTGGGCTACCCCGAGGATGTGGGGCGCTTTTACCGTCTGGAGGAGTACGAAGGGTACTGCTTCACCGCGCACGGCCGGTATCCCACCAACACGCCGGGCTGGTGGGGCGG
>CDZV01030507.1_pt1 | contig 13595 bp, 17 predicted proteins | sample 554851 | NCBI WGS metagenome assembly CDZV01 (sample SAMEA3182090, study PRJEB8094) | gut metagenome | biome: human; feature: gut; material: Stool; isolation source: human stools | place: Canada | collected 2013-03-12
GGTGCGGGATGTCGAAACCTCCAAGGAGGAACTGCATCGTCTTATCGGAGACTTAACCGTGCAGATGCGGGAAATTTTTATTGACCGGTTTCGCCAGATCAACTATAATTACGGCATCGTTTTCACGGAGATGTTCGGTGGAGGCAAAGGTGAACTGAAACTCACCGATCCGGAAGACATATTGGGTTCCGGCATCGAAATGCACGTGCAGCCGCCAGGAAAAGTGATTTTGAATCTCGACGCCCTGTCCGGCGGAGAAAAGGCTTTGGCGGCTATCGCGCTGCTCTTTGCGATTCTCAAAGTGACGCCATCCCCTTTCTGCGTATTGGACGAAATCGAGGCGGCCCTTGACGATGTGAATGTGGATCGGTATGCTCAATATCTGCGGCGCATGTCGGGAAACAGCCAGTTTATCGTCATCACCCATCGGCGGGGCACTATGGAAGAGGCCGATGTCCTCTATGGTGTGACCATGCAGGAACAGGGGGTATCCAAGCTTTTGGAGCTCAGGGCCAGCGAAGTCGAGGAAAAACTCGGTATCCGGATGGACAAAACGACATAAGGGTGTTTCGTCCGCCCATCACAGGTGACGATCTGCCGCTGAAAGGAGGCGCCTAATGACAAATCGTTTGGCTGCGGATGCGTCTTTGAAAGAGCCCCGAATTGTAGCCGAGGGGGTCCTGACGGAAGACCTGTACGGCCGATTTGCCCGCGCCCATCTCAAGCTGACCGGTGGCGGACGGGCTCTATGGATTTTGGCCGGTTTTCTGTTTGCCGTGGGGGCCTTTTTGTTGGCGCTGGATCTCTGTTTTTCCGATGGTGGGAGCGAGGTGCGGGGGACGGCACTGACCATGATGGGCTGTTCCCTTGTTATGGGACTCGCGGCATATGGGGTGCCCCGACAGAATGCCCGGTCGGTGATCGGAGCGGCCGACGGCTTTTTGGACCGGCCCTATACCCTGTGGTTTTATGAAGAGGAATATGTCGAGACCAATGCGCTGGGAGAATGGCATACCCCCTACGCCTCGTTGTATAAGGTCGTGGAAACCGACGGCCTGATCCTGCTCTATCACAACAAAACCCGCGCGGATATTTTGGAAAAAGGACGCTTTCTCAAAGGGGCTCCGGATGAACTTACGACCTATCTGCGGGAGACATGCGGTCTATCATATAAACGGCTCCAATCTGAATAGAAAGAGGTTTGCATATGGGCTTTTTCAGCAAGATCGGCGAGGGGCTCAAAAAAACGCGGGATTCCCTCCTGCAGTCGATGAATGCGATGCTCCATTCCTTTACCCGCATCGACGAGGAATTGTTCGAGGAACTCGAGGAGATTCTCATCATGGGGGATGTGGGGGCCTCTACGGCTGGCCGGATCTGCGAGGAACTGCGCCGTAAAGTCAAGGAACGGGGGGAGACGGATCCCGGCCGGATTCAGAACCTGCTGGAAGAGACCGTGGCTGAGATGCTGCGGGGTGGACAAGAATTGAACCTGCATACCAAGCCGGCTGTGATCCTGGTGATCGGGGTCAACGGGGTGGGAAAGACCACCACCATTGGCAAACTTGCCGCTCGATTCCAAGCCGAAGGCAAGAAGGTGGTTCTCGGCGCCGCGGATACCTTCCGCGCCGCCGCCATCGAACAGCTTGAAATCTGGGCGGAACGGGCGGGCGCCGATATGGTCAAGCACACGCAGGGAGCCGATCCGGCCGCCGTGGTGTTCGATACCCTGTGCGCGGCCAAAGCCAGGGGAGCCGATATGGTGATCTGCGATACGGCCGGCCGGCTGCACAATAAAAAGAACCTGATGGATGAATTGGGAAAGATCACCCGAGTCATCGACCGGGAGTTGCCCGATGCGGACAAAGAGGTGCTTCTGGTTCTCGATGCCACCACCGGTCAGAACGCGGTCAACCAGGTTCGGGAGTTCCGAAATGCCGCCGGCATCACCGGCATCGTGCTGACGAAACTCGACGGAACCGCGCGGGGCGGGGTGGTTCTCACCATCCGGGAAGAATTGGATGTGCCGGTCAAATTCATCGGCGTGGGCGAAGGCATGGATGACCTGATGCCCTTTGATCCCGATGAATTTGCCCGCGGCCTGTTCGGGGATGCGTGACAGGAATCAATTGGCTTTCCACAGCTTTTGTTGTCGGCTAATACGCATATGAATGGACATCGGAGGTATCGGTCATGCGTTTTGTTGTCGCGACCCACAACCGCAAAAAACTGGAGGAACTCTCCCGTATCCTGTCCGCGCTGGATATTGAGGCAGTGACGGGTGACCAGATCGGTGTCGTGCTGAGCGAACCGGATGAAACCGGGGTTACATTTGAAGAGAACGCGCGGATCAAGGCGGAATCCGCCTGCCGGGAAACAGGGCTTCCGGCGGTGGCCGACGATTCCGGCCTGATGGTGGATGCTTTGGATGGCGCCCCCGGGGTCCATTCGGCCCGATATGCCGGGACAGGCGCCAGCGATGCGGATCGAAACGTGAAGCTGCTGAACGCTTTAAAAGACACGCCGAAAGAACGGCGTACAGCCAAATTTGTTTCGGTGATCTGCTGCGTATTTCCGGACGGAGATGTCGTGACGGCGAGGGGAGAATGTCCCGGCCGTATCGCGTATGCTCCCCGGGGGGAGGACGGCTTCGGGTACGATCCCTTGTTTATCGTAGACGGCGGGCTTCCAGGCGCTGGCAAAACCTTTGCGGAGCTGACGGGGGAGGAAAAAGACGCGGTCAGTCACCGTGGCAATGCTCTGCGTGTTTTTTCCGCTCGTCTGCGGGAAAAATTAAACCGGTAACGGATTTAACCGAACCATACGCATAAAAGAAAGGATGTTTCGATTGCTCACCAGCAAGCAACGGGCGTTTCTGCGTTCGAAAGCCAATACCGAGGCGCCGATCCTTCATTTGGGAAAGGGAGGGATCTCCGAGACCCTTCTGCTCCAGGCGGAGGATGCTTTGACGGCGCGTGAACTGATCAAAGGCAAAGTACTGGAAACCGCGCCGCTTTCCAGCCGCGAGGCGGCGGAGCAGATCGCGCAGGCGGTTCACGCCGAGGTGGTGCAGGTGATTGGCCGCATCTTTGTCCTGTATCGCCGTCATCCCAAGGAACCAAAAATCGAGTTTCCGAAGGGCTGAACCGGTTTATACAGGGTTTCCAAAAGGACAAAGGGGAGTGGGAGAATGCCGCAGAAGATCGCGTTGTTTGGAGGTGCTTTCGACCCCATTCACAACGGGCATATCCGACTGGCGCTGGAATTTGCACGCCGGTTGGATTTGGATCGGGTCTTGCTTGTCCCTTCGTATGTACCGCCTCACAAGCTGCGCAGCGACATGGCCGGGCCTGCCGACCGTCTCGCCATGTGCCGTCTGGCGGCGGAAGCGGATCCGTGTCTAGAGGTCTCCGATCTGGAGATCGCCCGGGGCGGCGCCAGCTTTACGGCCGACACGCTGGATACGTTGCGCGGGCAGTATCCCGGCGCTTCCTGGTATCTCATTACGGGAGCGGATATGTTCTTGACTCTCGGCAGCTGGTGGCGCTTTGGGGATATCGCGGCCGAAACGGTTTTATGCGCCGCACCGCGGGATGGGGCGGGTATGGCACAATTGCGGGCTTATGCCGACGATCTGGCTAAGGTGGGGGCGCGGTGTGTAATTGAAGACATCCCTTTGTCCGACGTTTCCTCCACCGAAATCCGCAAGCGGGTGTCGGAAGGCCGTGGGATCGAGGACTTGGTTCCGGAAAGCGTTGCAGCTTATATTCGGGAACAGGGCCTGTATCGTACCCCCTCCACCGAAGGGGAGGCAGACCATGACGCACAATATATTGAGATCATCCGGGGGCGTCTGACGCCCTCCCGATTTGAGCATTCCCTGGCTGTAGCCGACAGAGCCGTGGAGCTGGCCCGCCGCTGGGGAGCCGATCCGGCTAAAGCGCGCACAGCCGGCCTGCTTCACGACATCTTAAAAGATGCGGCGCCCGCCGCGCAGTTGCAAATCTTTCGGGATTTTGGTATACTACTGGATACTGTGGAGCGACAGGTGCAAAAGCTTTGGCACGCCAAGGCCGGTGCGGTTTTCATCGAGCGGATCCTGGGGGTTGCCGATCCCGAGATCCTGTCCGCCGTGCGCTATCACACCACAGGACACGCCGGGATGGACATTCTTGAAACGGTCATCTACCTTGCGGATTTTACCTCGTCCGATCGTGACTATCCCGATGTGGATGTGTTGAGACGGCTTTCGGACGAGGATCTCGACCAGGCCATGGCATATGCGCTGTCTTACACCATACGGGATCTGGTTCAAAAAAAACGCGCGGTTCATCCGGATACCCTAGCTTGTTACAATGAAGTCATCCTTCGCCTCTATCCCGATGAACGGCTGCCGGAATGGGAGAAATCCCACCTTCTCTGAAAAAAACCATCTCGGCTTGCCGGTCATGAAGAGGCTGTGAAACCCGACCAACAGAAAGGACTGGTCTTTCACTATGGCACAGGATAAACGCGACAGCAGTAAGAGGCCTTCCTCTTCCCGCACAGGGGCGTCGAGGCCGGCCGCCAAAAAGGCTCCGGCACGTTCATCGGCGAAAAGACCGGCATCTCGGACGGGCAGTTCATCCGCCTCTGGCCGTACCGGGCGGACGGGTGCCCCGCCGAAGTCCGGGAACCGAAACGGAACCTCTACCGCCAGGAAACCGGCGGGAACCCGAAAAAAGAATACACGCGGCCGCAAAGTGGTGCTTATCCTGTTAGTGGCCCTTATTGTGGTCAGTCTGCTGTTTATCTTTTTTACAGGGTTGTATCTCTATCGGCAAATCGCTTCGCCGAGCGACAGCGGTTCGGATACGCCCCTGAGTTCCTATGACACGACGCCGGAGACGGATGTCGATAAGGTGGCCTATTTTGCCTTCGGTTTGATGGGCTCCTCTTCTACCGATCCCACCGAACTGCTGTCTCTGGTCTGTTATGACAAGGAGGCCCAGGCTATCCGTATTCTGGAGATTCCGATGGACACCTATCTCGGGGAAAGCGATTTGTTTGCTGTAAAAAAGACCAGTGAGGTTTGGGGAAATCCGAAACCGGTGAGTTGGTGCGAGTATGAGGGCAAGCAAATATACAGCGATGAAATTGCCGACGGCAAGCACACCTATTGCGGTCAGCCGGCCACAGAAAAGGCCGGTTCGGCGAGCGGAGGCTTGATCTCGATCTTTAACGAGCAATATGCGATGCCGGTGGACAACTTCTTTTTATTGCCCCAGGAGGCATTTGTCAAGCTGGTCGATCTGGTGGACGGTGTGGATGTCCAAATCGATGGCACAGTCAAGCTTGACGGCATCACGTATGAGGCCGGTGTCCAGACGCTTGGGGGACAGGCCGCGTTGGAATATGTGTTGCAAAAAGACAGCGGTGTCGAGGGGGATATTGCCCGGATCGTGCGCCAGCGCCGGGTTATGTTAGCGCTTTTCCAGAGGCTGTCTGCCCGCGAGGTCGAGGATCTGAATGAGAACATCGTCGGTCCGCTGATGAACGGCTCGACGCCTATTCGCTGCAATTCGGGTACAGACGCGATGCGGTCCATGCTGATCGGTCCTTCCAATAGGGACATGGAGGATATGACCCTGGCTCTGGCCCTTTCGACTATGCTTCACGATATGGGCCAGATCCCGCTCGAAAATATCACGGCTTATATTATCCCTGGAGAAGCCGCATCGGCCAATTCCGTGGCCTATTATGGTATCCATCGAGCAGAACTGGCGGAACTGCTCAACTCGTCGTTCAACCCGTATGGAATGCCGGTCACAGAGGCCAATCTCCAAGTGACCGAACTGGCCGTAAACGGGACAAGCGACACCCACACCCAGGCCATGTCCGAAATCGCCATTTCTCAATCGGGCATGAAGAAACCGGAAGAAAGTTCCGCCGCTTGACGGCGCCGGGAAAAATCGGTTCAGCTTTTTAGCGGAAAGTAGGAATGGAGAATTTGGAAGTCAAAAAGATTGTCAGCGGCATCGTCACGTCGCTGGATAAACACAAAGCACAGGATATCCGGGTGATCGAAGTCACCGACGTGACCTCGATTGCGGATTACTTTGTCATCGCGGCCGGAACCAGTTCTACCCAGGTGAAATCCTTGACCGACTATGTAGAGGAGGAGATGGAGGAGAAAGGAATTCGCCCCATGAGAAAAGAGGGCTATCACTCCTCCACCTGGATTTTACTCGATTATGGAACTGTGGTGGTCCACGTCTTCCAGGAAGAAACCCGCCGTTTTTATGACCTGGAAAGGCTGTGGAAGGACGGCCGTCCGTTGGACGCTTCCGGTTTTCTGGAGGACGGACATTGACCGTGTCGGAAGATACCGGGAAATGTGGAAATCAATATAAGGCTTGAAGTCTTTTTAGGATTTCCTATCCAATTTGGAGAAAAACCTTGACGTGTGTACCCGTGTGCGATATAATACTCCTTGTATCCTTAATGAGAAAACCCCTGCTTCATGCGGAGGGAGGGAATTGGAATGTCAGAAGTCCGAGTCAAAGACAATGAAACCCTGGACAGTGCCCTGCGCAGATGGAAGAAATCGTGTGCCCGTTCCGGCGTCCTTGCCGAGGTCCGCAAGAGAGAGCATTATGAAAAGCCTTCCGTGAGACGCAAGAAGAAGTCCGAGGCTGCGCGCAAAAGAAAATACAAGTAAAGTGCAGAAAGCGGGCAGAAATGCCCGCTTTTTGGTGTTAAGAAGCCGTCTGTGTCGATTTTAGAGACGGCGCATGAGGATTAAGACGGCGAAAGGAATGCATCTATGGCGCTATTTTATCCGACGCTGTACCGCCGGCGGATCACCGATATCACCCTCGACGATTTGCGGGCGATGGGGGTGCGGGGGCTGCTGCTGGACGTGGACAATACCCTGACGTCTCACGGAAGTCAATATTTGTCACCGGAGGTTAAAGATTGGCTTGCCGAGATGCAGCGGGCGGGAATCGGTCTCACGGTGGTGTCGAACGCGCTGCCCAGCCGGGTAGCCCCCTTTGCCAATAAGCTTGGCCTGCAATATACCGCTTTTTCATGTAAACCATCTCCCATTGGATTTTGGCGGGGGATCAAACGCTTGGGATTGCCGAAACGGCGGGTTGCCGCAGTGGGGGATCAGGTATTCACCGATATTGTGGGGGCCAATCTCTGTGGCATCCCCTGTATCCAGCTTGAACCGGTCGAACTGGAGAAAGGAAAGCCCACTCTGGCCGTTAAGCGCCGGTTGGAGCGTTGGCTGAAAGAACGGCGGGACCGCAAGAGCCAGGAACGGGGGAGGTAGGCTATGAATTTGGAAAATCCGCTTTTCGGGCCTGCGGGAAGCAGCGAGTCTTTTGCGGCCGAGGGGCACACCTCCACCATGGAGGCGCCGGCCTGGCTTGCGGCAAGAGGATTGACGGCATACGAATACCAGTGCGGACACGGCGTACGTGTGAAACCCGAGACGGCATTGAAATTCGGCGCCGAAGCTCAAGCGAATGGAATCACCGTTTCTCTGCACGCTCCTTATTATATTTCCCTGGCGTCGGACGATCCGGCCAAACGGGACAATTCAGTGCGGTATATTCTGGAGAGCGCCCGGGTGGTCAGCGCCATGGGAGGGGAGAGAATCGTGGTACATCCGGGGGGACTTGGCGGCCTATCCCGCAGGGATGCTGCCATGCTGGCGGCGGATACTCTCCGCAGGGCTCAAAGGGCTTTGGATGAAGAGGGCCTGTCCGGAATTTGTCTCTGCCCTGAGACAATGGGGAAAATCCAGCAGCTTGGAGATCTCGACGAGGTGTTGTTTTTCTGTGGCCTGGATGAACGATTCCTACCCTGCATCGACTTTGGGCACCTCAACGCCCGTACTATGGGCGGGTTGTCCTCGAAGGAGGATTTTGCGGCTGTACTCGATACCGTCCGAAACCGGCTCGGAGAAGAACGAGCCCGGCGCTTTCATGCCCATTTCTCCCGGATCGAATTCAGCAAGGGAGGAGAAAAGCGGCATCTGACTTTTGCGGAACATTTGGGCTTCGGTCCTCCGCCGGAGCCGCTCATGGAACTGATTGCGGAACGGGCGTTGACGCCGGTCGTCATCTGTGAATCAGCCGGCACCCAAGCCGAGGATGCGGCGGTCTTGCGGGATCTTTGGCTGGCCGCGCGTGGCTCATAAGCGACGATTCGGTTGACGGACCGAAAAATGGCATTTGTCGGTCCGCAACCTATGGTTGCGGATACTGCAAGCCAGAATTGGTAGCGTATTTTCGATATGTCGGGTATACTGGGGCCATCACGCCGAAAAGGAGTTTTGACACCTATGAACATCGAAATCGCCAACCGTCTGCTTCAGCTGCGTAAGAAGCACGGATTCTCGCAGGAAGATTTGGCGGCGAAAATCGGAATTAGCCGTCAGTCGGTCTCCAAATGGGAAAGGGCGGAAGCCTCGCCCGATACCGACAACTTGATCGCGCTGGCCCGCCTGTACGGGGTCTCTCTGGACGAGCTGCTCCTTTCCGAGAGCGGTTCCGAGGAGGCCGGCGGTGAAAAAGAAGACGACCGACGGGAGGAACCCATAAATGACGCGGAGTCTCCGCTAAACGAGGCCGGAACGCCTAATGAGACCACGGCCGCGCTGGCTGTCGGCCCGCAATCCGATCCCGAGTTGGCCCTCGATCCGATACCGCAGGAGTCATCTGGAATGAGCCCGTGGCTAGCCTTTCCTTATCCGGTGTTTGTCACGATTTTGTTCCTGCTGCTGGGCTTCCTGGGAAACTGGTGGCACCCGGCCTGGATCTTGTTTTTGACGGTGCCGCTTTACTATTCGCTGGTCGATGTCATAATTCATAAACGCTCTTTTCATCACTTTCCTTATCCGATCCTGACGGCGGTGGTTTTTTTGCTGCTGGGCTGTTTTGGCTGGTGGCATCCGGGATGGCTGGTGTTTCTGACGATACCGTTGTATTACGCCCTGTTCCCTGAACAGGAATCCTAAATAAAGATACGGTTCATTTCAACTGCCGAATCGAGTCGTTGGACGTTACCCGGTATGAATCCGGAATAAAAATGAAAAAACGCGAGGGATGACGATGAAAATTTTAGTGCTGAACGGTCCCAACCTCAATCTGCTTGGTCTGCGGGAACCGGGGGTCTACGGTTCGGAAGGGTACGAGGATGTTTGCTGTTTCATCAGGAAAAGGACGGAACAACGGGGGGCAGAGATCGTGTTTGCCCAGTCGAACAGCGAGGGGGAGATGATCGATCTCCTCCATGGGGCGATGGGCGTATACGACGGGATTGTCCTCAACGCGGGGGCCTATACCCATTACAGCTATGCGATCCGGGACGCTATTGCGGCTATCCGGCTGCCGGTGGTGGAGGTACATCTCTCCAACATCCATGCAAGAGAGGAATTCCGCCGTACCTCCGTCATCGCGCCGGTGTGCATCGGCCAAATCAGCGGGTTTGGCAAAATGAGCTATGTGCTGGGGGTAGAAGCGCTGCTCGAATATGTTAACGGATGATATAGGAAAGGGAGACGGCGTATGGATAAAACCGAACGACTCGCGGCCCGGCTGCCCGGTGAGGCGGATGCGGCGCTGATCCTCACCCCTCATAACCGGCGGTATCTGACGGGGTTCCCATCTAGTGCCGGATGGCTGGTGGTCAGTCGAAAAGGCGCCTGGTTTATGACGGATTTTCGTTATATAGAAGCGGCGAAAAGGCAGGTAAAGGGAGCCCAATGCCGTCAGATTGCTCGTGTGACGGATTCTTTGTCGGCTTTATTCGCCGAGGCAGGAATTAAACGGGTTTTTGTTGAACGCGGCCTGACTCTCGAGGAATTTGATTTCCTAAAGCGTAATATTTCGGGCGTTGCATGGGAAGAGGGTCCCGAACTCGACGAATGGCTCGGCACTCTGCGTCTTTACAAAACTCCGGAAGACCTGGTGAGCATTCGGCAGGCGCAGGAACTGACGGAATATGGTTTTGAACGTATCCTTCCTTTTATCCGCGCAGGCCGAACCGAACGGGAGATCGCATTGGAACTGGAATTCCTTGTCCGCAGGCAGGGTGCGGAGGGGACGGCGTTTGATTTCATTGTGGTTTCCGGCCCGAATTCTTCCCTGCCTCATGGAGTCCCGGGAGAGAGGGCTTTGCAGCCGGGAGATTTTGTTACTATGGATTTCGGGGCCATGGTGAAAGGCTGGAGGTCGGACATGACCCGGACGGTGGCCGTCGGCCGGGTTTCAGATGAACAGCGTCTTGTCTACGAGACCGTGCTGAAGGCGCAGGCTGCCTGTCTATCTGTTCTAAAGGCTGGCTTGCCCTGCGTCGAAGGGGATCGGGCCGCGCGGGATGTCATCGACGGGGCTGGATATTCCGGTTGTTTCGGTCATGGAACCGGCCATGGAGTCGGAATGGACATCCATGAGGAACCCCGTCTGTCTCCGAGCGCGGGAAAAGCGGTTTTACAGGCGGGAAGTGTGGTGACGGTCGAGCCGGGCATCTATTTAGAGGGCCGATTTGGAGTGCGGATCGAGGATATGGTCTTGATTACATCGGACGGCTGTGAAAATCTGACCCATGCGGACAAGACGCTGCTTTGTTTATAACTATACACACGAATCGGCGATATGCCAATAACAGCACACCGGCAGGTGTTCCACGCCTGCCGGTGTGCATTGGATTCGCTGCATTTCTTTCAAACACAACCGCATACTTGCCTCCGCCGCCGCATATAGTGTAGCAATCAAGGAAGGCGGGGTGCGTGACTGTGTTTGTATTTTCCGTGAAGACCACCAAAAAACAGATGATTTCGATCATCGTATGTGTGGTGATGCTGGTCGCCATTTTGGTGGTAGCGATCGCCTGGCCGTCGAACCAGACGTCTGCCACCGGTGCGCAGCCATACACACCGGTGGCGGCGGCAAGTGATGAAGCCAGAGTCGGTTTTTTGAAAACCCTGGGCTATGAAGTATCCCCCTCCACAGCCGAGGTCAAAGAAGTCCTGATCCCGGACGAATTTGACGAGGTGTTTCAAAATTACAACACCATTCAGGCTCAAGCGGGTATGGACCTTGAACCGTACCATGGAAAACGCGTGAAGTGCTGGAGCTATCGGGTGGACAATTATCCCGGCGAGGATGACGTGCTGGCCCATCTCTATATATATAAGGACAAGATCATTGGGGGCGACATCTGCTCGACAAAGTTGGACGGGTTTATGCACGCGCTGACCCCGATGAACACCGTCCAGACCTCGTCCGCATCCTAGGCCCTTGAATGGGAAACGTGTTTCCATATGATAGGGGTTTGTCAACGGGACGGAATTGTGGTATACTTAAAGCCGAGGTGATGGATATGATGCAGCGGCTGGATAAGTTGGTGGCCTCCCAAGGAACGGGGAGCCGCAGCGAAGCCCGGCGCTGTATCTGGTCCGGTAAGGTAACGGTGGACGGCACCGTTTGCCGGGATCCGTCCGCCAAGGTGGAGCCGGAGCAGCAGACGATTGCTGTCGCCGAACGTTGCATCCGTTACCAGCCGTATCGGTATATCATGCTGAATAAACCGCCCGGAATCCTTTGTGTCTCGCGGGATCCAAAGGTAAAAACGGTGGTGGACCTGGTTCCGGAACCGCTACGGAAAAAGGGGTTATTTCCTGCTGGACGTCTGGACAAGGATACGGTGGGACTGGTTCTGCTGACCGATGACGGCGCGTATGCCCATCGCCTGCTTTCTCCCAAAAAGCATGTCGAAAAATGCTACCATGTATTGGTGGACGGCGCCGTGCTGCCGGAGCATATCGACGCGTTCCGCAGGGGGACAGGCCTTCAGGACGGAACCGTATGCCGCCCGGCCGGGCTGCGCGTGCTGGAAGACGGCGAACATCCTTTGGCGGAAGTCGTGATTACCGAGGGCCGTTACCACCAGATCAAGCGGATGTTTGCCGCGGTAGGCCGGCATGTGCTATGGCTCAAACGGGTCTCTATCGGCGGTCTTGCATTGGATGAGAAACTCAAGGAGGGCGCGTGCCGTGAATTGACCGAATCGGAAAAGGAAGCGGTATTTTCTGGACTGCCTTACAATTTTTGTGAAAAATGCCCTTAGATATTTTAGATAAAGCTGGAAAGCAAAGTTTGTGGATAACAGGAATGGTACAAATACCGCAAATCTGGTATAGTAGTAGTAATCTCTAGCGTATCCAAACGCGTTGTGCAAATAATTGGGAGGTTTTCTTATGGCGAGTCTTTCTCTGAAAAGCATCTACAAAAAGTATCCGGGCGGAGTCACAGCGGTTTCTGATTTTAGTTTGGAAATCAAAGACAAGGAATTTATTATTCTTGTCGGCCCCTCCGGTTGCGGAAAGTCCACCACTCTGCGTATGATCGCCGGTTTGGAGGAGATTTCCGACGGTGAACTGTACATCGGCGACAAGCTGGTCAATGACGTCGCCCCGAAGGATCGCGATATCGCGATGGTGTTCCAGAACTACGCGCTGTACCCGCATATGACCGTGTTCGAAAACATGGCGTTCGGCCTGAAGCTGCGGAAAACCCCCAAGGAAGAGATCAAGCGCCGCGTCGAAGAGGCGGCTCGGATCTTGGATATCGCCCATCTGCTCGACCGGAAACCGAAGGCGCTGTCCGGTGGTCAGCGCCAGCGTGTCGCCCTGGGCCGTGCGATCGTGCGCGAACCCAAGGTCTTCCTACTTGACGAGCCTCTCTCCAACTTGGACGCCAAGCTGCGTGCCCAGATGAGAACCGAGCTCTCCAAACTGCATAAAAAATTAGGCACCACCTTCATCTACGTTACCCACGACCAGACCGAGGCTATGACCATGGGCGACCGCATCGTGGTGATGAAGGACGGCTTTATTCAGCAAGTGGATACGCCGCATAAACTCTATGACAAACCCTGCAATATGTTTGTCGCCGGATTTATCGGCAGCCCCCAGATGAACTTCATCGAATCCAAACTGCTCAAGAAGGGCGACGATTATTACGTAGAGTTCGGCTCTGAGGATACTAAGACCACACGGGGGGTCAAGTATCAGATCAAGCTGCCGGCTGAAAAGAACGAAAAGAATGTCCTCGATCCTTATGTGGATAAAGAAGTCATAATGGGTATCCGTCCGGAAGATGTGCATGACGAGCCCCGGTATATTGAGATGTTTGCGGACAACAAGATCAAAGCCGACGTAGAAGTCACCGAGCTTATGGGTGCCGAAACTTTCTTGTATCTGAATGTGGAGGGTTTCAGCTTTACCGCTCGTGTTGAACCGACTTCTACCGCTCGTCCGAGCGACAATATCGACATTGTAATCGACAGCACCAAGATCCATCTTTTCGACAAGGAGACCGAGCAGACCATCTGCAACTGATGGCGCAGAACCGTTTTTATCTGTGGTTTGGAAGCTGTCCGCCGGCATACCGGCGGACAGCTTTTTTGATTCTGGTGAATTAAACTATCAAGTGCAACAAATTAAGGAAAAAAGAGTTCATACAGAACCCCTATGGTAGAATGGAGTAACCACACAACCAAAATACCGGGAGGGGACTGTATGAACTATCATCATCTTA
>CDZV01047869.1_pt1 | contig 13535 bp, 10 predicted proteins | sample 554851 | NCBI WGS metagenome assembly CDZV01 (sample SAMEA3182090, study PRJEB8094) | gut metagenome | biome: human; feature: gut; material: Stool; isolation source: human stools | place: Canada | collected 2013-03-12
ATCCCGAACGGTAGGCCTGCAGCAGTGCCTTGAGCGCATCGATCCGGTTTTGGATCTCCCGTCCCTCATCGGTATCCCGGTTGAGAATACGGGCTTTGGAGGTCTCGAAAATATTTTTAACTGTCAGAATATCGGAGTTGTCCCGGATGACCGAGCGGATTCCGGGGAATCCTTGATGAGAAATCAGACGCAGTCCCCAGGAGTTGTAGATGAGGGTATAACCGGCAATGCCGGTAGTTTCATGATAGGCTTTGCAGAATCCCCCGTCGATAACCAGCAAACGGCCGTCCGCCTTGATGGGACTTTCACCTTTGAGAGTTTTCACCGGCACGTGACCGTTGATGATATGGGAGACTGCTGGATCCAGTCCAAATTCGGTGAGGATCCGGTCGCACACCGCCCTGTCTCCGAGCAGACGGTAATATGGATTCTTTTTCTCCTCCCAAACCGCGCGATCCGATACAAAGTATCGTTCAAAAGTGGTGATTTTTTCTCGACCAAACAGCGGAGAACGCCGCCCGCACCAAAGATACCATAAGAAATCCACGCACCGCTGTTTATCCGGATGTCCTTTTGGCAGAAAATAGGCGCGGCGGGCCATATCGTCACAGGCATCCATATAGGCTCGGCCTCGAAGCTCCGTCCCTTCGGGAGCGAAAGCCGAGAACCGCCCGTCCTCATCCATCGGGATGCAGCCGTGATACAACAGGTTTTGGTTGTAAATGCGGTACATGCCTCCCTTATTGTACAGAAACGCAACCTGCTGCTGCAATCGGGCACTATGCCGGAAAGCGTGTCGGAGAGAGGCTGTCAGTTCCCGTTCGGCCAAGGTCAGCTCATATGGATTTTCCAGATCGACAGTGGGAAAATCCGCGTCGTTGAGCGGATAGTCCACACCGTCGATTTTGACGGTTTTTCGGGTGGCATCGATTTTATCCAGCAGCAGCCGGTTTTCCATTTCATATTCCGGATGGCGGAGAATGAGCTGCCCCTCCAGCTTGAATTGCATGATGGCAATGGCCTTGTGTACCTTGGAGAGGGTATCCATGCTGGTTTTCAGATAGGCCTTGTCGTCGGAGGTGCGGGGCATGAACCAGGTACAGTCGCGATAGGTTTCCTGGGCGAAGGCGATCATATCCCGCAGGCTGATGCCGTACCCGTTTTCCACAATATCCAGGGTGTTGTACTGAAGAGCCAGATTGAGCACGCAGGCGATGCAGGCTTCGTTGCCCGCCGCAGCCCCCATCCACAAGATATCGTGGTTGCCCCACTGGACATCGACACAGTGGTGACGCATCAGCAGATCCAGGATGAGGTCGGCGCGCGGGCCCCGGTCGAACACGTCGCCCACGATGTGCAGACGGTCCACAGCCAAGCGCTTGATAAGAGCGCAAAGCGCTTCGATTACCTCGTCGGCACAGGCGGTTTCGACGATGGTGGAGACAATGTTCTGTACGTATGCGGCTTTGTCCTTTTCTTCGAGATTGGTATACAGCAGTTCGTCGAGTACGTCGGCATACCTTTCGGGCAGGGCGGCGCGTACTTTGGAACGGGTATACTTGGATGCGACCAGGCGGGCCGTCTCGGTCAGACGGTAAAGCGTAATGCTGTACCAATCCGTCATATCCGCGCCGGATTTCCGAACCTCTTCGATTTTTTCCTCAGGGTAATAGATCATGGCGGCAAACCACGCCCGCTCCCGTTCCGGTACCGTATGTCCGAATGCCGCGTCCACCTTTTCGCGGATGACACCCGAACAGTTGTTGAGAATATGCCGGAACGCCTCGTCTTCCCCGTGCAGGTCGCTCATGAAATGCTCGGTTCCCTTGGGCAGGCTCAGTACGGCCCCCAACTGAATGATCTCGCTGCAAACCGCCTCTTCGGTGGGATATTGTTGGGACAAGAGCTCCAAATACGCCTGTTCCGGATGCGGAATAACCATAGAGGGCTCTCCTTTCCATATAGTCCGGCCGCCGGGCTCGATGCCGGTTCCATCAATCTCTGCTTAGTATACCACGAATCCGCCGATTCCACCAGCGGGGTGGGCTGGCGTCGGCTCATTTTTTCTGTCGCTGAACTCTCATGAAAACGGGCTTTCATATCGGCCGGCGCCGCGACCAGAGATGCGGACATAGAGAAAACGCGCAGATAATATACTATATCCGCATTGCCGGGGTGATTCCTGTTTGATGGCACCATCCCTGTTTTTTTAAAGAAAAGCGATTTTGTATATCGGAGCGTCCTTCTCTTAAAAATTAGGTTTGCATTTTTGGATACGGCGGTCTGGATCACGCTGGCGGATATATATGGAGATTTACGGGTATAATAGGACTGCTTCTTCGTCCCGCCGCTCGAACCGATCTTGAACGGGTGAACGGATGAAGCGGTACTAGGAATCTATAAACGAATAAAAAAACCACACCGATATCCGGAGGCCGTCGCTCCGGCAAACCAAAAGATGGAGGAAACTCATATGAAAAAGACACTGTCCGTGGCCCTGGCCTCCGTGATGCTGATCGGGGCGTTCACCGGATGCAAAGCGACCGAGTCCGACGTATCCGGGCCGGAGCAGAAAGTGCTGAAGGTGGCGGCACTCGAATCCGCCTACGGCACCCAAATATGGAAAGACATTGCCAAGGCCTTTGAGGAGGACAACGAGGGCGTCAAAGTGGAACTAACCGTAGACAAAAACCTGGAGGATGTGATCAGCCCCAAAATGAAGGCCGGAGATTATCCCGACGTTGTCCACCTGAGCATCGGACGGGAAAAAGCGTTGACCGAGACCATGACCAAGGAAAACGGTCTACGGGATCTGAGCAACATGCTGGATATGACTGTCCCCGGCGAAGATGTTAAGGTGAGAGATAAGATCATCCCTGAGTTTCTCGGCACTTCGATCACCAACCCATATTCCGACGGCAAACCGTATTTGGCTCCCGCTTTCTACGGCCCCTGCGGCCTGTTTTACAACGCGGGCTTATTCGAACAGAAGAATTGGAAGGTTCCCACCACCTGGGATGAGATGTGGGAACTCGCCGAAACAGCGAAGGCCGAGGGAATCGCGCTGTTCACCTACCCCACGGCGGGCTATTTCGACGCATTGTTCTATGCTTTGCTGATGGAGGCAGGCGGATCCGAGTTTTTTGAAAAGGCGACACATTATACCGAGGGCATTTGGGACACTGCGGAAGCGGGCCAGGTGTTTGAAATTATAGGCAAACTCGCCGCCAACACGGAAACCTCCACCGTTGCCAATGCCAATAACGACAATTATCTGAAAAATCAGCAGTTGATTCTGGACAACAAAGCCCTGTTTATGCCCAACGGAACCTGGGTGACGGGGGAAATGGTGGACGCTCCCCGCGCCGATGGTTTTGAATGGGGCTTTATGGCTCTGCCGGCCATTGGGGATGGAGACCGGTATTCCTACACCTATTTCGAGCAGACCTGGAGTCCCAAAAAGGCGGCCAACCCGGAACTCGCCGATAAATTCATGGCGTTCCTGTATTCCGACAAGGCCGCCGAGATCTTTGCGACAGCCGGCAAGGCCGAGGACAAAGGCCCTGCCGTACAGCCGATCAAAAACGCCAGTTCCCGGCTGGAGGGGGAAAACAAGTTATTTTACAGCATTTACGACAACGACGCCGCCAAGGCCGTTATGGGTGCTTTTGCCACCACAGACCCAGTCGAGGGGGTGAGCATTGCGGATGCAGTATTCAACTCCATTAACAGCGTGGTCAGCGGCGACAAGACTCTGGAACAGTGGAAGGTCGGCATCGTCGACGCAAGCAACAAGCTCCGCGGCGCTTTAAAATAGTTCGGATTTGGAGGCGGACGGGCAACCGTCTAACGGTTGCCTGTCCTCGTCCTTTGCCCCGATCCAGGGGCGGGTTCGGAGAAGAGAGGAGACGTCTCTATGCGCAGGTTTCGGGGGCAGGGGCGGTTCGCCGCCCTGTGTGTGGTTCCGGCGGTTGTGCTGTTCGTGATCTTTATGGTGATCCCCACCTTACAGGTGTTTTGGATGTCCTTGTTCCGATGGGGCGGCTATTCCGATGAAAAGACTTTCGTCGGACTCCGTAATTTTCAGACCCTCATTCGTGATGAGAGGTTTCTTCGGTCTTTTCAGAACACCGTTCTTCTCATTGTGCTGGTGACGGTGGTCACGATCGCCTTTTCCCTGGCGTTTGCAAGTATCCTCGTGCGGGAAAAGATCCCGGGCAAGGGCTTTTTCCGCGTGGTTTTCTATATCCCGAACATCTTGTCGGTGGTGGTGATCGCCGCCATCTTCAACGCGATCTACGATCCGAACAGGGGGCTGCTCAACAGCATCATCGGGCTGTTTACCAATATGGACTCTCCGATCTTGTGGCTGGGAGATCAAAAACTGGTCATCTACAGCCTGGCGGGAGCCTTGGTATGGCAGGCCGTTGGATACTACATGGTGATGTACATGGCCAGTATGTCCGCCGTGCCCGAAAGCCTGTATGAAAGCGCCGGGCTAGAAGGAGCCGGCCGTTTCCGCCAGTTTTTCCAGATCACCATACCGTTGATCTGGACCAATATCCGCACCACCCTGACCTTCTTCATCATCAGCAATATCAACCTGAGTTTTCTGCTCGTCAAGGCGATGACGAACGGCGGCCCTGACGGTGCCACCGAGGTTTTCCTGAGCTATATGTACACGCAAGCCTATACCAATTCCTCTTACGGTTACGGTATGGCCATCGGCGTGGTGGTGTTCGCGTTTTCTTTTATACTTGCGGCGGTCGTCAATGCCGTAACCAAGCGCGAACCGCTGGAATATTAAGGGGGTTCCGATATGAAACACAAAAACGGCTTACGCGCGGACACCCTCTATCGTATTTTTATCTTTATCGTGCTTATACTCTTTGCGGTCTCCATCCTCGTGCCGGTCGGCTGGGCGTTCATGGCCTCAGTTAAGGAGAACCGGGAATTTTACGGCGACCCATGGGCGCTGCCCAAGGGCTTCCATTTCCAGAATTTTATCGACGCCTTCAACAAGGCGAATATGGGCGCGTATTTTCTCAACTCTGTGGTTGTCACCGCCCTCGCGCTGGCGATGCTGCTGGCGGTGGCGCTGCCGGCCGCGTATGTGCTGGCCCGGTATAGGTTCCGGGGACGCCGTTTGTTGAACACCTGTTTCATGGGCGGATTGTTTATCAACGTCAACTATATCGTTGTGCCGATTTTCCTGATGCTGGTGGAAGGCAATCGAGGACTTTCCAGTCTGATGGAAGCGATTGGGGCGGAACGGGGCAGCCCTTTGTATGAATGGCTCGGCAATGGGTTCTTTTTAAACAACCGCTTTATTCTGGCCCTGATATACGCGTCCACGGCGCTGCCCTTTACCATTTATCTTCTTTCAAGCTATTTTCAGACTCTTCCGAAGGATTTCGAAGAGGCCGCCTATGTGGACGGCAGCGGGTACTTCCGCACCATGGTCCAGATCATCTTCCCCATGGCAAAGCCCAGCATCATCACGGTGATTCTGTTCAATTTTCTCTCATTTTGGAACGAATATATCATTTCCATGACCCTGATGAGTGGAGATGACAGCACCCTGCCGGTCGGACTGATGAATCTGATGAAGGCGCAGAACGCATCCGCTCAGTACGGTCAGATGTATGCCGGACTGGTCATGGTCATGCTGCCTACCCTCATCCTGTATATGCTGGTACAGAAGAAATTGACCCAGGGCATGACGGTCGGTGGCGTCAAAGCCTAGTCAGAAAAGGAGGGCACCGCAAATGGCGTTTTTGAGAGGAGTATTGGCGTTTGCCGTCTTTATCGGCTGCATCGCGCTCGTGATTGTCGGCCAGCAGCACCGCGGCCTTCCATGGATCGGTGTGATGCTTCTCGGGCTTGCGGGGTTGCTCATCCTGCTTTACCTGTACAACCGCCGCTATACTCGTGCCGATAAAAAAACGAAACAGAACAGAGGATAGCAGCGACGGGAGTTGTTTTCGTGGTCGTTCTCGATTCCGCGGCGCACTGTGCGTAGAAAGGGGTTTTCCGCCATGAAGCCAACCGATTCCAAAACCACGGGCCGGGTCACGATTCCCACCGATGGAGACGTGGTGCCCGAAACCCTTGAAATCCTGCATCGCTGGGGCGCCGACGCCGTCCGCGATTGCGATGGGACCGAGTTTCCGACTGCGCTGCGTCAGGTGGACGCGAAGGTGTATGCGACTTATTACACCACCCGCAAGGACAACGACTGGGCCCGCAAAAATCCGGATGAAATCCAGCAGATGTATATCAGCACCGCGTTTCATACGGCTGAAGGGGATCGCTTGTCCATTCATTTGATGGATCACCTCTATCCCGATATGCTGATGGTCAACGACCGGGATGATATTGCCCGCTGGTGGGAGGTCATGGACCGTACCACCGGCCATCCGGTTCCCGTGTCCCGCTGGCAGTATGACCGCAAAACCGGCGATGTTGTGATCGAGGCCGTGCCCTATCATCAATACTCGGTCAGTTTTCTCGCCTATATCCTGTGGGATCCGGTCCACATGTACAATGCTGTGACCAACGGATGGAAGGATGTGGAGCATCAAATCACCTTTGATGTCCGTCAGCCCAAGACTCGTGCCTTCACGATGAAGCGGCTGCGCCGCTTCATCGAAGAGCATCCATATGTGGACGTTATCCGCTTTACTACCTTTTTTCACCAGTTCACTTTAGTTTTTGACGAATTGGCCCGGGAAAAATACGTGGATTGGTACGGCTATTCCGCCAGCGTCAGTCCTTATATTCTGGCGCAGTTCGAAAAAGAGGTAGGCTATCCTTTTCGGCCGGAATATATCATCGACCAGGGATACATGAACAACCCCTACCGGGAACCTTCCAAGGAATTTCGGGATTTCCAGGCATTCCAGCGCAGGGAAGTCTCCAAGCTCGCCCGTGAAATGGTCGAGATTACCCACGAATACGGGAGGGAAGCCATGATGTTCCTGGGCGATCACTGGATTGGTACCGAGCCTTTCATGGAGGAATTTCCCACCATCGGACTGGATGCCGTGGTGGGAAGTGTAGGAAACGGCGCCACTCTTCGTCTGATCAGCGATATTCCGGGCGTCCGATATACCGAGGGACGGTTTTTGCCGTATTTTTTCCCCGACACCTTTCATGAGGGAGGGGATCCGGTGCGGGAGGCGAAAGTCAACTGGGTGACGGCCCGGCGCGCCATCTTGCGGAAGCCCATCGACCGGATCGGCTATGGCGGATATCTCAAACTCGCCTTACAGTTCCCGGAGTTCATCGACTATGTAGAGAGTGTGTGCAACGAGTTCCGTGGGCTTTATAGTCGTATCAAAGGGGCTGTTCCCTTTTATATCGGACGGGTGGCGGTACTCAGCTCCTGGGGCCATATGCGGGCCTGGGGCAACCATATGGTACACCATGCACTATATCAAAAACAAAATTATGCATATTTTGGGGTGATAGAGGTTCTAAGCGGCGCACCCTTTGACGTTCACTTTATTGATTTCGATGACATCCGGGCAGACCCCGAGATGCTGGACGGATTCGATGTGATTATCAATGCGGGAGATGGGGATACCGCTTGGACCGGCGGAGAGAATTGGGCCGACGAGGCGATTCTCACCGCTATGCGCCGGTATATTTATAACGGCGGCGGCTTCATCGGCGTGGGCGAACCCTCCGGCCATCAGCGGCAGGGCCGCTATTTCCAGTTGGCCGACGTGCTCGGGGTCGAGATGGAAACCGGCTTTACCTTGAATGTGGATAAATACAACTGGGATGAACACCCTCATTTCATCACCGGCGATGTGCGGAACGCCATCGATTTCGGAGAGGGAAAAAAGGGCGTATACGCCTTACCCGATACAACCGTGATCGTACAGCGGGATCAGGAGGTCCAGCTCGCCGCCCATGCATGCGGAAAAGGGCGAGGGGTCTATATCAGCGGACTGCCCTACAGTTTTGACAACACCCGACTGCTCTACCGCGCCATCCTTTGGGCCTCTCATAAGGAGAGCGACCTCCTCCGCTGGTTCAGCACCAATGTCTGCACCGAGGTCCACGCATACGGGGAACCCGGAGGAGGTCCTGAAGTGCGGCAATACTGCGTGGTCAACAACACCTACGAGCCGCAGGATACCCAGGTTTATCGTGGAGACGGGCATGTGTTCGAGCTGCATTTGGACGAAAGCGAGATCCGCTGGTTCGACGTGCCATGAGTCTATACGAAAAATTATATATAGAAACTGGGCAATGCGGGCCATAGGCCCGCCAGAGGTAGTCAAGGGGCTGTTACAAAAGGATTCCTTTTGTAACAGCCCCTTTTCAAAAATGGAGCCGAACATAGGCCGACGGTTATCCGCTATGATTCCGCGCCTGTAGACGCCGCTCCGTTCTGATTTTCTGAAGCCTGGCCGGCCCCCTTATTTCGCCTGAATGGACTGTGTATATTCACTGGGAGTCATGCCGGTGGCCTGTTTGAAATGGCGGGAAAAATAATGCACCGACGCATAACCGAGCCGGTCGGCGATCTGGGTGATGTTGCCGCTGCCCTCCCGCAAAAGGCGCTTTGCATACTCGATTTTGAGCATCCGGTAATATTCCATCACACCCATGCCGGTCGCGGCTTTGAAAATGGTTTTAAGATTGGTGGCACTCTGGGCAGAAAAGCGGCAGACCTGGGCAAAGGACAGCCCGCCGCATAGATTTTCCTCCATATACGCGATCACCCGTTCGGCCAGGTCGTGGTCGGAACGACGTTTGACAGAGGAAGAGACTTTGACCTCCTGGGCCTGTTCGGCTCCCCGGCGGACCATCCGGATGAGCATCTGTTCGAGCAGAGAAACCACCATTTGTTCGCTGCCGAAAGCGCTCGAGGAGGCGCGGACCATTTGGACGGTCCGGGGATCGTCCAGGGGAGAGACGAAAGCATCCCGCGCTTCTGCAACCAGACGGGCAAGCAGCTCCCGTTCGTCTCCGTCCACGTGCAGGACTTTCCCTTCAAAGTAGCTCATAGCAGGAGAACGGCAGACAAAGGATACCACCACGAGATTGGGGGCCACCACTCCGTTGGCGAAAACATTGTGAAACTCGTTGGGCTTGTGGAAGATCATCTCTCCCTGACGCAGACGGTAGCCGGTGCTGTCCGCCATCACTTCCACTTCGCCCTTGTCCACATAGAGCAGTTCCCAGAAATCGTGCTTTTCTCCTTCAAACACATAGTTTTTGGCGTATTCAAAATAATGCACGGTTACGATAGCGTCCACCGCCATCTCCCGCCGGGGGACCGTGGGGACGAACACAGGCATACGGCCGCCTCCTTTCGCTTGAAAATCCTGATGCTGGATTATTTTTCCGGCAAAATATAGTTCAGCCGCCCGGCAATTTCACCGTTTTTTCGAAATACCCGCGGTACCCGTTTGCCGACCAGGCAAATGGTCTCATATGGAATGGTGCCGGCGAGCTCCGCTATTTCCTCCACCGGAAGAGAGGCCTCTCCGTCCTTACCGAAAACGGTCACCGTCATCCCCTCTCTTGCCTCCGGAATACCGGTTACGTCCAACATGCATTGATCCATACAGACTCGACCCACCACCGGCGCCCTTTGGCCGCACAGAAGCATCTGTGCGCGGTTGGAAAGTGTCCGGGCGTAACCATCCGCATAGCCGACCGGTACGGTGGCGAGGCGCATATCTTCGTTGGCCACAAACGTCCGTCCATAGCTGACCGGAGTGCCGTCCGGCACCGTTTTGACCATGGACACCACGGTTTTGAGTTCCATGGCGGGACGCAGAGGGAGCATCCCCTGCATCCAGGGAGCCGGCGGCAGACCATACAGAATGATCCCAGGCCGCACCAGGTCAAGGTGCATGTCTTCAAACCGCATCAGCCCTGCACTGTTGCAGCAGTGACGGTACCGGAACGCCACTCCCCGCTGTTCGAGGCGGCCGAGAGCCTCCATAAACCGGTTGAACTGCCGTCTGGTATAACCGCCGTCGTCCTCCTCGTCCGCTGAGGCAAAATGGGTGAAAACGCCTTCCCCTATAAGGTGGGGGAGGCCGCAGATCGCCTTGATCTCCCGGAGGGTATCTCCGTCCTGCCGCTCGCTGTGATAGGGCAGCCCGACCCGGGACATGCCGGTGTCAATTTTGACGTGGATGTGTACCTGAACCCCTGCGGCGGCGGCGGACTCTTCCAGTTCCCGTGCATAGTTCCCGTTGAGTACAGTCTGGGAAACATCCAGCCGAGCGAGGTTGGCAGCCTCACTCGGCGGGGTATAGGCAAAAACCAGGATGGGTTCGGTAATGCCGGCCGAACGGAGCTGCATAGCCTCGTCGAGGTTGGAGACGCCGAACCAGGCGGCCCCGGCTTCCCGGAAAGCAAGGGCCGCCATGCCCGCTCCATGGCCGTAAGCGTCCGCTTTAACCACGGCCATGACCCGGCTGTTTCCCGACAGGGAGGACGCGATGGCGCGGTAGTTATCCTGCAGGGCGTCGAGATTGATCTCCGCCCAGGTGCGTTTGAGAAAATCCGACACGGCAACGGCCCCTTTCATCGTGTGTCCATTATAACCCGGGAAAGCGGGAGAATCAAGGCACAGCCGGTCTATATCCCAAAAAACGGCGGACAAATCCTGTCCGCCGGGGTTCTGTGGGGTTCTGTATGGAGAAAGGGTCAAACCTGGGAAGCCGACAGAATATTGTATATGAGCACCCAGGTCAGCAGTATGGTAAATCCGGCGCAGAAGATTGTGAACAGGCGGCGGTTGCGCTTTTCCGCGATCCCACGGGAAGAAAAACCCAGCAGAAGACAGGAAAACAGCGCCGCCGTCAAATCGATGAGAATCCGGATTTCGGTAAAGTTCAAAAAAATGAAAGAATCCAGAAAACGCGCACACACACCGCTGAAGATATGGACAAACGGGACCAGTGTCAAAGGCAGGACTGCCAGAGCGTATTCCTTTTTCTTTGCCCGCATGAACACGACAACCATCGCCAGCAGCACGATGACGATCGCCCAGCAGGCAAACAGCATGCCGGCGGGGGTGTTGGGTTCCGGCGTGCGTTCCTCCATTCCGGAATACACGTCCGCGAGCAGGGGAAGCAGCGTGGTCATGACGAACCCTCCCTTGTGTCTGTTTGGCGCGTTTTCTGGATTATAGCATAATTTTCCCCGAATCACAACCGTTTCTTGTCGGAGGGTGGCGAAAGGGTGGATCATCCGCTCATCTTTATTTTTAAGGCGGCGTATAGCGGGGAACCGGTAGGGAACTGGGATCGAGAAGACAAGAACGGATGCCGCCGCATCCGTTCTTGTCTTCTCTTTCGCCTATCCAGCGGATACGCCAAACTTTTATATCGGTCGGCGGAAAGTGTCGGGATCCAGGCTGTTGCGCCGATAGAAATCGGTCATTTGGCGGGTACAGACCGCCCTCAGCCGGGCAATCTCATCCCGTTTCGGTCTGGACACGTCGGGATACACCGGGGGCAATACCGTCAGACGAAGGCACGGCTTCCGTTTGAACAAGCGGTGCAGACCGGTCGGCTGAGCGTAGGTAATAACAGAGGGAAGCAAAGGCGCATTGTTGTCATAGGCATAAGCGAAAGCGCCGTTTTTAAAGCGGCGGATGCCCGGATAATAAAAGCGCAGTACGCCCTCCGGATAAATCTGCACGATCTGCCCCCGGCGGACCGCCTCGCCGACGGCGTCGGAAAAGGCGGGCATTTTCCGGAAACTGCGGGGGATCGGTATGCCGCCGAGAGCTTTAACCAAATGGCGGATCAACGGAATCTCGAAATTTGACTGCAGGGTAACAAAATACAAACGGCGGTCAAAAAACGCCATGCCCAGCATGGTGCAGTCCAACGCATGTATATGATTGCAGATGGAAACGGCGCCCCGACCCCGCAACCGCTGGATATTTTCCCGTCCTTGAAACTGAAAGCCGAACAGTAAGGGGTTCAAAATCGCAAACACGCCGAGAGCAATGGGCTTGAGCAGTGCGTAAAGCACCCGATAGAACAGGCTGTCTCCGAGATAATCGTAGCCTGCCCCGATGTTCATCTCGAGGGGAGACCACATGTGCAATTCATGTTCGTCGACGGCGACCGGCTCTTCCTCTTCGGTCAGGACTTCGGGATACTCGTGCAGATTCATGTTTGGCCGTTCCTTTCATCGCGAAACCGTCTGGTATTTCAGCCGGTACCGCGTCCCGGATGGAACCCTCATGTTTCGGCGATCGCCTGCCGAAACATATCCTCAATTTGGGAGACACAATGATCGATATCGTATTCCCGCCCATGCTCGGCATACCGGAATTCCATCCGCCGTCGTTCCTCCGGGTTGTCGAGCCAGTATTCGATCTTGTGCGCGAGGTCGACACAGTCCCCCGCCCTGAACAGACTACGGTCATCGAGAGCAAACTGGGGGGTAGCGGATTTCGGACTGTTTGCAATGATGGGAACCAGCCCGCTCGCGAAAGCCTCCATACAGGAGATAGCCTCAATTTCCACATCGGCGGCATGTACATAAAGATCGCTCATAGCCAGTATGTCAAGCAGTTCAGTTTTTGGGAAAAAGCGCACAATAGGCGGAACAGGCAGTTTTTCGGCCCGCTTGAGCAACGCGTCCCGTTTGGGGCCTTGCCCCGCCAGAACGAGCTGAATTCGATCCCGATAGGAACAACGATCGATCGCGTCGATGAGGACATCCTGCCGTTTTTCCGCCGACAGGCGGCCGATCATCAAAATCACGATTTTCCCCTGCAGATCCGGAGATTTTTCTTTTTTTCGGTAGATAAAGTCCGAATCGATTCCGTTGGAGATCACGTGAAGTTTTGCGGTATAGCCGTTTTTCTCAAGCTGAGACGCGATAAACCGACTCGGGCAATGGATATGAGTAAATTTATTATAAAAAACCGTTTTAAATCCCTGATAAATCGCCTTATTGAGGCCGCGGGCATTTCCAAGACCAATAGAAGAGGTGATGTTCTCGGGCTGGACATGGAAAGCCGCCGTATGGGGGACCCCCAGCCGGGACGCAATTTTTTCCCCTTCGATGGAGAGAGGGAAGGGCATGAGGAAATGCACCACTTCCGCCCAGCGAATGGCTTCTTCAAGCGTGGTTTTGTTAGGGCGGGCGAAACACATGCCTTGCGATTTAATCAGTCCATCGAAAAGGGGAACCCGGAACTCCCGAACCGCGTACTTGTCTTCCCGGTCTTCCCCCGTACAGACCACCCGGATTTCATTGCCGTGCCGCCGCAGGGTATCGGCAAACCGGCGGGCCGAGATCGTGGTGCCGTTGTTATCGTTGTCGAATTGATCGATAATCAACAGAATTCTCACATGGGCGCCTCCTCACAAAGCCGCTCACGGCGGTCAAAATTCATACCTATCCGATCTCTCGGACAAATGTATGAATCCTGTAGGAATTCAGTATATACTAAATCCGTGCCGAAATCAAGTGTGGTTGACGGGATAGCACGGTAACAGGTGTAGAGCTACAATACATGTTGGACAGGAGGG
>CDZV01013551.1_pt1 | contig 13468 bp, 9 predicted proteins | sample 554851 | NCBI WGS metagenome assembly CDZV01 (sample SAMEA3182090, study PRJEB8094) | gut metagenome | biome: human; feature: gut; material: Stool; isolation source: human stools | place: Canada | collected 2013-03-12
CCATCTCATGGGTGACCACCACCATGGTCATATGCTCTTCGGCGAGGGAACGGATCACCTTGAGAATCTCCCCCGTCAGCTCAGGATCGAGCGCCGAGGTGGGCTCGTCAAAAAAGAGGATATCCGGATGCATGGCCAGCGCCCGCGCAATGGCCACCCGCTGCTGCTGCCCGCCGGACAGTTCACAGGGATAAGCATTCTCTTTTTCCTCCAGGCCGACCTTGCGCAGCAGTTCGCGTGCCTCGGCCTCCGCCTCCTCCCGACGGCGGCCCGCCACCCGGATGGGCGCTTCGGTCAGATTGTGCAGCACCGACATATGCGGGAACAGATTGAAATTCTGGAATACCAGCCCGAACCGGCGGCGGATCTGCTGCAGGACCGCCTTGCTGCTGTATTGCCCCGGCTTGCCGGTACGGGGATCGGCGGCCACCATGGTCAGATCGCCGTACACAATCGTTCCCGCGTCCACCTTTTCGAGCAGCGTCAGGCACCGCAGCAGCGTGGACTTTCCCGAACCGGAGGGGCCGATGATGGACAGTACCTCGCCCTGATTGACGTCAAAGGAGATGCCCTTGAGCACCTGATTTTTGCCAAAAGCCTTGGAAATCTCCTGTGCAGAAAGCAGATTCACCGTCATTCCCTCCCGTCAATGATAGTAATCGAGGCGCTTTTCCGCCAGCTTGAAGGCCACGTTGACCACAGCGTTCATCACCAGATAAAACGCGCCCGCCACAAAAATCGGCTCCACCGAAAAATACTTGCTCGTCGCGGTATTGGCCAGCTGAAAAATCTCCGCCACGCCGATGACCTGCGCCAGTGAGGTGTCCTTGACCAGCGTCATGAACTCGTTGCTCATGGGCGGCAGAATCTTTTTGACCACCTGCGGCAGCACGATGCGGAAAAAGGTATGGCTTTTGGAAAAGCCCAGTACATTGGCGGCCTCCCGCTGCCCGACGGGAACGCCTTCGATGCCGCCGCGGTAAATCTCCGCAAAATACGCGGCATAGTTGAGGGAAAAGGCCAATATGGCCGCCTGGAATCGATCCAGGCTGATTGTCACGCCCAATGCCCGGCCAATCTGATCGGGCACAAAATAGAAAAAGATAAGCTGCAATATCAGCGGCGTACCACGCATGACCAGCAAATAGATCTGTATCAGCCAGCTCAGCGGTTTGAAGCGCGACATACGCCCGAGCGCCACCACCAGTCCCAGCGGCAGCGCAAACAGCAGGGTGAGCCCGAAAACCAGCAGCGTGGTGAGGCTGGCCTCCAGCATATTTTGTATCAGCAGCCACAATTGGGATGAATTCATGGTGCGGGCCATTCCTTTCTTGTACTAGTCTTCCGTCCGCGGGATGGGGAACCGTATTGAAAAAGGCCGGAGCACGCTGCAATACGCCGTAATTCATACGAGGCAACATGCATAAGTATCCGTATAGAGGCAGAAATACACATTTTTTCTTCTAAAGACACGAAATGTGGGCCGTCAAACAAGGCCCACATTTCGGCTTTGTGGATCGCGTTCACCGATCTCCTTTTACTCGGTCACCTTAGCGAGCTGATCCTCGTGGTTGACGTAATACCGCGCCACCACTTCATCGAGAATCACCGCATCGCTGCCGCCCTTGCTCAGATCGTTGAGCGCCAGCACGTTGTTGTCCACCATAATCGGCGCGCCGCCCTTGAGGCTGGCCTTCACGTCGGGCTTGCCGTCGAGTGCTTCCACCGCGGAGGAACCGCTCTGCAGCACCACCGACTTGTCTTTCAGATCTGCCAGTGTCTGGATATCGGAATCCTCCATCACCACCACGACCTGCCGGTTCACCATATACGGCTCGGACAGGGTGAGCGCCGCCTCGCGATCGGCGGTTTTGGTGAAGCCGTTCCACAGGCAGTCCACCTTGCCCTCGTTAAGCATGTTGACATTGGCTTTCCAATCAATCGGCGAGGGGGACAGTTCAACGCCCAGCTTCTCGCACACCGCGCGGGCCACATCGACGTCAAACCCGACAATCTCCCAATTGTCATCGCGGAAACCCATGGGCGGGAACGCCTCGTCCATACCCATGACCAGCTCGCCGGCCTCCTTGACCTTCTGGAGTGAATCATCGGTGGCTTCCGTCTCGGTATAGGTGTCCGGCACGATGATCTTGTCCTCGCCGAACCATTTCGTGCTGATTTCGGCCAGGGTACCGTCATTTTTCAATTCGACAAGCGCCTTCATCACGGCATTGCGCAGGCTTTCGTTTCCTTTTTTAAAGCCGATGACGTACTCCTCATCCGCCAGCGTCTCGTCCAGAATCCGATACCCTTTCTGCGCATTGCCGCCGCAGCCCGCCAGAAGCAGGACCGCCATCAACGACGCCAGAACAACCGCCATGATTTTCTTCATACGCAACTCCCTCTATTCGTATGTGTATTGCTTTCGGTGTCTTTCGACACATGTACCTGCATATTATAACACCACCATGCTACCAAAGTAAAGTGGCAAAATTCTATAAAGATACGTTCCCTCTTTCTTTCGCCTCCTGTTATATATGCGATTTTCAAAGAAAATACGAGATATTCTTTAAAAACAAGAGTAATCAGGAGATAAATGCGATTTATTTACCTTTTATCCTATCCGCTATTCCCCCGTCGCCTTTGAAGTTCACATGACCATGTGATATAATCTATCCGAACTCAAAAAGATGTCGAACGAGCTTAAGAAGTAGGTGACATGAACATGACACATCCATACCTGCCTGGCACGGTGCTGCCTCTTCCGGAAGGGGAAACGGACAATGCCTTTGCCCTGCTCGAACCGGTGTTTGCGGTATCGGGCGGCGGCCTGCTGCTGTCCCAGCTGACCGAAATGACGGGGCTGAGTCCCACCACCATCCAGAACTGGGTCAAACGGGGCTGGGTTTCCAAGCCAGTGAATAAGAAGTACAGCGAAGTGCAGGTGGCGCGCATTCTGCTCATCAACCTGCTGCGCCCGGCCATGCAGCTCGAGCGTATCGCCGCCCTGCTCGCCTGCGTCAACGGCAGCGTGGAGGATCGGGCGGACGACATCATTCCCGAGCCGGCCCTGTACAACCTGGTCTGTGCCGGTCTTTTCGCACTCCGGCGTCAAAAACGCGTGGATCACGAGTCGGTCATAACCCTCATCGATGCGCAGCTTGAGGGTTATGAGGGACCCGTGCCCGGTGCAAAGGAACGTCTCGCCAATGCCCTGGCGGTGATGCTGCTCAACATTGCAGCCGCCGCCCTGATGCAGCAGGCGGACGCCCTTTTCGACCATATGCAGCACGGTCCTGCATGATTTCAGGCCTGAACCTCATGCGGCAAATTCATCTTGGAAAGGAAGGTACCTATGCTTGACTGGTGGAATTCCCTGCCGCTGCTGCAGCAGCTTCTGTATGTCGTGGCGATACCCGCGACCCTCATTCTTCTGATTCAGACCATCCTGACCCTCATCGGCATCGGCCATGACGGCGGCGCCGAGGTGGATCATGACGGCAGCATCGATCACGACGGCAGTCTGGACCACGGCCACTGCATCGATCACGATGCGGGCCAGCACGAAACCTCCCATGACAGCGGACTGCAGCTGCTGACGCTGCGGGGAATCGTCGCCTTCTTCACCATGTTCGGCTGGGTGGGCATCGCCCTGCTGGATATGGGCGTGCCGGCCCTCATCGCCATTCCCCTCGCGGTGGTCTGCGGTGCCATTGCCCTGTTTCTGGTGGCCATTTTGCTGCACCTGCTTATGGGCATGCAGCAGAGCGGCAACCTCGATATGCGCAACGCCATCGGCCTGGAGGGTGAGGTTTATGTCCCCATCTCCCCGCAGATGAAGGGCAAGGTCAACGTCATCCTGCAGGAACGGCTGACCGAGCTGGACGCCATCTGCCTTGACCATTCTCTGAAGACCGGGCAGCGTGTGCGCATCACCGGCATGACCGGCGACGACGTGGCAGTGGTCGTTCCCCTGGACGAAACCGCACCGCCGGCACCGTGGACAACACCGTAAGGCAGGTCCTGTCCACCGGTCGCATTCCCCGCAAATTGTATGCAAGGGGCTTGTCCCCTGAAAATGAAAAAGGAGTGTAGAGTATGTTTCATCCCCTGCTTGCGGCTTCCATCCCCGGTTCGGTTGTGGTGGCCATCGTGGTCGCGGTGCTGCTGGCGTTCAGCCTGCTGCTGTTCTTCATCTCCCGCTACCGCCGCTGCCCCTCCGACAAGGTTATGGTCATCTACGGCCGTGTCGGCCAGAACAAGGACGGTACCGCCCGCTCGGCCAAATGTATCCACGGCGGCGCCGCCTTCATCAAGCCGATTGTCCAGGCGTATGAATACCTTGACCTGACCCCCATGTCTATCAGCGTGGATCTGAAAAACGCGCTGTCCCGGCAGAATATCCGCATCGACGTGCCCGCCCGCTTCACCGTCGGCATTTCGACCGAACCGGGCACCATGCAGAACGCCGCCGAGCGCCTGCTGGGCCTCAAGCTGGCGGAAATTCAGGAACTGGCCAAGGACATCATCTTCGGACAGATGCGCCTGATCATCGCCACCATGCAGATCGAGGAGATCAACACCGACCGCGATAAATTCCTGGAAGCGGTTTCCGCCTGCGTGGAAAGCGAGCTGCGTAAAATCGGCCTGCGCCTTATCAACGTGAACGTGACCGACATCAGCGACGAGTCGGGATACATCGAAGCACTGGGTAAGGAAGCGGCCGCCAAGGCCATCAACGAGGCCCGTATTCAGGTGGCCGAACGCAACCGCGAAGGTTCCATCGGTGAAGCAAACGCCGTACGCGACCAGCGTGTATCGGTCGCCGCGGCCAACGCCACCGCCGTGGACGGCGAAAACAAGGCGAAGGCTGACGTGGCCAATTCGGACGCCACCCGCCGCGAGCTGGAAGCCGACGCACTGCGCCGCGCCGTGACGGCCGAAAAGCTGGCCGAGGCCAAGGCGAAGGAAGAAGCCTACACCGCGCAGCAGGTGGCCGAGAAGGCGCGTGCCGCCCTGGAACTGGCCACCCAGCAGGCCGACATCATCGTCAACGCCCAAATCGAAAAAGAGAAAAAGGTGCTCGAGGCGGAAGCCGAAGCGGAGCAAACCCGCCGTCTCGCCAAAGGTGAAGCGGACGCTATCCTGGCCAAGATGGAAGCGCAGGGTAATGGTATCAAAGAGATCCTCTCCAAGCAGGCCGAAGGCTTTGCGGAGCTGGTCAAGGCCGCGGGCAACGCCGACGCCGCCGTGCAGATGATGCTCGTCGACAAGATCGAGGAGCTGACCAAGATCCAGGTGGAAGCTATCAAGAACCTGAGCATCGACAAGATCACCGTGTGGGACAGCATGAACGGCAAGGACGGCAGTCCCACGACCGCCAACTTTCTCGCCGGCATGATGAAGTCCATCCCGCCCCTGAACGAAACCTTCAAGATGGCCGGTCTGCAGATCCCCTCCTTCCTTGGCAAAGAGGCGGAAAACGCGCCCGCACAGCCGGCCCCCGAAGAAGAGAACAAAACGCCGGAAGAAACCAAAGAACCGGCGGCCGAATAACCCCGCATACCGATGCCCCCAGCCGCAGCGGCCGGGGGCATCACAATTTTGTGGGGCGGAAAGCCCGGATGGTTGCCCGGCGCGTGCTTGCCTCCTCTTTTTCCCGCCGCCTTTTTGACAGATGAACGCCGCCCCGGCCGAAACAGCCGGGGCGGCGTCTTGTGTTATGGAAAGTCTTTGACGGCATTGCCCGCGACCGGTTTCCGCTGCGGGCGCCGTTCGCTTTTTTATACCGCCTGCGGCTGGTTCACCATGCCGCCAAAAAGCACGGCGCCCGTCACGTCGTCCACCAGCGCGCAGAAGAAGGGCCGATCCAGGCAGATGGTTTTCACCTCATCCGGGTTGGGCCGGGCGCTGGCCGCCGTCATCAAAACGGCCGCAGCGGAGGCGGCAAGCACCCCTTTTTCGTCCATCTCCAGCTCGGTGCGGTGGATCACCCTCTCCATATACGGTTCCAGCCCGCTCTTACCGTCCGCCATGCGGGAAAAATCTGCCTGGCCCTGCCGGAAGGCCGCCTGTATACCCATCGCCTGCAGCACGTCGTTCAGCTCTCCGTCGTAGGACAGCCGGCATTTCGGCACCGTCAAATTGAGCCGCGCCGCCTTGTCCCCGCATTGCGCCACGGTGCGCAGCTCTTTTGCCGTCAGGCTCCGGAACCACCTGTCCAGCACCGCCGTCCCCTCCTCCTTGGGCAGCACAAAGAGCATCGACGCATCCGCTTCGGCAAACGCCAGGCGGGTGGCCTGCACCTCGTCGTCCTCGTAATAGGGCGCCCCGATTCTGGAGGTGTGCATCAGCGGCAGGGTCACCGCCTCCTGCGCCCCGTGGAAAGTGCCTGCCTGCGGTTCCGGGAAGGGCTCTTCCCACTGCCCCTCAAAGAGCAGCGTGTTGACCAATACCATCAGGCCGTCGGGATTCAGCGGTTCCTTCAGCAAATCGCGGATCCGCCCCGCCGTATTGCCCCACACCCACAAATTGATCTCCTTTTGCAGCGCATCGTCAAAGGACCCGGCGGCCAGCCGGGCACCAAAATACTCCCGGTTGACGGCGGTGAAAGCAGGCAGGATATCCGATGCCATCTTTTGATTGACCCAGATGCCGTTAGCCAGCCGGAACTGCTTCTCGTTCAGCCGGGACTGCAGATCGCGGCAGCCGCGGTTCAGCGCACTGCCGTCCGACACGCCCAGCGCCGCGTATAGCTCCTCCGCCGTTTTACCGGCCGCCCCGTTTGTCACCATGCCCAGCGCGAGATACACGCTGGCCGGCGACACGAACCCGTTTTGGCCCTCCAGCTGGGCGCGCTGCATGAACTCCAGCGCAAACGCATCGTAGCCCGCCGCAAAATCGTTGGAAAGAGCCGCGGCCGGCTCCAGCCCCCTAAGCCGGCCCGGCGGCTGCCCCGTCATATCGTCGTGTACCGTGACAGCGGTCCGGGTGGCTTTTGACATGGTGGTGGCGGGCTCCGTCGAGTTTTGGATCGTGCGGACCGTCTCAGTGGTGCGCACCGCATCGGTTGTCTGCGCTGCGTCCGCCGCTTCCCCGGCCGTCGGTTCCGTTGCCGCGGCGGAGAGGGTCGTCTGCGGCGGCCCGCTTTTTCCCGGCGCCGGTGTGCCGCAGGCCGCGCACCCCAGCAGCAGCGCCGCCGCGCCGAGCAGGCCCCCCCATCGCGTCTTGTTCATCTCTCGCCTCTCCTCTCTTATTGGTGCGGCTGGCTGACCGCGCCGCCGAACAGCACCGCACCCGTGGCGTTGTCCACGATTGCGCAGAAGAAGGGTCGATCGAGCCGCATCACCTTGCCCTCGTCCTCGGGCGGCCGGAGCGCGACGCCTCGCAGCGTCACGCCGGTGGCCGCCGCCGCGAGCACACCCTTTTCATCCATCTCCAGCTCGGTACGGTGCGGCACGTCGCCGATATACACCCCGCCGTCGGCCGTCAGGCGGCTGAAATCCGCCCGGCCCGCGTCGAATGCCGCCTGTATGACCATTTCCTGCAGCGGACCGGCCAGGCTTTCGTCATAGGACAGCTTGCAGCGCGGCACGGTCAGTTCCAGCTTGGGCGTGGTGTCCGTACTGCTGACAAGGGCACGCAGCTGCTCCGCCGTCAGGTTCTTTATCCAGCTGTCCAGCGCCGCGGCTCCTTCCGTTTTGGGCAGCACAAAGAGCATGGACACATCCGCCTGGCTGAAGGGCACCCGCGTCGCCTGCACCTGCGCATCCTCATAATAGGGCTTGCCCACCAGCATCCGGTACATAAAGGGCAGTGTCACGTCCTCCTGTGCACCGTGGAAAATACTTTCTTCCACCTTGGTAAAGGGCACCTGCCAGGCGTCCTCGAAAAGCAGCGTGTTGACCAGCACCATCCGGCCCTCGGGATCCAGCGGTTCCTTCAGCAAATCGCGGATGCGTCCCGCCGTGTTGTCCGCTACCCAGCTGTTTATCTCCTTCGTCAGCGCGGCGTCAAAGGGGGCGGCGGTCAACTGCGCGCCAAAATACTCCCGGTTGGCGGCGATGAAAGCGGGCAGGATATCCCTCGCCTTCTCCTGGTTTATCCAGATGCCGTTGGCCAGCCGGAAGGTGTTGTCGGTCAGCCGGGACTGCAGATCGCGGCAGCCGCGGTTCAGCGCGTCGCCGTCGGTCACCCCCAGCGCCGCATACAGCTCCTCCGCTGTTTTACCGGCCGCTCCGTTTGCCGTCATGCCCAGCGCCAGATACACGCTGGCCGGTGACACAAACCCGTTTTTCCCCTCCTGCTGGGTGCGCTGTATGAGTTCCAACGCAAACCCGTCGTATCCGTCCGCAAAGGTCTTGGAAAAAGCCGCAACCGGCTCCAGCCCCTGCAGGCGTCCTTCTTTCGGGCTCTCCGTATCGGTGCCCTGCGCCGCGGAACCCGCCTGGGTGGTGTTGGCGGCGGTGGTCTCGGCCTGGGTGGTGTGCGCCGGGACAGTGCCGGTCGTTTCGGCCGCAGACGTGTCTGTCTGCGCCGCCGCGCTTTCCGGCGCGCCGGTCGTTCCCGGCGCCGGCGCTCCGCACGCCGCACACCCCACAAGCAGCGCCATGGCACACAGCGCCGCGGCCATCGTGGTACCTGGTTGTCTTTGGATTCTCCGTTTCATAAGCGCCCTCCTATCCGCTCTTTACTATAAAAGTGTCCGTGAGGGGGCGAAATGTTTCAGACGATCGCGACAATTGCAATCCGCCGGATTCCGTGATACCATAAAAAGCAGTCCGCGAAAAACGGAGGGAACCGATTTGAGGCAATCCGGTCAAATAAAAAGAGCCCTGCGGGCGGCCTTTCCGCACACCATCCCCATCTTTGCGGGGTTCTGGTTTCTGGGCCTGACCTACGGGATTTATATGCATGCGGCGGGGTTCAGCTTCTGGTATCCCATGCTGATGAGCCTGACCATCTTCGCCGGGTCGGTGGAGTTTGTGGCGGTGAACCTGCTGCTCGGCGCTTTCAATCCGCTGCAGGCGCTGGCCATGGCGGTGCTGATCAACGCCCGGCATCTGTTTTATGGGATTTCGATGCTGGACCGGTACCGCGGCACCGGCTGGAAAAAGCTGTATCTCATCTTCGGCCTGTGCGATGAGAGTTTTTCCATCAACTACACCGCGACCATCCCCGCCGGAGTGGATAAGGGCTGGTTTTACTTTTTCGTCACCCTGCTCAATCACCTGTACTGGTTCACGGGGGCCACGCTGGGCGGTATCTTCGGCTCGCTCCTCCGTTTCAATACCGAAGGCCTTGATTTTGTGATGACCGCCATGTTCGTCGTCATCTTCCTCGACCAGTGGTTAAAGGATACGGCCGGAAGCAAGCAACGCGCTTCGGTTCCGGCTCCGGAGACGCAGCAGGACGCGCTGCCGCAGCCGGACGCCGGGCAGGCAGAGGATGTGCCGCCGCGCCGTCCCCGCAGGAACCGGCCGCTGGCCGCGCGCCTGGCCGCTTATCTGCAGCCGCACGCCAGCGCCCTTCTCGGCCTCGGTCTGTCGCTGCTGTGCCTGCTGGCCTTCGGCGCGGACAATTTCCTTATCCCGGCCATGCTGGCCATCCTCCTCGCCGTCACCCTGCTGCGCCGGCCGCTGGACAAAGGAGGGGACAAGCCATGACCCTGCCTCAACAGATCCTCACCATCGGCATGGTGGTGCTGGGTACCGCTCTGACGCGGTTTATTCCGTTCCTCCTGTTCCCGGCCGGCAAGCCCACTCCGCGGTACATACAGTATCTGGGCCGGGTGCTGCCCGCCGCCGTGTTCGGCCTGCTGGTCGTTTACTGCCTGCGCAGCGTCAGTCTGCTTACCGGGACGCACGGCCTTCCCGAGCTGATCGCCATCGCGGTGGTGATCGCGCTGCATTTATGGAAGCGACAGATGCTGCTCTCCATTGCGGGCGGCACCGTCGTGTACATGCTGCTGGTGCAGCTGGTATTTTAAAAGCACCGCCGCGCCGCCGGTTTCATGGCAGACGCGCGCCTCTTCGCGGTGAGCTTGTGGAGAGTCGCTCTGTCCCCCGCCCGGCTCGGCACAAAAGCTATAACGCTCTTTTGGCGGCGTTCTCATGCGCCGGCGCCATACAAAGAAATCCCCCGCGGCAAAGCGTGATATCCATAACGGAGAAATACCCAATTAACTGAATAGGATATCGAAGCCAGATTTCAGTTAAAATGACTGAAATCTGACTTATTGTCGCTTAAGCATGATAGACCCCTTTCACTGTATTCCCTCGTTTTCCTTGATGCCGTGGCTCTTTACCTTGCGTCGCAGGACTTTGAGCTCCCCGTTTGCCGAGTATTTTTCGTATATCCAGCGGTAGATAGTTCGCCAGCTTGGCATCTTTCGCCCGCACGGCGGACAGGCAATCTGTTCTGGTGGCCAAGTTGCTTTCAGTTTCTCATTGATGCAGTCGACCTCTTCCTGAGAATGAAACATTTCTCGATGACAGCAGGAACGCCGCAGAAAATGTTTCTTCTGTGCTGTGTGCGAACAGCAGGATGGAATATCACACATGTGTGTACAGTTTCTCCGTATCTCCTTGGACACCGTGCTCACATTCCTTCCCGCCAGCCGTGCAATCTCTCGGCAACTCAGGCCATTCACATCATCTCTATGCTAAGATAATGATAGTTCATACGGTCCCCGCCCGACGCTTTGGTTGTGTGGTTACTCCATTCTGCCGCAGGGTCCTGTATGAATTCCTTTTATTTTTCTAAACTGTTGCGCCTGATATATATCACCGGGTGAAAAAGAAGCCAGCGCCTAAACGGCGCTGGCTTACAATCATTTTTTGGAACGGCGGCATGATGTTGCCGCTTATCCGTAATTTCGTTTTATGCGTGTGCTGTCTAAGGTTATCTCAGCTTTTTCCTCACCCGCTTGACCTTCAGCGTTCCCAACACACCGCCGGATACGAACAGCAGGGCGACCCAAAGCGCAAGGCTACTGTTGTCGCCGGTCTGCGGACCTTCGGGCTCGCTGCCGCCGGGGTTGGTCGGCTGTGACGGTTCGGCCGGCTCATAATCCGGATCCGCTGCACCGCAGACGATGCACTTCCCGTCTTCAAAGTCATGTCCCAGCGCGGGGATGATTCGCCAGGTGTCCACATCGGCTATCGCTTTGGTGCATGCCTCGTCCTCAAAGGACATTCCGCAGGTGCAGGTGTAATACGCCTTGCTGCCGGCCTCGGTGCAGGTGGCGTCCCGGCCCACGACCGGAATAGGCGTATGGGTATGGGCCTTTGTCACCTTTATGCACGCCGCATCCGTTGTGACCGTGGCGGTCGGGTAGTATGCCTTACCGTTTGTATTGGTGATCACGCAATAGTAATAATAGGTACCCTCGGCGGATGTATCGGGCGTGAAGCTGGGGCTGTTTGTGCCCACCTTGGTCCCGCCGTCCGTGCTGCCGTCGCTGCTTTGGTACCACTGGTAGGATAGGGTTCCGCCGTCCGTCACGCCTGCCTCCACCGTCAGGGGGCTTGCCGGATCGCCCACGGAATATTGGGCGTTTTGCGGCTGAGCCGTAATGACGGGAGGTTGGGCGTTTTCCGGCTGGCCGTTGTCGATCCAGTGGGCATACAAGGTTTCGTCCGCGGAATAGATCCGGCTGCTGACGGTGACATGCGTGCCGCCCTCTTTTTCCGTGTACCAACCGTCGAAGTCATAGCCGATGCGCTGGGGCACAGGCATATAGGCGAGCTGCTGGAGCACTGTAGTCATGGAAATTTCAGAAACGCTGCCGCCGTTGGGGTCAAAGGTAATGACGTACTCTCCGCTGGAAGAACCTATGACTGTGATGTCTGCAACCCGTGAATAGAGGGTCAGCGTCTTGCCGTCGGGGTAGGCGGCGGTGATTTCACAGTAGTAGTAGTATGTGGACATGTAGTATGCATTCGGTTCCATCTGTGTAGCGGGCACAAAGCTGTTCTGATCGGCCCCATCTATGGCAGCGCCACCCTCGGTATCTGGGTACTTGTTCTCGTACCACTGATAGGTGAGGCTGCAGCCCTCCGGGGCTTCCACCTCTACGGTCAGCGGCACAGCCGTATCGCCTTCCCTGTACGCCGCGCTGGCCGGCTGGGTGGTGATAACCGGCGCTTGGGCATCCACAACGGTAATCTTCGCTCTGTCCGAGGTGATTTGCGCCATTTTGCTGTTGGACGCGTACTCGTTTGTATTGGTCGCCACGCAGTAGTAGTAGAAGATCCCGGCCTCATCTGTGGGCGGCGTGAAGGTGCTCTGGGTGGCGCCGTCTATGGGTGTGCCGGCGCTTGTCTCGTCGGGGCTGACATACCACTGATAGGTCAGCCTGCCGCCGTCGCCTACAGATGCGGAATAAACCAGATCGTCCACCTGGGCGCCCTTGCCGTATGTGGCGTCGTTCATGACCTCCCAGTTAAGCTGCGGCTCCATGGCGTCTACGACGCCTGTAGGCTCCACAACGGTCACCTGGGCGATATCGCTCCGCGTAGAAGCCGTTTGTCTGCCGCTGACGTTTTTGTTGGTATTGGTCACCACGCAGTAGTAATAGAAGGTGCCCAGTTCGTCTGCCATGTCCGTGCAGAAGCTGTCGGTCGCTCCTTCCACGGGCTGCGCTCCGGAGCCGTCTTCGTTGCAGCGGTACCACTGGTAGGAAAGGACGCCGCCGTCGGTCAGGTCAAGGACGGTCATCGGGAGAAAGATTTCGGTGTTGATGATCTGTTCCTCCACATCATCCGGCTGGTCGGCGATGACGGGCGTGAGGGCGTCCGGGCTCCACTGGGCATAGAGGGTGATGGCATTCTCGAAATCATCGTACTGCGTCATCTGCCTGCCGCCCTCCGGCTGCGTGTACCAGCCCATGAAGGCATAGCCTTCCTTTTCGGGGATCGGCAAGTTTCCGTCAGGCCTGATCCTGCCGCTGCTCTGGTCGTAGAACTTCAGCGGGACCTTGTCGACGCTCACGCTGCCGCCCTGGGCATCCAGCGTGACATAGACCGTGCCGGTATAGACCGGGATGGCTTCTGTTTTGACCGTGGCGGTCTGGTTGCCGGTAATCTCCGGATTTGTATTGCGGTTTGTAATCACGCAGTAGTAGTAGACGATGCCATCCTGCGAGGTGTCCGGCGCACATCTGAAATACTCGGCCTTCTCGATAGGCGTGCCGTTTTCGTTGCTGGCCGTATCGCTCCGGTACCATTTATACAAAAGCGTACCGCCGTCCGGCGACACAGCATCGACATAAAGGCCGTTGCTGATATGGCCCACCTCTGTCTTGACGGATTTCGTCACCCACTCGATCTTCGGCGGCTGCGCGTGGGTCAGCTCCCCGGTCACTGCCCAGTGGGCGTACAGCGTGGTGTCTTCGCGGAACACCGTATCGGTGTCGACCAGCTCGCCGCCCTCCTCCTGCGTATACCAGCCGGTAAAGTCATGTGCG
>CDZV01000327.1_pt1 | contig 13273 bp, 14 predicted proteins | sample 554851 | NCBI WGS metagenome assembly CDZV01 (sample SAMEA3182090, study PRJEB8094) | gut metagenome | biome: human; feature: gut; material: Stool; isolation source: human stools | place: Canada | collected 2013-03-12
GATATGGCCCGGAAGGGCCACGACTTCAAGGACTACATCTGCCCGGATGGGATAGAGAAGCACAGCGACTATCTGAAACTGGGCGAACGCTATTGCCGGGTATTGTTTCTGAAGGACTACGCCAACTATATCCAGGACGAGATCGTGGCAAACCTGACCGACCTCAACCGCAATATGATGTTGTCCATCGACATCCTCAACGTGCCCACAGACGAGGCCGTGCGGGAAGTGGAAAATCGTCTGCTGGGGGTGGAAACCAACATCACAAACTGGCAGCGACGCCAGAATCAGAACAACAATTTCTCCGCTATCGTGCCCTACGACATGGAGTTGCAGCGTAGGGAGAGTAAGGAGTTTCTGGCCGACCTGACCACCCGCGACCAGCGGATGATGCAGGCTGTTCTCACCCTTGTCATCACCGCCGACACCAAGCAGCAGCTTGACACCGACACGGAGAAGATACGCTCCCTGTCCGGGCGGTGCCAACTGGCGGTGCTGAAATACCAGCAGATCGACGGCCTGAACACCGTCCTGCCCATCGGGACGCGGAAGATCAACGCCTTCCGCACCCTGACCACGGAGTCGCTGGCTGTGTTCATGCCCTTCAAGGTGCAGGAGATCATGGACCGGGGCGGCATCTATTTTGGGGAGAACGCCATCTCCCACAATCTGATTATGTGCAACAAGGCGAACCTGCTCAATCAATCGTCCTTCCGGCTGGGCGTTCCCGGCTCTGGAAAGTCCTTCAGCGTGAAGGAGGAAATTGCGTTTTTGATCCTCAACACTGATGATGACATCCTGATCGCAGACCCGGAGGGAGAATATGCCCCCCTCATCGAAGCCATGAACGGTATGGGCACAGTGGTCCGGGTGGCCGCAGGCGGGAGTGACCGGCTGAACGCCATGTATATGGTGGACGGATATGGAGAGAACAACCCCATTGTGGTGAAGTCTCAGTTCATCATGTCCCTGGTGGAGCGCATCGACCCCAAGGGTGTGGGGGCCAAGCAGAAATCCATCATTGACCGCTGCACGGGCGCTGTATATGAGGAGGCGGAACAAAACGGTACGGTCCCTACGCTGGCGACCCTGCGGGAAAAGCTGATGGAACAGCCGGAGGAGGAAGCGCGGGAGATTGCCCTGGCTCTGGAACTGTTCACTACCGGTTCTCTGGACATCTTCGGCCATGACAGCACTGTGGACCTGGACAAGCGGGTGGTGGTGTTTGACATCCACGGCCTGGGCGAACAGTTGAAGCCCATTGGCCACCTGGTCATCACCGACACCATGCTCAACCGTGTCACCCTGAACTGGAAGAAGGGCAGGCGGACCCATGTCTTTATCGACGAGTTCCATGTCATGTTTGAGAACGAGTTTTCCGCCGCCTTTTTCAACTCCGCATGGCGGCAGTTCCGCAAGCGCAATGCCTACCCCACCGCCATCACGCAGAATGTGGAGTATCTTCTGGACTCCGTGCAGGCCAGCACCATGCTCAGTAATTCCGAGTTCATCGTCATGCTCAATCAGGCGGCGGGGGACCGGGAGAAGCTGGCCCATCTGCTGAATATCTCCGAGGAACAGATGAGCTATATCACCAACGCAGACGCCGGGTGCGGCCTGATCAAATACGGCTCGGCCCTGGTACCTTTCGTCAACCGCTTTCCTGCCAATACGGAGCTGTACCGCTTGATGACCACCCGGCCCGGTGAGGGCCGCTTTTCCGGGGGACGGGCCTGATGCCCGTCCCCCTTTTGATTGGAGGGATGAAAATGCCATTGAACATCAAGCCCTGCCATCTGCGGGCCGCGAGGGACTATGTGGGCCGGCATCACCGGCACAGCATCCCGCCCGTGGGCGGCAAATTTGCCGTGGCCTGCTATGATGGGGACCGTCTGTGCGGTGTCGCCATTTGTGGCTGTCCCGTTGCCCGGTATCTGGACGATGGGCTGACCCTTGAAATCCTGCGCTGCTGTACGGATGGTACAGGTAACGCCTGCTCCAAACTTTACGGTGCCTGTTGCCGCGTGGGGTTTGCGATGGGCTATGAATGTATCATCACCTATACGCTGGTATCAGAAACCGGGGCATCTTTGCGGGCCGCCGGCTTTGCTTTTGACGGCATAGCCGGCGGCCAGACATGGACGGGCCAGCGCCGCAGGGACTACTATGTGGCTCCCACCGAGCGGAAACACCGTTGGATAAAAAGACGGGCTGGTGTGCGAGCATGAGTAAGATCAAGACCCGTGAAAAGGGAAAAGACATTAAGGTGCTGGACAAATCCGCCATGATCGGGCAGCGCATGAAAAGCGCCTTCATCCGATCTAAGCGGAACGCAGAAGCCCTGCTGGATAACCGGCAGGCTACCCCCGGCGAATATGCCGTGGACAAGACAGAACTTGCCGCCGATGATCTCGCCCACGACGCGGCGAATGTGGCAGCGTCCGGCGCAAAAACGGCGGTGCGGCAGATCCGGAAGCTGTTTCAGCGACAGCGGGAAAAACGGTCATCGGAAAAGCACTGGGAGAATACGGCCCCTGCTGAACAGGCCCACTCCCTTGAACCGGCCCAGGGCACAGTTCCGGAGGGGCGGCTGCCCCGCCAGCGGGCCAATACGGCCCCGGAGCGCCTGCGCCTACCGGGGTCCGGGCACACGGCGGAGCATTTGCCCACCCAGACCGGCACGGAACGCCCAACGGATACCGCAAGTCCTTATGTAGAGAGAGGGCGGGCCTTTGCCAAGAAGCAGACCGAGCGGAAACGGCAGGTCAAAAACCAGGCCGTCCCGTCTGACCGGACGCCGCGCATCAAGACCCCGAGTGCCGTCCAAGCGCCCCGTCAGACGGAACGCCCCTTAAAAATGGCAAAACAGCCCGCCCAGGCTATTGGGCAGGCCGCAAAGGACGCAGGTAGGGGCACAAAGAACACCCTCAAGAACGCCCGGCGGACAGTGAAAACCGCCCGTCATACTACTAAGACTGTCCCGCGCACGGCGAAAACGGTCATCAAGACGGTGGATCATACAGCGTCGGCGGCGCGGAAAACGGCGCAGTTTGCCGCGAAAGCTACCGCCCATACCGCCCACACCACAGCAAAAGCCGCCGCCACTACCGCGAAAGCCGCCGGAAAGGGGACTTCTACCGCGGCAAAGGCCGCACTCGCGTCCGTTAAGGCGTTGGTGGCCGTTATTGCCACTGGTGGCTGGATCACTGTTCTCGCCATTGTGATACTCTGCCTGATTGGCCTGATCGTCGCTTCTCCCTTTGGCATCTTCTTTTCCGGGGAGGACAGCGGCACGGGCCAGACCATGCCCACCGTTGTCCGGGAGATCAACCTGGAATATGAAAGTAAGCTGGCGGAAATTGAGAACAGCGCCGCCCATGACCGGCTGGAATTGTCCGGCTCCCGTGCTGTCTGGCCCCAAGTGCTGGCGGTCTATGCTGTGAAAACCACCACTGATCCAGACAATCCCCAGGAAGTCGCCACGATGGATGATGGAAAAAAGGAACTCCTGAAAGAGATATTTTGGGCCATGAATGAGATTAGCCACCGGATGGAAACTGCGACCACTACCCAAACCGTGGAAAGCGATGATGGAAAGGGCAATATCATTGTAGAAGAAGTCGAGGTAACGGCCACGACCCTTTATATCACTGTGACACACAAAACCGCTGATGAAATGGCGGACGCCTACAACTTTACCGCCGATCAGCGGGCGCGGCTTGTGGAATTACTGGCTGAAGAAAACAGCGGTATGTGGAGTGCCGTCCTATATGGCATTGGCGCAGGCGACGGGGAGATCGTGGTGGTGGCTCTATCCCAGCTCGGTAATGTGGGCGGGGCCCTCTATTGGTCCTGGTATGGCTTTGAGAGTCGGGTGGACTGGTGCGCCTGCTTTGTTTCCTGGTGTGCCAACGAGTGCGGCTATCTGGATGCCGGTGTGATCCCCAGGTTCGCAAGCTGCTCCATTGGTATCCAATGGTTCCGGGAGAGAGGGCTGTGGCAGGACGGTAGCTATGAGCCGCGCCCCGGCGACCTGATCTTTTTTGATTGGGATGATGAGGACGAAGGCCAGGACGGAGCGGCAGACCATGTGGGCATCGTGGAAAAGGTGGAGGACGGGATCGTCTACACCGTCGAGGGAAACTCCGGCAATGCCTGCCGGGAGCGTCGCTATGCCATAGGTCACTATGAGATCTATGGGTACGGCACCCCCGCCTATTGATATAACCGAATAAAATTATCGCCCTGGACTGACTTGAAATAGTTAGTCCAGGGCGTCCTTTTCATGGTCTCCCATGAAGGGCTGTAAGCGACCATCCCATCGTCTCCTTTTAGTTATCAGAAAAATGGTGACAATATGCAATTAAATAAATATGTGACACATTTATATTGCTCAGACATTATATTACATAGCTGGCGTTTGGAAAAAGTGAATCATCAACTCAATATTCTTTAGTGCGTACTTTTTATGTCTATCATCAAGTGCTTCCAACGATTTTGAAAGAGCTGATATTTCCAATTCCTGCTGTAAATATCCATCTAATCCAAGTGCTTCATCTGCGGATACTTTCAATTTCTTTATTATATTTATGAGCATATCATAGGAAGGTTTTCGGCTTCCGCGCTCCAAAGAAGCAAGTGTTGAGTCACTGATTTCCAATAACTCAGCGAATTCGCTTTGACTTAGATGATGGGCCAATCTATATTTCTTTAAAAATCTACCAAATCCGGTTTTCAATATTAGCACCCCAAGTATTATGTTGTACTAATCGTATCCGAAATATTGGAGTTTTGTAATAGACTATTAGTAATGATAGATACTTTGGGTATCGTCAAATGAAAATTTATGATATAATATATTGCAATTAAAGGAGGGGCGAGCGCCAAAATGGAAAAAGCATGGACATATCTTGAAAAGGACTTTTCCGATGAAGATCTAATCGATCAGCCCTTTGATACTGGAATTGATGAGTTCATATGTACGATGCTGAGCAAACATTTTAAGAACTCCGCATATATGGCAGACATACAATATTTAAGAAAATATAAAACTATTATAGAAAATTCATATAAACTTGCCCGAGACTGTCATGGAGTTATTCAAGTAAGGTTAAATGATATACCATTGAATTGTGAAGTGCGAATATTGGCAGACAATATAGAGTATGATAACTATTCACCCGAGCTAAAAAAAATATTAGATGAATGTAATGGGTTATCAATTAGCATAGATAGCGAGGGAAAACATATCATTATTATTATTGATATTCCTATTTTCTTAAAGATCTAATTTTTATTGAATATCCCAAGTTTTGTGTAAAGCGTCTACGCAGTGTAGAATAGAAGCAGCGCACAGGAAGTTTTGCATATATCCAGAAAGAATCGCACAATGGAGGAAAATCCCGTCAAGAGAAGATCTGTGAGCTACTGCAGATGACAAGTATCGGCAGCATGGAAGACATCCAAAACCGGTTCAAGGAGAGCATTGCCAAGTTCATGGAGAATGATCTGGAGACAGAGCTGGGTTATAGACAAGTACGACTACAAAAACAAGGACACAGATAACAGCCACAACGGCCACAGCAGTAAAATGCTGCGCACCAGCTGCGAAGATGTGGAGGTATCAATTCCCCGGAATTGAAAGGGCACATTTGAGGCACAAGTGCTGAAAAAGAACCAAACCAGTATCAGTCAGGACATTGAGGAGAAGATTCTGTCTATGTATGCCAAGGGTATGACCGCCGGGGACACTGAGGCCGATATCCAGGACATTTACGGTATTTTTGTCTCAGACAGCACAGTCAGTCGGATTACAGACAAGACCTGCCTATCGCCAAGGAGTGGCAGCAGCGGCCTCTGGAGTCCGCCTAACGGTGGCCTTTCATCCCTGACGAGTTGTTGCAGGTAACTCGCTTCGCTCGACACCAGTGGCTGAAGTCCTTTTGCGAGGTATCTCCGTTAGCTGAGCCCGTATTTTTTCTATCTAATGAAAAAGGAACTCCCGTGTGGTATTCACACGGGAGTTCTTTCGTTTGACGGATTTACAGAAAATCCCTAAGATATATATGGGAATCATGTAGCACTATCACCTATCATATATCATTTGACTCCCTTAATTTGTCAAGTGCACTTCTCTTGGCTTTGTTTATATTTTGACGAGACACGCCTTCACGCTGCGCGATTTCTGCGATAGATAACCCATGATAGAAGTGTAGAACAATAATACGTTGCTGATATGCAGTCAGCGTATTATCTGATAAATATGCCATCAAATCAATCAACTCGTTTGGAGGTTCCACCATAGAATTATCAATTATATATTTTTGCTCATCCGATAAATCATTGATGGGAATCTCATGAGAGCTAATTGCGGAGTGATACTTGGAGAATTCGATATATTTATTCCGAAGGGCCGTACAGATGTAATTTACGATTGCTCCATCGTGCTTTTGAATGATACTGTCAATCGGAAACTTATGGATGAAAGCAATGAATTCTACTACTATATCCTCATAGGCATCTTCATACTTTAGAAGATGTGCATATTTTCGGATTACACGGTCGAAGCGGTTGATTAACTCTAGCATTGCCTCACTGTTGTCGTTCTTTGCGTATCTGATAGTATCTAGTAACATTGCTCAGTACTCCCATCTGATTTTTATTTGGGAGCCAGAGCAAAGGGAGGGGGCAGTGGATTTGGGTAGGGACTTGTAGCTTCTATATGGTTTTATAGATATGAGTACTATTTATCTTTATAGAGGGAGTGCAAAATAGACTTTAGCTTATCAGGAAGGGGAAGGTTAAGTTTTGCTGCATTTTCTAATATACTGATGCACTCGTTGCTTATATAAAATGTGGTAGTGACAGAGCGAACGGCATCCGAGGAATTTAATAGAAAGGCATCGACGATATGACTTACGGAGATGAGAGCAAATATGCCTACCTTTTTAGCAATGCCCCTGGCTCCAATTTCACTCGAAGCTTTTTTTATATGGACTGCAACACAAATACCGGTAACATAGTCCAAAACGACGAGTATGATTAAGGCGTATAGGAGCCCATCGGCTGCGCCAAAAAAAAGATCGACCAATTGCTTCCCCAATTCAATGGGGCTTAAAAATTGCATGATGACATACCACCTTTCTGTAATATAAAGAGAGATTTATTCCTCAAAATGTAAACCACTATGTTTATAATGGTTTTGGCAGAGACGACCGTAACTTGAAAATTAAAGAAAATATTTTGTGACGAAATATGACTGTCTGGACATTGTTTAAATAGAGGGCCAGCAGAGGGAGGAGTTTTGTTGGTTTGGGTGTCTTGTATATATATTGCATATGTAGGGGATTTTAAAATTTAATGTGACGGCAGTTCTAGGTGTGGACATTTTAGACATTTTAGTTATCTAGACGGATAAAAATTATCTGAGACGGAATAGAGGGTGGATTCGTAGTGCTTGGAGATAAACTTGGGAATGGGAGATTATCTGAAGATGATATTCAATATTTAAAAGGGCTGTTTGAGCGTGAATATAGTGGATTGCTAAGTTATGCGAGATACGTGTTAGAAGACGAATCACATATAGAAGACTTGGTTCAGGATGTATTTCTGGTTGCAACATTAAAAATTAAGGATGTTAAGGAGAGCTATAGTCCAAAGCATTGGCTATATAGGACAATGAAGAACTTAATCAATAATAGACGGCGTGACGTTCAGAGATTCAGAAATGCGATAGGGAAAATGCAGTCGTCAGTTTTGAATGTAGGCAATAGAGAACAGGCTGGGTTTGATTCAGAGATACTTTTTTTCATGAGCTGTCAGCAGCATATAAAGTCCACAGATTGGACATTGCTGTGTGACTACTACTTACATGGTTATAACTATCATGAACTATCAATTCGGAATGGCATTTCAGAGTCTGCATGTAAGATGCGAATTCTAAGAGTTAAAAAAATCTTGGCCAAGCAATTACAAACATCTGGTCTTTACAAGGCCAGATGAAAAATAATAAAAAAGGAGGGGTTTAAATGGCAAATAAAAAAATAGAAAATGCACCATACAAATTACTAGATTGTTTGAGTACTAGTATCTTAAAGTCGCTCTTAAAGCAAGATTTAAACGACTCTGAGGATGAATTATCTGTCGAAACGATTGAATATATTGTTCACCTTCTGGATGAGCGAAGTAGAGAAATTGTGACGAAAGAGAAAGAGACGGATATTGATTCAGCGTGGAAACAATTTATTCGTAACGGCATTCCACTTGTAGAAAGCGAAGAAGATTTATCGTCGCTTATAGAATGCGCAGCTGTATTAAAGGAAGATCATTCGCAAGTGAGAAGCACAAAGAAACAAATTACAAAACCTGCAATTCACTTTATGGCTCGGAAAACAGGTGTTATTGCAGCCACAATCTGTATTCTTTTCACGATAATGATATCAGCTCAGGCAGTAGGTATTGATGTGTTTGGGGCAATCGCCCGGTGGACAGATGAGACATTCCATTTTGATGTGTATGGTGAAAGCGAATTATATACAAACGAAAATGGAGGACACACAGATAAGCTGGGAGACATATTGGATAATTACTCGTTAAGTAGAGAATTAGCACCAACGTGGTATCCGGCTGGTTATACAATGAGTGATATTGAAGTTCATCAGGAAGATGGAAATTTGCAAATATTCTATTCTTGTGATAATGGAGAAGGGAATTATTTTAGCGTTCAAGTGTTAAACTATGAAGATGTTGATGAATTGAGTAGTTATATCATCGAGAAAAGTGGCGAAGATGTTGAGACGCTGAAAAGTCATGGAAAGCAGTTTTATTTATTGACAAACGAAGACACAATTACTGCTACCTGGTCAGATGGACACATTCTGGAAAGTATATCTGGAAATCTATCGAAAGAAGATTTATTTCAGATAATCAAATCAATGGGAGGAAACTAAAATGGACATGCGACGTATTCTAGCAATTGGGATGGTTACTGCTACAGTTTTTGGAAACTGTAGCACGCCAGCAGGGGCTATTGAAGTAAAAGGAAGACATGAGATGCCTTTAGTAATGAGCGCAGACAGTAATGTAATACCGTATGGAAGCATCTGTATTTCTGGATATAATGCATCGTTGAAACTGGGAACAGGGAAAGGCGCTGTGAAAATCAGCTATACAGTGACTTCAAGCAAGCCAGCGAAGACAATTGGAGTCTCCCAAATTGAGATTTACAAATCGGACGGGACGAAAGAGACAACGATTACAGGTACAGTTGCAAATGGACTGCTGAGAGAATCCGCGGGGACCAAAACGGGCACCTATACCTATAGAGGGACTTCTGGAGAGAGCTATTATGCGAAAGTTACTCTATATGTTGCGTGTGAATCCGGGAGTGACTCCAGAACTGTGACAACTAAAACTGTAGAAACACGTTAAGACGGAACAAACATGTAGGGCGGGCAAGATCTTTGCCCGCCCCACGTTCTATACCAAAGGAGCCATTATGAATCAATTTCTCAATTGTTGTGGATTGACTAATATTCCATTGACTGGTCTAGTAAGAAAAATGTCTAGCCGATCGCTCCGTATGCTATTATTTAATGCTTTATTGGGAGTGCTTTGCTGTGGGATGACTGCATGCGGGTTGATGAGTGAAAGTCTCTCTGAAGGAAATAATAGTCAAATACCTGAAAATAATTGTAGTTCAACAGACTCTTCGGTTGATGGAATTCTCAATATTTTAAATAAATACGAATCTATATTGGCGAACAATGAATCTTATTTTAGTGTAGAAAATGGAGAGAGTATGACGTTAGCTCAATTGTTAGAATTGAGCCAGGAGGAAAATTTGCAAATTTCTCAATTTGCACTGATCGACTTTGACTATGACCAAATTCCAGAACTAATCCTAAAAAAGACGATCAGTGAGTCGGATGTATTTGGCTATGAGGTATTGCATCAATATGGAGAAGATATATATGGTTATAGTTTTACCTATCGAACTTTTGCCGACCTAAAGATAGATGGAACCTTTGTTGTGTCCAGCAGCGCCTATGATTATGGGATTGGAAAGCTTGAATTTTTGGGAGATACTGTATCTATTCAAAGGGTTGCAGAGTGCAAAACCTTACTTAACGAAGATGGAACAGAAAGCGAAAACTATACAATTAATGGGGAATCTGTTCCGGAATGCAGTTTTTTTAATATACTTGAAAAGCAAGATATAAAAAAATCTATTATTTGGAGTGACAAGACAGAGAATACGGCAAATGAACTACATTGGGAGAGGTGAGAATATAAAGGGGAGGTACCAAGTAAAACTTGGTACCTCCGGTGATGGGGAAATGGCTTTAGGTAACAACAAGCACCCCCAGGGCATTTGGTGTATCCGAAAAACTTATCGTAAAAACTAATCAGGGTGTTTGAAAAAGGCTGGGCTGTTTATGCAGCCCAGCCTTTTTATATTGAACTTATCATGGCTCTCTTTCATCTCGTAAAGAAGAATGAAACTCATCAAAACGCCATCCATCCTCTGTTAAAATCATCTTAATTGGAAACTCTAAAGTATAGTCATAGCCTGACATTCCATCCTCAGTTGTGATTTCATCTGTCGCTTTTTCAAAATTACGGTAGTGACCAATCAGCGTAAAGACAATCTCATTCTCCTCTGACTTTTCAAGACGGAAATCGTCAGGAATGTCTTCACAATAATAATATCCACCACCCATGGATGTATCTAAAAAGCAAAGTTTTCCATTATATTCTGTTCGTAATGGCAATCCATCACTTGTTTTATTTAATTCTTCCCAATATTTTTCTGTAAAAATTGAATGGCCAACTTCCTCGAAATCAATCCAATTTGCATATCTCCCCTGTGCGACCAAGTAAACCATATCATTGATCATTACTTGTTCGTACTCACTTTGAGGAAATACATCATCCTCAAAGGTTTCAGCGTATTCAATTGAATCTCCAAGAAGATGTTCATATAAGCTATGTGCCCTACGGTATAACATCTGTTGTTCCTGAGTTAGGAAATCCGGAACCGCAAGATTCATATCAGATTCACTTAATGGTGGTTCCTGTGTGATATCCATGGTTGGATGTGGTTTGTCGGTACTCGGAGTTGGTGTTGTTTCTGGTGGGACTGGTTGCGATTCACCAGAAGCCGAATCCTGAGGAGTATAACTTTCTGAAGGTGTATCCAAAGAGTTTTCTTGATTATTTTGCGACAAATGGCAGCCAGATAATAGCACAAATAGTAGTGTCATACTAATTGTAATAATTTCTTTGACTTTTCTATTCATATAAAAATTCCTTTCAAAAATTACGATAAAATTTTGAGACGTGGTTTACAAAACACCCTCACTTTTTCTCTTTTTATTACAGAAGCAAGAACGTGGCGCGCGACACCAATTGCTTCAATATACAAAAGAGAAAGTAGGTAAAGACTATGGCAACCACCCCTTCTTGGCCCAATCTAGCAAAGGGCAACACTGGTACCAATATCAAAGCTCTTCAGTGCCTGCTCAACTACCGGAACAACAACACGGCTCTCGCTGTGGATGGTAGTTTCGGCCCTGGTGTTTATGATGCTGTTGTTGCTTTCCAGAAGAGCAAGGGCATCACTGCAAACGGTATTGCTGGCAAGGATACTCTCTCCCGTCTGGTTGCCGTTGTGCAGAACGGCAACCGCAATGAGGCGGTCCGCGGGGCCCAGCACCTTCTCAGCAAGTTTGAATCCCTCACCATTGACGGCAGCTTTGGCCCGGGCTGCCTGACTGCCGTAAAGAATTTCCAGAAGAAGATGGAAATTTCCGTTGACGGCTCTGTAGGTCCCACTACCTGGCAGTACTTGTTTGGTTATGACAAGTACCCCAGCGGAGGCGGAGAAACTCCGAGCGGGTCGTATAAAGATTACCGTGGACAGCCGATTCTGACATCTGCCCAGATTAAGTTACTGGATGACAACAAACCTTTCTACAAGTCGGCAGCCAATAAGTACGGGATTCCCTGGCAGATGTTGGCCGCTATCCACTTCCGGGAATACGGACTGAAAAAGGCCGGCCCCAGCAACAAGAATGGCCCTTACCAGATTTGGGGTACTACTTATCCTACTGGCAATTATACAGATTCTCAATTCCAAACTGCCACTGATGATGCTGCAAAATTCATCAAGAGTAAGGCGGCCGGCAAAAATCTGTCTATTGCTAGTAACGTCAAATACACCTTCTTCGCCTACAATGGAATGGCAAAAGCGTATGTTCAGCAGGCCATTAACCTCGGCTTTAGCTCCGCAGAGGCTAATAACGGTGAGGGGTCTCCTTACGTTATGAACCGATTTGACGCTAAACGTGATCCGACCGTTGAACCGACCAAGAGTAACAAGACCTGGGGGCAAATTAAGAGAGACTATGGCTCTATTGAATATCCTGCAAATTCGGACTATGGCGCTTTTGTCCTCTACAATGCGCTTCTCTGATAATCGTATCTACCAGAAGACATTATCATCCATATACCGTAGTTGCCAGCTGAAAGGAGGAACAACCGTGGCGTCTATCATTAAACGTAAAACCAAATATTCCGTTGTTTATACCTATACGGACAGCAATGGCGCCAAGCGCCAAAAATGGGAAACCTGCGGCTCCCATGCGGAAGCCAAGAAGCGAAAAGCGGAAATTGAGCATCAGCTAGACACCGGAGTGTTCATCCCGCCCAGTGCCGATACCCTATCCGATTTTCTGGACGAATATGTATCCCTCTATGGTGTCAACACATGGGCTCCCTCTACCTTTGATGGACATACGGCGCTGATCAGCAACTACATCAAGCCCATCATCGGAGATGTGAAGCTGGATGACATCAACCCCAGAATGATAACTAAATTCTATAAAGACCTCCAAACCGTGAAAGCAGTTCCCCGGTACGGGCAGCCCGAGGGGGAACTTATCTCCCCCAATACGATACGGGAGATACACAAACTCCTGCGGAACGCGTTCAATCAGGCAGTAAAGTGGGAGCTGATGGCAAGGAATCCTGTTCAGAATGCCACTGTTCCCAAAGCCGAGAAGCATGAGCGGAATATTTGGGACGCTCAAACACTGATGAAAGCGTTATCCCTCTGCGATGACCCATTCCTCTCCCTGGCGATCAATCTGGCCTTTGCCTGTTCCTTGCGAATGGGGGAGCTGCTGGGCCTGACATGGAGCTGTGTGGATATTAGCCAGGACAGCATAGACCATGACTGTGCCTATATCTATATCGACAAAGAACTTCAGCG
>CDZV01035690.1_pt1 | contig 13261 bp, 12 predicted proteins | sample 554851 | NCBI WGS metagenome assembly CDZV01 (sample SAMEA3182090, study PRJEB8094) | gut metagenome | biome: human; feature: gut; material: Stool; isolation source: human stools | place: Canada | collected 2013-03-12
AAGGAATGCGGCGCGGAGTTCGTGTTCACCGCCGGTGAGCAGGAATTCTATGCGGAAAAAGGCTTTGTCAACGAGCCGCAGCGCTGCAAGAGCTGCCGCGATGCCCGCAAAAACGCTGCCAAGCCGGAGCGCGAGATGCATACGGCCATCTGCGCGAACTGCGGGAAGGAAGCGAAGGTTCCTTTCAAGCCCCGCGAGGATCGCCCCGTCTATTGCAGCGAGTGCTTCGCCAGCATGAGAGGCGAAGGCTGAGTTTTCGCTCCTCAAAGCAGCCCGGTGGGCAACCGGGCTGCTTTTCTTTTTTTGATTAAGGGCGGAGAGAAGCCGATTCCCGCTCCGTTGACCGCCTTTCATAAAGCAGGATCGTCTGGAGGAAATCAACCTATGCATCGGATAGGAATTGTCTGTGCCGGTGATACCGAGTTGGCTCCGTTTTTGATGTATATGAAAAATCCCAATATTACAAAAAAAGCCATGCTGAAATTCTATGAGGGAACAATCCGTCGGGTTGACGTGGTCGCCGTATGCAGCGGCGTCTGCAAAGTAAACGCCGCCATCGCGGCCCAACTGCTCATAGAAGTCTTTCATGTGAATATGGTGATCAGCGCGGGCACGGCGGGAGGCATACAGGAGTCTGTAAAACTTTTTGATACGGTGATCGCGGAACAAACCGCTTACCATGACGTGGCGAACGATATATTGACCGACTTCCACCCCTGGATGCCGTCGATTTACTTTCAAACCGACAGGGAACTGCTCGATGCGGCCAAAGAATTCAGCCTTACCTCCAGGTTCCCGATCCGGTTTGGAACGATTGTAACGGGGGAGTCGTTTATTGAGGGAAAGGAAAGGGAGAGAATCCGTGCCAAATTCGATCCGCTGGCAGTGGACATGGAGACCGCAAGCGTTGCTCATGTCTGTTATGTGAATCGAATCCCTTTTATTGCATTCCGAACCATCACCGATACAGCCGCCCATAATGGCCTGGAAAACTTCGAAAGTAACTGTGAAAGGGCATCCCAAATTTCGGCGGATATCGTAGCGGAGTGGATTGACCACGTCTGGGAAAATATGACAACATGAGCCGGCCGTTGAATCCTGACGGCCGGCTCTTTAATCATGGGCAAATCCTTCCTAGGGAGGTCAGGCATGGGACAAGGAGGGGAACATCGCAGGCCGAGTGGCGAAAACTGTCCCGATTTCGCCCATGACGAAAAGAGTACCGCCGGTTTCCTGGGGATCGATCTGGACAAAACACCCATCCCCGGATTCTTTTGGTGTGAAACCGAATCGGACTGTCTGTGTCCCGGGGCCGGCCAGACTGGATAGGATACGGTCCAGCGGCGCGTTTGCCCCGCCGAACAGATCTTCGCAAACCAACATGCCGCCGTCCCGGTAGGCGATACACGCCATATCCAGTGCGGGCGAATACAGGACATGGTCTTTCATGGGCCCGCCGCAGTAAAACATCAGCAGGCCATATGAAGCGTTCATCGGCAGGGCGGAGAAGGGATTGGAGAGATGGTAACACCGTTTGAGTGTCTCTCGATCCCGCGAATCGTCCATATCCAGCTTTGTGAAGGAGAAATCCGTTTTAAGGCCGGGATTCTTCCTCTCATATTGGTATTCTTTTGCGGGGACAAACCCAAATCGGGGATAGAAATCAAGGACGGTATCGTTGGCAAACAGATAAATACCGTCGCTTTTGTCTTTCCAGTCCGACAGGATTTCTTCGATCAAACGGCGGGATAATCCCCGGTGACGGTACGTCCTGGCGGTCATGACCGTGCCGATTTGAATGAGATGTCTTGGGACGCCGTCCCAAATCGTTTCTATGTGATTGACGGCGGCACTGGCCACGACGGTGTCGTTTTCTAGAAAGACATAGGGACAATAGCAGTCGGTCCAGTAGCCGTTTTGATACCAGCTTTCGAACGACAGTCCGAATACGTCGGAAGCCAAATCCATAAAGCTCTTCCGCCAAATCGCGTGATCCCGCACCTGTTTCATCAATATCATGGCCGTTTTCCTCCACGCGGACGGGACATGGGATAGGAAAGCCCGCTTTTTGAAGCATTTTACCATATTGGAGTGACCGGCACAAGGGTTGTCGGACGGACAGAAAAGGAGGAGCGGGGCCGGATATTCCAGGAAAGCGCCTGGCAGCGAAACGCGGCTCGGACGCTTTTCGTCCGAGCCGCCTTTTTCGATACGCTGGGCCGCCTGCGGCGGACGGCTCTTTATATATTCGCCAGACAGTCCGAGTCGAAGACGGATTCCACCCGCTTGCCGCATCGCGGCGGGGAGTAGACCCATCGGCTGATGTGCCCCTTTGTCAGAAAGTAACGGGGCGGGGACGGCGGGGCGGGCGCGGCATCCTGCGCATCGATGAGGATGAGTTTCAGTTTCATTTTTTCGGGCAGAATGCTTTTGATATACACCCCTGCGTGCTGCCCGATTTTGACGCCCTCACGGGGTTCGGCTAGCCCCGCGAGATTCGGGGTCAATTCGACGAAAATGCCGTAGTCCTCTACCGACCGCACGATACCGGCGACCGTCTCTCCTTGGGAGAACAGCGCCGCGTTTTCCTCCCAGGTTCCGAGCAGTTCCCGCTGGGACAGGCAGACCCGTTCCCCCTCCAGAGAGGAAACGACGGCTAAAATGTCCATGCCCGGGGTCAGACGGTCGGAAGGGTGCGCAATCCGGCTGACGGATATGCTGGCGATCGGAAGCAACGCGGGCAGACCGCAGCCGATGTCACAGAAAGCCCCGAAGGTTTCTAGGCGGGTGACGCGGGCGGATATTATGTCGCCGGGCTGTAGGGAGGCCACGTATTCAAACCGGCATTTTTCCTGGGCCGCACGCCGGGACAGCACGGCGCGTCTGGTGCCGTCCGCCTGATATTCAAAGCCCTGGACCAAGAAACTGACCGGTTTGCTGACCCGGGAAATCAGCGCAATGTCCCGGGTGGTGCCCTCGGCAATGCCGACGGCTCCTTCCATATAGGGGATGATTCCCTCCATACAGGGCATCTCCACATGCAGATTATGTTCCGCGTCGCACAATACAGCCCGCGCTTCGACAACCCGCCCTTCCATCGATGCTTCTGCGAGCGCCGCAGGGGATTGGATGAGCCGCTGATTGTCCGGGGTGTCCAGCAAGGCTCCCTCGGGATAAAATCGGTTCATTTCAACAGCCATTCCTTTCAAACAATTTTGTCCTCGCAGCAATATATGCAAAACGGATGCGCGGCATACCAACTATTTCAAAAGAAGAGCAATCCCCACTGGCGGAAGGAACGGTTGCACAAACGGACGGAAAATTTGGCTTCACCGGCAAACCCCCGGCGAACGCCTTGCAATTTACAGCCACTCTGGTATAGTAAATTCGGAATAAGCTGTACAGAATTATCGACATAATACTATTGTGAAAAGGAGCGAAACGGCATGGAGCTGTACGGACTCGACATTCCGGTGAAGAACGCGCCGGTTTTGGATACGGGCTATGTGCCTATGGCGGCGTTTTGCCGCGCGTTTGACAAATCGGCTGCCAACGGCAAGGAAATCGCCGTCGCGGTGGAACGCAATCAGGGGCAGATGGCGGTGCGGCGTTTTAAAATCCACGGTACGCCCGCTATGGCCGAGGCCGATCGGGCTTATGTGGACCGTACGGTGAAAATGCTCCTGTGGGCCTACGGCGGATACAAAGTATTCGTCTGCGGCGACGACGGGATGGCCAAGATCATCCAGGATGCTTATAAACCCGGTGGTTCCCGGGAATTTGACGCGGATTTCATGAGCCGGGTGTACGAGAAGCCCTTTGAAGTTCAGGCCTTGCCCTTGGACCAGACTCCGGCGGCCAAAACCCTCGCTCAGTCGGTCGGCCGTCATCTGGACGGCTGCCGGATCGGCTTCGACGCAGGCGGCAGCGACCGGAAGGTCTCGGCCGTGGTGGATGGCGTGCCGGTCTATTCCGAAGAGGTCGTTTGGTTCCCCAAGACCAATGCCGACCCGGATTATCACTATGAAGGGATTGTCAATGCGTTCCGTACGGCCGCTTCTAAAATGCCCCGAGTGGACGCCATTGGTGTCTCCTCGGCGGGGATTTACGTGGATAACCGCGCGATGGTGGCGTCCTTGTTCCTCAAGGTGCCCCGTGATCTGTTCGATCAGAAGGTGAAGGATATTTACATACGCGCCGCCAAGGAACTCGGCGACGTGCCGCTCGAAGTGGCTAACGACGGCGATGTGACCGCTCTGGCCGGCGCCATGAGCTTGGAAGAAAACCGGGTGCTCGGCATCGCGATGGGCACCTCCGAAGCAGCGGGCTATGTGGACGCCGATGGCAACATCACCGGCTGGCTCAATGAGCTGGCTTTTGCTCCGGTCGATCTCCAGGCCGACGCGATGGTGGACGAGTGGTCGGGCGATAAGGGCTGCGGTGTCAAGTATTTCTCCCAGGACAGTGTTATCAAACTGGCTCCTCGTGCCGGCATCGCGCTTGACGAGAGCCTTTCTCCCGCAGAAAAGCTCAAGGTGGTACAAAAGGAGATGGAGGCGGGCAGCGAATCCGCCCGGAACATCTATCGCTCCATCGGTGTCTATTTGGGCCACGCACTGGCCTACTATGCGATGTATTATTCGATCGCGCATGTCCTTCTGCTCGGTCGCGTGATGTCGGGCGAGGGCGGCGATCTCGTAATCGCGGAGGCCCGCCGGGTCCTCGACGAGGAGTATCCGGAATGTGCCGCCATGGAACTGCATCTGCCGGATGAGAAAATCCGCCGGGTGGGGCAGTCCGTCGCCGCGGCCAGCTTGCCCCAAATCGGTTGAGTATCCGTTCCGCACGGGGTCTCCCACATCCCCGTGCCTTGAACAGCCTCCCAAAAAGGCTGTCTTTCCCACAAGCAAAAAAGCCTTCACCGTAAAACCGGTGAAGGCTTTTTTGCTTGTGCCTGCTTCCCTGTGCCGGATAACAGAAAGCCCGCCTGCCGCGATGGAGAAAAGAGCACGCGTTCCCAAAACAGCGAATACCACCCGGTTATTCATGAACGGATGGTATCCAATCCGTAAAACAAACGAATATTATACAAAAAGTATACAAATTATCGTGTTAAACGAGGCGGCGACAAAGCGATACGTCAAACGGAACGGCGCATCAAACGGTATGGGGCGCAATACATTTGGCGGATGAACCACATCATGTTAAAAACGGCGTTATCCGTGCTTATGACAACTTGCCCGTCTGCCTCTTTCCCCACCAATCGGGCAGCAGATTTTCCAATGAGACGGTTGTCCTTGTTTCAAGGTCGGCGAGTATCTCCATCGATGGACTGTCCTTGTCCAACTGCATCAGAAATTCTCTGCACGCTCCACAAGGGGGGCCCGCACGGCCGTCCCCCATGACACAGACGAGTTTGACGATTTTGCTTTCTCCATTTGTAATCATATTGGCAACCGCGTTTCGTTCCGCGCACATCCCGAGCGAACAGGCGGCGTCGATGCAGACACCGGTATATATATGCCCCTGATCGGTTAAGATCGCGGCCGCGACCCCGCCGGCTTCTATAAACGGGGAAAGGGTTCGGGGATTGAGTTTTGATCTGGCTTCTTCATACAATTTATCCCAGACGCTCATACATCTGCCTCCCCATCGATATCAAAACAAAAAAGCGGAAGGAAAGACCTGGCTGACTCCGAGTGGCCCCTACACGCGGATCATTTGTTTTATCTGCATTTATTCCGTGAACATTGTCCTCCCCCGACAGGCGATTTCGGCGGGGTGGGAACGGCGTCGCCTTTCCGCTTCACAGCATCCGGGTTTCATTGATCGTCAGTTCAAAATCGAGGCCCAGATGGGCGGCGGCAGAACGACAGAGGGTCATACGGGTCAAAAAGATTTCAAAATAGTCCATGACCGCGCAGATGTGGGTGTCGATCTTGAGGCAGAGTGCGATGCGTTTTTGATCTCCCGAGACCGTCAAAGAGGCATCCACGACGGCATAGTTGACCCGGTCATGAATATCGAAGCGCGGGTTTTCGGGAGCGGTGCGCACACGGCTGCGCCGCACGTCGCTCTTGTCCGCCAGAATGAGAGCGGCGGTGATCGGTGTCACGGCGGCGGCTGTGTGCTCGTCGTGATTGCCGATGGCGGTGATGACGGCGGTGATTTCGGCCATATCCATATCCAGCTTCCGCAGAATATCGTAGGCGAGCAGAGCCCCTGACAAGGCGTGGTTGCTCCGGTTAATCGCATTGCCGATATCGTGCATATACCCGGCGATCCGGCCCAATTCGCAGATGCGCGGCTCATAGCCGAGCTTATCGAGAATGTTTCCGGTGATGTTGGCGGTCAGCCCCACATGGGCGTAACCGTGATCGGTAAAGCCGAGCACCCCAAGCGCTTGATTTCCCGCCTCGATCAGAGCGCGCACATCGGAGTTGTGGCGGATGTCGTCATAGGTTATCATAAAGGCCCCTTTTCACTGCGCGTTTCGTTCTTTGAGCGCCCGGTCGGCCTCCCGCTTCATGTCGCGGCGAGCCGCATCTTCCCGTTTGTCGTAGAGCTTTTTGCCCCGGCAGAGACCGAGCTGTACCTTGACCAGCGATCTCTTGAAATAGACGGACAGGGGAATCAGGGTATACCCCTGCTGCTTCATCAATCCGAACAGGCGCATGATTTCCCTTTTATGGAGAAGGAGGCGGCGGGAGCGTAACGGGTCCCGGTTGAAGAGATTTCCCTTCTCATACGGGCTGATATGCATCCCGTTGACGAAAATCTCGCCGCCGTCGATCCCGCACCAGGAGTCCTTGAGATTGACGCCACCCTGACGCAGGGATTTGACCTCGGTGCCGCACAGTTCGATGCCCGCCTCGAGGGTCTCTTCCACAAAATAATCGTGGAAAGCTTTTTTGTTGGTGGCAATGGTTTTGGTTTCCTGGCCGGACATGGGCGGCCCCCTTTCGGTTCACGATGCGGCCGGATGGCCGGATTTTATCCTTTAAGCAGGGAAGCAGCCGCTTCACGGAGCTTCTCGGCCATGGCCTCGGCGGCGTCCGGGTCGGCACCGGTGGCGGTGACATAAGCTTTAACCTTCGGTTCGGTGCCGGAGGGGCGGATGACAAGCCCTGCGCCTCCCTCCAGGCCGAAGGAGAGAACGTTGGATTTGGGCAGATCGATGACGGTCTGGGTGCCCGCGGCCAAATCGTACAGGGTGGATTCCTCATAATCGGCGAACCGGATCACCTTCAGTCCGGCGATTGTGGCGGGACGGTCGGTCCGAAGAGAGGCCATAAGACGGTTCATCGCCGCCATGCCCTCGGCGCCCTCGAACTGAGCGCTGACTTGGAAATGCCGGTAGCACCCGTGTTCCCGGTACAAAGAATGCAGCACATCCAGAAGGGTGCGGCCTTTTTCTTTATAATACGCGGTCATTTCGCAGATGAGCATGGAGGAGACCACCGCGTCCTTGTCCCGGACATAGGTGCCCGCCAGATAACCGTAGCTTTCTTCAAACCCAAAAACGTAACGGTCTTCCTCCCCGGCCTTTTCCAGCAGGCCGATCTGTTCGCCAATGTATTTGAACCCGGTGAGCACCTCGATCACCCGGCAGCCGTATTTCTCCGCGATCCGGGCGGCGAGGTCGGAGGTGACGATGGTTTTTACCACGACAGGATCGTGTGGAAGGGTTCCATCGGCGGAACGGCGGGAAAGGATATACTCGAGCAGCAGACAGCCGACCTCGTTACCGGTCATCAGGGTGTACCCGTCTCCGTCCCGCACAGCGATTCCCACCCGGTCGCAGTCGGGGTCGGTGGCGAGGAGCAGGTCCGGCCGCACGGTCTTGGCCAGTTCCAGCGCGCATCCAAACGCTTCGCGGATTTCCGGATTGGGATAAGGGGCGGTCGGGAAATTTCCGTCGGGCTTTTCCTGTTCAGGAACGACGGCGACCTCGGGCACAGCGATGCGGCGCAACACTTCCCGGACCGGCTTGTTCCCGGTGCCGTTCAAGGGAGTATAGACTACGCGGAGTCCCGCCCGGGCGCAGATACCCGGCGTCACCTGACGGGAGAGGACGCAGCCCATATAGGATTCGAGCAGGCGGTTTTCTATGATGCGGATGGTTCCGGCTGCCACGGCCGCGTCGTAATCCGTGACCTTCACGTCCCGGAATAGATCGACTCGGCGGATATACGCGGTCACTTCATTGGCATCGTGATCGGTCATCTGACAGCCGTCGGGACCGTAGCATTTGTATCCATTGTATTTGGCGGGATTGTGGCTGGCCGTAATCATGATACCGGCCTGGCAGTGGTTTTCCCGCACCGCATAGGAAAGCACCGGTGTGGGTTCGAGTTCGGGAAACAGATGCACCGTGATGCCGTTTGCGGCAAGTACCCTCGCCGCCTCCCTGGCGAACAGGTCGGATTTGATCCGGGAATCGAAGGAAATCGAGACCGCGGAGGTCTTATATCGGGCGTTCAGATAATCCGCGAGGCCCTGGGTTGCCTTGCGGACGGTGTAAATATTCATCCGGTTGTCCCCGGCTCCGATGACCCCCCGCAGACCGCCGGTGCCGAACTCCAGTTCCCGGTAAAAGCGATCCTCGATTCCGGCTTCATCCGAGCCGATTTCTTCCAATTCCCGGATTAAATCGGGATCCTCCACCGCGTTTTTTAACCAAAGCGCGTATTTTTCACGGTTTGCAGCATCCATCTTTCATCGTTCCTTTCCAAAGGCCGCCCCCGGCGAGTATACAAGACCAACCTCATCATACACAGTTTTGGCAAAAATTGCAACCCGCACACCGTCCCGGTGCCCAAAACCGTCCGACAGGGTTCGACAGTCCCGGAAAAGACTCAGGCGAGAACGCCGAGGTTTTTGAGCAGCCAGATGCCGTCCTGTATGCCCTGCCGGTACAGCACCTCCGCTGTCCTTGCGGCGTCCGCTTCCAGTTGGCAGAGCAGCTCCGACAGGGCCTCTTGCTGACTGCCAGAGAGGTTCCAGGTCAAAAAATCGTCGGCTTGGCGACGCAGCTCCTGCCGGACGCGTCCTTCCGGGGAATCTTCCAGGGCTTTGAGCGCCTTCTCGTACAAGGTATCCACCAATATCGTCCATTCCTCATGACGATCGTATTGCATATCGTACATCCTTTCTTGCGGCATTCTTATAGAGTAGTATACCATGCGATTTCATAGATGGAGAGTTTTTCTCGTGAGGGCGGATGGAGAATCACGCAAATAGACGAAAGCACTATAAGCGAAAAATGGCGAAACAAAGCCATTTTTTCGGTTGATGAGACGGAGACAGAAACCCAAGACGTGAAAAACGCTCACCGTCGGTTTATCCCCAATCGGTGAGCGTTGGTCGGTTTTAAAGCGCAAAAGAGGCGTCTATTCCTGCCGTATAACCGGAAGTGTTCCGGCCGCGTCTTTGACCCGGGCAAGGAATTCCCGCACAGCCTGTTTTCTCCGGGAACGATAGGGCCTCCGGTCGGCCGGAACGCCCAGGGCGAGGATTCCCATGCGTTCCGCCAGAAACAGCGCGCGGTACAAATGATACTTCTGCGTGACGATTACGAGGGAAGCGGCGCCGAAAACCGTTTTGGCCCGCCGGACCGAGGCGGCGGTGGACAGTCCCCGGCGGTCCAGGAGAAGCACTTCCTCCGGGATCCCCGCCCGTAGAGCGGCGCGACACATGGCCGCGGGTTCGTCGTATCCGGGACGGGCATCGCCGCTTAAGAGCAGCTTTTTCCCCGCGCCGCGGCGGTAGAGCGCGATGGCCGTCTCCATGCGGTCAGTGAGCATGTCGGACATCCGGCCGTCCGCTTTCACCCCGGCCCCCAGAACCAGAACCGCGTCGGCGGGACAGCTCCACGGATCAGAGGTCTTCCGGAGCCGGGAGGCTGTCCGGGTGATCACATAGCCGTTGAGCGCGGCGCAGACGCCGCCCAGAACTCCCCCGGCGGCCAGCAGTGCCATGACTGTGCTTTTCATAGGCCACTCCTTTCTTGATCCGGTCTCAGCCATGTTTTGCGGGCGGGCGCACCCTGCCGCCCGGCTCCCCGCTTAGAGCACCCATTCCACCACTTGCTGTTTTTTCAAGGCCGGCGGAGCGGGCTGCGCCGCATACCCGAGGGCCGTACAGCCGAGGACGATGTGATTTTCCGGCAGATGCAGCCGGCAGAGCAGTTCCCGGACCCTGGGGCGGTCGCAGATGCCTTTGAACTGATTGATCCAGACCGATCCGATCCCCAGGGCGTGGGCCGCCAGGAACATATTTTCCAGCGCGCAGGCGCAGTCCTCCACCCCGTGGGGATTGTCCCGCTCGTTGGAGGCGAGGATGAGAACATCGGCGTGATAAAAATGATAGTCCGGATCCCGAGCGGCCTCATCCCGCACCACGGCGGCGAGAGCGTCGAGGGTGGCCGGATCCTGCACCACGGTAAACCGCCAGAGCTGCTTATTCATGCCGCTCGGCGCGTACCGTGCGGCCTTTACGATTTGCTCAAGCGCCTCGCGCGGGATCTTTTTCTTTGCAAATGCCCGGATGCTCCGGCGGGTCATCAGGTTTTCCATGGCGTCCATACCGATTGCCTCCCTTTCAGTCGTCCGTGTTTTCCGGCTCCCCAAGCAGTTTAACGTAAAAGCGACGTTCCCGGGGGCCGTCAAATTCCGCGAAATAGATGCCTTGCCATGTTCCCAGGAGCAGACGGCTGTTCTCCACCGGAACGGTGACGCTGCTCCCCGTGCAAAGGGCCTTGAAATGGGCAGCGGAATTTCCTTCCGCATGCCGAAACTCGGGCCGGTCCGGGAAAGTCTTGTTCAGGGCCAGCGTCAGATCCCGAAGCACATCGGGGTCCGCATTTTCGTTGATGGTCACGCCAGCGGTGGTGTGAGGGCAGTAAACGACGCACAGACCGCTCTGTATTCCGCTGTCCCGCAGGGCCTCCCGCACCTGCTCCGTCACCGGCAGAAAGCCCTCCCGGGGAGTGCTCAAACGGTAAGTTCTGATCACGGCGCGCACCTCCTGGCGATTTTCTGATTTTCCTTATTATGGCACAGACGCTGCCGGGATACAAGCGTCTGCCGCAAAACAGCCGAATATTAGCAATCTAATAAACAGAGTGCTAATATTCACATAATATTCATAATTGCGATATGAACTATTCGCAATTACTCTGTATACTAAATCATAAGGACGGCCGGAGACCGTTTAGGAAGAGGAGCGCCGACAGGACGCAGACCTCTTCGATTCCACGGCGGTGGGAAAGGATGGATGGTATGAACGCACAAAAATTTACGCAAAAATCCCTGGAGGCGATCCAGGAAGCCCAGAACCTGACGGTGGAACATCAGAACATGCAGCTAGAGCCGGAGCATCTCCTCGCCGCCCTGTTGACTCAGGAACAGGGGCTGATTCCTCAGCTTCTCCTGAAAATGGGCGTTCCTGCGGAACAGGTGGAGGCTGACGCTCTGCGGGCGGTGGACGGCCTGCCAAAAGTCACCGGTTCGGGACGGGAAGCGGGCAAAATCTATGTATCAGGAGATATGGACAAGATTCTCACCGCCGCCGAGCGGAAGGCCGAGAGCATGAAGGATGAATTTGTCTCGGTCGAGCATCTGTTTCTCTGTCTGATCGAGTCGGCGAACGACACACTGGTTCGCATTTTCCGGCAGTACGGCATCGAAAAAAACGCGGTGCTCAAAGCCCTGATGGAGATACGGGGCAACACCCGGGTCACGAGCGACAGCCCGGAGGGTACCTATGATGCTTTGAAAAAATACGGGACCGATCTGGTGGAAAGAGCCAGAAGTCAGAAGATGGATCCGGTGATCGGACGGGATGACGAGATCCGTAACGTCATCCGCATCCTGTCCCGGAAGACCAAAAACAATCCGGTCCTCATCGGCGAACCCGGCGTCGGCAAAACCGCCATTGCCGAGGGACTGGCGCAGCGGATTGTTCGGGGAGACGTGCCCCGCAGCCTCCAGGATAAAACTATTTTTTCCTTGGACATGGGCTCGCTGGTGGCGGGCGCCAAATATCGGGGCGAGTTTGAGGAACGGCTTAAAGCCGTACTGGAGGAGATCCGCAAATCCGAGGGCCGGATCCTCCTGTTCATCGACGAACTGCACACTATTGTGGGCGCGGGCAAGACCGAGGGCGCCATGGATGCGGGCAACCTCTTGAAACCCATGCTGGCCAGAGGTGAGCTGCACTGCATCGGCGCGACCACCCTGGACGAGTACCGCCAGTATATCGAGAAGGATCCGGCGCTGGAACGGCGGTTCCAACCGGTGATGGTCAACGAACCGACGGTGGAGGACACCATCGCCATTCTCCGGGGACTCAAAGAGAGGTACGAGGTGTACCACGGCGTCAAAATTCAGGACCAAGCCATTATTGCCGCCGCCACCCTGTCCAACCGCTATATCACCGACCGGTTCCTGCCCGATAAAGCCATCGATTTGATCGACGAGGCCTGTGCCATGATCCGCACCGAGATCGACTCCATGCCGACCGAACTGGATGTGATCCAGCGTCGGATCATCCAACATGAGATCGAGGAGGCGGCGCTCAAAAAAGAAAAGGACCCTCTCTCCAAAGAACATCTAGCCGAGATACAAAAAGAACTCGCCGAAATGCGGGAACAGTTCGGGTCCATGAAGGCCAAGTGGGAAAACGAGAAGGCCGCCATCGGCAAGGTTCAGTCCCTACGGGAAAAGATAGAGGAAATGAACCGGCAGATTGAGAAGGCGGAACAGGATTACGACCTGAATAAGGCCGCCGAGCTCAAATACGGCCGGCTGCCCGAACTGCAGAAACAGCTCGAGGCGGAGGAACGCCTGACCGAGGAATCGAGAAAGCACAGCCTGCTGCGGGACAAAGTGACGGAGGAGGAGATCGCCCGGATCGTCGAACGGTGGACCGGCATCCCGCTCGCCCGCCTGATGGAAGGGGAGAAGGAAAAACTCCTCCATCTCGAGGATATCCTGCACAAACGGGTTATCGGTCAGGATGAGGCGGTTACGAGAGTCACCGAAGCCATCCTGCGTTCCCGCGCCGGAATCCAGGATCCCAACCGGCCCATCGGCTCTTTTCTCTTTCTCGGTCCCACCGGCGTGGGTAAAACCGAACTCGCCAAAGCGCTCGCGGAGTGCCTCTTCGACGACGAGCGGAATCTGGTGCGGATCGACATGTCGGAGTATATGGAAAAATACGCGGTGTCCCGTCTCATCGGCGCGCCTCCCGGATACGT
>CDZV01017230.1_pt1 | contig 13241 bp, 10 predicted proteins | sample 554851 | NCBI WGS metagenome assembly CDZV01 (sample SAMEA3182090, study PRJEB8094) | gut metagenome | biome: human; feature: gut; material: Stool; isolation source: human stools | place: Canada | collected 2013-03-12
GCAGAAAATCTTTCATATTATTATTTTTATCATTTAAAAACAGTATGTTGTAAAATACAATCTTTTTACTATGCAAATTGTTCGATTACTCAATTCTTCTCCAAGCGGCTCCCCGGGCGCTTGTGGCCTCTCCGGCCCCCTGCTAGTATGCCGCCGGGAGCCTGACATGAAAAAATGCTTTGATATCACCCGGCTGCTGTGCCTGTCCGTCCTGTTGTCCGTTTTTTGTTTCTCCTCCGTCCTGGCGGCTGCGGCCGGCGAGGCCCCGGCCCTGCGCGTAGCTCTGCTGCTGGAAGATGCGGCCCCCGACCGGGGCTGGAACGATCTGCTGCGCCAGGGGCTGGAGCAGGCCCGGAAGGAGCTGGGCGTCCGCACGGCCGTCGTGGTGGCCCCGCCCCAGGGCAGCAACGGCCTGACGCAGGAGGGCATCTTCCGGGCCGCCGCCCGGCAGGCCGACCTCGTCCTGCTCTCCGGGGCCCGCTTGCACGAGATCTTGCGCAACAATGCCGCCAACTTCCGGCAGACGAAGTTCGGCTGTATCGATACGGGCATCCGCGCCGCCAACATCATGTGCGTGACCTTTGCCGACGAGCAGGCCGCCTTCCTGGCCGGTGCCCTGCTCTCCCAGCTGCACCGGCACGGCCTGCTGCCCGCTCCCCGGACACGCGCCGCCGGTGATGAACTGACCCTGGGCTGGCTGGCCGGGGAAGACGACCCGCAGCTGAAATCCATGCTCAACGGCTTTGTGGAAGGTGTCCGGCTGGAAAGCCCGGGCGCGCGCGTCATCAACAGCGTGGCAGGCAGCTACAGCTCCCCTGAAAAAGGCCGCGCCAAGGCCGAAGAACTGCTGGGGCTGGACATCAATGCCCTGGCCGTGCTGGCCGGGCGTGCGGGACTGGGCGCCGTGGAAGCGGCCATAGCCCAGGGGCGTCCCCTGGTGGGCGTGGACAAGGACCAGCAATTCCTGGCGCCCAAGCTCATGCTGACCAGCATCGTCAAGCGGGCCGACCGCGCCGTGTTCGAGATCGTCAAAGCCACCGCCCGGGGGGCCTTTGCCGGTAACGAGATCATCACCTATGACCTGGCCAACGGCGGCGTGGACATCGTCTCGCCCCAGGTCTGGGCCCGTCATGCCGGTGTGCGCCTGCCCGCCGCCATCGAACGCCGCCTTGCCGAACTGCGCCTGGAGCTGACGCGCGGCGGCATCCGCCTGCCCTCCCTGCGCGACAGGACGCTCTGCAACTGCCGCTAGCGGAAAAGATCATCCGTCAAAAAAAGGCAGCCCTCCGGTCACCGGAAAGGCTGCCTTTTTTGCGGCACGCTCATGGCCGTGCTGTCCTGTCCGCCACAACGGCGGCCCGGATCAGAAGCGCAGCGTGAAACGGGGATCGTCCCCCCGCACCTCCACCTTGATGAAATCCGCCTGCTGGCCACGCGCCGGGCGGGCATCCCCCTCCAGCTCGAAGACATCACGCACCACCCAGAAGCGGTGCTTTTCGCCCGGCAGCTCCACGGACGCACCGCCGCCTACTTCCACATGCAGGTAGAACACGGGCTTCCAGGTCTCCAGGGTCACGGTCTGCTTGCTGTGCGGACCGAAGTTCACCCAGCCTTTCGTGACCCACACGCCGTCCGTGCGCAGATAGCGCAGGGCCAGGCTCCCGCCCAGGGCCTGGCTGTTGTCGATATGGATCTCCAGAGCTGCGGCCGGGAAGACACAGCCCAGCAGCAGGACCAGGGCAAACAGGCAGGAAACGATCTTTTTTGTCATGACGACCTCCGTATGCCGTTCCCCATACGCAAGCCCGGCGCAGGATGCAACGTCCGCTCCGCAGGAAAGCCGGGATATGCCGGGGCTCCCGCTCTGAATCCCCCAGGAGAGCGGACGGCCGGATCCGAGCAGGAGCAGCAGGCATGCCCGCCGGAGCTCCCCGCAAAAAAACACTTTTCAAGGCGAGGCAATGCGCATAGATGTTGCCTGTGCGCTCAAACAGTCCTGTTGGAGAGCGCCAGTGCTTTCATCGAGGATACGTCATGGAACTGACCATCTCCACTCCCCGCCTGGCCGCGGCCCGCATCCTGCCGCGTACGCCCCGGGCCTTCTATCGTACCGCCATCAATGCCTTTTTCTTCGTCATGGGCATGGTCTTCGCCTCCTGGGCCGTCCGCATCCCGGACATCAAGGCCGCCCTGCAGATGAGCGACGCGGCTCTGGGCAGCGTCCTGCTGGCCGCCCCTCTGGGCGAGATGCTCTCCATCGCGCCCACGGCCTGGCTCATCGGCCGCTTCCGCAGCCGCCGCGTCATCATGCTGGGGCTCATGCTCATGCCCTGCGCCCTGCTCTCCCTGGCCCTGGCCGGCAGCCCGCACTGGCTGGCCGCGGCCCTGCTGGGTTTCGGCTTTGCCAACAACATGCTCAACATCTCCCTCAATGCCCAGGCCGTGGGCGTGGAGACCCTTTACGGCCGCAGCATCATGGCCACCTTCCACGGCATGTGGAGCCTGGGCGGGGTGGCCGGCTGCATCATCGGCTCCATCGTGGCGCCGCTGGGCGTGGCGCCCCTGCCCCACTTTGCCGCCATCTTCGTCATCACGCTGGCGACGCTGTGCTGCCTGCGCACCTGGACCATGCCCCGGGAAGTGCGCATCGGCGCCGCAGCGCCCGAAAGCGGGAAGCGCTCCTTCCGCCCCGACCTCTATCTGACCCTGCTCGGCTGCATCGCCCTGGGCAGCATGGCCACGGAAGGCGCCATGTATGACTGGAGCTCCGTCTATTTCGCCCAGGTGGTCCAGCCGGGCGAGAGCCTCATCCGCGCCGGCTACCTGGCCTGCATGTGTGCCATGGTCACGGGCCGCCTGCTGGCCGACGGTCTGGTGAACCGCTTCGGGGTCACGCCCGTGCTCCAACTGAGCGGCCTCTGCATCGCCGCCGGTCTGAGCCTGGCCCTGCTCTGGCCCGACCTGCTGCCCGCCACGGCGGGGCTGGCCCTGGTGGGCTTCGGCATGGCCTCCGTGGTGCCGCTCTGCTACAGCCTGGCGGGCAAGTCCACGCGCGTGCCGCCCAGCGTGGCCATCTCGCTGGTCTCTTCCCTCAGTTTCCTGGGCTTTTTGGGCTGCCCGCCCATGGTGGGCTTCCTTTCCCATCAGTTCGATCTGCGCTGGGCCCTGTCGCCCATCGTGGTGGTGGGCGTGGCCATCTTTTGCCTGGCGCCGCTGGTCCGGCGCATCAAGGCCTAAAAAGGGGCCTTGTCCGGCGGGAGGATCTCCGTTGTCTGGCGAAAAAGGAACCCCTTCCTCCGCACAGCATCAGGCACAAAAAAACGGCAGCCCTTCAAGGGAGATGGCGCAAACCCAATTCCGCCTTCCCTGAAAACAAAAAACACGAAAAGGCAGGCACACCATCGCGGCGTGCCTGCCTTTTATTTTTATGGGTATGCGGCCAGTTCCCTAGCGCGGGCTGCCGTCAGCACGGCGCTCGAAGCGGGGCACGGCCAGATGGCAGCCGCCCCGGCCCGTGCGGCGGGCAAAATCCTGATGGTAGGCCTCGGCCTCGTAGAAGGCCCCGGCCTTTTCCAGACGGGTCACCACGTCATAGCCCAGACCGCGCAGCTCATCCATGAGCTTCTGGGCCGTCCGTTTCTGGGACTCGTCCAGCCAGAAGATGGCGGAACGGTACTGGCTGCCGACGTCCGGGCCCTGCCTGTCCAGCTGGGTGGGATCGTGGACTTCGAAAAAGCGGCGTACGATGGCCTCATAGCTGATCTTTTTGGGATCGAAGCGCACCAGCACGGCTTCGGCATGGCCGGTATCGCCCCGGCAGACATCCTCATAGGAAGGCCGGTCGGTATGGCCGCCCGTGTAGCCGGACCGCACGTCCACCACACCGGGGAGCTTGCTCAGGGCATCTTCCACGCCCCAGAAGCAGCCGCCCGCCAGCACGGCCACCTGGGTGTTGCGCACCTGCTCGTACAGGGCCAGGCCCAGCTTTTCCTTTTCGCTGCCCGCAGGGGCGAAGCGCATGGACAGGGAGTTGACGCAATGGCGGGTGTTCTTGGCCGTCAGGCCTTCGCCCTCAAAAACATGCCCCAGGTGGGCGCCGCAGTGCTCGCAGACGATCTCCACCCGGTGGCCGTCGGCATCGGGCTGGCGGCGCACCATGCCCGGCAGGGCATCGTCGAAGGCGGGCCAGCCGCACCCGGAATCGAACTTGTCCGAAGAACGGTACAGGGCCACGCCGCACTGGCGGCACAGGTAGGTCCCGGCGGCCGTGTTCTTTTCGTACTCACCGGACCACGGGGCTTCCGTGGCCTTGCGGAGGATGATGTCCGCCTCGCGGGGCGTCAGGGGCGGCACCGCAGCATCACCGCGGGCAATGATCCGGAATCCGTCATTATTCATGGGGGCTTTCTCCCGTAAGGGGTCAAAGGTGGGGCGGGAAAGTTCCGCAGCCGCGGCACCGGTCCCGGAAAGGACCAGGGCCAGCATCAGGATGGCAAAGGAAAAGGCGCGTCGCGCGCAGGGATAGCCGTACATGGCACCTCCTGTCAGTACAAGTTATCAATATTAAGATAGCGGCGCCTCAAAAGAAAAGCAAGCCCGCGCGAGGCCATAAAAAAAGGGAGGCTCAGCCTCCCCGGATAACACGTTGTCTTTTCTGGCAGGTCAGCCTGCCACTACCGTCCTTTGCACGGCTCCTCCGCCACAGGAACGGCGCATGGCGGACGCCCCGCCAGGATGCCGTCTTACTGCCGTTCGCCGTAACCGTGCGGATGTTCCCGGTGCCAGCGCCAGGCCGATTCGATGATGGCCTCCACACCCAGCTGCGGCTGCCAGCCCAGCACCTGCTGCGCCTTGCGGGCGGAAGCCACCAGACGGGCCGGATCGCCCGCGCGCCGCTGCCCCATGACCACGGGGATCTCATGACCGGTCACCTTGCGGGCGCAGTCCACGATCTCGCGCACGGAAAAGCCCTGCCCGTTGCCCAGGTTGCAGATGAGGTCATCACCGCCGCGCTGCAGATGGTCCAGGGCCCTCATATGGGCGTCCACCAGGTCGGTGACGGCGATGTAGTCGCGGATGCAGGTCCCGTCGGGCGTAGCGTAATCATCACCGAAGATGGTGATGTGCGGCCGCCGGCCCAGCGGCACTTGCAGGACCAGGGGGATGAGATGGCTCTCGGGGCTGTGGTCCTCGCCGATGCTGCCGTCGGCCAGAGCCCCGGCCACATTGAAATAACGCAGGGAGACATAACGGATGCCGTGGGCCACCGAGACCCAGCGCATCATGGCCTCCATCATCAGTTTGCTGTGCCCGTAAGGATTGGTGGGCCGGGTGGGGGCATCCTCGCTGATGGGCACGCTGTCGGGCTCGCCGTAGACCGCCGCCGAGGACGAGAACACGATGCGGCCCACGCCATGACGGACCATGGCTTCCAGCAGGCTCTGCATGCCGCCCACATTATTGTTGAAGTACTTGAGGGGATCGACCATGCTCTCGCCCACCTGCGAATCGGCGGCGAAGTGCATGACGCCGTCGATGCGGAAACGGCGGAAGATGCCGTCCAGACAGGCGGCATCGCGGATGTCGCCCTGCACGAAGGCAGCCTTGCCCGCCACGGCGGCGGCATGGCCCGTCTGGAGATTGTCCACCACCACGACCTCCTGACCGGCCGCTGCCAGGGCATGGACCGCGTGGGAACCGATATAGCCCGCACCGCCGCAAACAAGGATCGCCATACAGACCTCCACAACAAAGATGATGGCGGCACGCTACGATGTTTGCCTGCGGCTGGCAAGGCCCGGGATGCACAAGGCCTCTTGAAGGCGGGACAGGACATAAAAGAAGCGCGGAGTCCATGGCCAGACTCCGCGCAAGGCACAGGACGCGCCCCGGCGAAGGCCGGGGTCCCTTTGCGGCTACAATGCTGCCAGAACAGTAGCCGCAAATTCCTGCACGGCATCAGGGGCATCGCTGACGGTACCGTCCACTTTCAGCCCCTCAGCCACGATCTGCGCACCCAGGTCCTTTCCTTTGGCCTCGATGGCGTCCACCGCACCGCAAAAATGCGTGTAGGAACTGTCGCCGGAGGCAAACGCCGACAGTTTGACGCCCGAAAGGCCCATGGCTTCCATGTTCTCATAAAGAGGGATGAAATCGTCCTGCAGCTCCAGCTCGTCGTCACCCCAGGCGGAGCAGCCCAGCAGCACGGCATCATAGCCTTCGGCCAGACCGTCGGCATCCACGTCGGCGGCGTTTTTCAGCGTGACGTCATGGCCTGCGGCGGCGATGATCTCTTCCAGTTTCTGGGCGATGCCCTCGGTATTGCCGGTGCTGGAACCAAAAACGATCAGGACTTTGCTCATGACAACTCCCTGGCGGCATGGCCGCCGTTGGATGTTTAGAAAAAGAAATTCAATTTCAAAAAGAAGCTATAGAAGAACAGGACGTGCGTCAAGCAAAAGACCGTCTCCCGACGAAAAATATTTATCTCCGACTAAAAATATCCTTTTTCCCATCAAAAACATCCCGCCCGGGAAACAGGCTGGAATATCCGCCCGTTATCCGTACCTGCCCTGAGCCTGTCCGTTCACCCGGGATCCGCGCCTCCGTCGCCTCACGGATGAGCCTCCCGTCCGCGTGCTGCACCGTCCGCCCCTGCGCCGTTCCTGACGATGCCATGCTCCGGAAGCCGTCTTGCCGTTACTCCGGGCAGCGTCCCCTCTTTTAGGCACGGGAGACGCACGCGCTCTCCCCTTTCCCGATGACGAAACGAAATCGCTCCCCGCAAGCCGAAGACGGGGACCTGCCATCCGCACCGGAGCAAAAGTTTTACGGGGAGAGGGGGCCCGGGGGGGACGCTTTTTTCAAGAGCGCCCGTCTCCCCCGGAAAATACCCGGCCTCCTCCGCCAAAAACTATGCTCCAGCTTCCGCGTCCGCCTCCCCGGCGGCATCTTCCGAAGCGGGCCCGGCAAGGGGCGCGTCGGCCACGGAAAGATCAGGCATCTGCCACTGCCCGGGCAGGGGGGCCGTGAGCTCGGCCTTCTCGCCCACATAGGGGTTGAAGTAGCCGAAGCGCAGCCAGGGGCAGAGTTTTTTCAGACGCTTCATGAACAGGCTGAGGCCCATGATGGGGCCGTGGTCGATGCCGCGCATGAGGCCCAGATACCATTCGGGGTCGATGTTGAGGTTACGCCACTGGATCATGCTCACGCCGTTCTCGCCCACCAGACGGGCCAGGGCTTCCAGCTCGCCTTCGCTGTCGGTGACACCGGGGAAGAAGAGCAGGTTCAGCGAGACCCAGAGACCGTTCTTCCGGGCCACGGCGATGGAGCGGCGCACGTCGTCGAAGCTGTAACCGTGGGGGCGGTAGTAGCGCTCGTAGACTTCGGGCCGGGCGCTGTTGAGGCTGACGCGGATGCTGGAGAGGCCCGCCTGGGCCAGACGCTCCACGGCCTCGGTGCGGGAGGCGTTGGTATTGCAGTTGACCGTGCCCACGCCGCCCCGGCTGCGGAACAGGCGCACGCTTTCCACCAGCAGGTCGGGATTCATGAGGGGATCGCCCTCACAGCCCTGCCCGAAGGAATAGATGGGCGTCTTCGTCTCGCGGCCGGCATGGAAGCTCATGACTTCCACCAGTTCCTCCGGGGTGGGGGTGAAGGTCAGGCGGCACTGGGGCGTCACGTTGATGGGCGAATCCTTGTCCTGCTCGGAGATACAGCCCACACAACGGGCATTGCAGGTGCGCGAACTGGGCAGGGGCGCCTCGAAGCGGCCCAGGGCAAAGTTGCGGGCCGCCGGGCAGTCGTACTTCATGACGCAGTCTTCGAGGATGTGGCCCACCAGACGGTTCTTGGGGAACTGGCGCAGCAGGGCCCGCACGTTCTTTTCGATGCGGGAACGCGGGATGTGGCGGAACTCCTGACGCTGGTCGGCATCCACCTTGCGGGCACAGATGTAGAAGCGCCCCTTGGCGAAGCCCACGGCGCCATAGGCGAACAGGGGCAGCAGGGGGGCGTCGGCATCGCTGGTGTAGGCCGGATGGGCGGAGAGCGTATGGGCCGGTGCGGCAAAGGCGGCCACGACCAGATCCTCGGTGCACTCTATCTCGCCGGTCTCGGGGTTCAGGCCCACGGCCCGGCGTCCGGGCAGGAGGAAGAGCTCGCTCTCCTCGGGCAGGGGCATGAGTTCGTCAGGACGGGGCGTGCCCCATTCCTCGCCGCGGCGGCAGACCATGAGCAAGTCGGGATCATCATAGATGTTGCCCTGGGCATCGGCCATGACCATATGCGGTTCGATCTTTGCTGTTGCCATTTTCCTTCCTTGCGGCATCTTGCCCTGCCGCGTCCGAATGTATATAAGCGGAGCTGCGGCCAGCCCCGGAAACATGGGCACGACGGCCGCCAGAATATCCGCGAGGCCGCCCCATGTTTTCCCTGATGCTCTTTATTTTTCTTTGTTTTCTCGGCATGCTTGCCGTACAATTCTACATGCTGCGCAGCCAGGAACGCCTGAACCGCGCCCTGCGTGACGAACACGCCCAGATGCGCGTGCTGCTGCGCGCCATGGAAGCCCGCCTGGATGCCCTGGGCTGCCCTGCCCCCAAACTGGCCGAAACGGCCGTGCAGGCCACGCCTGCCGCACAGGATCCCCTGCTGCATCTGAGCTTTGATGCGCCTGCGGCCAAGAAGGCCGCGCCCCGCACGCCGGTGGTGGACCCGGGTCTGGACCTGCACATGGACAGCAGCCGCTAGGGCTGTTCCGTTTTTTGCCCGGAAGCGGGCTTTTCCCTCCGGCGGGGCTTTTGTCGTGCCTTCCGCGCACGCCGCGACAGCGCTTCGTCAACCTAGCCTTGCCCCTTTTCATCGTCAAGCAGCCTTCCTGCCATGCCCGAACCATCCCGCCGCCTGCGTCTTTTCCTCCGCTGTCTGGCAGCCCTGCTGCTGGGCATCCTGTTGCTGGCCGGCGCGGCCATGGTCTATGTGCAGCACAATTCCGTCGCCATCACCCATACCCTGCTGGAAGACTTCACCCAGCGTACGGGCCTCCACCTGCATGTCAGGTCCATCGGCCTTTCCTGGCTGCCTCCGGCCATCCAGGCCGATGACGTGCGCATCCGCATCAAGGAGCTGGACATCTCCGTCCGCACGGCCCGCCTGCGCCCCCGCCTGACCGCCCTGCTGCAGGGACGGCTGGAACTGGAATACGTGGCCCTGCAGAATCCCGTGCTCTCCGGCAGCCTGCCGCTGCCCACGCTGGACCTGCGCAAGCTGGGCTCCGCCGCCGGGGACTACAGCGGCGATACGGGGGGGCTGGCCCGGCTGGACAGCCTGCTGCCCGGTACCCTCCAGATAGAGATAGACCAGGGCAATTTCTCCTTCCAGGCCCAGGACGCTTCTTCCCTGCGCGCGGGCAACCTTTCCTGCGTGCTGCATCTGCGCGGTCTTCAGGACGTGCGCGGCAAGCTGCAGGCAGGTCTGATCCGCAACCTGGCCGCCGGGGAAGAGATCCCCGTGCTCGACCTGGAAAACCTGCTCGTGGAAGGCCGCAGCCGTCCGCTCCGTTTTTTGAGCGATACGCCCCGCCTGCGCCTGCGTACCCTGCTGCATCTGCCGCCCCACCTGCCCCGCGTACGCATGAACCTCGATTTCACGGCCACGGCCGCGGGCTGGCAGCTGGATCATGACATCCAGGGCGACCTGATGCAGGACGACGAGCCCATCCCCTTTGCCGTGGCCGGCCGCCTGCTGCAGGACAGGAACGCGCCGCAGGCCTCGGTACGGCGCATGCTGCGCGAGGTCTTCCTGCCCGATCCGCAGGAGCTGGCCGCAGCCGGAAAGGAAGGTCCCGCAACGGCTCCTGCCCCGTCCGCCCCCCGTTCACCGGCCGCTGATGCCGCCGCTGCAAAGACAGTTCCCGCACCCCAGGTGGCCCCCCAGCCCGACCTGCCCGCTGCGGGAGGGACGCGCCCGCCCGTGCGCCTGGAACGCATCCGGCTGGAACTGGGCGAAGACAGCGCCACCCTCGACGGCAACCTGATCCTCGACAAACAGCGGGGGCCCGTCCTCAACGGCAGCCTGCAGGCCCACCGCCTGAGCCTGACACGCTGGCTGGGCTTTGCCCGTGATCTGGCTCCGGGCCTGCAGATGGCCCTGGACAACATCACGGACAGCCTTCTGGAATTCGAACTGGATGCCGAAGGCCTGCGCGTGCCCTATATCGTGGCCCATGCCTCGGGCTCGCGCTTTACCGGTTCCGGCGGCGTGGCCCGCTGGGCCGAGCCGGTGGTGGCCCTTGACCTGACCGCCCCGGAAGTAAAGCTGGGCCGGGCCATCCCGGAAGCCGTGGGCACCCTGCCCCTGCAGGTCTATTTCCCGCACGGGCCCCTGACCAGCCTGCGGGCCTCGCGCTCCACGCCGCTGCCGCCGCCCGATCCCGCCACGGACCTGGATATCGGTTATGACATCCGCCTCAATGCCCGCATCGTGCATTACGGCCCTGTGACCATCACCGGCGCGGCCGTGGTCATCGAACCCGGCACCCCCGACAAGGCCGGCAACGGTACGGCCGTGATCCGGGCCACGGGCGACTTTTACGAAGGCCGCCTCAAGGGCCGCTGCGCCATCGGCGGGCCTTCGGACATGCCCACCTTCGACATCGACCTGCGCCTGGACAAGGTCCACGGCAGCAAGCTGGTCAGGGATTTCGGCCTCATCCCCGTACGGCGCGGCATGCTGTCCGCCCAGGCGGCCATCACCAGCCGGGGCAGCGACCTGGACGTGTTCCTGAAGAGCATGCGCGGCACGGTCTCGGCCGACGGCAGCAAGGGCCTGCTGCCCGCCGGAGGCAAAAAGAGCCTGCCCTTCGAAAAACTCTCGCTGCGCCTCGACCTGCAAAGCGCCCGCCGCGACCTGCGTCCCACTCCGGCCCGGGCCGGTTTCGAAGGCCGCTGGACGGCCTCGCTGGAGGGTGAGGATCTTTCCCTGACCCAGAAGCTGGACGGCCTCGTCTGGTTCGGTGGCAAGGAGTTCGTGGCCTGGCAGGATCTGCCCGGTTCCCTGCGCCTGCACCTGCCGTCCCTTGAAAAGGATCTGCTGCCCCAGGGCATGGATCTGGATGCCGACGGCGTGTTCAGCTGTGCGGGCCCTGCCGGGCTGAAGCTGAAAAAGGCCACGCTCTCGGCGCTGGGCCTGCAGCTCAAGGGCGATCTGGACGTCAGCAACGGCCGCAGCGGCCTGACCTGGGGCGGGAACGTGGACCTTGCCGCCCGCGACCTGAAGCACAGCCTCCGGCAGATCCGGGGCAGTGCGCCCGCCTCCCTGCCCGCCTCCCTCAACAGCCTGCGCCTCAAGGGCACGGCCTCCGGTACCCCGGACAGCCTGCGCCTCAAGGATCTGCGCTGCAGCCTGGGCTGGCAGCAGGTGGACGGCGAAGCTGCCGTGAACTGGAGCGGCACCCCGCAACTGGACCTGCGCCTGCATGCCGCGGACTTCGATCTGGACCGCCTGCTGGCGGAGATGTTCCCCGACCAGGCCCGCAGCAAGGGACGGAGCAAGGCCCCGGGCGCTCCCTGGGACCTGCGCTTCATGAAGGCCTTCGATGCCCAGGGGAGTCTGAGCGTGGACAGGGTGCGCTTCATGCGCCTGCGCATGCAGCAGATGACCACCCGCTTCAGTCTCAAGGACGGCCACCTTTCCGTGCCTGCGCTGGAAGGCAACTTTTACAATTCGCGCCTGCGTGCCTCGGGCGACTTCCGCTTCGACCGGGGCCTGAGCTACACCACCAAGGTCAGGGCCCTGAACATCAACCTCGACGCCGCCAGCAACGACCGCAACGACAAGCGCGCCGTGCGGGGGCTGGCCTCGGTGGAATCGGAGATGAGCGCCCACCTGACCGGCAGCGGCCAGATGCCCGCGGCCCTTTCCGGCACCTGGGGCGTGGCCATCATCAACGGCAGCTACCAGAACCGCGACAAGGCCGGGCGGCCCGGCGGCAAGCCCACCCGCTTCCAGCGCCTCAGCGCCTCGGGCAACCTGCAGGGCGGTGTGGCACGCAGCAGCAACATCTTTTATCAGGATGCCGAGATGCGCGTGCGCGGCGGCGGCCGCATCGACTTCAACAACGAAGACCTGGACTGCAACCTTTTCGTCAAGACCGACCGCATGCAGGAATTCCCCGTGCGCGTGACCGGCAAGCTCCATGATCCCAAGACCTCGGTCAGCGCAGGGACGGCCATCCTCTACGCCGTCACCAGCCTGACCCACGGCATCTTCGAGCTGCTGGGCGGGGTCATGGAAGGCACCTGGAACCTGTTCCGCTGATCCCGCGCCCCGGGCTCTTTCGCCCCGGCCCCACCGGCCTTCCCCTGCCGGAAAAGGCCTTGCACTTTCCCCGCCCCCGTTGACAGAACCGCCTGCAAAGGGTAGACAGGCTCTATCTGTTCTTTTTTGCACAAACCCAACAACGGTCCGTCTCAATAAGGAGAAGCGCCATGAATATCCTCATCTTTGGTCCCAACGGCAGCGGCAAGGGCACCCAGGGCAACCTGGTCAAGGCTAAGTACAATCTTGCTCACATCGAATCCGGCGCCATCTTCCGTGAGCACATCGGCGGCGGCACCGAGCTGGGCAAAAAGGCCAAGGAATACATCGATCGCGGCGACCTGGTGCCCGACGACATCACCATCCCCATGGTGCTGGAGACCCTGAAGACCAAGGGCAAGGACGGCTGGCTGCTGGACGGCTTCCCCCGCAACATGGTGCAGGCCCAGAAACTGTGGGAAGCCCTGCAGGCCGAAGGTCTGAAACTGGACTACGTCATCGAGATCCTGCTGCCCCGCGAGATCGCCAAGAACCGCATCATGGGCCGTCGCCTGTGCAAGGAAAACAACAACCATCCCAACAACATCTTCATCGACGCCATCAAGCCCAACGGTGACAAGTGCCGCGTCTGTGGCGGTGAGCTCTCCACCCGTTCCGACGACCAGGACGAAGCCGCCATCAACAAGCGTCACGACATCTACTACAACACCGAGAACGGCACCCTGGCTGCGGCCTACTTCTTCAAGAACCTGGCCGCCGAAGGCAAGACCAAGTACATCGAACTGAACGGCGAAGGCACCATCGACTCCATCAAGGAGACCCTGATCTCCCAGCTGAGCTAGCCTGAGCACGCCTTTCCAGGCCGGGGCCCTGCCCCGGCCTTTTTTTTGCCCGAAAATCCCGGAGCCCGGCCGGAAGCAGCC
>CDZV01050454.1_pt1 | contig 13115 bp, 15 predicted proteins | sample 554851 | NCBI WGS metagenome assembly CDZV01 (sample SAMEA3182090, study PRJEB8094) | gut metagenome | biome: human; feature: gut; material: Stool; isolation source: human stools | place: Canada | collected 2013-03-12
GGTTTTGGAGACCGCTGCTCTACCAACTGAGCTATGCCCCTGTGTCTGCCAATATATTATAAAGGGAGAATTCCCGAATGCTTGGTGGGCCTTCAGGGACTCGAACCCGGGACCGACCGGTTATGAGCCGGTGGCTCTAACCAACTGAGCTAAAGGCCCGTTTTGAGGGCTGTACCACAGCACGAATGCTATTTTATCATAAATATGCGAATTGTCAAGGGGATTTGACTTAAATCCGTACGGAAATTGTTCACCCGCCAGCCAACAGCTCGCCGGCGAGCCGGAGCAGGTCGGCACGCGTATTGGTACACCGGCCGTCGATGACCGCCTCCAGGAGTTTTTCGAGCAAAAGGCCCATCGCTTTGCCGGGATGCACACCAAGCGCCGCTAAATCGTGACCGTTAATTTGTAAATCCCGCAGGCAAAAACAATCCCCCGCTGCAAGAATGGCCTCCACTGAGGCGTTGATGGCGTCGATGTCCTGCAGACGATCCAGCAAATCGGGATTCTGTGCGGAAATATCCGCCCGCTGCACCTCCAGAAGCTGCCGGAATGCTTCCTCACCCAAGCGGCACAGCCAACGTTTTAAACATGCCGGCTGGTTTACCAGGCGTTCATCGTGATATGTGATCAGCGTTGTCACGCGTGTAATGGTATGGGTATCCAGCCGCAAACGATGAAGAGCCTCATTCGCCAGGCGCACGCTCACCTGCGGATGCCCGTAAAAATGACCGACACCATCTTCATCCCGCGTGAAACAGGCGGGCTTGCCGCTGTCGTGCAGCAGCATGGCCCAGCGCAGGACAGGGGAGGGAGGGACGGCCTGCACGCTGCGCAGGGTGTGCTCGTATATATCATAGCGATGATAGCGGTTATATTGCGGGTGCTGATAAGCGGGTGCCAATTCGGGCAGCACCGCGAAAAGAACCGGCGCGTACTCCATCAAAACGGGGAACACGGCCTGCCCGCAAATCAGTTTCTGCAGCTCCGCCGCCACACGCTCCGCCGCAATAGTCTGCAGCAAAGCAGCGTGGCGCTTCAAGCTCTCACCCGTCATTTTTTCCAGGGAAAAACCGAGAACAGAAGCAAAGCGCAGCGCCCGCAGCAGACGCAGCGCATCCTCCTCAAAGCGTTTATCCGGATCGCCGACGCAGCAAATGCGGCGGGCGGCCAAATCCGCCTGTCCGGAAAAATAGTCCACCAGTCCGACGGCAGGATGATAGGCGAGCGCGTTGATGGTGAAATCGCGGCGTGCCAAATCCTCCCGCAGACTTTTCGTAAAGCGGACGCTGTCGGGGCGGCGGTTATCCGAATACGGGCCATCTACGCGATAGGTGGTGATTTCAACAGGCCGTCCTTCGCATAGGACCGTGACCGTCCCGTGGCGCAGACCGGTATCCAGCACGCGATAAGAAGGGGAAAAAAGCGCGGCGATTTCCTCCGGAAGAGCCGAAGTGGTCACATCCCAATCCTCCGGCTCTTTTCCGAGTAAGGAATCCCGCACGCAGCCGCCCACGACAAACGCCTCATAGCCCCTGGCGGTGAGCGTATCCAAAATCCCTTGTACAGCAGCCGGGACGGTCAGCATGAAATTTTCCTCCTTTCGCCTCTTATCGGACGACACTCAGTATACCATGTTTGCAGGCAATGTGCAAGAAAAAGGGGCCGCTGCAAAATAAAGCATTTTACAACGAACCCTTCCAGCGTATCTTCCTCGTTATGCGGCGGTTTGTGCAATCTTATTTTTCGCGCACTTTGAAGCCATAGCCCCAGATGGTTTCAATAACCAGATTGGTGCCCTGCAGCTTCTTGCGCAGGCGCTTGACGGTGTCATCCGCCACACGGGTGCCCGAATCGTTTTCAAAACCCCATACGGTGGGGAGCAGTTCACTGCGCGGAACAGCCCGGGCCGCATTCTTCATCAAATAGGTCAGCATGGAAAACTCAGTCGGAGTGAAATGGATCTCATTATGTTCGCTGTCATAGGCCGCCATATTGTCGAGATCCATGGTCAGTCCACCCAGCGTGATTTTGGTACTCGGGCTGACTGGCTTACAGATGAGGGAGATATCGGCGGTGATGTTGGTCGAACTCAGCTCGTCGCTGATATTGGTGTATTCGATGGAATACCCATTATTGCGCAGAGAGGTGACAAGGGTGTCGAGCATTTTGTTGTCATCACCATAAACGTATACCAGCTTCGGCATTTTTCATTCCTCCATTTTTGTGTTCCATAATCACTATAGCAGAAGTTCATGGTTAATTTGTGAATAAAAATCGAAATTATATCTATTTTCAGTCGATTAGCGGCTATATTCGGAGAGAAGACGCTGTTTTTCGTCCCAAAGGGGCTGGGAAAGGTCAACATAATATCGATGGGGATTCTCAAACCGCAGCACTTCGTCCCACATGGTATCGATCTGCTGCTGGCAGTAGGTGCGCACATCCTGCATACGCGGCAGTTCATAGACGCATTGTCCGGCACGGAAAAGCGGTTTCTGCAGCGGAACGGCCTTGAAATTGGTCAGCAGCTTGCGTTTCCAGATGTGTTCAGGATCAAAAATTTCGTAGGGCTGCGTATCGTCGATGATTTCGTCGTGCAGCGTGATAACATCGGCTATGGCCTTGCCGCTTTCCCGATCATAGAGACGCCACAGCTTTTTAAAGCAGGGATTGGTGATTTTGGTGACGTTTTCGCTGACTTTGATACGGGGCACAATCCGGCCGTCTTCCTCAATGGCAGCCAGCTTGTAGACGCCGCCGAATACCGGGTCGCTGGCGGCGGTGATAAGCCGCTCGCCCACGCCGAAGGAATCCACGCAGGCCCCCTGCTGAATCATATCGCGGATGATGTATTCGTCCAGCGAATTGGACGCGGTGATCTGGCAATCTTCAAAGCCCGCTTCGTCGAGCATTTTGCGGGCCTTTTTGCTCAAATAGGTGATATCGCCCGAATCGATGCGGATGGCCTTGGGGCGATGGCCGGTCGGGAGGATTTCCTCGCGGAAGGCGCGGATGGCGTTGGGGACGCCCGATTTAAGCGTGTTGTATGTGTCGACGAGCAGAGTGCAGGAATCGGGATATTCACGCGCATAGGCCTTGAAGGCCTCCAGTTCGCTATCAAACAGCTGCACCCAGCTGTGCGCCATTGTGCCGAGCGCCGGGATACCGAATTCCCGATCCACAATGGTGCAGGCCGTACCGATGCAGCCGCCGATATAGGCGGCACGCGCGCCGTACATCGCGCCGTCGTAGCCCTGCGCGCGGCGGGAGCCGAATTCCATGACGGCACGCCCTTGGGCGGCCCGGACGATGCGGTTCGCCTTGGTGGCGATCAGCGACTGGTGATTGATGGCGAGCAGCACCATGGTTTCGATAAACTGCGCCTGCATGACGGGACCGCGCACCGTGACGATGGGTTCATGAGGAAAGATAGGGGTTCCCTCCGGCACCGCCCACACATCGCAGCAGAATTGAAAGTCGCGCAGGTACGCCAGAAATTCTTCGCTGAACAGCTTTTTATCCCGCAGAAACGCGATATCCTCTTCGGTAAAATGCAGATTTTTCAAATAGTCGACCAGCTGTTCCACCCCGGCCATGATGGCAAGGCCGCCTCCGTCCGGAATGCGGCGGAAAAACATGTCAAAATAGGCGATTTTATCCGCGTGACCGGTGCGCAGAAAGCCGTTGGCCATGGTTAATTCGTAAAAATCGGTCAGCATGGTGAGATTTTCGGCAGCCAAAACGGTGTCTTTCAAGAGTATCCTCTCCTTGCGTGGTTAGTAAAGTCTATTGGCTTGTCAGGTTATATTGGTACAGAGCTCCGCCCCGGCAGCCCGCATGAAATACAGAGCCGCCAGATTCAGCACGTCGGCCGGATGGCCGGGTGCGTCGAAGGTGTCGATGAGCTCGACAGGCAGCAGGATGCGCAGCGGCAGGTTGCGCGTGTTATGCCAGGCGAGGGCGGCGAGCACAAATTGCTGCACACAGATGTCGGTGCAGTCGCCCGCGACGATCCAGGTGCGTATGTGCGCATGGTCCCGCCGCCACAGTTCAAAAACCGGTTCGAGGAAGCCGTTGGTTGAATTTTTATCTATCCGGGTGATGCCGCCCGCGGCCGCGTCAGCAATTTCATCGCAAAGCGCCGATTCCGTTGTACCGCGAAGACAATGCGGGGGATAGGAGCGAAGCTCCAGGCTGTCCGTGGTGTGCGAGTCGGCAAAGGCCACGACGGGAATGCCCGCTGCGGCGCAGCTTGCCGTCAGGGAGGCGACGGGTTCCACCAGCGCGCCGACCCGCTCGCTTGCCAGGGCACCTTCACGGGCAAACCCGTTGACCATATCCACAAGAAACAGGGCGGTTTCCTGTGCGGGAAGGGAAGAGAGCGCGATGGAGGGCAGTGCGCGCAGCGATGCCGTCATATCCTGCACAAAAGCGGCGCTCTGCAGGGTCAAAGCGTTTGTATCGGGCCATTTCATCGGGCTCCCTCCTTTCCTGCGCCGGGCCGTGCACCGCAAAAACATTTTTGATATTCTTCCATACAATGGACAATAATCTCAATGGCGCGCTGCCGGCCAAGCGCTTCCTTTACAAAAGTCTCCTTCTTTTCGAGGGTTTTGTATACGGTGAAGAAATGCTGGATTTCATCAAAGGTGTGGCGGGGCAGTTCGGCAATGTCCTGGTAACAGGAGAGGGAGGGATCCCGGAAAGGCACGGCGATGATTTTCTCGTCGATCGATTCGTCGTCCACCATCTGGATCACCCCGATGGGGTAGCACTGTACCAGCGTCATGGGCACAATGGATTCCTGGCACAGCACCAGCACGTCAAGAGGATCGCCGTCGTCCGCATAGGTGCGGGGGATAAACCCGTAGTTGGCGGGGTAATGGGTCGCCGTATACAGCACGCGATCCAGGCGGAGCAGGCCGGTTTCCTTATCCATTTCATATTTGTTCTTGCCGCCTTTGGGGATTTCGATCACCGCCGTAAAATCCTCCGGTTGTATGCGGGAGGCGGGGATATCATGCCAGATATTCATTAAAATCCTCCTTGCATAAAAGTCGTCCGCGGATGGCTTATGGTATTTAGTATACCGCCTTTATCCGCGATTAGCAAGAGATGGTAAGGAAAATGAGGCAGAAATTTTCAGACGAAAAAAGAGCCGCGCCGAAGCGCAGCTCTTTTTGCAGACGGAAGCCAGGGTCACTCAGACGGCACGGGTCACCTTGTTGGAACGCAGGCACCGGGTGCAGGCGTAAATCCTCTTCGGAGAACCATTTACCACGGCCTTCACCTTTTTGATGTTGGGCTTCCACGTCCGATTGGAACGACGATGGGAGTGGGAAACCTGAATGCCGAACGTCACGCTCTTTCCGCAGATATCGCATTTTGCCATATTCAACTGCACCTCCTTATAAAAGCGATGGGCCTTTCTTTCCGGGGTGCGGGCAGCTCTATGCCGGTTCCGCAGCGCAGCCTAAAGAAAAACAACAGAAGTATATTAGCAGATTCCTTGCCAAAAATCAAGTCTTTTTTACGCAGTTGTAAAAAATGCTTGAACATTCCCGGAAAGGAGGACGTATGGCTTGTATTTTTCAGGTTTTTCCAGTATAATAGCGAAGATATGTTAAAATGGTATGAAATTATTGTCTGAAAGGAAATGGCAGAATGCTTTATTTGTTGGGCCAGGAATTTTCCTGGTTTACCTTTATCATGCAGCTGGCGGTGCTCGCGCTCATCGCGTTTGTGGTGTTTCCGGCGCGCGGCTTTGCGCAGGCGTTCGTTGCCTACAAGCTGGGCGATCCGACGGGGAAATATGCCGGGCGCATGACCATGAACCCGCTTGCCCATATTGACAAGTTCGGCATTGTGGTGCTTTTTTTGTGCGGTCTCGGCTTTGTCAAGCCGGTCCCCATCAATGCACATAATTTTAAGAATCCGCGCCGGGATTTGATCCTGACGGCGCTGGCAGGACCGGTAATGGGGCTGCTCATGGGGTTCCTCGGCGTGGCGGTGTATCGGATTGCGGCACTTTTTGTGACGGAGTATGTCACGCTGTATAAGCTCTTTACGATATTGATCACTTTGTTTGCCCGGCTCAACATCCAGCTGGCCATCCTCACCCTGCTGCCCATCCCGTTTTTTGACGGGTATCAGATATTGGCCATGTTTCTGCCCGGCCGCTGGGTGTACTGGGTGGAGAGCAACTCCATGATGGTCTCCATCTTTGTGTTGATTCTGATTGTGTCCGGCCTGTTGAATGTCCCGCTGAATTTCCTGACAAATCTGGTTGTCAACGGCATGCTCTTTCTGGTCGGCGCATAGTAAGGAGTCGTTATGGAAGCCATTTCCTACAAGCTGCCCGTTTTTGAGGGGCCGCTGGACCTGCTGCTCTATCTGGTGCAGAAGAATAAACTGAATATTTACGACATCCCCATTGCCGAGGTGCTCGATCAGTATATGGAAACCATCCGCCGCATGCAGGAAGTGGATTTGGATGTGGCGACCGAGTTTCTGGAAATGGCGGCCCGCCTTGTGCAAATCAAATCCTCCATGCTGCTGCCGCGGCATGAGGAAGCAGAGGAGCTCCGGCGTGAACTGACGGGGGAACTCATCGAGTATCAGCTCTGTCAGGAGGCGGCGCGGCGTTTAGCGGCGCGCAATGTGGGCGGCGACCTGTTTACCAGAAAGCCGGAGGAGATTGAGCCGGACCTTACCTATCGCCGCACCCACGAAACGCGGGAGATATGGGAGGCCTATCTGGCCGCGGCCGGCCGCGGCAAACGGCGTCTGCCCCCGCCGCCGCAGGCGTTCAGCGGCATTGTCGCGCGGAAAATCGTGTCGGTCGCCTCTAAAATACGCTATGTGCTGCGCCGGCTGTACAGCCAGCCGTCCGTAGCCTACGATTCGCTTTTCCTTTCGGCGGAAAACAAATCGGAGCTGGTGGCGACCTTTCTGGCGCTGCTGGAGCTGATGAAGGCGAAGCGCATCCGCGTGGAAGGGGAAGGAAAGGCCTTGCAGGTGCGCATGCTCGCGCAGGACGGGCTGCAGACGCCGGAAATGCTCGAGCAGCTGGAGGGGGAACCGACGTGGAAATAAAGCAATACCAGGCCGCCATGGAGGCGGTGATCTTCGCCAGCGGCGAGCCGGTGAGTGCCTCCCGCCTGGCTGAAGTGCTGGATCTGGATTTGGAGACGACGGTGCGTCTGGCCGATGACTGGATGCACGATGTGAATACCCGGGGCGGCGGCCTGACGGCCGTGCGTCTGGACGACAGCTACCAGCTGTGCACCAACCGCGAATACGCGGGCTATGTCCGGCAGGCGATGGATATCCGGCGCAATACCCCGCTGTCGCAGGCGGCGATGGAGGTGCTCGCCATCGTGGCATATAACCAGCCGGTGACCCGCGCCTTTATCGATCAGGTGCGCGGTGTGGACTGCGGTGCGGTGGTGCAGGGCCTGGCGGCTAAGGGGCTTATCGAAGAACGCGGCCGGCTGGAGCTGCCCGGGCGTCCGCTGCTTTATGGCACGACGGCGGATTTTCTGCGCTGCTTCGGCATATCCTCGCTCGACGAATTGCCGCCGCTTCCGCAGAAGGATGAAGACGCGGATATGGTGGAAACCACGCTGGAAGACGTGATCGAGGACGCGGCGGAAGCACAAGCGGAATAAAAATAAGAGAAGGAAAGGGGACGGGCGCTTTTGGTGGCGGTATACATGTTGCTGGCCGTGGCGGGGCTGATTGCACTCGTCCTGCTGCTGCCGGTGGGGCTGCACGTTTCCTTTGCCGGGGAATTCCGGGCACGGCTGTATGTACTGGGGATCCCCTTTACTCTGTATCCCAAAAAAGAAAAGAAGGCCCGCACGCGGAAAACGCGGCCGGCAAAGGCGGCAAAAAAGAAGAAAAAAGCGCCCGGAGAGGCAAGCACGCCCGGTATCGGTGCCATGCTGAAGGAAGACGGCGTGGGTGCGGTGCTGTCCTATCTGCAGAAGATGGCCAGTCTTATCGGCACGGCGGTGCAGCGCCTGCTTGCCGCGATTGTCGTGGATCGGCTGCAGCTGTGCATGGTGCTGGCCGGGGAGGACGCGGCGCAGACGGCCGTGCTGCACGGCGCGGCCTGCGGCGTGGTGTTCCCGGCGCTGGCCCTGCTGCAGACGCACACGCGGGTGCGTTCCCGTGAGGTGCAGGTTGTCCCCGACTTTGTGCAGGGGGAACAGAAGGTGACCTTCGACGTCCGCCTGCACGCCTGCCCGCTGCGGCTGCTGTGGGCAGGGCTGCGATTGCTGATGGGATTTGTGGGCAATACTCTGAAGGATGATACGCAGACGGCCGTGCGGGAAAAGCCGGCGGCTGCCAAATAAACAGGAGGCATGAAAATGGAAAAGAACAATGTGCAGGGCCTGCTTGGCGCGTCCATGGAGAAAATCAAGGAAATGGTGGATGCCAATACGGTGGTCGGCACGCCGATCACTGCACCGGACGGCACCATTCTCATTCCGGTGTCCCGCATTTCGTATGGGTTTGCTGCGGGCGGCTCCGACCTGCCCAATAAGAGCAATGCGGATCTGTTCGGCGGCGGCAGCGGCGCCGGCATCAACATCACCCCCATCGCCTTTCTGGTGATCGGAGGCGGTGATGTCCGGCTGCTGCAGCTGGTGGCCAAGCCGGACGCGACCGATCGGCTGGTGAACCTTGTCCCGGACGTGGTGGATAAGATTTCGGCCCTTTTCCATAAGGACAAAGATAAGGATAAAGCGGAAGAAAATCCGGACGATACGGCGGCCGAATAACGGGGAAAAGCCGTCTTTAGCCCTCGCGCATGTATGACCATCCGCCCGCATATCTATGTGTAGAATAAAGCGAAGGCTCTGCACTTCGTTCCGGTAGGTGGTTCATATGTGGAAACGGATACTCTGTACGCTGACGGCCGTCCTCTGCCTGGCGGCCGCGCCGCTGGCGGTACAGGGCGACGAGATGCCGCAGGGGATTTCCTCCATGTCGGCGGTGCTCATGGAGCTGGAAACGGGCAAGGTGCTGTATGCGAAGGATGCGCATACACCGCGCCCGATGGCCAGCACAACCAAGCTGATGACGGCGCTGCTGGCGCTGGAGAATGCTGCGCCGGACCAAAACGTCGTCGTTACCCGCGAGGCCGTTATGGTCGAGGGGTCCTCGCTCGGTCTGCGGGAGGGCGATAACATATCGATGCTGGATTTGGTGACCGGCCTGCTGCTGGAATCGGGAAACGACGCGGCGAATGTCATTGCCCTGACCGTGTCGGGAAGCCTGCCCGCTTTCGCCGACATGATGAACCGGAAAGCGGCCCAGCTCGGCATGAAGGACACGGTGTTTGTCACGCCGTCCGGGTTGGATAAGGATAATCATAGCTCGTCCGCCTACGACATGGCGCTGCTCGGCGCAGAGGTGATGCGCAATCCGACGCTCGCCGCCATTGTGGCGAAAAAAAGCGCGGTCATTGAGATGGGCAATCCCAAGCGGAAGGTCACCGTGACCAACCACAACCGGCTGCTTTCGCTGTATCCGTATGCGACCGGCATGAAAACCGGCTATACAAAGAAATCGGGCAAGTGCCTGGTGTCTTCGGCCGTGAAGGACGGGGTGACTCTGGTGGCCGCGACACTCAACGGCGGCGATTACTGGAACGATCACATGAAGCTGTACAACTACGGCTTCACCCAGGTGCAGCGGGTGCAGCTGGAACCGCCGCAGCTGCCCGATGTGGCGGTGGCGGGCGGACAAACCGGCAAGGTGCAGGTGCTGACGGAACAGCCTCCCGCTGTGACGCTGCTGAAAGGAGAGGAAGAGACGCTGTCTGTCCGTGTGGAGCTGACGCCCTTTGTGTGGGCACCGGTGGAGCAGGGGCAGCGTCTGGGATATGTCCGGTACAGCGCCGGTGAGCGGGAGCTTTGCCGTCTGCCGATACAGGCGGCCTACGCCGTGGAAGCGCGGCCGGTGGCGGCGTATCCGGAGCAGGCCAAACGGTGGTTTGGCAAGCTGCTGCGGGCGTTTTTATCCTGATTCCGGCGGACGATTACAATAAAGGAATGAATGAAACATGGCGCAGGTGCGATTGCAGAAGCTGCTTTCCGAAAGGGGCGTCGCCTCCCGGCGGAAGGCGGAAGAACTGATTCTACAGGGCAAGGTCAAGGTCAACGGGCACGTGGCCCATCTGGGGGACAAGGTGGACGACCGCCGGGATATCGTGCTGGTTTCCGGCCGCCGGATCGCCCAGGCGGACATGCCGGTGTATCTGCTGCTCAACAAGCCGCGCGGCTATATCACCACCATGCACGATGAGCAGGGGCGAAAGTGCGTGGAGGAGCTGGTGCGGAATGTGGGGGTGCGGGTGTATCCCATCGGGCGCCTCGACAGGGATTCGGAAGGCATGCTGCTGCTGACCAACGACGGTGATTTTGCGAACGCCATTATGCATCCCGCGTCCCACGTGCCCAAACGGTATCGGGTTACGGTGCGGGAGGCCGTCACAGACGAGCAGGCGGAAAAGCTCGCGCAGGGGATCGTGCTGGACGGGCGCCGGACAGCGCCGGCGGACGTGACGGTTGTCAGCCGCGAGGCGGAGCGTTCGGTGCTGGAAATCGTGCTGTATGAAGGGCGCAACCGGCAGATCCGCCGCATGTGCGAAAGCCTCGGCCTGACGGTGATCCGGCTGCGGCGCACCGCCGTGGGCGGCGTCAAGCTGGGCATGCTGCCCGTGGGCAAGTGGCGGTATCTCGATCCCAAAGAGGTGCGCACGCTGGTGCAGGCCACCGGCGTGGCCGAAAAGATCGCCGCCCGGTATATTAAGCGGGGAAGGGGCGACGGACATGATTACCATCGTGCCGGCCGATAAGGACGAGACGCTTCGCCGTGCGCAGGCAGCGGGCGTCCAGGCGCAAAGCTGCCTGCTGTACTGGGACGGCAAAGCTTGCCTGGGCTGCATTCTCTATACGGTACGGGAAGGCCGGCTGCAGCTGGCGGCACTCTCCGACGGCGACCGGGTCATGCAGGACGCCTTGGTGCGCGCGGCGCTGAACGCGGCCGAAGGACAAGGCGCGGCCGAAGCCGTCTGCCGGGAGGAAAAGCTGGCGCAGAGGCTTTGTACATTGGGATTTGCGCGGGACGGGAAGGGCGCGTGGACCCTTATCCGCGATTTTTTCGCGCATACCGGCTGCTGCTCTCATTCATCATAAGGCGGAGGACTTTTCGAAGACGAAGAGTCCTTTTTCTATGCAAAGAGCTGAGCGGGGGAATCGCATGAAACCTGCAGAAAAAGACTTGTACTTTCCGGAAAGATACAGTATAATAGAAGTAATTTGCGCAGTGAAGTATGAAGGCGGCTGTATGGCTGTGTTTTTCGCGACAGGCGCAAGCGATTCGGTTGACCAATCAATAGGAGGAAACAGAGTATGAATATGCAGACTCAGCTTGAAAAGCTGGCCGCTGCCGTCGCCGGACAGGACAACTCCCCGGCCCGCAGGCGGCTGCTGCAGCTGTTCGACGAGGGGACGTTTTTAGAACTCGATCGTCTGGCGATGGACGGCGGACAGCCGGCCCAGGCGGTTGTCGCTTACGGCACGGTGGACGGTGCGCCGGTGTATGCGTTCGCGCAGGACAGCAGCGTGTGCAGCGGTGCCATCGGCAAGGCGCAGGCGGCAAAGATTGCCAAAGCCTATGCGCTGGCGCAGCAGAACGGCGCCCCCATCGTCGGCGTGTTTGACAGCGACGGCGCCAAGCTGGGCGAGGGCATCGACGCCATGGATGCCATCGCGGAAATCCTGCTCATGTCCAACAATATTTCGGGTGTCGTACCGCAGATTGCGGTGCTGGCCGGCCCCTGCGTGGGTTCCTCCGCCCTGATCGCCGCGAATGCGGACATTGTGGTCGCGGTTGAAGGAGCGGCCTATACGCTGAATGTCGGCGACGACAACGCCAAGGCGGCAGTGACGGCCGCGGACGACGCACAGGCTATGGAGAAGGTGCGGGAGCTTCTCGCGCTGCTGCCCTCCAACAATCTGGCCGGCGCGACGGTCTACGAAGGCGGCAGCCTGCAGATGCCTGCCTGCGACAGCATTGACGGCGTCATCGAGGCGGTTGCCGACGAAGGCACGGCGGTGCGACTGTTTGAAGCCTCACCCTGCGGCGAGACGGCTCTGGCCCGCATTGGCGGCATGGCCTGCGGCATGGTGACGCTGAAAGGCGATAAGATCTGCGGCTGTGCCGCTTCCCGTGCGGCGCGGTTTGTGCAGCTTTGCGATGCGTTCTCCCTGCCGATCGTCACCTTTGTGGATGCGGCCGGATTTGAAACGCTGCAGGGGGCGGCCAAGCTGTCCCACGCTTATGCGGAAGCCACCACAGCCAAACTGACCGTGGTGACGGGCCGCGCGTACGGTCCGGTGTATATTGCCGTTGCGGGCAAAGCGGCGGGCGCCGATGCGGTGCTTGCCTGGCCGACGGCGGTGATCACGCCTCTCGCGCCCGAAACCGCGATTCATATTCTGTGGAGAGAGCGGCTGGCGGCGATGACCAATCCGATCGAGGAGCGTCAGGCCCTGGCGGAAGAATACGCCGAGACAGAGGGCTCGGCCCTTGCGGCGGCGGCCGGCGGTTTTGTGACCGACGTGGTGGCGCCCGCGCAGACCAAAGCGAAACTGGCTGCCATGATGGATATGCTCGCCGGCAAGCGGGTATCGCAGCTGCCCAAGAAGCATACCAATATGCCGCTGTAACGGTGAAATAAGAGAATACAGGAGGATACAGGCGATGAAAAGATTCCATATTATGGTGAACGGCAACCCCTATGACGTACAGGTGGAGGAAGTGGACGCCGCGTCGGCACCGGCGATGGCACCCGCGGCCGCACCGGCTGCGGCTCCCGCTCCGGCACCGGCTGCTGCTCCGGCGGCAGCGGCGCCCGCCCCGGCGCCGGCAGAGGCGGCTGCTCCGGCGGCTGCGCCCGCGACGGCTCCTGCCGGTGCGGAAACCATCAACGCCCCGATGCCCGGCACCATTTTGAGCGTGCAGGTCAAGGCGGGCGACACGGTGACCAAGGGCCAGGTGCTTCTGATTCTGGAAGCCATGAAGATGGAAAACGA
>CDZV01032916.1_pt1 | contig 13023 bp, 8 predicted proteins | sample 554851 | NCBI WGS metagenome assembly CDZV01 (sample SAMEA3182090, study PRJEB8094) | gut metagenome | biome: human; feature: gut; material: Stool; isolation source: human stools | place: Canada | collected 2013-03-12
AGCTGTTTACATAGTAGTAATCGCCGTCAATCTGGATCAGGCCAGCATAGGTCTTGGCACCGTCCACATAGTAATACAACTCGCCGTCCTCCCTGACGATACCGTTCTTTACCTCGGGGTCAGGATCCGGATCGGGGTCGGGTGTCGGAATAGGCGCATCCGTCATCTTGCCTTCCGCGTCAAAGTTGTAGAATGCAGCGGGGAGCAGATCATTGGTCTTAGACACCCAGTAGCGCTGATTGGTGATGACCTTGCAGTAGCTGTTCACATAGTAGTAATCGCCGTCGATCTGGATCAGTCCAGCGTAGGTCTTGACACCATTGACATAGTAATACAACTCGCCGTCCTCGCTAACGATGCCGTTCTTCACCTCGGGATCAGGATTGGGATCCGGATCGGGGTCAGGCGTCGGAATAGGTGCATCGGTCATTTTGCCGTCTGCACCAAAGTTGTAGAACCCAGCGGTCAGCAGATCATTGGTCTTAGACACCCAGTAACGCTGATTGGTAATGACCTTGCAGTAGCTATTCACATAGTAGTAGTCACCGTTAATCTGGATCAGGCCAGCATAGGTCTTGACGCCGTCCACATAGTAATACAACTCGCCATCCTCGTTGACGATGCCGTTCTTCACCTCGGGATCAGGATCAGGTGTCGGAATGGGCGCATCGGTCATTTTGCCGTCTACATCGAAGTTGTAGAACCCAGCAGGCAGCAGGTCATTGGTTTTGGACACCCAGTAGCGCTGGTTGGTGACTACCTTGCAGGAGCTGTTTACATAGTAGTAATCGCCGTCAATCTGAATCAGGCCAGCGTAGAAGCGAACGCCGTTGACATAGTAATACAGTTCGCCGTCTTCATTCACAATGCCATCCTTTGAAGGATCGGGCGTATCAATGATCATGCGGCCATCTTCATCAAAGCTGTAGAATGCCGGTGCAAAACCAGTATCATTGGGATAAGAAACCCAATGACGGGTGTTCTTCACTGCCGTGTAGTCTACGCTTCCGAAATAATAGTAGTATCCGTCTTCTGCCAAATACAGGCCGTTGCAGACCATGCCGTTGATGGTATAATACGTATTTCCGTTAAGATAGAAGAGCCCTGTGTGCTGATATACGCCATGGCAGATACCATCTGCTCCGAAGTCGTACCAATAAATCGGGTCATCATGGTTGTCGCGCAGTTTTACATACCGGAGGCCCTCATAGCGATAACCGTCCTGATTGAAGAAATACAGATTGCCTTCAATGGTGTACCACTTGCCCTGAACAAAGCCGGGGCCATAATAGTAGCGCTTACCGTGGTCAGTGGCCAGCCATGCACCCTTCACCAGTTTGCCGTTTTCAAATTGATAGATTACATTGGGGAAGAAGCTGCTGTTTTCACCATTCAGCCCCTGGAAAGTCTCGGGATCAAAGTAGTAATAGCTGTTCTCACCATCTGCATCCGTCAGGTTCCACCAGCCAGACTTGGCCACACCGTTGATGGCGTAATACCATGCGCCATCGAATTCAATCAACCCAGTGACCTTTCCTTCACAAGCACCAGTCGTCTCATTGAACTGATAGAAATACTCGTTGCTCTCATCGTTGAGGCCAGGAACCTTGTGGATGCCCTTCAAGGCGTTGTTTTCGACGAAGTAGTAGGATGTACCGTTGACCGTCTTCCAGCCTGACCAGGAGCCGTTGTCCAGGATGAAACGATCCGTGAACTCCTGATATGATTCGCAGTAGAAATGGCCGCCGCAGGGGTGCGTGGTATTCTCCGGCTCCTCATAGGGATAGATCCCATACTGCTCCTGGAAGGAGGTCTGCTTGGCCATGTTGTAGAGCGCGTTTGCGCCCAAATAGATGTCGTAGCCGACCGAACCAGAGTTCGTGATACTCAGGCACTGGTCTGCATCCCACTGTGCGCCATCCTTGGCGGACAGCTGCACGCCGCTGAGGATGCAGATGGGGTTGGCCGTATCAGGATCGATGGCCTGGCTCTGCTTGATGAAGTTGCACTTCACAGTGAGCAGATTGTTTTCGTCCAAGGATGCGGATGTAAGACGGAAGTAATCATTCGACACCGTCAGGTTGGAGATGTCCACAGCGACATTCTGGTCAAACTGGAACTTCACCGTCACCTCAGTCTTCGAGCTGACACGCTCAGCCAGCTGGAGCAGCAGATCCCAAGCTGTAATGCCGGAAATATCGCCGCCAGCAACCATGGACAGAAGCGGCTCCAGCTTTTCAGGCACCTTGATCGTCATCATATCCAGTCCGAAGACATAGGTGACGTTCATGGGCTGGCTGGGATCGATCACATGATAGCGGTCTGTCTCGCCGTCGCCGCCGGGGAGGTATTCCGCATTGGAGACATCTCTTGTCCATGCGAAGGTTCTGTCGCCGCTTGTAGCGTTGTCAAAGTCGAAAATCGCCTGATTGGCACTGTACATGGCGACCTTAATCGTAGCACTGATAGAGTAGTCCCGCGTAATCATGGCCGTGATGGTCACATTGCGCAGACCGGACTCCTCGCTGCCGGTAAAGGCAAAGCCATTGTTCGCAGCTTCCACAGTACCTGCTGCGCTGTTGCTCAGTTCAAATGTGATATCGCCTGCGCACACAGCGACGGGATTCTCGTTATAGGTTGCAACCAGAGGAAGGCGTACCGAATCTCCGTAAATGGCGTTGATGCTCGTTTTGGAGAATTTCAGGCCATTCGGCTCGACCACGGTAAGCGTCTTGCTGCCGATCACCGTGTCACCGGACAGGAGCTGAATTACCACGCTGCCCTTCTTGACGGCGGTGAAAACACCAGCTTCAGAGACGGTACCGATGGTTTCATCTGCGGACTTCCATGTGATATCGGCGGGGAGTTCCGCCGCGCTGCCGGACACACTGACACCGGAAGCGATCAAGCGGACTGCGGCGCCGCTCGTCAAGTAATCATAAGCAGAGGTGATCAGGGCATGATCAAACTCCGTAGAGACAGGGGCCGTGGAGACCACCATCAGAGAGGAACTAACGGAACGCTCATAACCATCCGAAGGACGGTTCACAACCGTGAGCGTATTGCTGCCTTCCTGCTTCGCTACGAAGGTAGTGGAACCGCCGCCATCCAGATTGATTGCGGTCACACAGCCTGCGTCCAGCATGATCTGTGCCAGTTCTTCAGCACTGCCGCCAGCGGAGAAGGGTTCCTGACGACCGTCCAGCACCATCAGGACAACCTTGCCCTCAGCGGTGATACCCACACAGGTGCGGGAATGACGGCTGTTATAATAGTCTGCTGCGCTGGTCACGACGGACTTTCCATCCTTGACCAGATAAACGCTGCCGCCGACAGCCTCTTGGATTTGGTCTTTATAGGCTGCGTAATCGCTGGAGCTGCCGATCATGGCGGTTCCATCCTTCAGGATCGCAAAGAAGTTCGCCGATGCGCCGCTGTGGTATTCGACACCCTCCATGACCAAAGCACCGCTGGGGGCACCGGTGGTCATGTTGTAGAAGTCTGCATTGACGCCGACCACGGCATTGTAATGCTCCACATAGTTCGCCGTGTCGGACGGATCGGAGTGACGCTTCTGGGCTGCCGCCATCTGGTCAGATACGCGGGACATGGCCCAGCCTTGGCTCGGATCGTTGGCATGATAATTGGCGTGGATGCTCACATCCTCCCGGGCGATATCAGCGGTCGCAATGTAGTAAACGATCTGCTTGTCGTCCTTGGTTAGCGCATAGTTGATCGTCTGCGTCACGCCGGGAGCGACCGTTGTCGTATCCGAAGAGAACACAGAGTAGTACGCGTCACCCGGCTCCGGGTCAGGTTCGGAATCCGGATCAGGGTCGACCGGGTCGGTACCGTTGGGGTCGCCCGCAAGGTCAAAGAGATAATCTGCAAAAGCGTAGCAGCACGCTTTACGCAGCGTCTCATAGTTGGAAAGGTCGGTCAGAGAATAGGAGCTCTCCAGCGCACCGATCAGGGTATTCCCGGTATAAGTGCTCAGAACCTTGCTCCGGATACCGTCCTTGGTGACCATGCCGCCCAGACGGTTGGTCAGGAAGTAGGAAGCGCGGCTTGCGTCTGTAAGCCCTGCGGTGAAGTAATTCTCGATGATCGTGCTCAACGCCACACCGCCGCGGTTCATCTCCGTTGTGAGATAGAACGCATCCATGTCGCCATAGAGGTCCGTATCAGTGAAGGAGTGATCCACACTGTTGAGTGTGCCGTAATCCACGCCGAGGTATTTTGTACGAATGTTGGCAGCCAGAATGTCAACGTCCGTCTCCGTGGTATCCACCTTCTCGGGGATGTCCACATTCTCAGCGCAGAACATCATGTCCGCGATGTCACCTGCCCAACTGCCCATGTCGGCACGAGCCTGAACAGCAGCATCCGTCATGCCCTGCACCTTGGCGTAATTGGCCACATCCATTGTGCCAAACACATGGCCAAGGTCAACTTTATTGCCATTGGGCAACGTGAAGTTGCCCAAGTTCTTCAGTGCAGAAGCCGAGGTATTGTTCGCGGTATCCTGCTCGGAAACATAGGCGGTAAAGGCAGTATTCTCCTTGCCGCAGACCATTTCCCAAGTGCCGGAGGTGTACCGCTCCACGCCTGTACGGATATAGTTGATGATCAGCGCATTGACATTCTCACCGGCATTTTCTTCCGCATAGGTCTGGGCATAGCCTTCCAGAACCTTGAAGCAGGAAAGGAATGTCGCATAGTCTGAAATCTCAGTGTCGGCAGATGTGTCATCCGCCTGCTCCGTTTTCTGGTCTTCCAGTTCAATGGAGACATCCTCGAGTTCAGATGCAACAGGTTCTTCGTAGTTTGTGGCGGTATCCTTAATTGCCGAGTCATCTGCCGCATACACGCCAACAGGCAACAGCGTTGTCAGCAGCATGACGACGACAAGGCACATTGACAGATACCTTTTCATCGTTCCTCTCGCCATGTCAGTTTCTCCTTACATTTATTTTAAATTATCGATCAGATAATTTAAGTCCTCCTGCATTGCGTAGAAGCGGGTCTGTTCTGTCTCTTCCAAGCCAGAATCGGCAGGCAGTTCCTCAACATGCAGATAAACATTTCGCTGGGTTCCCGTGTCATCCGTCAGGCTGCCGACAACCTCACTGCTGTCATCACCAATTAAAACCTTGAACAATTCATAGGTTTCTTCTCCGCTCTTGGTTTCAAAGGTAACCGCAATCGTGTTGCCGTTCTGCTCCTGGCGAATGGTAACATACTCCTGCCAACGATCCGGATAATGCAGATCACCATAGTCCGTATGAACGACTACATCTTCTGGAATCGTATCTGCAGAACCATTATCATTCTGATCTTCCTGCACTTTGTCATTGCCGCACCCGGCCAACAGGCCACACAAAAGTGCAACGCATAACAAATAGCCTATCAGTTTGACTGGTGTCTTTCTTTTCATCCCATAACCCTCCTTTGTTTTTGATTTTGCTATATTCTTCAGGGCGTGTGCCCTAAAATCACAAGTATTCCGTGAATGGATGCTCGGTATCTAATTTCAAGTATCTGTGATGGCTTCTTTGCTTATCTGGCGGTGGATCTTGCTGATAGTCACCATACTTCTGCTTCAGATACGCATCACAGTCTGCCGGAAGCCGAACAGGAAGCCCCTCGAATATGCCGTAGCTGCCATCGCCATATATTTCTTTTCTGTGGTATTCCAAGCGTCCTTGCCAATTTCCGTGGTTTGCGATGACACTCGAAGATTCTGTCGGCCATGCAGTGATCAATGCTGTATAGGCCGCAGCAGTTTGTGCGGTATTTTTACCAAAACCCAAAGCTCGCAGCGGATTCACAACCGCTTCCTTCCATCGCTCAGGACGAACGCAGGGAATGGAAAGCTTTCTGACAAACCAAGCTTTCTTACGTTCCAGTCGTTCCTGTTCTTTTTTATCTGTCGGGTAACCATCCAGAGGAAAAATGTCAATGCTGATTCCATGGTTGATTGGAAGTGCCGCGACGCTTTCCTCAATGCAGGTCGTTTCTGAGTTCCTCAGCTTGCTGTAGATAGCAGGAAATGTAGGATCTGATTGAAAGTTTTGAAGGAAAAACTGTTTTGGAAGCAACGCCGGAGCTTCCTTGCAGAAGCGTTCATAATCATCTCGGAATAGCGCAACATCGACATCATCATCCCAAGGGACAAAGCCACCATACTTAACCGCCCCCAGCGCGCTGCCGCATACTAAGAAGTATTTCAACTGCAGCTGATCACAGATCTGCGTGAAGATTTGAAGTATCTGGAACACTTTCTTCTGGAGTGGGGTCATTCTCTAATCTCCTCATCATTGCACTGACCATTCCATCCACTACGCACAAAGCAAGGAAGAAGTTCAATGCACCTTCCCAAATTGGTTCAACAAAGCAATTGACATATGCGCCGATATACAGGAACAGAAGAAGGTATCGCAGTGACGGAAGGATTTTGGTGTTCTTCCATATCACCGTCACATTGGCGAAGTTTTTTATGGAGTAAACCAGCAATAAGCAAAATGGAATGATTCCTGAAACTCTGCCAACATCCAACCACATGTTATGGCGATATACCTGACTGGCTCGGCCGCCCATCGGGTACTGAATCAATTCACGCAGTCCGATCCAAAAGCTTTGAAAGCGGAAAGAATCTGCATTCTCTAAGGATGCCCGCCGCTCATAGCGCGCCGCCAAATTTGTACTCAGGATATAGTCCCTTATGGACAAGACATTGAAATGGTAGAGCAGAAACGCAATCAGGCTGATAACAGCCATGATTCCAATACATTTCAAAACTCCGGCAATGCCCTGCTCGCTGTATGCGAATTGCAGTGCGGCAAGAATCACGATCAGCAGAAGAATTGCAAATTGTGTTCGTGTTCCCAGCATGAACATGTACTGAATTGTGGCAAAAAACAACGCAAGGAACATGATCTTTACCGGGAGCCTTTTCTCGAACTTCACCGCATAGGGGGCAACTGAGATCGGCGACGTATTTAGTGCGCCGGATCCCGTTGCAGCTCGATATGTACCTGTCCAGAAATCGATCAAGCGGTATCGGTTATTTCCGATGTTGGCCAGCATATTCAAGGTTGCATAAGTTCCAAATCCGGCTGCCAGCGCCAAAATGCCATCTCGGATTTGTTTATCAGAACTTCCCTCAGCAATGAGCCAACCGATCGCGAATGCGACGACTGGCAGAACTCCATGGTGGTACACACCTGAGATCGTCCGCATTCCAATCAAGGCATATGTCATGCCTGCAGACAGCAGCAGCCAAAAGCCTGGCGCATACAAGAAGTTAAAATAGATTTCTCTGCCAAGCATTCGCTGCCGCAGCAGAGCTACAAACAGGAACACCAGCGGATATGCATATCCCCAATTGATCGCGCCGAGCGTCAGCAGGAACAGAGGTACAATTGTCATCCGTTGCTTTGCTCCTTATGAATGAAGTCCAGGACCCGGCGCATTTGCACATTTCGATTTTTATTCTTCAGCACAAATTCTCTTCCTCTCACACCCATCTCATCCAGCTCTGATGGACTTAATTTTCTGAGAGATTCCACTGTGTCCCGAATGGAAGCAGCACTCTCCTCTGGAATATACGTTAAGAATGGATCATACTCTCCGGGTATCCCGTCCAGGCGAAACATCATGACCGGACGGCCCGATGCCATATACTCCATAGTCTTGGAGGGAAAGCTGTATTTCGTGTATTCACCCTGATTGGTTCTGGGGTTGACAAGCACGGTTGCTTGCTTCTGCAGCTGTACCGCTTCCTCATGCGGTAAAAAGCCGAAGAAGCGAATACGGGGATCTTGAGCAGCATATGCACGAATTTCTTCCTCCATTTCGCCGGAGCCGCACAGCCACAATTCAATGTCAGGATCATGCAATTCCTTCATCGCTTGAAGGAGTAATTCAAGGCCATAGCGCCGGTTCAACCGTCCTGTATATAGCATTGAAAATGGTTGAGGCTTTGAAACCGGCGGTTCATCTGCAACATCCCCGCACATTCCCTCCATCACGAGGTATGGGCGATTGCCTACATGCAAAGGCACAGCCATTTGTTTCGTCAGGAGGATGAAACGATCTACTCTTACCATAAAGTGATAACCAACTTTGCAGTGGATTCTCTGCAAGAATCTCCTGAATGCAGAAACCTGGTGCATATCATAAAACTCGGGAATATCCGTAATCACCGCTGTTACCCTGTATTCGGGCTTCAGTTTATTGACAGCCCACAAAAATGGAAGATATGCTGTGAAAATCAGGAGTTCTGATTCATATGGATACTTCTTCAGCCACGCTCGTACCTTCCTCATTCGTATGAATTGTTTTACGAGCGGGATATTCCAACAGCCGACCTCATGGCCGACTATATTCCCACAGGACCAGTCTGTATCTTTCAGGCGAAAGATTTTGAAGTTTTTAGGCCATGTTCCAACCGGCAGGGCATTGATAACAATCAGCGGTTCATCTGTATTCGCATGGATTCCCTTGATTAAATTCCATTGAAAGTTATTCGCTGCATTGGAGACACCTCGTTTTGATGCGGATATAATTTCCTGTTCCCGTTCCTCCGGGAATAATGGCCCCAAAATAATCATACAGATAGCTCCACCGCTTCTCGTTCCGTCAGTTTGTAAATTTGCTCTGCCAGCCCGTCAATATCATTTTCTTTTACAATGTACTTTCCACCTGCACTCTCAGGGCTGCCACCTACATCATAGGTGATGACTGGCGTTCCGCAGGCTCTGGCTTCCAAGTTCACCGTCGGGTATGTATCCTGGTGCGTAGGATTGACGAACACGTCTGCCGCACTGTATATTTCGGCCAACTCTCCAGGATTGGCTGTACGGGGTAAGGCCAAGATTCCTGGCAAGAGCCTACTTTTCTGCTTTTCCGTCACTCCTACCAAGACGATTGCAAATTGGCTGTCCAGCTTTTCCCGCAGTCGGCAAAAATCGAGCAGTCCTTTCTCCTTATCCCAAACACTGGCTGCACCCAGAACAACTGTTTTCCCATCCAATCCGTATTGCTTTCGGAAACCACTTGGCGTTGGCTTGAACAGGCTTTTATCAATCTGATTATGTAATACCTCAACGGGGTATTCTTTTAAGAAGCTTTGCTTCACTACCCCGGCTAACCATTTCGATGGAACAATGATTGTCAAGTTCGCAAGGCCAGTAAGACACGCCTGTTTCTGCCGGTAGTTCCTCTGTGTATGATCCGCCCCATATGTTTTGGGATATGCCTTCAACTGTGGACAATCTCCGCAGCCGGATTTCCAGCGGTCACATTTTGCTGCGCTAAATTGAGCGCAGTGTCCGGTAAATGCCCAGCAGTCGTGAAGCGTCCAAAGGATTTTGATTTGAGGATGCTTTTTCAACCATTTGAAGAGCAGTTCAATATTTAAATAGTAGCCATGCAGATTGTGCAGCCAAATCACATCAGGCCGGAAATGCTCGATTTGTGAAAGCAATCGCTGTGTTGCCGCTCTGGAGCCATACCCATTCAAATCGTATAAGCGCGTAATTCCTGCGTGAAACAGATGATCCGACTTTGTGCCAATTCGAATCAATTGTGCCGCACCGTTATCTGCACATGTTCTTCCATATGCAGCAGCACATTCATGTCCTTCGTTTTTGAGCTGTTCACATTTATCTGCGATAAGTCTGCCTGTACTTCCAAATCCGTAGACAGAGTTAATGAATAGGTATTTCATGAAAAGCAATTCCTTAGTTGGCCGTGCGTAATACGTTCTTGAACAAGGCGGCATACTTGTTCAGGCCGATGCCCTTTGCATACTTTTCCGTGTATAGTCTCACTGCATTGCCGGACATTTTTTTGCACAGTTCCGGGTCCTGATACAATTGCAAGATATTCTGGGTGAGTTGCACACCATTTCCTACATCTGAACATAGCCCGATTTCAGAATACAAAACATCCTTTGATAAGTAGGAGCTCTGTTCCGCAACAGCCAGAATCGGCAAACCGCCCTGGAGATAGCTATAATATTTACTGGGGGCACACATACCGGTCAGCCCCTGTTCGAGACTGACAATACCGCAGGAACTGGCAGCGACCGCATGCTCAAAAGCAGTTCCGGTAAGGAAATCGCAGATTCTGACATTGGGAAGCCGCTCTGCCGCCTGTCGAACTGATGGCATCTTGTTTCCGTGACCGGCAATTAAAAATTTGATATTCGTGTGATCCGCCAATTGGTTCATTGCATGAATCAAGGCTGTTTCATCCTGACAGATACCGATATTGCCAAAGTAGGCAACGATAAAGTCCTCATCTGTATATCCCAGTTCAGTTCGTGCTGTGGACTTACTGCCAGCTGCTGCTTCATGCGCCCAATTGGAAATGGTGAAAACGCGATCCGCAGAAAGCTCAGGGCGATGGTCAAGAAGGTATTCCCGCATCTCATCGGTCAAAGCAACGACGGATTCAGCGCGTTGGAAGAGGCTTCTGTTTATTCGCCGCATCACGCTTGAAACGGTGCTGCCTTCTCTCAGACTGCCCGAAGCGTAGGCAACTTCCGGATAAACATCGTAGGACACAAAAATGATTTTCGTTTTAAAGAGTCTATTGGCCAAAATTACGGCGATGGGAAGCACCGGTGGATTCGAATAGACAATGACCGTTTGGTAGTCCTTAATTTCGAAAATATGGAGCAAGACCGAGAGTGTAAAAGAAAAATAGTTAATCAGTCTTCCGAGTTTACTGTGTCGGCTGAGCTGCATATAGTGAAGCCGGTGAATGGAAACGCCATCCTTCGTCTCTCTAACTGGAACCTCACCGCTGGTGTTATATTCCCTTGGGTAGCCGCACAAGGCACCGACAGAGTATCCGTTTTGCGCCAAATAACTGGCAGTATCAAAAGGGAGTGTTGCGGAGGAGTTATATTCTGGATAGAAAAACTGGCAGAGGAAAAGGATGTCACGTTTCATTTTTTCACGATCTCTCTTACTTTTTCTGGTTTAAGAACACCAACGCGCAAATATCACCTGGCACCCTCATAAGAAAAAACGATATGTACAGTCTTTAAGAGGCACCTGATATCAAGGATGATGGATTGGCGCTCAATGTATTCCATATCGTAGATGATTTTTTCTTCCGGTTTTAGTGAGTATCCGCCGTTTACCTGTGCATACCCGGTCAGCCCCGGCGTGACCAGCAGGCGGTTGGAGAAGCCCGGAATATATTTCTCAAATTCTCTGTAGAAATAGGCACGCTCCGGCCGCGGGCCGACGAAGCTCATGTCGCCGCGCAAGATGTTATAGAGCTGGGGAAGCTCGTCCAGCCGAGTGCGCCGAAGGATTTGGCCAAAGTGCGTACATCTTGGATCCTGTTCATCCGCCCACTGGGGGCCGTTTTCTTCCGCATCAAGGCGCATGGATCTGAATTTATAGATCATAAACGGCTTTCCATTGATGCCGAGCCGCTCCTGCTTAAAAATCGGAGCGCCTGGCGAGTCTATGGTGATAATCAGTGCAATGATCATCATCGGGATTGCCAAAATCAGCAGGCCCAAAAAAGAGCATACTATGTCAAAAACACGCTTCGTTACCAGAAACAGCTTCTTCTGCCGCAGTACAGGCTTTGCTATCTGAATGATCACATCGGCAGAGCTTTTCTCTGCCAAGCAGCCGGTCACTGTTGACGCCATATATCCCACATCCCTACACTCTTAAAGTAGCTGCACCGTCAGGCCGGTGTTGAGCCAGATGAGATCAAAAGCTCTTCACGAACGTTAGGTACAACAAAGCTGTATATCTGTTCAAATGCCCACTGTGTGGTCGCATCATCATCCGGCATTTCACCGCCAAGCACTCTTGCAGCAAAAGACAGCATCGTGTCAAAAACCTGATGAAGTAGCATGTTGACATTGGCTTCCGGTTTGAAAGTCTGCTCCACCGCTGCAAATAGCTCCTGAAAACATTGGAGATGCTCCTCGTATGCATAAGTGCGGCAATTCGCAGAGTAGTAGTATCGAAGGTAAAAGAGGCAGTCGTCCCTCCTTCCAAGAATGAACCTCCAGCTTGCTGACCACAGTTGAAACGCTCTGTCCTGCAATATGCTATAATACGGAAAAAATAGGGTTTAGCCTTCCCGTGGAGTGGCAAACTCCATGAAATTTCCGATTGTGGATCAGCAAATCATTCGCAGTAATAAAAATGATTTGCTTTTTTCTTGGACACAACATAGTGGGCACTCACTCAGTAATAACATCATGTACCATAAATGAGGTAATCGAATGAAGAGGGAACGGAATGCAAAGCAAGCTTTTATTGAGGGGACAGTTCGTGTTGTGGCCAGGGATGGATTAGACAAAACGACAACGAAAGCAATCGCAACAGAAGCTGGCCTGAGCGAGGCATATATCTATCGCTGTTTTGAGAGCAAAGAGGCGCTGCTGTGTGCTGCCTTCCACATGGAAGATGTCGCTTTCGCATATTTTCTCAAGCAAAACCTCGTGGGCATGCATATACAGAATACTCCATTGCACATTGAAATGCAATTGTCTCAGCAGCGAAATGGAAGAAAAAGTGTGATTTTATCAGCGCACGGCAATATTTGTCGAAGAAATACCTTGATTTGAAAGTTTAGCGCAGTCAAACCGGCAGTCTGGATGGATTTAAAATAAGATCCACACCCAATATGATCACTGCACAAGGAGGAATTACGAAATGGCAAAGGGTGAGAATATCTTCAGACGACGGGATGGTCGCTGGGAAGCTCGCTATAGCAAAGGGCGCGAGCTATTTGGCCATCAGTAGTGCGCCAGTGATCAGGTGGAACGCCTCATCTGTGACCAATTCCGGAGACGCAAGGTCTGCGAGAGTAATATTGCAGCAGCCGACCGCAATGGCCTTCGCCGCCTGGTAAACGCTGTATAGCTCCGGCTCGATCCCTCTGAGACGAACGTTTTGAAAGTCAAAACCGTCGTTCCTGCATTTCCAGACCATCCTGCGCCAAAGGCTCTCGTATGCCGTGAGCAGGAAGAGG
>CDZV01016039.1_pt1 | contig 12930 bp, 7 predicted proteins | sample 554851 | NCBI WGS metagenome assembly CDZV01 (sample SAMEA3182090, study PRJEB8094) | gut metagenome | biome: human; feature: gut; material: Stool; isolation source: human stools | place: Canada | collected 2013-03-12
AGGATGGTGCTGATCCGCTGCGCCACGATGAGCACGGTGCTCTCGCTCGTCTCGGCCTTCAGCGCCTTGCGCAGCGCCACGTCCGTCTTGTAATCCAAAGCGGAAAAGCTGTCGTCAAAAATATAGATTTCCGGGCGGACGGCAATCGCCCGCGCGATGGACAGCCGCTGCTTCTGCCCGCCCGAAACGTTGGTGCCGCCCTGGGAGATTTCCTCGTCATAGGCGTCCGGCTTGGCCTCGATGAAATCGGTGGCCTGCGCAATGGCGGCCGCTTTTTTCATCTCGTCGTCGGACAGCTCCCGGTTGCCGTACTTCAGGTTGCTCTCCACCGTGCCGGAGAACAGCACGCCCTTCTGCGGCACATAACCGATTTTGGCGCGCAGCTCCTGCTGAGGAACCTTGCGCACGTCCGCGCCGTCCACCAGCAGCTCGCCCTGCGTGACGTCGTAAAAGCGCGGGATCAAATTAACCAGCGTGGATTTGCCGCTGCCGGTGCTGCCGATAAAGGCCGTCGTTTCGCCGGGCCTGGCGGTGAAGGTGATATCCTCGAGCACATTCTCCTGTGCACCGGGATACCGGAAGGAGACGCCGCGGAACTCCACCACGCCCTTTTTCGTTTCGTCGAAGGGCTGAACCGTCTCGGGGTCGCGAATGACCGGCTGGGTCTGCAGCACCTCTTCAATGCGGCCCGCCGAAACCGAGGCCCGGGGCAGCATAATGGAAAACATCGAGATCATCAGGAAGGACATGACAATCTGCATGGTATACTGCATAAAGGCCATCAGATCGCCGACCTGCATATTGCCCGCGTCCACGCCGTGGGCGCCGTTCCACATGATGAGCACCGTGATGCCGTTCATGATAAGCATCATGGTCGGCATCATAAAGGTCATGACGCGGTTGACGAACAAATTGGTGCGGGTCAAATCCTTGTTGGCGGTATCGAAGCGCTGTTCCTCGTGCTTCTGGGTACTGAACGCCCGGATGACCGGCAGACCGGTGAGAATTTCCCGCGTGACCAGGTTCACCCTGTCCACCAGCTTCTGCATGATCTTAAAACGCGGCATGGCCACGGCAAACAGCACAATGACCAGCGTCAGCACCGCCATAACCGCCACCGCGATGATCCAGGCCATCGAGGTGTTGGTTCCCAGCACCTTGATAACACCGCCGATGCCGAGGATAGGCGCGTAAAACACAATGCGCAGCAGCATGACGAAAAGCATCTGCACCTGCTGGATATCGTTGGTGCTGCGGGTGATGAGGGAGGCCGTGGAAAACGCATCCATTTCCGCCCCCGAGAAGGACACCACCTTGCGGAACACGCGTCCGCGCAGCTCTTTGCCCAGGGCGGCCGCCACCCGGGAGGCGATGAATCCCACCGCCACCGTCGCCAGCATGCTGAGCAGCGCAATGCCCAGCATCTTGGCACCCGTCACCAGCACATAGGTGTTCTGAATCCGGGCGGTGTCCATGCCGATGGCCTCGTATTCTGCTTTTACATAGACGACGGCGCTCTGTTCCAGAATGCTGTCCGGCATCTCGCCGAGCTGCTCGTGAATCCCGTCGATCATGGCCTTGCGCTGCTCATCCGGCAGCATGGCCAACGCCTCAAACACATCCCCGGCCGGCTGACCGGTTGAGGCGGTGAAGCCGCTCATCATTTGCCCGGCGATTTCCTGCATCTCCTCGTTATCGCCCGAGAATCCCGAAACCACCAGCATCGGGATACGGAACAGCTGGCCCAGCCGGTCGATGACCGCCTCGTCCCTGGCCGTGCGCACATACAGCGCCTGGTTGGCAAGGGCCGGATATTGTTTTACATAGTCGGTGTAGTCGGCGTCCGACAGACTGCCCTTTTCGAGCTTTTTATAGGACTGCAGCACCTCGTCCTGCTGCGGCTGTGTCATGAAAAGAAACAGCTTCTCCAATTCGCTGGCGCGTATGACCTCGGGCGCCGCGTCCACAATGCCGCCCTGCTGGATCCCAACGTTGACGATATCGGAGGTGTACTGCGGCAGCGCGAGATCGCACGCCGCCTGCCCTACCAGCAGGCCGATGATGATCAAAATGGGAAGCAGGGAGGATTTGAGATATTTAACGAGCTTGAGCATGGGAAGCCATCTCTCCTTTGGTTTTCATCGCGCGGGCCGGGGAAGCGATACGGTGGGCAGGAGCGAAGCCGGACCGGGTTCGCTTAAAGCAACGTACTGGTAAGTTTAAGCCTTTAGAACCGGGATTGCAAGGCGAATCACAGAATTTAAAATTTAATTTACAAACAGCGTTTTGTGCGAAACAGGACAGCTAATAAATGGGCAGACGTCCCCACTGCTTTTGGAAAAATACACGATCGCCCGCATTTCTTCCCCGAACAAGGCAGCCCCCGGGCGTCGCCGAACGGACGAATCCCGGGGGCCTGTATCGCGTATTATCTCACTGCAAAAAGGTCAGTGCCGTCATGCCGGCTCCCGTGTGGGTGCCGATGATCGGTCCTATCTTGGCGAACAGCACCTCACCAACCAGGCCGGTTTCCCTGACCATGTCGGCCAGTATCTGCGCATCGGCCATATTATCGGCGTGCCCGATGATGACGGGCTGGCCCTTATGGGCCTCGCCCGCTTCCTTCAGGCGGCCCACCACGTGCTCGAGCGCCTTGCGGCTGCCCCGCACCTTGGCCTTGACCTCCAGCCGGCCCTCTGCGTCCACGCTGAGCACCGGCTTAATGTTCAGCGCGGTGCCCACAATGGCCTCCACTGCGGAAAGCCGGCCGCCGCGCTTGAGGTGGTTGAGATCGTCCACCGTGAACCAGTGCGCCACGCGGCCCTTGTGCTCCTCCACCCAGGCGCATAACGCCTCAAAGGACATGCCTTCCTGCTGCTTGCGGGCCGCGTGATACACAAGCAGCCCTTCCCCGATCGACGCACACAGCGAATCGATCACCACGATTTTCCGTTCCGGGTACCGTTCACCAAGCGTCTGCACCGCCATGCGGGCATTGTTCACCGTGCCGCTCAGACCGGATGAAAACGCGATATACAAAACATCCTGCCCCTCGCTCAGTATGGGCTCCAAAACCTCTTCATATACCACGGGATTTATTTGCGAGGTCACCGCCGGCGCACCAGCACGCAGCTTTTCATAAAACGCCTCCACGGACAGTTCCCGCTCATCCGCATAATGACGGTAGCTCTGCCCATCCAAATCAAAATCCATCGGGACCACCGTGACGCCGAGTTCCTCGACAACGGCATGCGGCAAATCCTGTGTCGCGTCGGTCACGATACGATATGTGCTCATTTTTCTTCCCCCTGTACAGTCAAAAAACTTATTTTGACAAACAAAGTAATTTTTGAGGACTTCCGATCAAAGCGGGAAGTCGAGTTATTATATCATATTCTATCCGATTTGGCGAGATCTTTTTGCATCCCACCATTCATAGGCATTGCCGTGCTCGCCGCGTACCTTGTACCTCCATTGCCGGAATATCCCGTACCGGGCATTTTCTCGGTGAAAACGCCACGGCGATACCCCCGTATTCTCGTTTTCAAAAAAGAAACCGGCGGCTTGACATGATCATTTCAAGCCGCCGCATATTCGTACATAACATTATGCCTTTACGAATGCAATATCGACGTCACCGTTATTGCCGGTTACATTCAGCGTTTTGTCGCCGCCATCTTTATTGGGCAGATTGCTATCCCCCTTTTTTATTTCGGACTGAATGGCAAAATCATCATAACTTCCTATTCATGGTAATACTTTGATTCCTTTTCAGCATTGTCACCGTATAAAGGCTGACACCATGCTTATTGATAAGGGCGTATGTGGTTACGCCGCGTTTCTTCATTGTTTCCCATAGTGGCGCATATGAAATCACGACACGCCCCCCTTTCTGTAAACCATTTTCATATTTATTATGGTTTCCAAATGAGGGCTTGAACATTAACAAATATTTGTCTATAATATGTATGATTAATTAGCTATTGCTTCTTCTATATGAAATGACTATAATCAACAATAGGAAAGGAATGATACCATGAAGAAGAAAATAGTCAGTATACTTTTCGCCCTATGCCTGTCAGCCTGCCTGCTGACTGCCTGCGGCGGAAATGACAAAACAACAGAAAGCAGTTCAGAAACAAAGGCAGAAACAACCGTATCTGCGAAAGACAAAGAAGACGATTCCAAAAAGGAAGAATCGGAAAAAGAAAAGGAGTCCGAAACAGCCGACAAAAAGAAAGACGAGACAGAAGAAACAAGCAAAACAGCCGACAGCAAAAAAGAAACGAACAACAGTAATTCCGGCAGTTCTGCTTCTAAGACAACTTCTTCTGCAAACAAAAACCAGAACAGCAGCTCTAGTAGCAGTGCTTCCCAGTCCAGTCAGCCGTCCACCAGTTCCGGCAACTCCGGTTCTTCAAGCAAGCCTTCCACGGGAAACTCTGGCTCCACTTCCACGCCTGCTCCTACGCAGCCCGCTGATACCGGTACGCCTACGCCAGAGCCGAGCGAGCCTGCCGAAACTCAGCCGTCTGAGCCTGTCTGCAACCACAACTGGGTATGGGCAACACACACTGAGACGATTCCTGAACAGTCCCACGTTGTGGAAGTTAAGAAGTATGTCTGCAACAACTGCGGCGCACAGTTCGACAACGCACATGATGTTGGAACGCATATCATGGCTGACTTTTGGGACGACTGCGAGAACTACACCTACAAGGTTGTAGATTCCCAGACCGTTATAGATGTTCCCGCCCAGACGGTCACAGTCAACGACTACCAGTACTGCTCCATTTGCGGTGCCCGCAAGTAAGATAGAAAATCCCCTGCTCACACGGGCAGGGGATAATTTTTTCGGGAAAGAATAATTGCTTACTGATCTATTGCCGGATTTTCAGACAGTCTATCAGATTTTCCAAAATACTGTCTGCGATCCCTGCAACAGAACACGAAGCAGCATTAAATTCCTCCATTTTTATTATGTCTTTCCAATGCTTCTAACCTTTTATCTATAGGTAAATTTGAAATGCACCCATTCACGCAATTTGGGTGCATTGTATCAATTTATGGTACGCAAGCCAGTAAGAGAGTATGCCAATGACTACCTATACATTTCTGAAAACATCTTCGTACAAACAGAGCCTCATATCCATTCAGGATGCCGTTTCCCTTATTTGTCTTCAAATGTCAATCCTGTCAACTCCACATACCATTTACCCAACCTGTCAACTCAATACCCCCAATATCAAAATCAACCACTCAACTCTCCACCATTTTTCACAATAGACCAGTTTCCACTTACCCATAAAACGAAAAAATCCGGGAACCGGAACCTGTCCTCTGACAAGCTCCGACTCCCGGAAATCCCTTGTTTTCTACACTTTTTCGCTATCTTATTCTTTGACTTTTGACATCAATACTACGCACTCCACATGGCTGGAGAGGACAGAATGAATGTCATTTGAGTACGTCCGTTCTCGGAAACATATCCACTTCGCTTTTGGCACTATCGGTATACGGGAACATATCCAATCTCTCTCTGGAATGTATAACCTATCAACTCAACCCTATCACTTTCAAGGCAGTTGATATGTTACCGCAAACAATAAAAATAAGGGTTTTCTGACATTATTTCTTCCGGCAAAGTAACCGTGAGAAAAACCTAATGTCTGGAAACCCTTTATTTATCAGTATTTTTAGTAGAGCTACTTCTCAACCCTTGACATCAATACTACGCACTCAACGTGCGCCGTGCGGGGAAACATATCCACGGGAACGGCATACTGTGTGCCGTAGCCGAGCGGTTCCAGCCGCCGTGCATCGCGCGCCAGGGTGGCGGGATCACAGGAAACGTAGACGATGCGCTGCGGCCCCATCTGCGCAACGGTGCGCAGCAGCGCCTCGTCGCACCCCTTGCGCGGCGGATCGACCACCACCACATCAGGGCGCACCCCCTCCCGCTCGAGGTCGGCGGCCGCCTGCGCCGCGTCGGCGCACAAAAACCGCGCATTTGGGATGCCGTTGTCCTGCGCATTGCGGCGGGCGTCCTCCACCGCCTGCGCGACCACCTCCACACCGATGACCTGTCCCGCCTGCGCCGCCATGGACAGCCCGATGGTGCCCGTCCCGCAGTACAGATCGAGCAGCGTCTCCTTTCCGGTCAGCCCGGCCGCCCGGGCGGCCAGGCCGTACAGCCGTTCCGCCTGCCGCCGGTTGACCTGATAAAAGGAATGGGGCGACAGCCGGAAACGCAGGCCGCACAGCTCGTCCGTGATAAAGCCGGGGCCCCAGAGAGAGAAGTTCTCTTCTCCCAGGATCACGTTGGTTTCCTTCCGATTGATATTGACCACCACCGTGACCACGGCGTCGGACACGGCGCGCAGCGCATTGACCAGCTCTCTGGGCGCCGGCAGCTTGCCCGACGTACACACGAGGCAGACCATCATCTCCCCCGTGGCCTCCGCCTGCCGGATATACACATGGCGCAGCAGCCCGCGCCCCGTGGCTTCCTCGTAGGCAGGCACCCCCGCCTTTTTGGCCCAGCGCAGCACCGCCTCCAGCAGATCGCGGAACACGGCCGGCTGCAGCAGGCAGTCCCGCTGTTCCACCACGCGGTGGCTGCGGGGCGCATAAAAGCCGGCCAGCAGACGATGCTCGCCCTGGGCGATGGGATACTGCGCCTTGTTGCGGTACCGATCGGGCGTATCACAGCCGACGATGGGCCGCGGCTCGAGGGACAGCCCGCCGATACGCTGCAGCGCGTCGGCCACCTGCTGCCATTTGTAGCGCAGCTCCGCTTCATAGGAAACATGCCGCCATGCACACCCGCCACAGCGGCCGAAGGCCGGACAGTCCGGCTCCCCCGGCAAGCGGTCGGGGGAAGGCTTTATCAATTCCGCCACCCGGCCGAAGGCATGGCTTTTCTGTGTTTTGACAATATGGCAGAGGAGGGAATCTCCCAGTGCTGTATAGGGAACGAATACCGCCATTCCCGCTTCGTCCGGCTGCTCGTGATACCGGCCCACGCCGTTCCCCTCTGCGGTGACTCCTGTGATGTCCAGCGGGATCCGCTGATTTTTCTGCAAAGGCATAGCCTTCCCCCCTATCCTGTCCATTGTACACAGTTCCGTCTCAAAAGGCAATAAAAACCGCGGCGCAGAATGTGGTTTCATTCTGCGCCGCCTGATGAAAAGCCATCGGTTATTTGATCGAGATTTTTCGGGTCATGAGCCAGCGGGTCACGATGAGAAGCACGACGGCCGCCGCCGCATCCAGCACCAGACTGCCCAGACCGATGGTCATCTGACCCAGCAGGGCGGGATCGTTCGTCTGCCCGCCTATTTCCAGCAGAGAGCCGAGCATTCCTTCAAAAACAAAGGATACCCCTTCGGTACCGAAGCGGAGGCCGAGAGGCAGCACAAGCAGCGCCACCACTTCCAGCATCCCCACCACCATCTGCAGGCCGAAATAAAACAGCACCGAAAACAGAATGCCGTTGGACTGGCACAGGCGCAGATTCGCCAGTGTCATGGCGCAGTACAGCTCGCTGATGTTCATTGCCAGCTGCACCAGCAGCAGGATGCCGGAAAATACCAGGAAGGATACACCCCAGCCCCCCAGCAGGGCGTTGAGCTCGGACAATGGATCCAGCAGCTCCAGCAGCTGCAGCCCGCCGAAAACCGAGAGAAACACCATCACCAGGCTCAGCAGAATCAGCATATAAGCGACCGCTGCCTTGCTCATGATAAGGCTGCCCTTGCCGACGGGCAGCGTCTGCGTCAGATAGCCCTCCGCGCCGAACATTCCCTTGTAAAAGCGGGTGACAACCGTAACAAGCGCGACCACCACGGAGGCACAGCCGACCAGTATAAGCGCCACCGCCAGGGCGGTGACAACCTGGCGAATGCCGATGGCCTTCGCCGCCCAGCCCGCGCCGTAAAGCAGCACCATCGCCAGCAGGCAGGCCGGCAGCAGCCATGAAACCGCGCGCATTTCATATTTCATCAGTTTTCTGAACATTTGAAAGCCTCCCTAAAATAAGCGTCCAGCGACATGCCGGAACGCGAACGGATATTGTCCGCGCTGTCCGCCACCAAAAGCCGCCCATAGCTGAGCATAATAATGTCATCAAAGATCCGTTCCACATCATAAATCAGATGGGTGGACAGCATGACGGTGGCCTCTTCGCTGTAGTTTTTCAGGATGATATCCAGAATAGTGTCGCGCGCCGCCGGGTCGATGCCGGAGAGCGGCTCGTCCAGGATATACAGCTTGGCCGCCCGGGACATGACCAGGATCAGCTGCAGCTTTTCCTGCATGCCCTTGGACATGGCTTTGAGCCGCATTTTCCCTTCCAGGCGGAACTGCCGCAGCATTTCCTCCGCTTTGTTCCGGTCGAAATCCGCATAAAAATCGTGAAACATGTCAATGGCGTCCTTCGCCTTCATCCAATCGCTCAGATAGGTCTTTTCCGGCAGATACGACACGATGGATTTGGTGTATACGCCGGGGGCCTGCCCGTCGATGAGGACCGTCCCCTGATAGTCGTTGATGAGGCCCGTCAGGATTTTAAAAAGGGTCGTTTTTCCACAGCCGTTCGGCCCCATCACCCCCACGATACGGCCCGGCTGCACCGTCAGGCTCAAGCCCTGCAGCACCGGCCCGTGGTTATAGGCCTTGGTGAGATTTTCCACGCGAATCAGTTCGCTCATACTCCGCTCCTGTCCTTTCCCGGAGGTTCCTGGCCCAAAATGCCGCGCCCCTCCGCCGCGCGGCCGGATTCTGCTTATTCCTGTTCCAAAAACTGCCGGAGTGCTTCCAGGATGGCCGGCGGGTCATACCCCATCTGCCGCATATGTGTCACGAAATCGGCCATCTGATCCCGTGCCGCCTGCTGCCGCATCTGTTCGATCCGTTCGGCATCCCGGGTGATAAACCGGCCCGCCGTGCGCTCGCTGTGCAGCAGGCCGTCCCGCTCCAGCTCGGCCAGCGATCGCTGCATGGTGTTGGGGTTCACTCCGAATTCCACCGCCAGCTCCCGTACCCCCGGTATGCGTTCCCCCGGCTGCCACTGCCCCGTCAGAACGCGCAGGCGGATGCGATCCATGATCTGCGTATAAATCGGGATTCCGGCATCAAACGCCTGATCCAGGAACATAGGCACGCTCCCTTCTGTACTATTGTATTAATGTCCTAGTACAATAATACACGGTTTTGAGGTTTTGTCAAGCCCCTTTTGCAAAATATTGGCAAAGTTTGCTTTTATACCTGCTCCTGTGCTTTACTTTTATGAACGATTATGCTATACTGATAGTGCCACACAAAATTCAATACAGGTACTTTGCAGAAGTTGCGTTTTTATCTCGGTAAAAATGCAGACTTCTATTTTCGCATCTTCTGTGAAGTGTCGAGAATTTTGTGTGGCAGCAAAATGAAGTCATGCATTTTTCGGTGTGTGTGACTTCATGTTGCACACACTTTTTTTATTTTGAGGAGGATCCACATGAAACGATTGCTCTTGTTGCTGTCGACAGGTGCTCTTCTGTTTTCTTTATGCGCCTGTCAAGGAAAAAGCAGCCCTTCTTCGGAGACACCCCCCCGACACGGCAGCCCAAACCAGTCTTGCCAATGTCACCGAATCACCCAAGTCCACATATGAAACGCCTTCATCCACCAAAAAAGCGCCAACAGACAAACCCAAGACCACCGCGAAGCCAACCACCAAGGCTCCAACCACCAAGCACGTTCACCAGTATACCACCGAAAAAATCGCCGGCACCTGTCAGGAGCAGGGCTATACCCTGTACCGCTGCACCTGCGGCCATACCTATAAGGACAATTATGTGAACGGGGCGCACCAGTATGTCAATTACCGCTGCTCCGTCTGCGGCAAAGCGGATGTAAGTCATCTACATGATCTTTTAAAAGACTGGGTACTGGAACACGGATCGGTGAGTGGTAATAATGTTGCGTATTACGAAAGCGCGGATCGATATGGAGGAGCAAACAGTTCCAACTTTATGTTATTTTATTTAAATAGCGGCAATGGAAGTTTGGACTTTTCCTTGCATACGCCAGTTGACACGGATTACAGTTTCAGTGCCAGCATATATATACCACAGGATTTTTCCGGAAATTATACATACATCGCCAGCTATTATCATGGTGAAACTAGTACAGCGATATGTCAAAGTATTGGCACGCTGAATGGAAAGGACTTTACAAGAAATTATCCTTTAAATTCAAGTAGTTATGAAGGGCCCATGGAGCAAAACATATTCCTGGAATTGAGCCGGGAATACATCTGTGACCTTCTCGACTGCATCGGCCGGTTTTTGGAGCAGGAAAATCTGGGCTGCACCCTGTCGGATATAGGCTTTACGGCTTTTTCGTGAAGAGCGGCACAAGACGCCGGCATACAGTACAAAACCCGATACGCCATGGCGTATCGGGTTTTGTTTTCCGTATATAGCGTTTAGCCCAGCAGCTTTTCCACTTGCTCAACCGAAAGCTCAAAGCCGTCCGCATAGCGGGTGGGTGCGCTCACGCCCGTGCAGGAGAAGGTCTCGATGACGTCCTGCCGCACTTTGGCGTTGCGCTTTTCGATGATGCCGCGCAGCGTTTTGACGCTCCGTTCCCATGTGGCGACCGAACCGGGCGTTTCCCATTTTTCGATGTGATAGGGCATCTCCGTCTGTATCTCGGCGATCATCTCATCGAAAATGGACAGCAGCCGTTCGGTGGCGAAGGTGGTCCGCAGCCGCTCGCCGTAGGTGGAGATGAACTGGTCACGGAACCCGCTGTTTTTCATCAGCGCGCGCATCAGATCGGTGTTGAACATATGCCCGACGCCGTGGCCGTTTGGGTTGATGACCTCTTCCACCTGGTTATAGTGCGCCGTGGAGGGATACAGCGCCCAGTCCTGATCGTACACCACCCAGCGCCATTTGGCGCCGTCCGCCCGTTCGCGGTAGAAACGGATATTGCCCGTATCGGTGTTGCCGAAAAAGGATATCGTGATCCAGTAATCGATAAGCTCCTCGATATCGACAAGCGACGCCACGTGATCGTAATTCTCCTTTTGAGACAGATCGTGACCATTGGCGTAGGCCAGCAGTTCCCGGTACGCATCCATGCTGCCCGCATTCACAATGCTGTTGCCCTTGATGAGATCCACGTTGTCCTCGTCTGCGCCGGTCCGGTTGGCGATATACGATTCGTCAATGCGCTCCCGCAGATCATAAAGACCGTTGTATTCCCCGTTGATGTACACGACGACCGGCCGGTAATCCATGAAATCCACATCCACCTGTCCCTTGAGCACCTGTGTGATATAGGCGTCGCGGATATGAGCCGTGTATCCGTCCTGTCCCGAATTGCGCAGCACGAGGCTGGAAAACACATTGGTGGCCGCCCCATCGCCAAAAAGCGGATAGCATATCTCGGTGGGGCCGTATTTATCCTTGAGGTTGATAGCAAGGCTCTTCTGGGGCATATCGCGGCTGTACTGGCCGAACACCTTTACCCCCGCATTGAACTCCAGCTGGGCGACCCCGTTTTCGTCCACATACTCAAAGTGAATCGGCCGTTCCCAATCCTGCCAGTAATTTGCCCCCGTATGCGGGGATTCTTGGGTTTTGTTGTAGCCGGGGCCGTCGGCCAAAATGCCCGTATTATAGTCATACAGGTTGGCGGGATCGGTGGACAGGAAAATGACCGGCATATCGTGGCGGCGCCCGACGAGATAGCTGCCCGCGCTGTCGTCCGACGGCAGGCGGCCGTCCATGAAAGCGCGCGCCCGGATGGTGATATTAGACGAGATGGTCAGCTCGCCGGTATAGACGGGGGAATCCTTGGTCGGCGTACTGCCGTCGGTGGTATACCGGATGGTCGCCCCCGGGCAGGAGATGGTCACCTTGGTCCCGCTCTCCATATACCCGCTCGACACGGAAAAAACCGGCGTGGGCGCCGGCGGCTTAAGTCCCGCGGAGGGATTCGCCGCTCCCGGCGTCACCTGTTCAAAATAATACACCTGTGTTTCGGTCATGGACACCCGGCCGCCCGACTGCGCGTCATCCAACCGGCCGTATGCCAAATCGTCCACGACCACCCCGTCCGCATCGGCCAGATACAGGTGCTCGCCATACCGGTTGAGTCCCATCGCTATGAAAATCTCGCCGGTGCTGCGGTTGTATTTATCCACATCGCCGCAATAAATCACCTTGTACTCACCCGGATTCAGCTGCACATCGGGCAGCGTTCTCCACTCTGCCGGGTCATCTTTATCAGAAAGCCTGTAGCCGTTGAGGCTTACAGGCTTGTCAGTGGGGTTATACAGTTCAATGAAATCATACGTCTGTTTGTCCGAAGCGGTCGCGCCGGTTCGGTTGACGGCCGCCACCTCCGAAATGACGGTCGTTTTATTCTGCGGATACCGCGCGCTATCAATGGAATCGAAGCTCGTCGTATCGTTGGCCTTGCCGGGGGTCGGCCGGGCAAAAAAGGCCCATTTTTCCGTATCCGCCGTCGTCCGCCCATAGGACAGATTGGAGGTCAGCTCGTATACGGAACAGGTATCCACCCGGCGGCCGTCCGCACCGTACAGCGTCAGGCTCTGCTCCTCTCCCGTGAGGCGGAAGGAGGCGTGGAGGGCCCCGCCTTCGGTATACTCTTTGGTTTTCCCGGACAGATAAACCACCTGATAGCCTCCCGCCGGGATGGTCACGGCGGGGAACACCCATTTGCTCAATTCCACCGGATCGTCCGACAGCGTGAAGGAGGTCAGTGTCACGGGCTTTTCGCCGTAATTATACAGTTCCACCCACGGGGTGAAATCCCCATCCTCGTCCGCCAGGGTTATGCTGCTCCCGGGTGCATATTCATTCAAGCGCACCGTTGCCTCAGCCGTCGGCGTGACCGGGCCGGCGGGGG
>CDZV01025695.1_pt1 | contig 12896 bp, 9 predicted proteins | sample 554851 | NCBI WGS metagenome assembly CDZV01 (sample SAMEA3182090, study PRJEB8094) | gut metagenome | biome: human; feature: gut; material: Stool; isolation source: human stools | place: Canada | collected 2013-03-12
CAGTCGTCCCTCCTCCTTCAAATACGCCAGATAGGAACGCACCGTGTAACCGGATAACCCGTATTGGAGGATGTCCAAACAAACACCGTGCCGGTCAAAGAGCGCTTTCAGGATATCTTCAAATGTATGAGGGGCCGCGCAGATGGATGTCAGTTCTTCCAGGAGTTCCATCGTCCTGGAACGGGTCAAGGAGACAATAGGATGGATATTCGTAACCATATCGGCATGGGCCGGCACATAGACAGATGCTTCAAGCCGATCAATCACATCCAATGTTTTCAGATAGGACCGTACATCATATAGAAAAGGCACCAGGTGCTTTTCCAAAAGCTGTTCTCCGGTTAGGCTGTCCCCCAAGAACACGACATCGTCCGGGGTGCGGAATCCCACCATATCGAAGCTGTGCCCCGGCAGCGGAATCGTCATCAACCCGCCCGGGAGGGGATCGGGAAACGGCTGGACATCGCTCGATTTTGCCAAGAGAAATTTGGTGCGAAATTCTTGTATGGGATACCCGCCGTACAACCCTGCCGGCACCAGAACCGGGAATCTGCCGACGGCGGCTTCAAACGCGCTGGCATATACCGGACACCCCATCTTGCCCTGAATATACTGGTTTCCACCGATATGGTCGGCATGAGAATGGGTAGCCAAGACCGCAGAAACGGTCCACCCCTTTTCCGAACATTGCCGGAGGATTTTTTTAGCAGCATCCTTGTCGCTTCCGCTGTCGATGAGAAGAACGCCGTTATCCGGCAAAAGGTAAACCCCGACCTTAGCCGGGGCTTCCATATAATACGTCCGGGATCCCACTTGGTGCAGTTCATACATCGGCATCCACTCCCTCAGGTGTTTTTATCCACCGTTTTCATGGTTTTCAAATTGCCGGATTTTCCATGCCGTTGTTCGAGCAGGGCGGACACATCCTCAGGGCGAATCCCTTGTTCCGCCATCATTACCAGAAGGTGATAGGTCAGATCGGCGATCTCACCGATCGTATCCTCAGAACGCCCATTTTTTGCAGCGATGATAACCTCAGCGCTTTCCTCCCCCACTTTTTTGAGTATCTTGTCGATTCCCTGGTCGAACAGATACCGGGTATAGGAATTGTCCGAAGGGTGGTCGCGGCGGTCGAGAATAGTGTCGTAAAGCATACGGATGCAGTCATTCATGGCCTTTCTCCTCCACAATCGTATCAAAAAAGCAACTGTGCGCCCCAGTATGACAGGCAGCGCCTGTCTGTTCCACCCGGATGAGCAGCGCATCGGCATCGCAGTCCCCGGATATGGACACCACCTTTTGCACATGACCGCTGGTCGCGCCTTTATTCCAGTATTCCCGGCGGGAACGGCTCCAAAACCAGGTGGTTCCGGTGTCCACCGTACGCTGCAGGGAACCCAGGTTCATATAGGCCAGCATCAGCACTTCACCGGTTGAGGCCTCTTGTACAATGGCCGGAACTAACGGGGATTTTTCAAAAAAACGCTCCAATCGCAAAGCATCGGACGGATAAGCCGCCGCCGCAATCGCCTGTGCAAGATCCAGTGTCCCGCTGTACAGAGACTTTCCACAGATCGCGCCGTAGAGACGCCGTTGATGCAATGTCTCAATATCGCCGAGTTCTCGGATACCGCCAGAGGCGATGACACTACAGGAAACCGCCTGGTCCAGACGTTCCAACGGCTCCAGGCTGGGGCCGCTCAGGGTGCCGTCTTTGGAGATATCGGTAAAAATCAGGGTGCGCACACCGATATCCTCCATTTGACGCGCCAAATCCAGATAGGAAACCCGCGATACCTCGAGCCATCCTTCAGCGGCTACCCAGCCGTCCACAGCATCGATCCCGACAGCAATCCGATCTCCGTAAAGCTTCACCGCTTCCCGGACAAAATCCGGGTTTTTCAGGGCTGCCGAGCCCAAAACACAACGGGAAATCCCGCCCGATAAATAATATTCAAGAGTGGCCATATCGCGGATTCCGCCGCCAAGCTCCACTTTCAGCCCGCTTTGAGCAGCAATACCCAAAAAAATGTCGGCGTTTACCCGGTTTCCCGTCCGAGCGCCGTCCAGATCCACCATGTGGATCCATTCCGCCCCGGCTTTCCGAAAAGAGGCGGCCGTCTCCAACGGATCACCGGCCACGACATGCGCCGTGTCAAAATTTCCTTTGACGAGACGAACGCATTGCCGGTCCTGAATATCAATGGCTGGTAAAATAATCATACGATGTCTTCCTTTATTCGGAAATCGCCCGCTCCGGTCAATCCAGTGTACCTTTGGTGGATAGGACTCCCTCCGCGGGCTCTAAAGCCTCTTTAAATGCATGAGCGGCCGCTTTAAAAAGCGCCTCGGTCATGTGATGTGAATTTTGACCATACAGGATCTTTAAGTGCAGCGTAATGCCGGCGTTATAGGCCAACGCCCGGAAAAACTCAAGAGTCAGGCAGGAGTCATAGTTGCCGATGCGCTCCTCTGGGAAACAGGCATCAAAGACCAAAAAGGGGCGCCCGCTGACATCCAACGCAGCCAAAGCGAGGGACTCATCCATGGGAATGAAAAAGGAACCATACCGCCGAATGCCACCCTTGTCCCCCATTGCTTCCGCCAGCGCCTTTCCCAATACGATACCGGTATCCTCCACGGTGTGATGCCCATCCACCTGAAGGTCGCCCTCCGCTTTCAGGGTCAACCCGAATCCCGCATGTACGGCCAGAGCCTCCAACATATGATCAAAAAAGCCCACGCCGGTCGATATTTCGACAGCGCCGCCATCGAGGTTGAGCGCGGCCGAAACAGTGGTTTCCCTGGTGCTTCTACTGTATGTTCCGATTCGCATTGCCGTCTCTCCTTCGTGTAAAGATATACGCCTTTACTGAATCTCTTTATGCATTTGCAGGAAGCGAATCACCGCCGCCACTTCTTCGTTTTCCGCTTGGGTAGCGGCCGTGATACGCAAATAATCGTCTCCAAACCGTCGCACCAAGATACCGCGGTCTCGAAGAAGATCGTATATCCGTTTAGCACCCTTCAGACGGATATAAACAAAATTGGTACAGCTATCATAAACCTGGTCGAGCAGTCCCTCCGCCTCGAGCTTCCGAAGGCTGATGAGCAATTCGTTCCGCGACTCAATAAGGATTTCCCGATAGACGCTCCTGTATATCGGATTGGCCAACACCACATTGGCCATAGCCTGGGTCACCGCGTTAACGTTATACGGGGATTTTGCCGCCTTCAGTATACCGGTCAGGCGGGGGTTCGACACGGCAAATCCCAGACGCAGAGCCGCCATGCCAAGCATCTTCGAACAAGTGCGCAGAATAATGAGATTATCATATTTTTCCACTTCATTTAACAAAGATTGATCCCAGAAGTCCATATACGCTTCGTCCAGCACCACCAGCGCGTCGGTACCATTGAGGAGCCGCCGCACGTCTCCCCTATCAAGCCCCACCGAAGTGGGATTACAGGGATTCGAGAAGATCAGCAGACGGATGTTTTCCTTCGCCAGCGTGTCCAGCACCTGGTCGACCGATATCCGTAAATCTTCATCTTTCTCCAGCGTCATGCAGGGGGTCTCGGCAATCGTTGTGTAAAAACGGTACATGGAAAAATCCGGAGACAAGGTCAATACCTTTTCACCCTTCTGAAGAAATACCGATAAAATCAAGGAAATCAATTCATCCGAGCCGTTTCCAGCTGTAACCAGCTCCGACCGGATACCGTAAGCCTGGGCAAAAGAAGCGCATACTTCCCTCGCCAAAGGATCGGGATAGCGATTAAGGGCGATATCCGCGGCCGCCTGCGCCATCTTTTTCCGATCCAGGTCGGTCGGCAAAAGAAAGGACTCATTCGCATCCATCCTCACTCGATAGACGCCCTCCGAAGGATCGTATGGCGACAAGGCTATAGCCTTGTCGGATAATCTGTACATAAACATCCTCCTTTTCACTCAAACCGAACAGCTACCGCATGGGCATGGGCATCCAGCCCCTCGGCATGAGCGATGGACAGAATGTCGTCCCGAGCCGCTTCCAGAGCGGACCGGTTATAACAAATAAAGCTGGATTTTTTGATGAAGCTGTCCACCGACAATGGAGAAAAAAAGCGTGCGGTGCCGCTGGTCGGCAGAACATGATTGGGCCCCGCATAGTAATCTCCCAGTGGTTCGGGTGAATGTTTCCCGAGAAATACCGACCCGGCGTTGTCCAACCGTCCGATATAACTCATGGGATCGGCACACATCACTTCTAAGTGCTCGGGCGCCAGCCGGTTGGCAAACTGTAGCGCCTCATCCATATCGCGGCATACAATGACGGCGCCAAAATCGGATAGAGAACGGCGGATGATTTCTTGCCGCGGCAGATCGCCAATTTGCGTTTTCAATTCCGCAAGAGTTTGTTCGGCAATCTCCTCAGAATCGGTGAGCAGAATGGAAGACGCGAGCACATCGTGCTCTGCCTGGGACATCAAATCCGCGGCAAGATACCGAGGATCGGCGGTTTTATCCGCCAGAATGAGAATTTCACTCGGACCCGCCACCATATCAATGTCTACCTGTCCATATACCAGCCGTTTGGCGGTGGCCACATAGATATTTCCGGGGCCGACAATCTTATCCACCCGCGGAATCGAATCTGTACCATAAGCCAGGGCTGCGACCGCTTGGGCGCCGCCTACAAGATATATCTTATCCACGCCCGCGATATAAGCCGCCGCCATGACATCGAAATTGAACCCTCCGTCTTTGGGCGGCGGCGTAACCATGACGATTTCTTCTACACCCGCGATACGGGCAGGAATCGCGTTCATCAAAACCGAGGAGGGATAGGCCGCCGTGCCGCCCGGAACATAGATCCCCACCCGGGCCAGCCCACGGATTCTCTGCCCCACTATGGTTCCGTCTTTTCGGGTATCCAGCCAGCTCTGCTGCAGTTGGCGCCGATGGAAATCCGCAATATTGGCCGCCGCGCGCTCAAGCGCCGCATATACATCGGGATGGCAGGAGGCCGCCATTTGCCGGATCTGTTCCCGGTCAACCGGCTCCAGAACCGGATCCACGCCATCGAACTGCCGCGTGTATTCCCTTAAAGCATCGTCTCCGCGGGAGCGGACCGCATCCAAAATGGCGGAAACGGCGACGGTCACCCGACGGTCCACCTCCACGCTACGGGAGGTCAACTGTTCTAGGAGGGCCAATTCCGCCTTTCCATCCGCTTTAACCAGTGGCATCATCGTCCATTACCTCCTTAACCGGATGTGTCAGCGCCCAAGAGCCCCGGCCATCCGGGCAATTAAATCTTCAATTTCAGCTTTGCGAAGCTTCATACAGGCCATGTTGACGATCAGACGTGCGGAAATCGGCATTACGTCCTCCACCACCTCAAGCCCGTTTTCACGCAAGGTGGATCCCGTCTCTACGATGTCCACAATGCCATCCGCCAGGCCCAAAAGAGGCGCTAGTTCTACGGAGCCTTCAATCTTGATAATCCGCACATCCAACCCCTTTCGGCCGAAATAGGCCCTGGCAACGTTCGGATATTTCGACGCGACGGTTTTCACGCGGTATCCGTCGAAAAACGGTACTCCCTTGGGAGCCGCGAGCGCAAAACGACAGCGGCCGAATCCCAGATCCAACAGCTCGTAAAAACTGCCGCCACTTTCTGCGATGGTATCTTTTCCCACCACTCCGAGGTCACAAACCCCATGCTCGACATAGGTAATGACATCGGCCGCTTTGGCAAGCACCACTTCCAGATGGTCGCCGACCGGCAAAATCAGCTTACGGCCCTTATCCTTGACAGCGGCGGTATCAAAACCCGCGCGATCTAACAGCGCCACTGTCTCCTTCTCCAGACGCCCTTTAGTCAGCGCCATACGTATCGGTCTCATACTCTTGTTCTCCTTTACCGATCAAACCTCCACACGATCTTCGCCGCCGGCTGATAAGACGTATACTACAGAAATGCCCCGTTCTTCTGCATAATCCAACGCGTCCTCGCGGGTTTCCTGTAGGCTGAATTCGGTCAGACAGCCCTCGTCTGTCAAGGTCCGTACCCTGTTCAGCGCCTCGGCTTCATACCCATTCTCTGCAAAGACCAAGGCTTCTGGCAGCATAGGCGGTTCCACCTGTCCCTTATCCAGCATTCCCTTGATGACGGCATCGACATTAACGCCGAATCCAGTCGCGGGGTGCGGAGAACCGAACTGCTGAAGCAGCGTATCGTAACGTCCACCCGACACCACGGTGTCTCCGCTGCCCTCCACATAGCCGCGGAAAATGACCCCCGTGTAGTATTCGTTTCGATGAACGAGTCCCAGGTCAATCGTGACCTGATGCTCCAGACCCAGCCTCTGCATCGACCGATAAAGCCAGGCCAAATGCTCCAGCGCCTTCCGGCTTCGCTCTCCGCGGCACAGAGACCGCGCTTCGCAAAGAATCTCCTCCCCCCCGAACAAACGCGGTAGACGCCGCAGCGCTTCCACGGCCTCATTGCTCGGCAGACTGTCCAACGTATCGGAGAGCGCGGCATAATTTTTCGTTTCAATCAAAGTTCGGATCGCATCCCGCACCTCCTCTTCCACGTCCACTTCCTCCACAAGGGACTGAAAAAAACCGACATGGCCGATCTCCAAACGGAAATCTCCGCCGATACAAGGAAGACGCAGGACATCCGCGGCCAGCGACAGAATCTCCAAATCGGCCCGCTGGCCGCCTATCCCAATGAGTTCCACCCCCGCCTGAAATTCCTGATCGTTCCGTCCGGAGAGGCTGTGGTTAAGATGATAGACATCCTGGGCGTAATATAAGCGGATGGGAAGAGCCGCCTGCTTGAGCCTGGTAGCAGTCAGTCTGGCAATGGGCATGGTGGAATCCGGCCGCATGACAAGCAGCCGCCCTTTGGAATCGGTCAATTTATACATGCTCTCGGCTGGAATAGCCGGATGCCCCGCCTGAAAAACATCAAAAAACTCCAGGCCGGGCGTCATGACCTCAGAAAAGCCGTGGCAGACGAAGAGATCGGTTAGCATGCTTTCTGCTTCTCTCCGGGCAAGGCATTCTTCAAACAACAAATCCCGGGTCCCTTCGGGCGTGATGCGGATGTTCTGTTTCAAGATATCACCAAACCTTTCAGAGATACCCTCAATCGCTTTATCGTGCTAATGTGCTACTACGATATCATAAAAAACAAACTGTGTCAAGTAGAAGAACGTGGCTGAATGTTCAGGAAGACCAAACCGCCCAGGCAAAACAGGATTCCGAGCGCTTGAAATCCCGTGATTTTCTCCTTATAAAACAGAACGCCGATCATCAACAGAATAACCGCGAGTGCAATGTTCGCGACCAGAGAACCCAGACTGACCTGCCAGCCGGCCCGATAAGCCATGATGTAGCCGAATTCCAGCCCGACTAGACTCAACCCCAATATGACGCTGCTCCAACGGATCTGTTGAAACTGAATCAAGACGCCGCCCTTCCCCGCCGACGACATCACGAACAAGACCGCAGTTACCGCCATCGACACCAAATAGGTTACCAGAAGAGAGGCGAAGGGATTGACGTCTTGCGGAGTTGATTTTGCCGCCATGTTATAACAGACGTTGGAGGCAATGATCAACAAAATGGGCCATACATATGCAATCACGACCACTTTCCCCCTCAACCTTACATTTCAAACAAATTCATCTGACTGGTCGCGGGCAAGGCGTCCAGCACCCCAAGCTGGCGCAAAGATTCCAATACCGCTTTGGTAATACCGGAGCGGTTTTGCAGATCGTCGCAAGATATGTAGGGTCCAGCTCCTCTGGCCTCCATGAGCGCCTCGGCGGCCGCTTCCCCGAGTCCTTTAACAGCACTAAACGGCAGGCGAATCTTGCCGTCCTCCAGCGTGAATTTATAGGAGTGAGACTTGTAGAGATCGACCGGAAGGTATTCGATGCCCCGCTGCATGGACTCATAAATCACGTGCAGCGTTTCAGCCTGGGACTGTTCCTTAGCGGTAGCCTCCTTGCCTTTTTGCCGAAGGGTATCCATCCACTGCTTGACCCCGTTTTTCCCTTTTGAGACCGGTTCTGCATCAAAATCCTCGCCACGTCCGGTAAAATACGCGGCATAATAGGCCGCCGGACGATGCACCTTATACCAAGCCACCCGTAGCGCCGCGATGATATAGGCGGCTGCATGGGCTTTGGGAAACATGTACTTGATCTTCATGCAGGAGTCTTTATACCAATCCGGCACGCCGTGTTCCTTCATGGCGGCGAAATGCTCCTCTGTAAGCAGCTTGGTAGCGTTTCCCTTCCGGACGATTTCCATGATCTTGAACGCCATTTTGGGTTCCAGACCCTTGTGCATCAGATAGGTCATAATGCTGTCCCGTGTTCCGATGACGTTGGAGATGGTGCAGGTACCGTTCTTAATCAATTCCTGTGCGTTTCCGAGCCATACGTCGGTGCCGTGGGACAAGCCGGAGATCTGAAGAAGGTCGGCGAAAGTCTTGGGTTTGCATTCGAGAAGCATCTGCCGGACAAAAGGTGTTCCCATTTCCGGGATCGACAGAGTTCCGTTCTCGCACTCGATCTGTTCCGCCGTCACCCCGAGAGGCTCCGGAGAGGTAAAGAGTTTATATACCTCCGGATCGGACATGTTGACCTCGGTGACGGGGATGCCGGTATATTCCTCTAAATATTTGTAGATCGTCGGAATGACATGGCCAAGGTTGTCCAATTTTAAAATCGTGTCATGGATGGAATGAAAATCGAAGTGCGTGGTAATAACGTCGGAATTGGGATCATCCGCCGGATGTTGGAGCGGACAAAAATCCTCGGCCTCATAATCGTTGGGAACAACGACCATGCCGCCGGGATGCTGCCCGGTCGTTCGTTTGATGCCGGTACATCCGGCCGTCAGGCGGTTGATTTCAGCGTTGTTGAGGATCAGTCCGTGTTCCTCCGCATATTTTTTTACATAGCCAAATGCGGTTTTATCCGCCACGGTGGAAATGGTTCCGGCCTTGAACACGTGATCGCTGCCGAATAGCGACTCGGTGTATTTGTGAGCCCGAAGCTGATACTCACTCGCAAAATTCAAGTCGATATCGGGAGCCTTGTCTCCATCGAATCCCAGAAACGTCTCGAACGGAATCTCGTGTCCGTCCCGGGAGAGAGGCTCACCGCATACAGGGCAATTTTTATCCGGCAGATCAAAGCCGGAACCCACCGAGCCGTCGGTAAAAAACTCCGTATAATGGCATTTCTTACACAGATAATGGGGAGCCAGCGGATTAACCTCCGAAATCCCAGCCATAAACGCGACGAAAGAAGAACCGACCGAGCCACGGGAACCGACCAGATAACCGTTTTCAACCGAATTCTGCACCAGCTTCTGTGCGATCATATACAACACGGCGAAACCGTGCTTGACGATCGACGTGAGTTCCCGGTTAAGCCGAACCGACACGATTTCCGGCACCGGATCCCCGTAAAGCGCTTTCGCCCGGCTCCAGGTGATCTCTTGAAGCTGTTCCTCCGCCCCGTCTATGTGAGGTGTAAAAGTACCCTCTGGAATCGGGCGGATGCTGTCCACCATGTCTGCGATCCGTCCGGGATTTTGGATTACCACTTCGTACGCTTTCTCTTTTCCGAGATAATCGAACTCGGCCAGCATTTCCTCCGTCGTGCGCAGATAGAGAGGCGCCTGCTGGTCCGCATCAGGGAATCCCTGACCAGCTTGGAGAATCCGGCGGTAGATCTCGTCTTCCGGATCCATGAAGTGGACATCTCCCGTCGCACAGACCGGGATATGCAGCTTTTCTCCCAGACGGACGATGGTCCGGTTGAATTCCCTTAGCTGTTCTTCCGTCTGCACCAGGCCCTCCCGCAACATGAACTGATTGTTGCCGAGCGGCTGAATTTCGAGAAAATCGTAAAATTTTGCAATATCGCAGAGTTCTCCCCAGGATTTGCCGTCAAAAACCGCACGGAACAACTCGCCCTGCTCGCAGGCGCTTCCCACGATCAGGCCCTCCCGAAACTCCATCAGCTTGGTCTTGGTGATCCGGGGCTTTTTATAGAAATTATGCAGATGGCTCCAAGAGATCAGCTTATAAAGATTTTTTAGTCCCTTGAGGTTCTTCGCGAGCAGGATCAGATGATAAGGACGCGCCTTCTTGCTGTCCGCGCCAGCCAAAAGGGTGTTGATTCCGTCGACCGATTCAATTCCTTTTTCCGCCTTCATATCCGCGGTCAAATGGATAAAAATATCCGCCAGCACCTTGGCATCGTCGCAGGCGCGATGGTGCTGGAAGGGCTCCAGCTTGAGATGGTTAGCCACCGTATCGAGCTTATGATTTTTGAGATGGGGATATAGAGCGCGGCAGATTGGGACAGTATCGATAGACGTAAAGGGATACGGCAGGCCCGACCGCCCCGCAGCCGCCCGGATAAATCCGGTGTCAAAAGGCGCATTGTGCGCGACCAGGATCCGGGCCGCTCCGCAAAAGGCGTAAAACTGCTCCAAGGCCTCCTTTTCACGGGGCGCGTCTTTGACCATCTCGTCGGTAATGCCGGTCAGTTCCGTAATCTTGGCCGGGATCGGCTTTTCCGGGTTGACAAAAATGTCGAAACGGTCTGTCACCTTGCCGTCTTTCAGCCGCACAGCGCCGATTTCGGTTATACGCTCGGACTGCGCACTCAAACCGGTGGTTTCGATATCGAACACAATGAATTCGCCGTCGAGTCCCTCGCTGGCCGTCCCCTCCACCACCGGAATCCGGTCGTTGATGTAATAAGCCTCCACACCATAAAGGATTTTGATATCCTTCCCCTGTTTTTTCAGCTTGGCCGCGGCGTTCATAGCCTCCGGAAATGCCTGTACCACGCCGTGATCGGTGATGGCGATTGCTTTGTGTCCCCAGGAGGCGGCTCGCGTGATGAGCGCCGCGGCATCGGAAACCGCGTCCATAGCGGACATCTTGGTATGTAAATGCAGTTCCACCCGTTTTTCGGGCGCATGGTCCTGCTTGACATAACGGGCCACGAGCGCCATAGACTTCGGAGCCAAAACCTGAGATTTGGCGAACACATCAAATTCGTATAATCCGCTGAGAAGGAGGCAGCTTCCTTTTTTAACGGCTTGCAGCGCCTCGAGTTTGGCTTTATCCCTCTTGGTATCGGTCCAAAGGATGACGGTGATGGAGCTTGTCCCATCGGTTATCGAGAGGGTATGGCGGATCCGGGTGCCATCCCGAAAGGCCTTTGTCTCATATTCGAATACCTCTCCCCAAACCGTGACGTTTCCACCGTCGTCGGTCAGACTACGCAGAGGAATGGGAGGCTCCTTGGGTACGGGTCCAAACAAAGCCTGGGCCGATTCCAGATAGATCGGCAGCCCATCCATAGGCGGCACAGTGGGATCGGACGGTTTTTTGGGTTTGGGCAGTTCGGAAGAAGAAGCCGAAACAGAGGCGGAATGCATGGCCTCTATCTGTTCCGATCGGGCCTTTTCCCGCATAGCCGCTTCCCGTTCAGCCGACTCCATCATGTTTCGGTAGCCTTCGTCCTGTTCATTCACTCTCTCTTCGCCGTCGAGAACCAGCGATACCCGGCGTTGGAACATCTCGTAGACAAGTGCTGCTAAGGCCGCATCGGTTTTCGTGGCTTTGAGAACGTTCAATCCTCCGTGACGGAGGATAACGGTCATCGTTTCCCCGTCGATGCGGCAAACCGCATCCCGAAATGTCCCATTGACCGCCGTGCATCGGCGGCGCAAAAACGATACAATGGTCGGAAAACAGTCCACACTTAAAGAATCGGAAGGATACAATGGCCGGAATTCCACCGAAGAAAGGCCCAATCCCTTGGCCACGGCCCGTTCTGCCGCTTCAATTTCTTCAAACGCCGCAAAATGATCGAGCAGCAGCCGGGCATGAAGCCAGCCGCTGCCGCGGTGCAGCTCGATTTGATCCACCCCGGCCTCTTGCAGACCGGGTAGGTGTTCTCCCGCCAAATAAGGGCCGAAAAGCTGTGTAAACGATGTGTTGTTCATAACGTTTCCAATTCCTTCATCAATTCCTCGACCGCGTGTGATTCCTCGACCGTGCGCACGACTTGTCCCTTTTTGAACAGGACAGCCTTCCCATCACCGCCCGCAATGCCGATATCCGCTTCTTTGGCCTCTCCCGGTCCATTGACCACACAGCCCATCACGGCGACTGTGACCGGCTTGTGTACCGTGCGCAAACGCTTTTCCACCTCACCCGCGATGCGGATCAAATCGATTTTGGTCCGGCCGCAGGTGGGACAGGATATCAAAGTCGCCTCTCCTGAACGCATTTCCAGCGCGCGGAGCAGATCGATGCCCGCCTCCACCTCTTTGAGCGGGTCGGCCGTCAGAGATATCCGAATGGTGTCTCCGATGCCGTCGAGGAGCAGGGAACCGATCCCGGCGGCGGATCTGAGAATTCCCATCCGTTCGGTTCCCGCCTCGGTGACGCCGAGATGGAGCGGATAATCGCAGGCCGCCGCAATCAGACGATAGGCGGACACCATGGTGGCTACATTCGAGGATTTCAGAGACAGGACAATATCGGAAAAATCCGCTTTTTCAAGCAAAGAAACGTGATACAGGGCGCTGTCTCTCATGGCCTCCGGGGTAGGATGGCCGTATTGAGCCAAAATTTCTTTTTCGAGAGAACCGGCGTTGACGCCGATGCGAATCGGAATTCCGCGCGAACGGCAGGCATCGGCTACCGCTTTTACCCGATCCTCTCCGCCGATATTGCCCGGGTTAATCCGGATTTTATCCACCCCGGCGGCAGCGGATTCCAGAGCCAGACGGTAATCAAAATGGATATCCGCCACCAGCGGGATCGGCACCGCCTCTTTAATAGCTGGAA
>CDZV01047883.1_pt1 | contig 12893 bp, 11 predicted proteins | sample 554851 | NCBI WGS metagenome assembly CDZV01 (sample SAMEA3182090, study PRJEB8094) | gut metagenome | biome: human; feature: gut; material: Stool; isolation source: human stools | place: Canada | collected 2013-03-12
CGCCCGCACAGGGAAGCAAAGTTTTCCCCCACCCGGCGTGCCACATGGCGTCCGTCCCGTACGCAAAGGTAGTAAAAGGAAAAAGCGCCCGATTCTTGGAGATCGTCGTAGAAATCCGGGGCCAGAATCCGCAGAGTATCGTAAAAAACGTTCTGGGCCGACTGGGCGACCAGATTGTTGGGCAGGAAAGCGTCCAGCCCCACTTCGACGGCGAACGCCATGAGAATCCGCCGCTGGGACAGGAGATGCGGATTCTCCGCCGGTCCATTAGCCGCGGAGGAATACCCCTCGATGGAAGCAACCTCTTCCGCCATCCGGGCGCCGAGGCGCCGTGCCTTGCCGAGATTGCCGTTGTTTTTCTCACGGTTGAACAGCCGCGCCGTAGCCTCCACGCTGTCTTCGACCGGCTGCGGGATTTCCACTGCTCCGTCCGGGACGATTTTCATATCGCTGTCTTCTTGTCTGGCCATGCAAGCACCTGCCCTTCGTCAAGCATTCGCTGTGTCCTGAGGCCCTTGGCCGTCCCCTTCAGGCATCTCACTTGAGACGTCAAGCGCCCGGCTGAGCGCCCGAGCGAGCTGGTCGGGGCAGGAGGTGGGCTTAAACCCGCACCGGATACCGGATAGGCGCCGGATAGCTTCCTGCGCAGCCATGCCCTCCACCAGGCGGGCCACACCTTGCGTATTGCCGCTGCATCCTCCTTCAAACCGGACATTTTTCACGATCCCGTCTTTCAGGTCGAAGGAGATGTGGCGGGAACAAACACCGCGGGGGGTATAGGTATAGGCCATGAAAAAGTGTCTCCTTTCCAGAATGTGCCGGCCGCCCCCGCGCGGCAAAGGCGGCCACGGACGGATGGAGAAATCCCCGTTCCGAGATTACGCGTTTTTGCGTTTTTTCTTATCTTTATAAGCGAGCAGCGCCTCGACGCACTCGTCCGCGGCCGGTGTGCTGCCGAGCGGCCGGGCCGCCGGCGTGTACATGCCGTGGAAATCGGAACCGCCTGTCATCAGCAGGTTGTGGTCGGCCGCAAAAGCCGCCAGCCTGGCGGAATCGGTTTCACTCTGATCCGGGTGCCAAACCTCCACCCCGTCCAATCCCAGAGCGGTCAGTTCCTCCAGCAGCGCCTCGTTGTGATAGGGAATGGGATGGGCGAGTACCGCGATGCCCCCTGCGCTGTGAATCAGCTCCAGCACCTCTTTGACTTCCGGATACTCCGGCTCCGCCCATGCGACACCGGAACCCGGGGAAAACAGCTTTTGATACAGTTCGCCGTAAATGGAATCCGCGTATCCTGCATCCATCAGAGCGTGCATAATGTGCTGTTTATAGATGCTGGTGCTGCCGGTGGCGCATTTGACGATGAGTTCGGGGGTGATGGGATAATACCGCATCACTTTGCGCACCATCGTCGTCGCGGTCCGGCGGCGGCTTTCCCCAGTCCGGCGGCAGAGCCCCTCCAGTCGGTCAGGCGTGTCGCACAGGTAGCACAGCAGGTGCGCCTTGTTTCCGCGCGTCTGGTCGAAGGCGGAGAGTTCCACCCCGTGAATGACCTGTATCCCCTGCCGGCGGCCGATGATGACCGCTCGCGTGGCGGCCGCGGTGGTATCGTGGTCGGTGACCGAAATCGCCGACAAACCCCGCCGTTTGGCAACGGCGATCAGTTCCTCGATCCCCATGGATCCGTCGGATAATTTCGTATGACAATGCAGGTCGCTGGCCACGTTGACACCTCCAAGCTGATGCGTAAATCCACGGCGAAAAAGGCCGTCCCACCCCCTGCGGCGAGCCCCGCCGACCGGAGGAGACAATCCCAAATTTTTTATGGACCTACCTATAAGTAATTATACACCCATGGCCGGAGAAAGGCAAGTCCTCTGACAGATTCTGACATTTTATCCGTATCGCAGGATGTCCTGGAGAGCAGGGTTTCTTCCCGCCGCCGGATTCCTTTTTTTGTTCCGGGTATTTTAAAGTCGGCTGTTTTTTGGTATACTATACCAGACCGGACTCAGGACGGAAGAAAAGAGGATTGCCGATATGTGCGGATTTTGTGGATTCACGGGCCAGGTCGCGAAACGGGAAGAGGTCATTCGGGAGATGGCCGGGCGTATCACCCATCGCGGCCCGGATTCCGAGGGATATTATCTGGACGGAACCATCGCCATGGCCTTCCGCCGCTTAAGCATCATCGATCTCGGCGGCGGCAGCCAGCCGATCTATAACGAGGACCGCTCCAAGGTGCTGATGTTCAACGGCGAAATTTATAATTATCGGTCCTTGCGGCAGGATCTGCTTGCGGCCGGGCATGTTTTCACCACCGAGACCGACAGTGAGGTGCTGCTCCACGGGTTCGAGGAGTGGGGGGAGGATTTGTTGCCCCGCCTGCGCGGAATGTTCGCCTTTGCGATCTGGGACAAGCGAGAGGACTCCCTGTTCCTGGCGCGGGACAATTTCGGCATCAAACCGATGCATTACACCCTTCTGCCGACCGGTGCCTTCCTCTTTGGATCTGAGATCAAATCCCTGCTCGCGCATCCGGATTTCGTCAAGGAATTCCGGCCCGAGGCGCTGGATGCCTACCTTTCTTTTCAGTATTCTCTGCCCCGGGAGACTTTTTTCAAGGGGGTTTACTGTCTCCAGCCGGGGCACTGCCTCTGGTTCCGGGACGGCAAAGTCAAAGAGCGCCGTTATTTTGAGGCCGTTTTCCAGCCCGATGAGTCGATGACTCTTGAGGAGGCGGTGGACGAAATCGACCAGGCCTTCACCGACTCGGTGGAGGCTCACCGTATCAGCGACGTGGAGGTGGGCTGCTTTCTTTCGGGCGGAGTGGACTCCAGTTTTGTCGCCTCTTATTTCGGGGGACAGAAGGCGTTTACTGTGGGGTTCGACCATGGCCCTCACTACGATGAAAGCGCCTACGCCGCCGAGCTGGCCGGCCAGCTCGGCATCGAGCATTATGTCCACCGCATCTCAGAGGAGGAATACTGGGACGCCCTGCCCAAGGTGCAGTACGCGCTGGATCAGCCCCTCGCCGACCCGGCCTGCGTGGCGCTCTATTTTGTTTCCAAGTTGGCTGCCGAACACGTGAAGGTGGTATTGTCCGGAGAAGGAGCGGACGAACTGTTCGGCGGCTACCGTATCTATCACGAGCCCGCTTCCCTGTCCGGCTATCAAAAACTGCCCTGGTTCTTGCGGCGGGCTGCGGCGGCTGTCGCCGGCGCGATCCCTTTTGATTTCAAGGGCAAATCCTTCCTCATCCGGGGTTCCAAAACCCTGGAGGAACGGTTCATCGGCAATGCCTATATGTTTACCAAAAAAGAAAAGGCCGCGCTGCTCAAAGATATCCCCGCCACCGATCCTGCTGAACACACCGCCGCCTGGTATGCGCGCAGTAAAGGGCTGGACGATGTCACCCGGATGCAGGCCCTTGACATCAACCGCTGGATGGTGGGGGATATCCTGCTCAAAGCTGACCGGATGAGCATGGCCCATTCGCTCGAATTGCGGGTGCCTTTTCTGGACCGGGAGGTGTTCGCCGTGGCCCGCCGCGTGCCGGCCAAGCATCGAATTGCCGCCGGCACTACGAAGTACGCTCTGCGCCTCGCAGCCGAACGGCATTTGCCCAAGGCGTCCACCGCCCGTCCCAAGCTCGGATTTCCTGTGCCGGTGCGGCTCTGGCTGCGGCAGGAGCCCTATTACAAACGGGTGCGGGAGGCTTTTACCAGCCCCGCTGCCGAACGGTTTTTCAAAACGCCGGAGCTGCTCCGTCTCCTCAACGACCATTATGCAGAGAAACGGGACAACAGCCGCAAAATCTGGACGGTGTACATGTTCCTGGTATGGTATGGGGTTTATTTCCCCGAGGAATTCCCGTCTGTATGAAGGCCGAACTGCCGCGGCGTAACGTCCCGCCCTTGCAGCTGTGCCGGGAATTGAGCCGTGTTTCCTCCCCTCCGATACGAACGATACAGGATGCCGGCCCCGCGGGATAACCGAACGCGGGGCCGGTTTTTGTGAGCCGAACCATACGGTACACGGCTGGGTACGGCCTTTTGGAGAAATGGCTCGGATGGGCTCTACAAGATAACAGCAGGGCAAAACCGGTGAATAGCATTCACAATAGGCGTTTCAAGCCCAATTGGTCGACAATGCCGCAGAAATGCCGCAATTTATCCGAGAATACCCCTTGCAATTATGGAACAAATGTTCTATAATCTCAATAGTGAGACCAATTCTTGAGCCTAGACACAAAAATATATCGCGATTTTGTTGGTTTTACCCAATATTTTTATTAAGTAATGTGAATGATTCGCACGAATAATCTCTGATAACGTCGTTTCTGGACAGTCCCAAAAAGAGGAGCCGTAAAATTAGAGGGGGAAGAAGATGCCGATGGAGATGCAAAAAGAACAGCAAAAAGAGAGCGCACGGGAGGCGAGTTGGTATATACGGGAAATCCAGCGGATACTGCATGCGGCTTCGGTTCATCAGATCATTCTTACATACCGGTTCCTGCAAGCGCTTGTCCGGGAAATGGACTAGCGGGGCTATTGGAAAAAGGGACTTATCCCCTTCCCTGCCGAAAACCAACCATCCGGAAGGCCGGCCGCACCATGTACAATATGTATAAAAACTGGAGAAAGCCGGGTTTTGCTTCTATAAGACCAAATACAGGCCATGAATTAAGGCCTGCAGGGAATTTTAAAAGGGGCTGTTGCTTTTTGCAACAGCCCCTTCTCACCACCCACCGGGCGGCTGGAAAGAGGGAACGGATTTAACCCCCCCCCGCTATTCCTCATCGACGGACGGCTCCTCTTCCATAAGAAACAGATCGTTCGGAGTGCATTCCAGAAGCTGACACAGAATTTCAATATTTTCGAAACGGATACTCTTGGTTTTGTTGTTGTACATGCGGTCGAAATTCTGATAGCTCATTCCCATCTGTTTATATAGCCAGTATTTGGTTTTCCCCTTTTTCTTTAGTAGTTGCGCCACTTGCAGTATGAGCATTCGCGTAACTCCCTTCTATGAGAACCATATTAAGGAGTTTTTCCGCCTCTAGTATAGACTATTACATTATCTAATGTATGCATAACATATGTATAGAGGTAGAATGCGGCGCCCATTGACGGCGGTCCCCGTCCAGCGGGAGGACGCGGGCCGCCACGCCGGGAATCCGGTCTTTTGCTCCTGAGACTTGAAACGGCCCCTTGCTGCACAATGAAATGCAGCAAGGGGCCGTTTTCGGAACGGAAAAGTGTCCCCCGTCGGGATGGAAGATCCGTTTTTGTGGGAACGCGCTCAGCCCCCGTCCGTACCCGAAGCTTCATCCGCCGTGGTTTCAGATGATCCCGTGGCTACCGCGGCAGTCGTGGGTGTGGGAGCTTCGCCTTGAATGTATTGCGCGCTGACATAACCGATGTCTCCGGTTTCAGTTTTAAATGCAATGCGGAACCAATCGCCCTCTCGGCCCAGGATCTCCACCCGTTCGCCGTATTTCAGGCCGCCGGTTCCTCATCCGGGCGGGCGCCGCATCCCGCCGTCAGGGCCGCCAGACATAGCACGCAGAGCAGGACCAGTGCGGTTCGGGTCAAGTGTTTCATCCGTCATCTGTCCTTTCCGTGTTTCCGCGCCCACAGACAGTTCTTGCGGGAACGGGTTTTAGCTTCGTATATTTTACCACCGTTTCCACCATAATAAAAGTGATTTTTCACGTTTTGCAAGAAAGGCCCGTGATGATAAGGATATGAAACGAACCGCCGCCTTATCCGTTCTCTGTCTGTTTACCGCCCTTTTGCTGACCGGCTGCGGGGAGGAGGACAACGCCTCTTCCCCCGAACCCCGCCGTTTCACCACCACCTTTGTCCGGATGGATACGGCCGTGAATTTCACGGCCTACTGCGAAACCAGCGGGGATTTCGACCGGGCGGTACAGATCGTTTCGGACACCCTGGATGAGGCCGAGAAGCTCTATGACCGATACGCGGAGGGTTCCGCCCTCTCGGCCCTGAACCATGAGGCCGGGACTTTCGTCGTGGTCCCGGAAGCTCTGAGCGCCCTGCTTGCCTCCTGCCGGGAGTGGGGGAAAACCACGGCCGGGGTCAATCTCGCGATGGGAGATGTTACCGATTTGTGGCAGGAGGCCCGGCAGACCGGGACCCTGCCGGAGGAATCTGCCATTCGAGACGTCCTCGCCTGTGCGCAAAGCGCCGAATTGGAGTGGTCCGCCGAGGGCATTCGCCTGACCGAACCGGACGCCTCCCTCGATCTCGGCTGCGTGGCCAAGGGCGCCGCGGCTGACGAAGCAGCGGACCGGCTGGCCGCCGCCGGATTCACAACTTATCTGCTTGACTGCGGTACCAGCAGCATCCGCTGCGCCGGGTCCCCGCCTGGCCGGGAAGGATGGACTGTTGCTCTTGTCAATCCCGACAGCCGTCTGAATCTCTCCGGCGCGGTCTCGCCCGCTCCCACCCTGGGCGTTCTCGTCTTACAAGACACGGCCCTTGGGGTCAGCGGAGATTATCAGCGGTATGGGATCTTCGACGGGGATGTCTATGCGCATGTCCTGGACCCGGAAACCGGCTATCCCGCCCGGTTCGTCCGGCAGGTCTGCGTTCTTGCTGACAGCGCAGCGAGGGCGGATTACCTTTCCACTGCGCTGTTTGCCCAGCCTTTTGAACAAGCCTGGCGAACGGTGCAGGAACTGTCCGGCGTTGCCGGTCTCTTTGTCCTGCCCGATGGAAGCCTGCGAATGTCCGAAGATTTCCCGCTGCGCACCGCCTGACGGACGCAGGATCAGAAAGGAGCGGAAGCGTCGCATGAAGCAAACCTTTTTCGGCGGAATCGTGTTTCCTACGAAAGTCGAGGGGAAGGCGCCCGCCGCCTCCCGTCCTTTGGAGGAATATACCCCCTCGGTGCTGGTCCTGTCCATGCGGCAGGGTTTTGGAGGGGAATGCGAGCCCACCGTTTCCCCCGGCGATCCGGTACTTGTCGGCTCCGCTGTAGGCCGCAGCCAGGATGGATTCGCACCCCCGATCCACGCGGGAGTCTCCGGGACGGTCCTGGCGGTGGAACCCCGTCCAACAGCTGACGGGGACGAAGTGACGGCAGTGGTGATCGAAAACGACCGCCGGAACACGTCCGCTCCCCCGCTACCCGCGCTGACGGTGCACGAACCCCCAAAAAAGTGGAGGGAACGGATGCGGGAGGCCGGACTGATCGGTATGGGCGGGGCGGGCTTCCCCACCGACCGGAAATACAGCGGCAAGCCGGTGGACACGGTGCTTGTCAACGGCTGTGAATGCGAGCCTTATCTTACTTGTGACCACCGAATCATGCTTGAGCGCACCGAAAGGGTGATCGAGGGGGCACTCGCCCTCGGTCGGGCGGCGGGAGTCGGACGGGATCGTGTGTTTCTCTGCGTGGAAAAAAATAAACCGGACGCCATTGAGCGTCTTACCCGCGCGGCGGGGAACAGAGTCCGAATCGTCGCCCTGCCAACCCGTTACCCACAGGGAGGCGAACGCCAGCTCATCCAGGCCGTGCTGGGCCGGGAGGTGCCGATGGGCGGCCTGCCCGCCGATGTGGGGGCGGTGGTATCCAACGTCTCCACTGCCGCTGCCATGGGGGATGCCGCTGTCGGGATCGTCTTAACCCATCGGGCGGTCACAGTCGCGGGGGAGGTCGCCCGGCCCCTGAATCTTTACGTCCCCATCGGGACACTATTTTCCGAACTGCTCGAGGCTGCGGGCGGGGAAAGATCCTCCGGGAATCTGCCCCCTCCGTTTTGGGAAAAAGGAGCACCCCGCCGCCTGATTGCGGGCGGCCCCATGACCGGGCGGCTGCTCGCCTCGGCCGACGTTCCGGTGACAAAGGGAAGCGCAGGGCTGGTGGTACTGCCGCCCCAATCTTTTGAAGAGCAGAACTGTATCCGCTGCGGCGCCTGCGCCCGGGTTTGCCCTTCCCGGCTGATGCCTTTTGCCATTGACGCAGCCGTCGTCGCCGGGAAAATGGAGGTCTGCGCCGACTACGGCGCGGTGCAGTGCATTTCCTGCGGCTGCTGTTCCTTTATTTGTCCGGCCCGGCGGTATCTCGCCACCCGGGTCTCCCTGTCCCGCAACACCCTCCGCCGCCGGATGGCGGCGGCGCCATCGCCAAAGGAGTGACGGATTTGAAACCGACCCTCAGCCAGTCGGCCCCCCATATACGCCGGGGCCGCACCACTTCCGCCGTCATGCTTGATGTCCTCATCGCGCTGGTCCCGCCCGCCGTGGCTGCGGTATATGTGTTCGGAACCCGCGCCCTTCTCCTGCTCACCGTGACCATGGCGGGCTGTGCCGCAGCACAGTGGCTCTGCCTGGCCCTGCGAAAAGGTGGGGAATTCGACGGCAGCGCCCTTGTCACCGGCGCACTCCTTGCCCTCTCTCTGCCGGTAGGCACCCCTCTGTGGGCCGGGGCGGCGGCAGGCATATTCGCCATCGCCGTGATCAAGGAGGCGTTCGGCGGTATCGGCCACAATCTGTTCAATCCCGCTATGGCGGCCAGAGGGCTCCTGCTCGCAGCTTTCCCGTCCCTTCTGACCGGATATGCCCGCCCTGACGCGGTTTCTTCCGCCACCCCTCTGTCCACAATCGGAGCGCCGGGCGGCCCGGCCGAATGGCTGCCCATGCTGGTTGGGACCGAAAACGGAAGTATGGGAGAAACTTCAGCCCTGCTCATCTTGATCGGCGGTGCCTATCTCGTCCTGCGGGGCGTCGTCCGCCTGCGGGTGCCCATGACCTGCCTGGGAGCCTTCGCGGCGGTGACGTGGGTGTTCGGAGGGGAACACGGCCTGTTTACCGGCAACGTGGTGGCCGGCCTTCTCTCAGGGGGACTGATGCTGGGGGCCTTTTATATGGTCACGGATTTCACCACCAAGCCCACAACCTTCCTCGGAGAACTGCTGTTCGCGGGCGGGGTAGGGATTTTGACCGCGGTCCTCCGGATCTGGGGACCCTATCCCGAAGGCGTCTGTTTCGCCATTTTGCTGATGAATCTGATCACCCCGCTGCTCGAGTATCTCACCCGCCCCCGCGTATATGGACTGAAACCCCTGCTCTTTGGCATCCGGCCGCTACGCGGCCGCTGACCATGGATCGGACCATAGATAGGAAAGGAACGGGATATATGCACACCGTCTTGAAATCCCTGCTCAATCTGCTCATCGTGGCTGCTGTGTCGGTCGGCCTGCTGTGGGGAGCCGACGCCCTGACCCGCTCTGTTATCGAAAAACAAGAGACCGAGGCGGTCCGAACCGCGTTTTCCGGCATGCTGGATGCCGCCCGGTTTGCCGCCCTGGACACGGTTTCCAACACCGCCATCAAACAGGCATACCGGGCGGAGGACGAGAGCGGCCGGACGGTCGGCTACGCCGTGACCGTCACGGTCAAGGGCTACGGCGGCCCGCTGGAGGCGCATGTCGCTCTCTCCGCCGACGGCAGCCGGTTCCTCGGCCTGCGGATCGGCAGCCATCAGGAAACCGAGGGCTACGGCGCCCGGGTGACGGAAGAGAGCTTTTACCGTCAGTTCGATTCCCTTGCCGCTCCCGCCTCGGTCAACGGCTATACCGGCATCGACGAGACCGGGCAGACTCCGGCACGACTGAAAGACGGCACTTATCGTGCCGAGGAAGAGACCTATGACAGCGGGTACCGCTATTTCGTCGAACTGACGGTATCGGACGGCCGTATTGCGGCCGTAAACTGGGACGCAGAGGCGGAGAACGGCGGCCCAACCAAGAAAGAGACGTCTAAAAAGGGCGATTATGTCATGACGCCGGACGGCCCGCCTTGGCATGAACAGGCCGAAACGATGGAGGCGGCTCTCATCGCCTCTCAAGATCCCGCCAAGCTCGTGTTTAACGAGGAGACCGGGAAAACCGACGCCTACGCCGGGGTATCGGTGGACATTTCCAGCTTTGTCGAGCTGGCCGTCTCGGCGCTGAATCAAGCGGGCGCCGATGCGTCGGTTGAGGGTGGCACAGGAGCGGTCGATGCGGTCTCCGGGGCGACCGTGTCCTCCAAAGCGGTCGTCCTGGCGGCCAACGAAGCCTACCGCTTCGTACAGGGCTTCGGAGGGGCCGCCTAATGGCCGCCCCGGAAAGGGCCGTCGCGCATCCGGCCCCACCGGCCACCGTTCCGAGCGGTCCGGTTTTGATCGGCTTGGCGGCCGCCGCGATGGCCAGCGGCCGCGCTTCCCTGGCCTATATAGCCGACATGGCGGCGGTGGTCATACTGTCTGCCGCCCTGCTGGCCCTGCTGCGCAAAAGTTTTGGCTTTTTGCCCGCTGGGGCGCCCTTTCTCCTGACCGGGACGCTGGGGCTCTGTCTCGACCGGCTCATGACGGCGTATAGCCCCTCTCTCCGGACGGAGATGGGGGGCGAAGGGCTTTTCTTCGCTGTTTTCCTTTTCTGCGGTCCGGCCGCGGCGGAACTGGCCGGGGGAAGGCCCGCCTTTTCGGTTCCCCGGGTTTGGCTGTTCGCGCTCGGGGGTCTGGTTCTCGGGTTGTTCAGAGAATGTCTCGCCTCCGGGACCCTATTCGGCGTCACCGTCATGAACGGACTGAACAGCAGCTTTGGCCTCACGCCCACGGGACGGCCGGGGCTAGCCGGTCTCTTTATCGCCGCGCTGTTTCTGGCTCTGTGGGGCCTGCGGGAACGCCGCTTGTTTCCCTACACAACGCGGGACGGACTGCGGATTGGGCTGGAGGCGGGCCTGCTCGTCCTGCTGTCTTCCTGGGGCGCTGGATTGCTGCGGCGCCTTCTGCCGGCCCCGTCCGCATCTTACGTCGATCTACTCGCGTTGTGTACCGCTGCACTGTTCGTCCTTATCGGTGGAACACTTCTGCCAAAAGAGCGCTTTTTCCGGGATGGCGTTCTCACCGCCTGCTGCGCGCTTATGGCGGTTTGGGCCTCTCGAGACAATTCCGCCGCCCTGTTCTGGATTCCGGCGGCCGCGGCAGGTGTGACCGCTCTAGGCTTCTTCCTCTTCGCCCCCCTCTATGGCCGGACCGACAACATCCATCTGCCCGCTCCCTTTCGCACCGCGCCCGCCGTCATGCTGCTGATTGCCGGTTCCCTCGTCGCCCTGTCGGTGCTGTAAAACATGGCCGCACCCACACGCGGGTGCGGCCATGTTTTGTAAAGCGGCTTTCTCACCAATCCGAACCGCCTTTCAGGATGACGGTACATTCTACATTTAAAGGAATGCCCCGGCCCGGATAAAAACTTTGTGTGGTCAAAACCGTAGCCATTCCCTCTATAGATGATAAAGCGGACGGCAGAGCCGAGAGAGGCATATTCCGCCCATCGGCTTCAACAAAACTCCAAAATAGAATATCTCGAACTTTTGGAACGATGGGGGCCAATCCAGTCCAGCTTAACCCCTCTTCTCTTTTTCTCTAAGCAATGAAATGACTTTGAGATAGGGCATGATTGCCGCCAATTTATATCCCATTGCTTCTAAATACTCGTTTTGCAACTTTTTATGATTTCTTAACAAAAAATACGTTCTTGCAATCCCGCTTGCTATGATTTCCAATAACAATCCTCCAAATTCTATTATTTCGCTAACGTCATCGTAGCATAATCCCTTCCGGTTGTCTACTTATAGCCATATTGGTGCGGACGGCTAAAGGCTGGGAAAAGCCTGATTCATGCATCCAATTATTCTTTAGTTGTCCCATTTCTATCAAAACGAGTAAAACCTTAAAAACAGCTTAAACACAGGGCTTACAGCATAGAAAAAGAGGCCGGAATTTGGCATGGCTCATTTCTGAGTTCCAAATCCCGACCTCTGTTCCCGCCCGCAGGGCGGACTCAAACCGGAGCCCAGTATTAGCGGGTCCGGTTTGGAAAGGAGGAGCGACAAAACGAGTGAGAGATGACGTTTGCTTGAAAAAGAAAACGCCGTCGCGAACGATGCGACATCCGCAACGACGTGTCAAGAGGTAGCGAAAGAGATGCTGATTTCAAATATTGATAGAGACTCAAACCCGCAAAAGATTGGTAGCGACAGCGAGCCGTCGTGAGGGCGTTTACAACTGAACAGGCGAGCCGAGCGTGACTTTTTGCGAAAGAGGAGACGCAGCGGAATGAGCGCGCCGGTGACCTTTGTAAAAAAGTCGCCGCAAGCGATATGATGCTTGCGGCGACGTGTCTAAGCCACATGAAAAAGATATTTTTGGCTTTTTGGATGTGGGATTTAAACCCTTGTGCCGGACAAGATCTTGATAAGACGGAGATTGCTAATTTCGTAGTCATACGAAATTCTAAAATATGCTTAAAAGCCCGATAATCCGCATCAATAGAACTTTTCAATATTATTTGTCAATATAATAATATGTTAAAAACACTTTATGTTTTATGGTGAATTGTTCAGGCAGTTGCTGCAACATTTTTAAGTGAGCCTCTTCAAACGTTTCAAATGTTTTATGATCCATTGAGGCCAAAACGCCTCTGCATGCTTTCATTCTTCCATGCCAGCTTTCTCTTGTAAAAGGCAAATCTATTGTAAAACTATCCATTTCAGGATTTTCAAAATAATGTGTCTTTAAATCCTGGACCGCAGGTGATCCACCAACCCAATTCGGATTAAGCTGTTTTACCAGCGAGTGAGATTCTCTGGCAATGGGGTCGTCTTTCAGATAACTCATGTAAAGCTTTAAAAACAATCCATTTGGTTTTATCATCTGCTTTATTTTATCAACGACAATTTTAGGATCAAAATACCAAAAACATTGACAGGCGGTAATCGTGTCAAAAGAATTATCAGCAAATTTACATTCTTCTACAGGACAAGCTATATATGTAATGTTTTTATAATCTTCAGATAACTTTTTAGCCTGTTCGATTT
>CDZV01024266.1_pt1 | contig 12840 bp, 12 predicted proteins | sample 554851 | NCBI WGS metagenome assembly CDZV01 (sample SAMEA3182090, study PRJEB8094) | gut metagenome | biome: human; feature: gut; material: Stool; isolation source: human stools | place: Canada | collected 2013-03-12
CTCATGGCATCCATGCCGAGCCGATGACCTTTGGCATGAAGTTTGGCTCTTGGGCCTGGGAGCTCAAGCGCGATCTGGACCGTCTTGAGGATGCCCGCAAGAACGTTGCCTTTGGTGCCATCTCGGGCGCTGTCGGCACGTACAGCTCCATCGAGCCGTTTGTCGAGGAATATGTCTGCGAGCATCTGGGCCTGGTTCACGACCCGCTGTCCACGCAGGTTATTAGCCGCGATCATCACGCCTACCTCGCCGGCGTTCTTGCCACCACCGCGGCCACCTGTGAGCGCATCGCTACCGAGGTTCGCAATCTGCAGAAGACCGATACACTCGAGGCCGAGGAGCCGTTCCGTAAGGGTCAAAAGGGCAGCTCCGCCATGCCGCACAAGCGCAACCCGATCACCATGGAGAAGGTCTGCGGTCTGTCGCGCGTCGTGAAGTCCAACGCCCAGGTTGCCTTCGATAACGTCGCCCTGTGGCACGAGCGTGACATTTCGCACTCCTCTGCCGAGCGCGTTGCCCAGGCTGACAGCTTCATCGCCCTCGACCACATGTTCCAGTGCCTCATCCGCGTTATCGACGGCCTGCAGCTGTACCCTGCCCGCATGATGGCCAACCTCAATAAGACCCGCGGGCTCATCTTCTCCTCCAAGGTGCTGCTGGCCCTCGTCGACACGGGCATCACCCGCGAGGACGCGTACGCCATTGTGCAGGAGAACGCCATGGCAACCTGGCATGAGGTACAGGATTGTGTCTCCGGCCCCACCTTTAAAGAACGTCTCGAGGCCGACCCGCGCTGCACCGTTAGCCAGGAGAAGCTCGACGAGATTTTTGATCCGTGGGACTTCCTCACCCGTATCGACACGGTCTTTGATCGTCTGGAGCAGCTGAGCTTCGAGTAGGTTCGGGCATAACGTTAGCTTTTTAGGGCGCTTTGCTGGTAATGTGTGTTGCCGGCAAAGCGCCTCGTTGCATTTAGGGAAAGACGGGGATAATAGTCGTCTCGAATAACATTCTGAGAGGGGATCGCATGATTTCGTTTGATTACAAGCCTCAAGGCGTGTGCGCTCGCAATATTCACCTTGACCTTTCCGATGACGGCAACAAGGTGATGGGCGTTGAGTTTACCGGCGGCTGCGACGGCAATCTCAAGGCTATCTCCAAGCTGGTCGAGGGCGCTCCTGCCGATCGCGTAATCGAGGTTCTCGCCGGTAATACCTGCGGTATGAAAAAGACCTCCTGCGCCGACCAGCTTACACGCGCTATCGAGGCCGCTCGCGCCGAGATCGCCTAATGGGTATCGCCGATCACATCAAGAACGGAATATCGCGTCGCGGCTTTGTGCTCGGTGGGGCTGCCGCGGGCGCTGCCACGTTGCTTGCCGGATGCTCGAAAAAAACGGGCACCAGCGATGATGCCGCCGGCGAGCCGCAGGTTATCAAGGACGATTCCAAAATCATCTCGATTACGGATGAGTACGAGGCAGTCGACATCGATCTTGAGCCGGCGGCGTCGTGGACGCTGCCGCTGGGTACGCTGCTGTACTACTGCGACGGCGATTACGCCGCGGCGATGATGGCGCCCGCATCGGCACTGCACGCCAACACACTCGGTGTGCTTAACCTGGGCGATGGCTCGCTTACCACATTAATCGAGGATCCTATCGAGGGCACGGGATATGCATTCTACGATGTCCGTGCCGGCGACGGCGTATTCGCGTGGGTTGAGATGAACTTTGCCAATTCATCGTGGAAGCTCTACGCTCAAAATCTGTCGGGCGCTTCGCTCTCTGGCGACGTGGTTGAGCTCGATCGAGGTGGCAAGGACTATGATCCGCCCCTGTTTACGGCGTTCGGGTCATCGGTTATCTGGTATAAAATGCCTTCGGCAGGCGGCAATAAAACGAGTAGTGATTCGTTTTGCTATCGTCGCTCGCTTGATGAATCCAAGGCCGAGGCAATTTGGAAATCGACGGGCCGCTTTGCGTCGGCCCCGCGAGCGAGCGACGGCATTTTGACCATCTCGCCGCGTGTCCGCAACGACGAGGGCGTCTACTACGGCATAACGGCAATCGATCTGACCGACGGCAACAACACCAAGCGTGCCCAGCTGGTCCTCCCTTCGTCAGTCTCGCCTTTCGAGGCCGTATATATGGGCGATACCTTCGTGTTTTCTATCGAGGCGGCCTATAGCGGCGTGGGCAGCCTGGGCAACATGGGCACATATATCGGTAATGAGGGAGGGCCGTACCTTTTCCTGTCACGCGAGCCGCTCGCATGTGCGGCTGGCAAGAAGAATAAATACCTTGTTAAGGTACAGGCGTCGCATTTTCTGATCGACACCTCTACCAAGACCTATGGCTCGCTACTGTCGCCCGACCGCGCTTTGGAGTATGGCGATTATCCAGCTACGGCGGGAAAATCGGACTCATTCCTTACGTACGCCACGGTGCGCAACAGCCAGGGTATACCAGAGACGGTCACTGCACGCCTGTTCTCTCTTTAAGCTTAGAGGGGTTAAAAAGGCGCCAACAGGGGAATAAACGCGTTGTAATTGTGAGTACCGCCCGCCGAGCTGCCGCGTCATAGCGGCATCCGGCGGGCTCGGGTGCGTTAAAATGGGCTTGTTCTTAGCTAATTGAGACAGGGGGGCCGTGTTATGGCTTCAGATGCAAAAAAGATTCTGCTGGTCGAGGATGAGAAGGCAATCCGTGACGCCGTCGCTGCCTATCTCGAGCGCGAAGGCTACTGGGTTGTGGGCGTCGGCGACGGCCAGTCCGCGATCGAGGAGTTCGAGAAGCATCAGTTCGACCTGGTCGTGCTCGACCTTATGCTCCCCAAGATCCCCGGCGAGCGCGTTTGCCGCACCATTCGCGATACCTCGGATGTCCCCATCATCATGCTAACGGCTAAGGGCGAGATCGAGGACCGTATTATCGGTCTTGAGCTCGGCGCCGACGACTATCTGATTAAGCCGTTCTCGCCGCGCGAGCTCGTCGCCCGCGTTCGCGCTCTGTTCCGCCGTGCCCATCAGGCCGATGAGCCCGCCGTCGAGGTACTCGACTTCGGCGATCTAGTTATCGATATCTCGGGCCACAAGATCTTGGTCGAGGGCAAGGAAGTCGATCTGACGGCTTCCGAGTTCAAGCTACTCACCACGCTTGCTCGCCATCCCGGCCGTGTCTACAACCGTATGGAGTTGGTCGAGAAGGTGCTTGGGTACGACTTTGAGGGTTACGAGCGCACCATCGATAGCCACGTGAAGAACCTTCGCGCCAAGCTGGGCGATGATCCCAAGAAGCCCAAGTGGCTCTACACCGTCCATGGTGTCGGCTATCGTTTCGAGGCTCCGGCCAAGACCGATAAGTCGGGCGAGAAATAGGGAAATCACATATGACACCTGCGCGCTTTGAAATCGGACAAAAGCACAAGCAGGAGAGCGAGGCGGGTTCCAAGGCTAGTTGGAACACGCCTCGTTCCGATTCACGGCCAACGATGAGCTATTCCTCGCGCATGGCACTTGCTTTTGCTCTGACATCGCTCATGACGGTATTGGTGCTGGTGGGCGTTGTCTCTGTTGTGTGGGGCACGGTCTTTTCGGATTACACGCGCTCCAATATCGTCGAAATCGCAAATTCCGCTGCCGAGAAGTTGGCAACCTCATATGAGGAAAACGGCTCTTGGACCGCGGGAGAACTGCGCACGGTCGCAACGTCGAGTTTGGTTTCCGACGATCTGAGCATGCAGGTCGTCAACAAAAAGGGCGTTGTCGTCTATGACGACTCATGGCCTTCGGCAAGTGCGACCGCCGATGTGCGCGAGAGCGAATCGCCGTCGAGCAGCTCGAGCGGTAAAAAAGCAGCGCATAGCCCGGTCTCGTCAGCGCCCACCGACTCCGATAGCGTTGCCAACGTCGAAATCGTTACGTCCTCTGGCGAACATGTCGGACAGGTAAAGCTATGGGCCATCGGCTCCGACGCCCTGCTCACCAAGGCAGATTCTGCGTTTAGGGAGAAGACCTTTAACGCCATGGCCCTTGCCGCGGTTGTTGCGGTCTGCATCTCGGTTGTTATCGGATCGTTCGTGTCGCGCATGCTCACCAAGCCGATTCATCGTATTACCAGCACCGCCAAGCAGATTCGCGACGGCGATTTGTCCGCTCGTACGGGCTTGCGCGGCGATGACGAAATCGATCAGCTGGGAGAGACCTTCGACGAGATGGCCACCTCACTCGAGAAAGATATGAAGCACGAGAAGCGCCTGACCTCTGATGTTGCCCACGAGCTGCGCACGCCGCTCATGGCCATGCTTGCAACGGTCGAGGCTATGCAAGACGGTGTGTATCCCACCGACGACGAACACCTGGAGACGGTCGCTTCCGAGACGCGTCGCCTGGCTCGTCTGGTGCAGCAGATGCTCGACCTATCGCGTATGGAAAACAGCACGGCTCCGCTCAATCTAGAACCGGTGGACATGGTTCCGTTCGTGCGATCGATTGTGAACGGCCAGGAGCGTCTGTTTGCCGACCGTGACCTTCGTCTTCGCTTTGCAGATGAAACCCAGGGGCACGACGATGTCGTCGAAGCCGATCCCGACATGATCACGCAATGCGTCATCAACCTCATGAGCAACGCCATGCGCTACACCCCCGAGGGCGGTTGGGTTGTGGTGTCGGTGCTCAGTGACCGCAGACATGTCAGTATTGCCGTTTCGGATACAGGCATCGGTATTGCCAAGGACGATCTGTCGCGCATCTTCGGGCGGTTTTGGCGCGCCGATGCCAGCCGCGCCCGCGAAGCTGGCGGCCTGGGCGTTGGCCTCGCCGTGACCAAGCAGATCGTCGAGCGTCACCATGGCTACATATCCGTGGAGTCGGAGCTTGGAAAGGGTACGACTTTTACAATTCATCTGCCCCGCGAGCACACGGCAGACGCGGCATCTACTACAATGGAGCACTAGCTTTTCGCTATTCGGTGAAGGAGGGGCCGCGTCCCTGCCGCTCCGAGTTTGCGAAAACATGCGGGAAAGAACCCGCATTTCTGTCGTATTTAGGTAAGGAGTGACTCACGTGACAACGATGGAGCGTCGTCCGGATTCCCGTGGCAAGGTTCGTGATATTTACGATGCCGGTGAAAACCTGCTGATGGTCGCCACCGACCGCATTTCTGCGTTCGACTTCATTCTTCCCGACGAGATTCCGTTTAAGGGAGAGGTACTCAATCGCATCTCGGCATTCTGGTTCGATAAGTTTGCCGACATCGTCCCCAACCATCTCGTTTCCATCGACCCGGCGGATTTCCCCGAGGAGTTTGCTGAGTATCGTGACTACCTCGCTGGCCGCGCTATGCTGGTTAAGAAGGCCCAGACGATTCCTATCGAGTGCATCGTCCGCGGCTATCTGACCGGTTCGGGCAAGAAGACCTACGACGAGAACGGCACCGTCTGCGGTATCCAGCTGCCTGAGGGCCTGACCGAGGCCTCCAAGCTTCCCGAGCCGCTGTTCACGCCGTCCACGAAGGCCGAGATCGGTGACCACGACGAGAACATCTCGTTCGAGCGTTGCTGCGAGATCGTGGGCGAGGACATCGCCACGCAGATTCGCGACCTTTCCCTCAAGATCTACAAGGCTGCCGCCGAGTACGCCGCGACCCGTGGCATCATCATCGCCGACACTAAGTTTGAGTTTGGTGTCATAGATGGCAAGGTCACGCTGATCGACGAGTGCCTCACGCCCGACTCCAGCCGTTTCTGGCCTGCTGCCAGCTACGAGGAGGGCAAGATCCAGCCTAGCTACGACAAACAATTCGTCCGCAATTGGCTCAAGGCCAACTGGGATATGACGGGGGAGACCCCGCACCTGCCCGCCGAGGTCATCGATGGCACGTCCGAGCGCTATCGCGAGGCCTTCCAGATCATCACGGGCTCCCAGTTCACAAGCATGAAGGAGAACGCATAAGTGAGTACCCGTAGCGCCACGAACAAGCGCACGCAATCCCACGAAGTTACCGGGGTTGCGCGCAAGTCCGCCGCATCTGCTAAGCCCGCCCGCCAGGCGGCGAGCTCCGTTCGCGTCGTGCCGGCTTCGTCTAAGGCACGCCGCAAAGAGCTCGAGAAGGGTGAGAACCTCGAGGGCCTCTCTAAAGAGGAGAAGCGCGCCCGCAAGGCTAAGCAGCGCGCCAAGGAGGACCGCATCTACACGGTGTCGAATATCCTCCTCAAGCAGGACGAGGACTACACCAAGCGCCGTCGTATCTGGTGGGCCGTGCTCGCCATCGGCATGGTACTCGTCGTGGCAATTTGGGCTTCGCTCTACTTCGCTCCCAGCGGCACGGTGTCCAGTCCCGTCCAGATGGTCGGCATTGTTTTGTCCTATGTCATCATCTTAGGTGACTTTATCTACGACTTCGCTCGTATTCGTCCCTTGCGCAACATGTACCGCGCGCAGGCCGAGGGCATGTCCGAGAACAAGCTCAACGCTCTTATCGAGCGCGCAGCTGCCGAGGAGGATAAGAAGGACTCCAAGAAGAAGTAGCGTTTGCATACATACTTATCGCTAAGATATAAGGCGCGTCGTTTTTGCGGCGCGCCTTTTTACTGTTCTATAGATAGATGGAGTGGCACATGATTCGAGCTGCCCTGACGGTCGAAGAGGCCTTGGAGGGTATGAAGTCCCTGGAGCCCAAGATTAAAAACTATGCGCGCCTGGTTGTCCGCAAGGGCGTAAACGTTAAGCCCGGCCAGGAAGTCGTCGTTCAGTCTCCGGTCGAGTGCGCGCCGTTTGCGCGCGTGGTGGTCGCGGAGACCTATGCCGCCGGCGCCGGCCACGTGACGGTCATTTGGGCCGACGATGCCGTGACGAGGCTCACGTACGAGCATGTCGAGAAAGGCTATTTTGAGCAGACGCCCGAGTGGAAGCGCCTGCAGCTGGATTCCCTGGCCCAGGACGGTGCCTGCTTTATCTTTATCGAGGGTGCGGACCCTGCCGCCCTTAAGGGCATCGATCCCGCTAAGCCCGCTGCAGCTTCTAAGGCAAGGAACACGCAGTGCAAAGTTTTCCGCCGTGGACTGGATTACAACATCAATCCGTGGTGCATCGCCGGCGCTCCGGTCGTGGCTTGGGCGCGCGAGGTGTTCCCGGGAGACGCCGATGAGGTTGCAATCTATAAGCTGTGGAATGCGATTCTGCACACCGCTCGCGCCGATGGCCAGGACCCAGAGAGCGACTGGGAACTCCATGACGCCGCATTCGAAAAGAACCTGCGTTTCCTGAACGACAATCGTTTCGACCGCCTGCATTACACCGCGGCAAATGGAACCGATCTGACGATTGGCATGACGAAGGGTCACGAGTGGGCCGGCGGCAAGGGCAAGACGCTCGATGGGCACCCCTTCTTCCCCAACATTCCCACCGAGGAAGTCTTCACTTCGCCCGATCGTATGCGCGCCGACGGTATCGTGTACTCGGCCATGCCGCTCATCCACCACGGCAATAAAGTCGACGATTTTTGGATTAAGTTCGAGAGCGGCCGCGTGGTGGGCTACGACGCCCGCGTGGGCAAGGCAACGCTCGCAAGTATCATCGATACTGACGAGGGCGCTGCTCACCTGGGAGAGGTCGCGCTCATTTCCAAGAACACGCCGATCCGCGAAAGTGGTGTTCTGTTCTACGATACGCTCTATGACGAGAACGCTAGCTGCCATCTCGCGCTAGGTGTCGGTTTCCCCGAATGTATCGAGGGTGGGTATGACATGTCCAAGGAGGAGCTCCTGGAGCATGGCGTTAACGTCTCGAGCACGCACGTCGATTTTATGATCGGCACGGACGACATCGATATTACGGGCATTACGCCTGATGGACGTGAAGTTGTGATTTTCCAGAACGGCCAATGGAGTTGGGAATAGTCCCAGACCGTGGTACAATGCCACCCGCGGGCCGTTAGCTCAGCTGGCAGAGCAGGGGACTTTTAATCCCAAGGTCCAGGGTTCGAACCCCTGACGGCCCACCATAGTTTGCGCAGGTCAGAGACAGTGTTGTCTCTGACCTTTTTCTTTGTGTACCCCGCGAGTACCCAAAACGGTACCCCTCAAAACACGTGGATTCCACAATTCCATCCTGTCTGCAGAGGGGCATGGCGTCCCGCTGGTCGGATGGATGGATCGTGATAGGAACGTCCATCCATCCGACCGAGAGGACGGGAGACGGCCCGAGCAGAGGGCGAGCGTTCTGCGCGCTTTCGATAGCCGTAGGGGCTCCTTGGGTAGCCCCAGGCTGTCGAAAGGGAGTTGAACGCTCGCTTCGGTGCGGTCGCGTGTGCCGTGCAGTTTCGAGGCCCTCGACGGCTTGATTTACGCTTAAAACATCGCCACTGCCCATATATCTTTATATATATCTTTAAAAAATGGGAAAGTAACGTGACGTTACACTTGCAGGCTGACTACCAGCGCTAATGTACGTCTGTCGTCTGCAGCAAAGGGTGGGTCTAATAGTAACGTGAAGTTACTCTCGAGTAACATGAAGTTACTATTTGAGTAACTTGAAGTTACTATTTGAGTAACGTCACGTTACACCCAAACTGTAACGTGACGTTACTTTTAAACCCACCCTTTAGAATGAAAAAAGCCGCCACGCCCGAACGCGTGGCGGCTGGTTAATCGTGCCACCCTTTGGACTTGGCGGCTTTGAGAATCGTGGCATATCGCAGCTTCAGCACTCCGTCAACGGAGAGGATGAGCCCTCGTCTCATGAGTGCATTTCGAGCACGACAGACACTCGGTCGAGTCGTTCCAAAGAAAGAGGCAAGTTCAACATCGCTGCCTTTAAGCCCTGGGGCTGAGTACTTCCACCGACGGCCGTAACGCTCCCAATAGCGTATTTGCAGCAATATCTCGAGCTCAAGCTGACCAGCTGCCACAAGATACAGCCAGCGGTCGGTCTTGTCTTTATTCAAGAGTGTGCGGGCGTCGTTCTCTGCCTTGCTCGCTTCGGCACAGATTTGTGGCGGTTCCGCGCCGCTGAGCTGCGCGAACTGCTTGCGTGTTATAGTGTTTGTATAGCGAATCGCGCCCCTCGTGGTGCTTGGTGCCGACGGAATCACTACTTCCGTCGGCACTTCTTTTTTAGGTGGATCATCCGCCATGGCTAACGCCTCCGTTTCTTCTTACCCCGTGGGCGGCCTCCGCGGGAGCCACCGACAATCATCTTGCCGTATCGAATGAACTCATTCTCTACGGTAGGGAAGTAGAGCGACCCATCGGCGCCTATAAATGCGAGGTCGGCTGCTATCAGTGCGTTCACATGCTCGGCGACTATGGTTGACTTGCCGACGCTACCAAAGAGCCACTGGGCCAGTTGTTCGTAGTCAAGCGGAAGGGTGTGGCCCCTGCGGCTCGTTGCTATGGAGCACAGTCTTAGCCAGACGCCTATGTCGGCATATGCCTTATCACCGCGCTCGTTGCGCAGGCGCTTGAACTCGCTACGGCTCGGCAAAGGCATGTCCAGCCGTAGTGATGGGAGCTGCACGTTCCACGCAGCCTCTATGGCCTCGTCCTCGCTTATCGAGCGTCCCATTATGCTGCGCCTTTGTTCGCATCGCGCAGGCCGCAGGCGTTCAGCAGGTCGTCGCGGTTGAGTTTCCAGCAACGCCCGATCTGGATACCGCGAATCTCGCCACGCTCGACCATTCGAATCAGGTGCTTAGCGCTGATTCCGATAGCGGCCTCAGCCGTTGTCGGCGTGATGAGCAGCGGCAGGGTGTCGTATTCCCCTGCGCGGAATCGGTCGGCGATGGCTTGTTCTGTCTTGCGCATGATCTGCGCTCCTTTCTGGACCGATAGGGCCCCATAAGACTGCGCGGCTCCTGCCGCTAAGAAAAGACTAGGCTGGGTTCATCCCCCGTGCGTAGCCTTTTGGTGCCACGTGGTGCCAATTTCGAATGCATGGTTTATTTCGATACCAACTGTGGTTGAAGCAACGTAGGTTTCGCCCTCGCTGGGCGCCGGGTTTTAGGGCAGAGCCCCAACAAGCGCCGAACCGTAGGTTTCGGCGTGTACGCGGACGGGCAAAACGCAGTTTTGTACGGCAGCGTACGACTCTTGCGTATTTCAAAAAACTACCCTTACGGCCATTTCGCCCGACTTCGTATGTCCCGCTCAAAACGGTGGGTTTCCGTGTTCGGGCCCGCCTTTCGCCTTCGCCGAAAGGCGGGCCTTATGAGGGATCGTCTAGGGATGCTTTTTCAAGGTTGGCAAGCATCCAGTCCTTGACCTTATTCTCGTCCAGTTCGAGATAGATCCGACAGCCTTCCTCGTCCCTGTTGCGATAGGGCTTTGAGCGCCTGACGATATAGCCCGCCCTCTCCAGCTGGTCTGCCAAGCAGCCGACCTCAGCGGTTTCGCCGCTTATCCTGAATTCGAGCATGGTTCACCTCCGTTTCATTGTCCCGATAGTCCGACTAGTCTTAAAAGAAAACGGCTGTCTAGCTGGTCTTTTGTCTGAATTAGAGCCGATTTGCGGCTCTGAAAAAGGCGGTCGGAGCCCGATGGGCGGCCGCTGTATTTACGGGCCGAAAATCGGCATCTGATGCCCGCGTAGCCCTATTCCCCAGCCGCCCGCAGCTCCAAGATTTCGGCAACGGGCGGTGCCGCCGTCATCGTCGCTGCCACGGCATCCATCGCCGTGCGCTTCGCCTGAGGGTTGACGCCCGTGTAGATATTGAGCGTCATCGCGGCGTTGGCGTGTCCCAGGAGCGAGGATACGGACTTGATATCCGTCCCCGCGAGGATGGCGGCTGTGGCGAACGTATGGCGCAGGTCGTGGAACTTGGGCGGCTCGCCCTCGCTGCCGATTAGCCCGAGCTGGCGCACGGTCACGGCCCAGTGTCGCGAGAGGCGCTCAGGGGCCATGAACTCTCCGTCAGGACCGCCCAACACGAACATCGACTGCTCGAACGGCACGCCCGCCTTAAAGCACTCGGCTCGCGCGGCGGTCAGGCGGCGAGTAAGGATCCCCGCGACTTCATCGGGTATGGGAATGCTCCTGCGACTTCCGCCGTTTTTCGGCTCTTTCTCGTAGTGTCCGTTCTCCCCAAAGCCGATAGATGCCTTGACGTGCAGCATCTTCTGGTCGAAGTCAACGTTACGCCACCGTAGCGCAAGAAGCTCGCCGCGCCGCATACCTGTGAGAAGTGCGAGGTAGATCCCCACGTTTTCGGGGCAATCGCGGGCAATGGAGAGGAACGTCAGCAGCCGCCCGCGCTCCCGCTCATCCAGTGCGTTGGGTTCGCGGTGACGGGCTTTTGGAACGCGAACGCAGTCAACGGGCGAGTAGTCGAGTACGCGAAGCCTGCCCACCGCATCGCGGTAGGCGGCTTTGAGCAGCGTCACGCTTTTACGGATGGTGGCGGGTTGGTATCCCTCTTCGACAGCCCAGTTTATCCAGTTCTGAGCTGCGGTTACATCGAGTGCATCGAATTCTATATCGCCGATTCTGCGCTCGACGAACTTGGCGGCGCCGCGGTAGTCGTAGACGGTTGAACTTTCGATTGAGCCCGATGCGCTCAGCATGTCGATATAGCCCTCTAGCAGGTCTTTCACCGTCTTGTGGGCCATGCTGCCGAGTTTGAGCTTCTTCTGTGCGAGCTCCTCCATCTCATCTCGCCACGCTCGTAGCTCGGTTTGCGCCGCCCGTTTCGATTTGGAGCTCATGACCTTGCTGACCTGCCCGTATGTCCCGTCCTGTTTCTTGAACTTGAGGCGCCCGCGCCAGCCGCCGCAGCGGTACGGGATGAGACAGGACGAGGTGTAGTAGCGCTTGGGTTTCACGGGACCTCCACGATTGCGGATGTACCCCCGCGTGTACCGCGGGGTGTACCGATTGCGATTGGAATCGCTCTGTCCGTGCAGTCTGTTCAGTCTAATAAAACCGCAGGTCAGAGTGGGTGTAAGGTAGCACTGCTCAATTCTAAAATCAAACGAGATTCCGCTTTTAATCCCAAGGTCCAGGGTTCGAACCCCTGACGGCCCACCATAGAAAAGAAAGCGATCGACTCCGGTTGGTCGCTTTTTTGTTGCCGCGGCACGGGTTCGAACCCGAAAGGGCGCGGAGATGAGGAAACGCGTGAGCGTTTGCCAGCGCAGCGCGCAAGGCGCGAAAGCGCCGCAGCGGCCGCCTACGAAGCAGGCTGAACCCCTGACGGCCCACCATAGAATAGAAAAGCGACTGGCGGATGCCGTCCGCTTTTTTGTTGCCGGTGCACGGGTTCGAACCCGTATCTATCTATATATAAGAACGCTTGGCGAACAAAACCCGCCTTTTACCGATGGGAAACAAATAGCTGATGCCTTTGGAGTAAAGTAGCGCTCCAGAGATGACCGATGTCTCAATACTCATAAAACAGCTGGTCATCGCCAATATCAGAAGCCAATGCTTCAGTTTAAACCTCAGTGATGCGACTGGGGGACCTATTCATTTGTGAACAAAATATGGAGTGCGCGATTCCCGCCCCCGGCGCCCCTCCGGTCTGGCAATATATCTCCTTGCCGCGCGGCCCGGTCGGACCGGATCGGCCGCGGGGGCGTGCACCTTGAGAACCGGATACTGCGAGGATGGACACTTACTTCAGTGTCGCATCCGGGCAGACATCGAACCATTTGAAATGGTCTAACTTGGATTTGTTTTTCGCAAGGCCGCCGAGAGGCGGCCCCGAGAAATTCCTTTTCCTATCTAGTAGAACCATATGAATCGAACGGAACCGATCAGCTGATAGTTGTGAGGACCGGACGGGCTCGAGGCCCAGAATATTTGGACGGAGAGTTCGATCCTGGCTCAGGATGAACGCTGGCGGCG
>CDZV01003875.1_pt1 | contig 12791 bp, 9 predicted proteins | sample 554851 | NCBI WGS metagenome assembly CDZV01 (sample SAMEA3182090, study PRJEB8094) | gut metagenome | biome: human; feature: gut; material: Stool; isolation source: human stools | place: Canada | collected 2013-03-12
TGGCTGCTGGAGGGCCACCGTGTGGATGGCCGCGCCAAGAACGAGATCCGCCCCCTCTCCGCCCAGGTGGGCGTGCTGCCCCGCGTCCACGGCTCCGGCCTGTTCACCCGCGGGCAGACCCAGGTCCTCTCCGTGTGTACGCTGAACACCCTCTCTGCCGCCCAGAAGCTGGATACCATCTGGGAAGAGGAAGAGAAGCGCTATCTGCATCACTATAACTTCCCCTCCTACTCCGTGGGCGAGGCCCGCGCCGCCCGCAGCGTCAACCGCCGCGAAAAGGGCCACGGCGCCCTGGCGGAGCGCGCGCTGGAGCCGGTCATCCCCAGCCAGGAGGACTTCCCCTACGCCATCCGCGTGGTCTCCGAGGTCCTCAGCTCCAACGGCTCCACCTCCCAGGGCTCCATCTGCGGCTCCACTCTGGCGCTGATGGACGCCGGTGTGCCCATCTCCGCCCCGGTGGCGGGCATCTCCTGCGGCCTCATTCAGGACGATGACGGCAGCTTTACGACCTTTATCGACATCCAGGGCGTGGAGGATTTCCACGGCGAGATGGACTTCAAGGTGGCCGGCACCAAGGCCGGCATCACCGCCATTCAGATGGATATCAAAAACGACGGCCTGTCCCACGCGATCATCAAGGAAGCCTTGGACATCACCAAGGACGCCCGCTATGCCATTCTGGACGAGATCATGCTCCCCTGCATCGCAAAGCCCCGGGACGATGTGGCTGAGACCGCGCCCAAGATGGTCAAGATGAAGATCGACGTGGACAAGATCCGCGAGGTCATCGGCTCCGGCGGCAAGGTCATCCAGAAGATCTGCGCCGACACCGGCGCCAAGATCGACATCGAGGACGACGGCACGATCTATATCGCCGGTGTGGACAAGGCCTCCTGCGACGCCGCCAAGAAGACCATCGAGACCATCGTCTTCGTGCCCGAGGTGGGGCAGCTGTACTACGGCAAGGTGGTGCGCATCCTCCAGTTCGGCGCGTTTGTGGAGCTGGCCCCCGGCAAGGACGGTATGGTCCACATCTCCAAGCTGGCCGATCACCGGGTGGAAAAGGTGGAGGACGTGGTCAACATCGGCGATATGATCTGGGTCAAGGTCACCGAGATCGACGAAAAGGGCCGCGTGAACCTCTCCTACAAGGACGCGCTGAAAGAGATCAAGGCCAAAAAAGCCGCCGGTGAGCCGGTCAAGTAAATCGACTCCCGAACGATCGGCCCGCTGCATTGCAGCGGGCCGATCCTGCTTGTGCAAAGGCCTCCCGGCGTCCCGCGCCATTCGTCTTCTGCGCATCGAAAAAGAGGGCTGCGGTCCGTAAGCGCGTGCGCGCGGCGGACCGCAGCCCTCTCAAAAAGCGGCATCACCGTTTTCGGGAACCTCCCGTTGCGCGCCGGGGGGCGAAGGGCTTACCGCAGGCGTCCCAGAAGCCCGTCCTCCCGAACGCCTGTAATCTCCACATCGCATATTACATTGTGTAATCCGCTGCCGGGGGCAAGGACCTCGGTGTAGTTGGGGGCGTGTCCGCGCCACAGGCCGTCCTTTTCTTCCTCGAAGAGCACGGACAGGGTCCGCCCGACCCAGCGCTCCAGCCAGGCGCGGCGCATCTCCCCGGCCAGCTGGGCCGCTTGGCGGGCCCGCGCCTGCTTGACGGCATTGGGACACTGCCCCGGCATGGAGGCCGCCGGGGTGCCCGAGCGCCGGGAATAGGGGAAAATATGCATGGCGGAAAAGGCGCACCTGGAGAGAAAGGCCAGGGTCTGCGCAAACTCCTCCTCCGTCTCGCCGGGAAACCCCACGATCAGGTCGGTGGTGATACCGGGCCGGTCAAAGAAGTCCCACAGTAATTTTACGCTTTCATAATACCGCGCGCAATCGTATTTCCGGCCCATCCGCCGCAGGGTGGCGTCGCATCCGGATTGGAGGGAAAGGTGGAAGTGGGGGCACAGGTTGGGCAGAGCGGCCGCCCTGCGGCAGAATTCCTCGGTGACGGTACGGGGCTCCAGGCTGCCCAGCCGCACCCGGCATTCCGGGGCGGCGGCGCAGAGGGCCTCCACCAGATCGATGAGCGCGCTGCCGTCCCGGAAGTCCGCGCCCCAGGAGGAGATCTCGATCCCGGTGAGCACCAGCTCCCGGTAACCCTCACCGGCAAGGCGTTTCGCTTCACAGACCGCGTCCGCCAGCGGCAGGGAACGGATGGGCCCGCGGGCGTAGGGGATGATGCAGTAGGTGCAGAAATTGACGCAGCCATCCTCCACCTTGAGCATGGCCCGGGTCCGTCCCTCCAGTCCACCGGCGCTCAGGCGCTCATAGGTCCGCCGGCGCAGGGCGTCGTCCACCCGGACCAGCGGCTGTGCCTGCCGCGCCCGGGCCAGGTCCTCCAGCGCGTCCAGAAAGGCCATGCGCTCGCCGGTGCCCATGACCAGGTCCACCTCCAGCGCACGGACGGCCTCCGGCGCGGTCTGAGCGTAGCAGCCGCACACCGCCACCACCGCGCGGGGCGCGCGCTTGCGGGCCTGGCGGATGGTCTGGCGGGATTTTTGATCGCTCACCGCCGTAACGGTGCAGGTGTTGATGATATAGGCGTCGGCCTCCCCCGTGAAGGGGACCAGCGTGTGGCCCCGGCGCTCCAGTTCGGTCTCCAGCGCCTGGGTCTCGTACTGGTTGACCTTGCAGCCCAGGGTATAGATAGCAACTCGCATGTTTTTTCCTCCCCGCCGGGGCCTGGATTGTGGAAATCACAGATTTTCGCGTTTCCGGCGGCTTTTCCGTTGTAATTTGCCCCCGCGGACGGCTATAATGGGGGCGTATCCATTATAAAGGAGCGCCGGCTCCTTGTACAGAATGATTTCAGGAGGGATCGACCATGTCCGGTTTTTTTGTTGCCCTGTCCTCCATTGACGATGTAAAACGCTTTGTAGACGCCGCCAGCCGCTGCCCCTGCGAGGTGGATGTGCTCTCCGGCCGGTATGTCATCAACGCCAAGTCCATCATGGGCCTGTTTTCGCTGGACCTGTCCCAGCCGGTACAGGTGGAAGTCCACGGTACCGACGCACAGCGCGGCGCCTTCCAGGCCGACGTGGCTGCGTTCCGGGTGGATGCGGGGCAGTAAGGAGCGCCCTGGCGGCGGGAGCGGCGCGGGGCTCCCCTTCCGTTTCGTTCCGCTTACGGTTTACAAGCCCGGCGCTTCTATGGTAGAATAGCGGGGAAACGGCTGTTTCGCCGGGGCCTGGGCGCATCTCGCCCCCCCGCCCGGCGGCGCCTTGCGCAAAAGGGCCGCGCCTGTGGCCGTATCATTTGATTTCCGGGGGGCGTTTTATGACGGAACACTACCATTTTTTTGCCTATCTCTCCCGCATGCGGTATATCAATCGCTGGGGGCTGATGCGCAACACGTTTCAGGAGAATATCCAGGAGCACTCCCACGTGGTGGCGGTGCTGGCGCATGCCCTGGCGGTCATCCGCCGGGAGGTGTTCGGCGGGGAGATCGATCCCGGCCTGGCGGCGGCCGCCGCCCTGTTCCACGACGCGCCCGAGATCCTCACCGGCGACCTGCCGACTCCGGTGAAGTATTATAACCCGGAGATCCGGGACGCCTATAAGGCGGTGGAGGAATTTTCCGCACGAAAGCTGCTCTCCCTGCTGCCGGAGGAGCTGCGGGGCGCCTACGAGCCGCTGCTGCTGGAGGCGTGCGGCACGCAGGTACAGGCCGTGGTGAAGGCGGCGGACAAGCTCTCCGCCTACCTCAAGTGCCTGGAGGAACTCAAGGCGGGCAACCTGGAGTTCAAGCTTGCCGCGGAGCAGACCCGGCAGGCGCTGGAGGACTCCCCCCTGCCGGAAGTGAACTACTTCCTGGAGCACTTCCTGCCGGGATTCAGTCTGACCCTTGACGAGCTGCAATAAAGAGCGATAGCAACGAAAGGAGAGAACCGACCATGAGAGCGATCGTAACGGTACTGGGCAAGGACCGGGTGGGCATCATGTCCCTGGTGTGTTCCCTGCTGGCCGAACGCAACGTGAATATTCTGGATATCAGCCAGACCATCCTGCAAGACTATTTCACCATGGTGATGCTGGTGGACGCATCCGAGAGCGCCTTGCCCTTTGCCGAGCTGGCCGCCCTGCTGGCTGCCGAGGGGGAGAAGCGGGACCTGGACATCCGCGCCCAGCGCGAGGACATCTTCAACGCCATGCACCGGATCTGAAAAGAAGCGCGCAGGCCGCGAGCAGGGGAGATAAGGGAATGCGCAGACGCGAAAATAGGCCGGGCGAAGCCCGGGCCGGAGCGGATTTCGCGCGGAGCATGCACTTATCTCCCCGGCAGCGAGCCAGGCGCAGCGTGACAAAAAGAAGCGCGCAGCCGCCTGATCGGAAGCACGCGCGGCATCAGGAAGCGGAATCTGCCGGGAGGACTTATTTTGATCAATACAAATGAGATTTTAGAGACCATCCATATGATCGACCAGCAGCATCTGGATATCCGTACCATTACGATGGGCATTTCCCTGCTGGACTGCGCCGATCCCGACCCCAAGTCCGCCTGCAGGAAGATCTACGAGAAGATCACCCGGCAGGCGGACCGGCTGGTGGCGACCGGCGAGGCCATCGAGCGGGAGTTCGGCATCCCCATCGTCAACAAGCGCATTTCGGTCACACCCATGGCGCTGGTCGCCGGCGCCTCCCAGTGTGAGAGCTATGTGCCCTTTGCCGTTGCCATGGACGATGCGGCCAAGGCGACCGGCATCAATTTTATCGGCGGCTTTTCCGCTCTGGTACAGAAGGGGGCCACGCCCGCCGACCGGAAGCTGGTGGCCTCCATCCCCGAAGCGCTGGCCATCACCGATTACGTCTGTTCCTCCGTGAACGTAGGCTCCACCCGTGCGGGCATCAACATGGACGCGGTGGCCGCCATGGGCCGCACCATCAAGCAGGCGGCCGAACGCACCGCCGATCGGGGCGGTTTCGGCTGCGCCAAGCTGGTGGTGTTCTGCAACGCGGTGGAGGACAACCCCTTCATGGCGGGCGCGTTCCACGGCGTGGGCGAGCCGGAGTGCGTCATCAACGTGGGCGTGTCCGGTCCCGGCGTGGTGTACCACGCGCTCCAGTCCGTGAAGGGCGCGTCCTTTGACGTGGTGGCCGAGACCATCAAGAAGACCGCCTTCCGGGTGACCCGTATGGGGCAGCTGGTGGCCCAGGAGGCCAGCCGCCGTCTGGGCGTGCCCTTCGGCATCGTGGATCTGTCGCTGGCGCCCACGCCGGCCATCGGGGATTCCGTGGCCCGCATTCTGGAGGAGATGGGCCTTGCCGTGTGCGGCACCCACGGCACCACCGCCGCGCTGGCGCTGCTCAACGACGCGGTGAAAAAGGGCGGCGTCATGGCGTCTTCCCATGTGGGCGGCCTGTCCGGCGCGTTTATCCCCGTCAGCGAGGATGAGGGCATGATCGCCGCCGCAGCTTCCGGCGCGCTGCATTTGGACAAGCTGGAGGCCATGACCTGCGTCTGCTCCGTGGGGTTGGACATGATCGCGGTCCCCGGCGATACCTCCGCCGCCACCATCTCCGCCATCATCGCGGACGAGGCCGCCATTGGCATGGTCAACTCCAAGACCACCGCCGTGCGCATCATTCCCGCCCCCGGCAAGGTGGTGGGGGATACCGTGGAGTTCGGCGGGCTGCTGGGCTCCGCCCCGGTCATGCCGGTGCACCCCTTTGGCAGCGACGCCTTCGTGGCCCGCGGCGGCCGTATCCCGGCGCCGATGCAGAGCTTGAAGAACTGACCGCCGCCGGGGCCCCCGCCGCAGGCGGGCCCGCGCTTTGCGCAAGGGCGATCGACTTGGCCCGAGTCTGTAAAACCGGCTGGGAATGGCCGCGGCCCGGCCCGCAGGCAGGGACTGAAACAGGAACGCCCAAAGGGCCGCCGGTTCGGCGGCCCTTTGGCATGTTTGACGCCGGCGGCAGGCAGGCCCGGGACGAAGGCCCCGGCCCCGTTTTGAAAGGAGCTTCGGCTATGCCCACATTTCGAACCGCGTGTCCCTATGACTGCCCCGACGGCTGTTCCCTGCTGGCGGAGGTGGAGGACGGGCGCGTCCAAGCCCTCTCCGGCGACCCGGCAAATCCCTATACCAACGCCCGGATCTGCGCCAAAATGGCGCGCCTGCCCCAGGCCATCCACAGCCCGGAGCGCATCCTCACGCCCCTGCGCCGTACCGGGGCCAAGGGGGAGGGCCGCTTCGCTCCGGTCTGCTGGGACGAGGCCGTGGCGGAGATCACCGAACGCTGGCGGGAGATCATCGGGCGCTACGGGGCCGAAGCGATCCTGCCCTACTCCTACGCCGGGACCATGGGGGCGGTGCAGCGCAGCGGCGGGGAGGGATTCTTCCATGCCCTGGGGGCCTCCCGGCTGGAGCGCACGCTGTGCAGCTCCGGAAAGTCCGCAGGGTGGAGCGCCGTTATGGGGGATTCCTGCGATCTGGCCCCATGGGATCTGGTCCACAGCGACCTGATCCTGCTGTGGAGCGCCAACCTGCCTGCCACCCGGATGCATCTGATCCCCTATGTGCGTCAGGCCAAGGCCAAGGGCGCGCGGGTCGTTCTGCTGGATGTGTACGAGACCCCCTCCGCCGCCCTGGCGGACGAGCGGCTGCTGCTGCGCCCGGGCAGCGACGGCGCGCTGGCGCTCTCGCTGCTCCAGGTGCTGGCGCAGGAGGGACGGACCGACGAGGCCTACCTGGCCGGGCATACCACCGGCTGGCCAGAGTTGCGCGCCACACTGGAGCGCTGGACGCCGGAGAAGACGCAGCCCCTCACCGGCCTTGCCCCGGAGACGGTGCGGGCGCTGGCGCGGGCCTATGGCCGGGCGGAGGCGCCCGCCATTGTGCTGGGCAGCGGCTTCTCCCGCGCGGGCAACGGCGGGGAGGCCACCCGGGCCATCGCCGCCCTGCCTGCGGCAGTGGGGGCCTGGTCCAAACGGGGCGGCGGCACCTACGGAGTGTGCTCCGCTCCCAGCCTGGTGGATAAGACCCTGGTCAAGCGGCCCGACCTGGCTCCCGGGACGCTGCGGAGCATCAATATCAACCTGCTGGGCCCCGCTTTGGCGGGAGAGGGACTGGACAAGCCGGTGATGAGCCTGTACGTCTACCATGCAAACCCGGCGGCCGTCACCTCCGACCAGAACGCCGTGCTGCGGGGGCTGGCCCGGGAGGATCTGTTCACCGTGGTCCACGAGCGGTGTCTCACCGAGACCGCCCGCTACGCCGATCTGATCCTGCCAGCCCCCTATATGGTGGAGACCGAGGACCTCTACACCCCCTACGGGTACCGGGGCATCCAGTACGTCAAGCCCGTCGCCGCTCCGCCGGGGCAGGTCAAGAGCAACTGGGAGGTCTTCTGCCGGCTGGCCCGGGCCATGGGGCTGGAGGAAGAACTGTTTTCCCGCTCCGCAGGCGCGCTGTGCCGGGCGCTGGTGGAGGGGAGCGGGGCGCTTACCCCGGAGGAGAAGGCGAAGGTGCTGGCGGGGGAGCCAGTGATCTGCGCCGCCCCCTTTCCCCTGCCGGTGGAGACAAAGGACCGGAAGATCCACCTGGCCGACCCGGCCCCCATCACCTGGTATCCGCCTCACGGCGGGCCGGAGCCTCTGCGCCTGGTGTGCGCTCCGGCGGTGCACACCCTCAACTCGTCCTTTCATGAGTGCCGCACCCTGCGGGAGCGGCAAGGTCCCGCGCGGCTGCGGATGAACGCCGCCGACGCCGCCCGGCGGGGACTGGCCCACGGCGACCGGGCGGTCTGCCGCAACGAACTGGGCCGGATGGCCTGCATCGTGGCGCTGGACCGGCCCGTAGTCCCGGGTGCGGTGGTGGCGGAGGGCGTCTACCCCGGGGAGAATACCGTCAACGCCCTGACCCACGCCCGCCTGTCCGACCTGGGAAGGGCTACCACCCTCAACGACAATACCGTGGAGGTCTCGCCCGTGCCGCCGGAGGAGCAAGAATCCCTTTTTCCTCTGGAAAATACGCCTGCGGCGGTGTATGATAAGGGCGTACGCCAGACAGGCGATCCTTTCTTGAAGGAGTGATCCCTATGACGATCCAGATCAATACCTCCAACGCAAGCCCCTTCCTGCCCCAGGACTGGCTGGACAGCCGCCTGGACGCCCTGGCGAAGGCGCGGACCATGCTGGAACAGGGCAACGGTCCCGGCGGGTCTTTTACCGGCTGGGTCCACCTGCCCCGGGATTATGACAGGACGGAATTTGACCGCATCCAGGCTGCCGCGGCCAAGATCCGCGCCGATTCCCAGGCGCTGGTGGTCATCGGTATCGGCGGCTCCTATCTGGGCGCACGCGCTGTGGTGGAGCTGCTCCACTCCCCCAATTACAACCTCATCCGCTCCACCGGCGGCCCCGACCTCTACTTTGCCGGCAACGGGCTGTCCACCGACGGCCTGCTGGAGATCATCGACCTGGTCAAGGACCGGGATTTTTCGCTCAACGTCATCTCCAAATCGGGCACGACCACGGAACCCGCCGTAGCGTTTCGTATTTTAAAAGCCCTTCTGGAGCAAAAATACGGCAAGGAAGAGGCGCGGCGCCGTATCTATGCCACCACCGACGCCCGCAGGGGGGCCCTCAAGGGCCTGGCGGACACGGAGGGCTACGAGGAATTCGTGGTGCCCGACGCGGTGGGCGGCCGCTATTCCGTCCTCACCGCCGTGGGACTGCTGCCCATCGCCTGCGCGGGCATTGACCTTGCCGCGCTGATGGACGGCGCCTGCAGCGCGATGGAGGCCCTCGCCGTCCCAGGCGCGGACAACCCCGCCTGGCAGTACGCCGCGGCCCGCCACGCCCTGTACCAGGCGGGCAAGCGGGTGGAGGTGCTGGCGGGGTATGAGCCCTCGTTCCGCTTTTTTGCCGAGTGGTGGAAGCAGCTCTACGGCGAGAGCGAGGGCAAGGAGCACAAGGGCCTCTTCCCGGCCAGCGTGGAATTTACCGCCGATCTGCACTCCATGGGACAATACATCCAGCAGGGCGAGCGGCTCCTGTTTGAGACGGTGGTGCGTTTTGCACGCAGCCGCGGGCGTATCGCCATTCCCCACGACCCGGAGAATGTGGACGGGCTCAATTTCCTCTCCGGCAAGGACCTGGAGTTTGTCAGCCGGCAGGCCATGCGGGGCGTGACCCTGGCCCACGTGGACGGCGGCGTGCCCAACCTGGCGCTGACCGTGCCCGGCCGGGACGCCCGCAGCGTGGGCGCGCTGATCTATTTCTTCGAGTATGCATGCGGCCTGTCCGGCTACCTGCTGGGCGTCAACCCCTTCGACCAGCCAGGCGTGGAGGCCTACAAGAACAATATGTACGCCCTGCTGGGCAAGCCGGGATACGAAGCGCGCCGCGCCGAGCTGGAGGCCCGCCTGTAGGCCTCCACACCAAGGGGGCGCCCTGGGGGCAAACCCTTGCCGGCGGGCGGATTCACTCCGCCCGCCGGATCAAAGCGCCGGGGTCCCCAAGGAACCCGGATTCGGTGGCCCCCCTGCAAAGAAAGGCGGTACGCCCTGCCGGACAAGCCGGGCACACGGCGGGGCCGAATGGTCCGATTTGGTTCATGAATTTTTAGTGAACTTCTGCAAAGCGGTTGCAATCCCCCGGTAAAAATGGTAACATGGAGCCACAAGGCCGGAGAGGAGCTCCGGCGGACTATGAAGGAGTGATAACTATGGTGAGAGTGATCATGGGCATCAAGGGCACCGGCAAGACCAAGCAGATGATCGAGCTCATTAATTCCGCTGTCCACAGCGAAAACGGCAATGTGGTCTGCATCGAACGCGGGCCCAAGCTGACTTATGATATCCATTACAAGATCCGCCTGGTGGAAGCCAGCCATTATGATATGAGCAACTTCGATTTCCTGAAGGGCTTCATCAGCGGCCTGTACGCCGGCAACTACGACATCACCCATGTCTTTATCGACAGCCTGACCAAGATCGTTTCCTCCGACGCATCCGACCATGCGGTAGAGGAGTTCCTGGATTGGCTGAACAGCTTCTCCGAAAAGAACAACATCAAGTTCACCGTCACCATCAGCGCAGACGCCTCTCTGGCCACCGAGGGCGTGAAAAAGTATTTCTGATCAGCCGGACCGAAACGGGCCCCGCCAGTTGGCGGGGCCCATTCCTGTTTGGCTTTTCTTTATATTCTAATATAATGAGATACCTAGATTTTTGCATTCTTCGGGTGCCCGTACTACTTCAAAACCTGCTTTTATGAGAGCATCCCGTAGCATTAGGACCTCCTCGTCTGAAAAAGCTGTGCGGGGCAACCTGGCGTAATAGTTGGGGAAAATTCCGAGCAGCCAGGCAGTAATCTTATAGCGGTAGGGGAAGCGTCCGTAAGTCTTGATCGTGGTGCCAAATACCCCGCGGACAGCGTCGGTGGCAGGCTCAAGGCGCTTTTGAATGGCAAATGCCTCGTTAAGATCGCCCCGCTTTACTGCATTGACGATAGCAACATCATATTCCACACGCCAGCAGCCCCCGCCGTTAAACGTACCTTCCGCACCGTTGACAAGGCTCTCGGCCAAATCATGGTCACCTGCGCGCAAGGTGCACACGTGTCGGCCTGTTTGTGCCTCCACCTCACGCATATTGGCCACCAGTTCTTTTATTAAGCCGTTGTTTTGACGGCTTTCATATTTCCAGGCGCAAATATTGGGACAGGCAAGCGCAATCTCTTTCAGTACAGCGGGAGGGGTACCTACCATTAGTGACATAATGGGAAGATCGAAGGCCTTATCGAACGTTTTATAGAGGTTGATAAAATCCTCCATATTATTTTGATCCGGCACAGGGTGAAGATACAGCACATCCGCGCCCGCTTCAATGACCTTTTCTGCTTCTTTGACCATGTCCCAAGTCCACTGCTGATTTCTGGGTTCAATTTTTCCGGTCACCGGAATGCGCCCTTTGGATTCCTCCTTGGCAATTTCAATCAAACGGCAGGTTTCTTCTAAGGAAAGGCCCTCTACCTCATTCGGATCAAGGCCTGCGATACCGGAGTCAATCATATGTCGAATCATACTGCGATATGTGTCTTCATCGATTTCACGGCAGGTATTGTCTGTCCAGGGTACGATGGTAGCGGGATAAACGCCAGACCAATCCAGCCCCATCGGACCTTTTCCACTGGGTTTGTTCCATTTGTTCCGGTTATTCATGATAAACACTCCTTCTTTTTGATAGATGCCGCTTGTTCCGTTAGATCAGACCAGGGAACAGCGTCATAACAATGGCCGCCACAAAGGCGCTGACAAGGGTTGCTACAACAGAGTTCAAAAACATTAACGGATAGGATTCCTTGACGGTACATCCGGGAAGTGCAATCGCCGTCAGGACACCTGCGTTGGTTGGCAGGGAGTCAAAGGTAGTTCCTGCCATGGTCACGAGCCGATGAAACGCCTGTGCGGGAACGCCCGCCGCCAGGAAAGAGGGGGCCAGCATGTTGACCGCCGCGGAGACGCCGCCCACCGGATTGCCCATGATCCCAACCACAATGGAGGCAGCAACCACTACGAAAATCAACAGCATCCCGCTATCGACAGAGGTTAATGCCTGTACGATTGCACCAAAAGCGTCCGTGGCGCTTACAACGGCGCCGAACCCCACAAGAGAACCGGTAATCAGGGCGATCCGTGCTGTCTGAGGGACGGCACCGTTGAATGCTGCAATGACCGCACGGCCATAACGGTTTTCCTTGTTTTGGGCCTTGAGTGCGGGGGCAAACAGGATCAGAGCGAGTACCAATCCAATGAGCATAGCGAGAATGATATTTAGCTTAAATACATTGAACACCACAAAAATTGCAATTAATGGGATAAGGGCCACAAAGAAATTGGGAACCCGTTTTGTCTCATCGGCAACGGGGTCCGTATCAATCCCGCAGAATTGCTCGCCCCGTACCTTTGCACGCTTCAAAACCCAAACGGTGAACAGAATGGCGAAGATGCCGCCGACGGCACTGCCAATTAATCCGGGGACGAGGGCTGCTGTGGGCGTTGTCCCCAGCGCCAGGGGGATTACGTTGATAATCTGAGGACTGCCCGGGAGTGACGACATCATGCTTCCGATATAAATACAGCCTGGGATATAGCGGCGGGGCAGATTGACCTCTTTAAAAAAACCGATTACCAACGGGACCCGTGCGATGATAGAGGCCATAGCGTCAATTCCACCCAGATAGAAAACGGTCGTGATTGCAAAGGATGACAACACCGCAACCCAAATTCCGCGCGTACCGTGTACGCCGCCCTTGGCGAACGTTCTGATGATGGTTTTGGCGATGACCTGGGATGCGCCGGATTCACTGTAAAGTGCCGCAAACATACACCCAACCAGGAAAATGGGGGTATACGTCTTGATAAATCCGGCGGCTCCAGACATAAAGGTTTCTGTATAGGTCTCCAGAGAGAGGGCGCGATTGCAGATCGCTACCACCATGGCAGCAATTACGGACAGCCATACGACATCCAGTTTTTGAAATGTAAAATACATTAGGATCGCAATCCCCAACAGGATTCCCACGATGCCGAGAATGTTCATAACTCCTCCTTGCATGTTTTCGTATAGACCAGTTCCTTTGTTTGCACGCTTGGAAATATTGATCATAAGCACTGCAGTTGCTTGGGACTCATTTTAGCATTTATAAACAAATAAGTGAAAGTCGAATCACGACTTTCACTTATTCCGAAGTGGTGTGGCCATTTGTTATAATAATTTTATATAATTATTTTTATCAATGC
>CDZV01032551.1_pt1 | contig 12760 bp, 7 predicted proteins | sample 554851 | NCBI WGS metagenome assembly CDZV01 (sample SAMEA3182090, study PRJEB8094) | gut metagenome | biome: human; feature: gut; material: Stool; isolation source: human stools | place: Canada | collected 2013-03-12
GCCTGCAAGCAGGCCATCCGCGACTGCATCCCCCTCGGCCCGCTCCACAACCCTGCCAACCTCATGGGCATCGAGGCCTGCGAGAAGGTCATGCCGGGCAAGCCCCAGGTCGCCGTGTTCGACACTGCGTTCCATATGACCATGCCCCCGAAGGCCTATCGCTACGCCATCCCCACGAAGTATTATGAGGAAGATCATCTCCGCCGCTACGGCTTCCACGGCACGTCCCACCGCTATGTCTCCAAGCGCGCCATCGAGCTGATGGGCAAGCCCGCAAGCGAGCTGAAGATCGTCGTCTGCCACCTCGGCAACGGCTCCTCCCTCTCCGCCGTTGCGGACGGCAAGTGCCAGGATACATCCATGGGCCTGTCCCCGCTGGCCGGCGTTCCCATGGGCACCCGCGCAGGCGATATCGACACCTGCGTCGCGCAGTTCATCATGGACAAGTACAACATGACGGCCGACGAGTGCCTGACGATGCTGAACAAGAAGTCCGGCGTGCTGGCTCTGTCGAACGGCGTGTCCTCCGACTTCCGTGATCTCGAGGCCGGCGCCAACAAGGGCGACGAAGCCTGCCAGCTCGCGCTGGACAAGTTCTGCTACGAGGTCCGCAAGTATATCGGCGCCTACGCCGCCGCGCTCGGCGGTCTGGACTGCCTGGTCTTCACGGCCGGTGTCGGCGAGAACGGCTGCACGAACCGCGCCGCCATCTGCGAGGGTCTGGAATTCCTCGGCGTCAAGCTCGACCCGGAGCGCAACAAGGTGCGCGGCGAGGAAGCCCTCATCTCTGCGGACGATTCCCGCGTGAAGGTCTGGGTCATCCCCACGAACGAAGAGCTCATGATCGCGCAGGACACTGCAGCGCTCTGCGGCAAGTAAGAAAAAATTTCTGCCCCGGCCAAACGCCGGGGCAGTTTTCGACAATTGGAAAGGAGAACGGATATGACGGTAACGGAACGCCTTCTGCACTATGTTTCCTTCGACACGCAGTCGGATGAGAGCTCGGAGACCTGCCCCTCGACCGCAAAGCAGAAGCTGCTCGGCGAAGCGCTCGTGGAGGAGATGCGTGCGCTCGGTATTGCGGACGCCCGCATCGACGCGGACGGCTATGTCTACGGCTCCGTGCCCGGCACGCCCGGTGCGCCCGCCATCGGCCTCATTGCCCATATGGACACCTCGCCGGACTGCTCCGGCAGGGACATCAAGCCGCGCATTGTGGAATACACCGGCGGCGATATCGCCCTGAACGACACGACGCTGCTCAGCCCTGCGGATTTCCCGATCCTGAACCGCAGCGTCGGCAAGCACCTGATCGTCACGGACGGCACGACGCTGCTCGGCGCGGACGACAAGGCGGGCATCGCGGAAATTCTGACCGCCGTGGAGGAGCTGCTGGCCGAGGGCGGCGCGCACGCGCCCATCCGCATCGGCTTCACGCCGGATGAGGAGATCGGCCGCGGCGCGGACCGCTTCGATCTGGCGCATTTCGGCGCGGACTACGCCTACACCGTCGACGGCGGCACGCTCGGCGAGCTGGAATATGAGAATTTCAACGCCGCCTCCGCCGTTGTGACCGTCCACGGGCGCAACGTCCACCCCGGCTCGGCCAAGCGCTGCATGGTCAACGCGCAGCTCATCGCCATGGAGTTCCACGGTATGCTGCCGGTGCACGACCGCCCGGAGGCCACGGAGGGCTACGAGGGCTTCAGCCACCTGTGCGCCATGCAGGGCGAGGTGGAGCTGGCGACGCTCGAATACATCATCCGCGACCACGACCGCGCGTCGTTCGAGGCGCGCAAGGCGCTGTTCGAGTCCGCGGCGGCCTTCCTGAACGCGAAATACGGCGCGGGAACGGTCGAAGTCGCCCTGCGCGACAGCTACTACAACATGCGCGAGAAGATCGAGCCGCACATGGCCATCGTCGAGGCGGCGCAGCAGGCCATGCGCGATGCGGGCGTCACGCCGCGCGTCGTGCCCATCCGCGGCGGCACGGACGGCGCGCGCCTGTCCTACGAGGGGCTTCCCTGCCCGAACCTGTTCACGGGCGGCGAGAATTACCACGGCCGGTTCGAGTACGTCCCGGTCGAGGACATGGAGGCTGCCGTGCGCACGCTCAAGTGCATCCTGCGCAACGCAGCAAAATGATCCACAAACGGGGCCGCTGGAGGCGCACTCCGTAAGGAAGTGCGCCTCAGTTATATTCGCCTGACGGCGAGTGAAATTGTCCTACGGACAGTGATAGGATGCTTCGCATCGTGATATTGCCTGCGGCAGTTTCACCGGCGAATATAATATCACAAAAGCCGCACGGCTTTTATATCACTTTCCGAATAGGAAAATATCACTCCGGGCAACGCCCGGAATATCACTTTTGTCCATAGGTGCAGCGAGCATCCGGTTTTGTCAGCCCAAATCCGGTATCTATCCGTTTTCGGATTGCACAAAAAGAAGGCAGCGCAAATTTTGCACCGCCTTCTTCCTTATGAAGCCTCTCCTGATGGCCCCGTTTTTTACTGGTTTTTCCCTTGCAAAAAATCCCGGTCTGTGGCATAATAGGGCAGGAAAGGAAGGTGCGTCCCGTGACATCGCTAACCAAACGTGCGATCCGCGCTTCGTTCTTGAAGCTGCTCAACGAGCGTCCGCTCAACAAGATCACAGTCAAGGACATCGTGGAGGACTGCGGCATCAACCGCAATTCGTTTTACTATCACTACCCGGACATCCCCGCACTTGCGGAGGAGATCGTGCGGGACGAGGCTGCACGCATCGTGCAGGAGTACCCGACGGTCGACTCGCTGGAGCAGTGCCTGGAGATCGCCGTGGAGTTCGCCCTGCAGAACCGAACGGCCGTGCTGCATCTTTACAATTCCGCCAGCCACGAGGCCTATGAGCACAGCCTGATGGACATCTGCCACAGCGTGGTGGGCAACTATTTTGACACGGCGTTTGCCGGGAAGGCTCTGCCGGAGGCGGACCGGGAGGTGCTGGTGCGGTTTTACCAGTGCGAGTGCTATGGGCAGATCGTGCTATGGATGAGCCAGGGCATGCAGGCGGACATCGTGGAGCAGTTCCGGCTGCTGTGCCACCTGCGGCAGGGCATGATGGAGGAAATGGTCGACCGATGCTGTGATAAAGTATGAGTGAGTCGCAATATTGCTTTCATCGCCTGCCGGAATTTGATTACAGTACGCCCGGCGCGTACTTCATTACGGTCTGCACCAATGGAAAACGCAATTACTTCTGGAAGTCTGTAGCGGCGCTCACTGCGCAGCCGTTGGCGGCTTTGCCGCCTTACGGATGCGGCGTGCCCCTTGCGGGTTGCGAGCGCCCTCTGCACAGGCTGCCGCTCACGCGCTATGGCCGGTATGCCGCAGAGGCCATCCGGGACATCCCGAAATTCTACTCTCACGCATCGGTTGATCAATCCGTCGTCATGCCGAATCATATTCATTTGCTGCTGCGGCTTGACGAAACGCCGGGACAGGCGGGAATTCCGCAGATCGTCCGCCAGATGAAGGCACATGTGTCGAAGCGGGCCGGATTTTCGATATGGCAGCGGAGCTATTATGACCACGTTATCCGCGGGCAGAAGGATTATGATATGATTTGGCAATATATTGCAGACAACCCCGCAAAATGGTTGAATGATCGCTTTTATGAACCGGACGAGCCATGAGCCCGTCCGGTTTTTTAATGGCTCTCCCAAGGCTTCGCCTTTGGCAGTTGCTGGTTTCCGTGCACTTCTTCGGCCGCACGCACTAATGTAGCGGCGCTCAGTGAGCGCCTTGCGCACTTGCAGATTTCCGGGCAGTATCGTCGACCGCACACGCCTTTGTCGCGGCATGCCATTGCGAGCGCCAAGTACCGCTGTCGTTTTTTCGATGGTTCTCCCAAACTTGCAGCTGCCATAGGCGCTCACTGAGCGCCGCTACAATATGGTTGGGCTGACGCCCTATTTTAAATCGAAACGAGCGGGCTGCCGGTTTTTCGACAGTTCCTCCAAGCTTGCATTTGCCATGGGCGCTCACTGAGCGCCGCTACAGTGTGGTGGGGGCTTTGCCCCATTGAAAAATGCCGCCGCCCGGGAGGGCGGCGGCATTGCGTTTATTTTGCGAGCTTGTCCGTGATGGACAGGAACAGGGAGAACAGCTTGGCTGCCTCCGCGCGGGTGGCGTTGCCCTGCGGGCGGAACGTGCCGTCCTCGTAGCCGTTCAGGATGCCCGCGATGCGCATGAGCTCGACGAACTCACGGGCATACTCGGAAATCTTGTCGGCGTCCGGGAAGGACCCGGCCGCGTTGTCGGACTTCGGCAGCTCGATGCCCTGCTTCAGCGCATAGCGGCCAAAGATCGTGGCCATCTGCTCGCGGGTAATCGGGGCCTCAGGGTCGAACTCCGTGGCGGAGACGCCCTCGACGATGCCCTTGTCCTTGGCCCACGCGATGTAGGCCTCGGCCCAGTGGCCCTCGCTGTCCTTAAACGGATGCTTGCCCTCGTAGGTCTTGAGCGTTTCGGCGTCCGCGAGGGAGCAGGCCAGCAGCTTGACGAACTGGGCACGGGTGAGCTTACCCTCCGGCTCGTAGGTCGTGGCGGTCATGCCGTTGACGACACCGCGGTAGACGAGGTCGTAGACGTAGTCGTGATACCACGCATCCTCGGCGACGTCCGTGAACTGCGGGACGTCGATGCCGCGCATCAGCGCCATCGCATAGCGGATAGCCTCCGGGGTGGTCTCGACGCTGACGTCGTTGGTCGTCGTGCCCGCTCCGGTAACCTTCAGCTTGGTCAGAGCGAGGATGCCACCGGAGACATTTTGAATAACGAGCTTTCCTTCCGCAAGGCTGACCTTGTAATACATATCAACCGTGGAGTTCATTGTCTTCTCTTCCGTGTTGATCTTGTACGTCACCGCATCGCCGGTCAGGCTGCGCATGCCGACCTGAACAGAAGCATAAGAACCCGTGAGCTGCATTACAACAGCCTCGCCCTGCTTGAGATAAATCTCATTCTTCGGGCCAATGTTGACAAGGTCTTTATCAACTGTAACCTCCGTGCCGCCCGTCGACTCATTGTAATTCTTCTTAATGAGCACCGCGCCGCTGATTCTAGCTGCATCCTCCTTATCGAAGACTGCATCAATCACGTCGTTGCCAACCTTGTACCAGTTGTCAGCAAGTGCAGGAACGTCCGCCTTTGCAAGAACCATATTGCGGATCTCGGCAGTCTGCATGTTGGCTTCGCCGTCCCGAGCATATGCTTTCTCATAGCGTTCGCCCTGCGTGCCAGTCACACGGAAGCCATCGATTGCCAGTTCCTGGCCCTTAACGAAACGGACAACAACCGTATAGTCATTGAGAGCCATGTCATTGACCGTCCAGCACGGTGTGTTGTAGCCATAACCCGTGTCCTTTGCAACAAATAGGTTGTTCACATCGACAAAGCTCATGCGCTTTAGGTGATCCGTCGTCGCCTCGCTGCCCTCATAGACCTGAACAAGCATGTAGGAGTGATTCGTCACATCCTCTGCATTAACACTCGTATTCTTCGTGCGGAGATACAGCTCCAGGCCCGTTCCATTGAACTTGAAGGTCGCATCGCTGCCGACTGTCGTTGTTCTTGCCACCGTTCCCTCGCTGTTCGCGCTGTTTTCACGGTAGGCAGGATCAAAACCGTAGCTGTTGGTCGCTTGGCCATAGGGTTCCTTTGCTTGCCGAGCGCCATGCGCGGTACCTTCACTGACCCAGTTTGCGGAATACGAAGCAAAGCCTTCCTCATAATAGACCGTCGATGCGGGGATGAAACCGACAGTAAGTATCGCTTCCTCCTTGCCCGTATAGCTGATTGCAATGCTTGCCGTCGCGAGGCTCTTCAGGACCTCGGTCGGCGTGTAGGTAAATGTTTTTGTAGTCTCATCGTATGTAACATTACCATCCGTGACCGTACTGATACGAACCTTGCTCAGATTCGTATCATTCACTAAATCAGTCAATTCAAATTGGACCGGCAGGCCAAAATCAACCACATAGTATTTTTCCAGGTTGTTTGCAGAAATCTTATAATGAAGCGTCAGCGTCTTGCCGTCCTCAGAAATTTCGGCACTGACATACTTATAAAGGCCACTCCGATACTGAGCTGCAACGCCCGGAACAGTTGCAACATTCTTGTTGAACGTCTGGTTAACACCGGAGCTATTCGTAACGTAGGCATCATCCTCAAGTGTAATCTTGCCTGGCGTAACAGTACCGCTATTCTTCAGGGAGTTGAGGTACGTCGGAGGTTCCTGTCCCTGCGTATAAGACATAACGATCTGAGAGGAGATGATTTCCTTGCTGTAGGTATCATCATAGTACACAACATTAAGGTTGCTTTCCTTCTCAGCAGCTTCCAGATAGATCAGGACAAGCTTTGCAGTATTCTTAGCGCTCCATGTTTCCTTGCTGTTCTTTCCGTTGACCATCGGCGTTGTGCCAGAAGATTTGTTCCAGACCTCGCGCTCGTTATACCACTTTGTCACGCCATCATCAAGCGTTGTCTTTTCCCATGTGATGGTGTCAGAGGTATACCACACGTTATTGTCGGTATTTTTATCACGCGTACCATCCGTTACCGTAATCTTGGAAATCGTATAATCTTCATTACTCTTCGGAGCAATAATGCCAATGTCGCGGCCATCCCAGTAGTTGAAGATCGTTGTGGATTTGAAATACATGTCTTTCTCGGCTGGGGAAACCGTGCCGTCCGGGTAGACAACTGCAACCGTCAGTGCGACTTGGCCCTTGTTGCTCGAAGTATCCGGCGTGGTACCATTAGTACCATAGCCCCAGTCCTTGACATAGGTTTCAACTTCCGTAGTGACTTTTGTCTTCTGCAGATAATAGGCAACCGCCTGATCCGTGCTGAGGAAATAATGCCAAGTGCCGTCCAATGTCTTATACTGCCACGCACCGGCGTGATAGCGCACATGGGTAAAGGTCGTGCCGTCAGCGGTCTGGTCAACGCCAGATTTCTCCGTCTGCAGATGATTGGAGTCCAGCCGCATAGCTTGCCAGTAATACACATCTTTCCAGCCGTCAAAATTGGAATAGGCATGGTTCGGTGCAAGCTGTGCAATGTCAACGCCCGCATCGGTGCTTACACCATCAGTTGCAGTGGTAATACTCTTTGTTTTGTTCGACGAAACAGACGCCTTTTCATAAACCGGCGAGTTCGTAATCCAGTACTCCAGCGTCAGCGAAGTATTTGTCATCGCGTCGTCCGGAGCCTTGTCCTGGACAACGATCGTATACAGCACATCGCCAATCACAACCTGCGTCGTGCCTGCCTTCTTACCGGTGAAGGAGATGGTGGTTTGATTAACCGTCGCTGGTGTCGTTTTCAGCGTGTAGGCATAACCCTTGGCGCTACTACTGCTGCTAGACACTGTCCAGTCAGTCCCGGAGAGAGCAATATAATAGTTGGTATAACTACCATTCCAGCCCGTGACTTCAAAATAGAGTTCGCTTGTCTCTGAATACCGACAATAGTTCACATATGTATCCCAATTGCTGGTCTGCTTCAACGTTGTCGTCACTGCAAGTTCCCTAGTTGTGCCGCTCCAAGAAGTGCTTGCATGATACTTTAAGTAGTAACCATTGCTGGACAGATAGTAACCATTGCTGCTGTCATAACCAACTGTCCATTCTGTTGCTTCTGAAAACTCCTGCGTATTCCCGAGAGTTTCTCCACTAAGCTGAAGGAAATTCTTGTTACTGCTATCGCTAATATAAACCTTCAAGCCGCTCGTCAGTCTGCTAGCCTTTTCAAGTGTTTCTGTTGTCTCCTGATCGACATACTTCACATCGACCTTGGCATGTGTGTCATCCAGAACCGTAGTCTTGCCGTCCGTGACATCACCTTTTACTGTTTCCGTCTTCGTCTCGCCAACAGCAACCGTGATCGTCTTCTTACTGGAATACGACTCATTCGTCACCGTAATCTGATAGACGAGATTGCCGACAGTGACGCTCACGTCGCCATTGGCAAGGCCCGTGAAGGTCATCGTCGTCACATTGCTGGCATAGCTCATATCCAGCTTGACGATGCCATTCTTGCTGTATTCCGGGGTATAGCCAGTCAGATTGCCGTTTTCTTCGACCGTCTTCGTTCCATTCGTCGGCACAACAAGGCTCTTCTGCTGCGGTTCTGCCAGCACCACGACCGTGGAGAAATGCGGAGCCGTGAAGGTCAGGAAGCCGTCCTTGATATCATAGTCCTTGCCGTAGTCGATACCGCCGTTTTCATTCATGACACCGGCAGTGATCGTGCAGCCGGTCCAGTTGCCGTCCAGCGGGACCTTGACCGCTGCAGAGCCGGTATAGCTGCCGTTTTCCGTTGTCAGTTCGATGTTCCAAGCACCGGCGACCTTCTTGCCATCCAGTTCCGTGCCCTTATCGACCGCAGCCACAGTGATGCCCGTCAGGCCGGGAGCCGTGACCGAAACACCGGTCGCTTCGTCAGAAACCGTCTTGTTATCATCGATTTTCGGCAGCGTCGCGCCGAAGGCAGCGATGGTATCCGCCGTCTTGCTGATCACGGAAGCTTCCGTCTCTGCGCCGGGGTAGTCCGCCCAGATGCAGAACATCGCGCCGGACGGATTGTCGATCGTGCCGCCCTGGAACGTCTTATAATTAAAACCGCTGGCCTTTTTAGCATTGCACTGCCAGTTGCTTTTGCCGAGCACCCAGTAATAGTCGCCGTGCGTGTTGACCATCTTGAAGCCCATGCTTGCAAGCGTTTCAGCCGGCATCGGAGTATAGCTGCTCCAGCCATTCGACCAATAGCAGATCACGATATCCGTGTCAAACGTGCCGCTGGAAGTATTGTTTGCAAAATAGATGCCATCATTGAACGCCATCGGGGTCATACCGGCGTTCTTGATCAGCGCGGCAACCGCATTGACATACTCCACATAATAGCTGTACTTGCCGGTGTTCTGCAGATTGCCGAAGCCCATAGAGCCGCTCGTGAACATGTCGTTTGCATACTCGTCCGCGCCCATATTGAAGTACTTGCAGCCCTTGCCCGCGAAATAATCGACATACTTCTGCACGAATGCCTGCGTGAAGGCGACAGCCGTCGAATTCGTGACATCGATGGTACGAGCGGAGCCGTTGTAGGAGCAGGTCTTGCCCGTGAGCGCCTCGGCTGCATCAAGGATCGCATCCATATGGCCCGGTGTGTTGATCACTGGGATGATGCCGAGGCCCTTGGTCTTCGCATAGGCAATGATCTCGTCCATTTCGGACTCCGTCAGTTCGTCCGTCGTGAAATTATAATAAGCCTCGTTGCCCGTATGGATCGCCGCAGCGACCTCCTCACTGGAATAGGTCGTGCCGTTCACGGTCAGGCTCATATCGTCCAGCAGGAAGCGCATGCCGTCGTTGCCGACCGCAAGCATCACATTGTTGAAGCCAGCCGCAGCGGCATTGTCGATGATCTGCTTGATGCTGTCCACGGAAAAATACTTTCTGCCGCAGTCGAGCATGACGATGGAAAGCTCATAATTCGACTTTTCAGCGTCATCCGCCTGCGTCTCAGCCGCCTGCACAGCCTCGGTCGGCTGCTCTGCGGCCGGTTCCTCAGCCGCCGCCGGGAGAACGACGAACGATGCGAGCATCGCCGCGATCAGCAGCAGCGAGAGGAGCGTTTTGCTCAGTTTTCTCATCAATATTTCCTCCTTTTTCTAGGGTGATTACGATTCGTCTGCCGAGACCGCGATGACGGAGGGCAGACCCATGTAGCATTCCGCCGCGAGGACCGTCTGCGACGCGCCGGGGGCCAGCTCCTCGACCGTGGCCATGTAGCTCAGGCCGCCGAAGTAGGTACCGCCGGTGTCCGTGCGGTAGCGGACGGTGACGTTGTGCAGCGTGTCCTCCGTCATGTTGACGAGGACGAGGCCGCCGTCCTGCACCATCACGCTGACGCGGTAGTCCACGGAGAGCGAGCCGTCCGGCTCGACCTCCGCCGAGGCCGCGCAGACGCGGTTCTCGCCGGTGTACTGCGCGGAATTCAGCTCGAAGGCGTAGCACGAGCCGCCAACGGGCAGGTCCGTCACGCGGAAGCGGAGCTCCGCGCCGTCCTCACACGTCAGGGTGATATCCGCCGCGCCGACGGCCATGCCGCCGTTATTCTGCACGATGATGGTGGCAAGCTGGTCGCTCTCCGCGCCGTCTGCATCCACATTCGGGCCGGAAAACGGCAGGACCGCCTGCAGCGTCAGGCCGCTGCCAAGGTCACGCGGCAGCGCAAGCAGTTCCTCTGCCTCCGTTGCGGACTCCTCCGTCGCGCCGGTTGCGGCCTGCGTGGCCTGCGTGGTCTGCGGCGCGGACGGCTCGGTCTGCTCCTGCGGCGTCGAACAGGCCGACAGCAGCAGAGCCGCTAACATGGCTGCGCCCATTGCGCGCAGCAAGTGTTTCATGGGCACTCCCTCCCAGACGCCCCGGCATACTCCGGAGCCTATAGTTGTAAATATTTTACCACGCGTTTTTTGGAAAATCAACAGGTTTTTCCAAGATTTTCTGTTGTAAGACGCCCGAATTTGGCATGTTCCGAAACATAACTTCCAGATTTTGTAAATTGCAGCAAAAAGCGGGAGCCAACGGCTCGACTGCCGCTGGCTCCCGCGCGATTATTTTGTTTTTCCCGTCAGCTCCGCGATCAGGCTGCGCTCCTCCGTCAGGCCGGACGAGATCGGGCGGCCAAAATAGAAGATGGCGTACAGGCCCGGCCCGATCGACGCGCCGCAGGACTGGCAGACCGGTACAACGTGCAGCTCCTTCGGGTGGAAGCGCTCCTCGACCAAGGCGCGCAGCTCCTCCGCGCGCTCCGGACGGTCCGAATGCGACAGGAGCATGATCTGCTCCTCCGGCCGCTCGACTGTGCGGGCCATATAGTCGACGGTCGCCTTCAGCGCCGGGGCAAGGCCGCGCGTTTTGCCGATGACGTCGCTCAGGCCCTTCTCATTGATATCCGCAAGCGGGCGGATGCCGACGAGCGTGCCCATCACGGCCGCCGCGCCCGAGACGCGGCCCATGCGCTTACAGAAGAACAAGTCCTCCAGCACGCCCATCTGGTGCACGCGCAGGCGGTTCTCCTCCAGCCAGTCGGCCGTTTCGTCCAGCGTCTTCCCGGCAGCGCGCAGACGCGTCGCCGCGATGACGAGCATCCCCTCCGCGCCGCAGTAGCGGAGCGTGTCGACGCAGCGGATGTGCCGCTCGGGGTACTTTTCCATCAGCTCATTCGCCACGAGGCAGGTGCTGTTGTATGTACCGCTCAGGCCCGAGGACACAGCGACGAACAGGATATCCCGGCCCTGCTGCAGCAGCGGCTCGAACCGGTCAGCAACGTCCTGCAGGCCGATCTGCGCCGAGGTGAACAGGCCGCCCTTTTTATCCTTCATCGTGCCGAAAAACTGCGCGGGTGTCATATTCTTCCAGTCAAGATCCGCGTAATGATTGCTGCCGTCCGGGTAGACGAGCGCCCCGGGCACATAGCCGTCCACGCCAAAGCGCTCGCGCAGCGGCGCCGTCAGATCGGAACAGGAATCCGTCAGGATCGCAAAATTTGTCATAAATGTTCTCCCCTTTCCCGGCATTCATTATAGTATGGATGCGTTCATTTTTCAAGAGGGAACAATGTATTTTTATGATTCTGCGTTTACAAAGACGACAAAATTCGATATAATGAAAGAAAAAACGGAGGTATCTTCCCATGCCATTCTGGATATGGCTCATTTTGGGGTTCGTGCTGCTGTCGTTCCTGGGAATGTTCGCAGCGACCTGGCCCATCGCCAAAAAGGTGTATCACAACATTCTCGTCCGGACCGGGCCGGAAAAATGGACCCGCGCAAACAGCTATCCGCCCAACCCGGAGCACACGCGGATGTTTGACCTCGGCATGGACTGGGCGCGTGAAAACGAAGCGCGCAAGCGGCCCGTTTTCATCGAAAACGAGGGTCTGAAGCTCGCGGGCGAGTATTTCGACTTCGGCCACAAGCGCTGCGCCATCATCTTCCCCGGCCGCACCGAGTCGCTGTACTACAGCTACTATTTCGCACAGCCCTACGCCGAGGCGGGCTGCAACATCCTCGTCGTCGACAGCCGTGCCCACGGCCTGAGCGAAGGCAAATACAACTACTGCAGCACACGCGAGTGGTCGGACGTTATCGCATGGTCGCGCTTCGCGCACGATCAGCTCGGCTGCAGCGACGTGGTGCTGCACGGCATCTGCGTCGGCGGCGCCGCCGTCGTGCTGGCAGCCGCAAAGCCGGACTTTCCAGCCTATGTCTCCCATCTCGTGGTCGAGGGCCTGTTCGCAACGTTTCTGGAATCCTTCAAGCTGCACATGAAGGCCGAAAAGCGGCCGATCTTCCCCGTCCTGTACGAAATTTTCTGGGCCGCCCGGCTGGAATCCGGCATGAAGATCCGCGAAGCGCGGCCCATTCGCGTTATCGGCAAGGTGAAAACGCCGATTCTGTTTCTCCACGGCCGCAAGGACGCCTTCTCGCTGCCGAAGCGCGCAGAAGCGCTGTACGCGGCCTGCAATGCCCCGAAGGAGCTCGTTTGGATGGACGAAGGCTCGCATTCCCACCTGCGCATCAACAATCAGGAGCTGTATGACGGCTCGATCAAGGCATTCCTGCAGAAAACGTTCTGATACTGATTCCTGATTAAAACATTTAATCAGGAATCCCGTGTGCTACGCACACTCGCATCGTGCTGACG
>CDZV01053881.1_pt1 | contig 12699 bp, 9 predicted proteins | sample 554851 | NCBI WGS metagenome assembly CDZV01 (sample SAMEA3182090, study PRJEB8094) | gut metagenome | biome: human; feature: gut; material: Stool; isolation source: human stools | place: Canada | collected 2013-03-12
CGGCAGGACGACCCGCCCCGGATTTTCCGCGGCGGGATCGCCTATGCCGGGATAAAGTTTCGTAACTTAACGGGAGGATGCGCCATGCAGGCGGTCATGAGCAATGAAAGAGCGGCGGCGCGCCGCCGCACCGGCGGGCGGATAGCCACAGTGCTGACGATACTCGTCACGGGACTGCTGGTCGTCCAATTTTTCTGCCCTTTTGTGACGTTCCAGCCGGATAACACGGGCTATACCTTCACCTCGTTGCAGATGGTGACAGGATTCCTTCGGTTTCAGGAATCGACGGTGACGGTTCCGCTTCTGGGCAAGGCCGCCGTTTTGCTGCCGCCTTTGCTGGCGGTGGCGGGCCTGGTGCTGCTGTTCCTCCGCCGGACCGGGATTTCCGCCGCCTGCTTCACTGTGGCGGCCCTCTCGGGGATTGGGGCGATGATGGTGTGCAACGCCATGTCCTCCACCTTTATGCAGGCGGGCGCCAGCGTGATGAGCACGGCTTTTCACTGGCCGCTGGCGGCGGTGCCTCTGGGAGGGATCGCGGCGGCGGTGGCTGTCCAGGCAACCCAGGGGACCGAGCGGCTGGCCGAGGCGGTTTTCCGGGTGTTTGCCTGCTTGTCCGTCGGATCGGTGGCGGTCATCACCCTGTATATGATCGCGGCGGGCGCCCCGGCCATCGCGGAAATCGGACTGTGGGACTTCCTGTCCGGCACGGTCTGGAGCCCGAACCAGGGGCAGTATGGGATCCTCTATATGATTCTCGCTTCGGTGGCGGGCATGTTCGGCGCCATCCTCATCGGGGTCCCGGTGGGAGTGCTGACGGCGGTTTTCCTCGCGGAACTGGCGCCCCGGCGGTTGGCGGGATTTGTCCGCCCCGCGGTGGAGCTGCTCGCCGGAATCCCGTCGGTCATCTACGGTTTTTTCGGCATGATGGTGGTGGTTCCCTTTATCCGCCGGGTGTTTCCCGGTTCGATCGGGGACAGCCTCCTCGCCATGATCCTGATTCTGGCGGTGATGGTGCTGCCCACCATCATCCAGGTATCTGAAACCGCTCTCCGGGCAGTCCCCGGTTCTTACCGGGAGGCCTCTCTGGCTCTCGGCAATACCCGGATCGGCACCATATTCCGGGTGATGCTGCCCGCCGCCCGGTCCGGAATTCTGGCCGGCGTCATCCTGGGGGTGGGCCGGGCCATCGGGGAGACCATGGCCGTCATCATGGTGTGCGGCAACACTGTGAATTTCCCCGAACTTCTCAAGGCGGTCCGTCCCCTGACCACGGGCGTGGTGCTGGAACTCAGCTATTCCTCCGGTCTCCACCGCCAGGCTCTGTTCAGCATCGGGCTGGTGTTGTTTGTCTTCATCATGATCGTCAATATCGCCTTTACCGTGATTTCCAAGAAAGGGGTGAAGATCGATGGCAAAGAATGAGGCCGCGGCTCTCACCCCGGCGGGCACCCTGTCCCTGCACCGGAAACGCCGGCGCCCGAAGGACGCCCTTCTCGGCGGGCTGATCGTCTTCTGTGCGGTCCTGACCGTGGCGATACTCGTGGGGCTGATCGGCTATATTCTGATAAACGGCCTGCCCCATATCTCCTGGGACTTCCTGACCGATACCTATTCCGCCCGGGATGAGACCAGACGTGGGATCCTGCCCATGTTCATCAACACCCTGTATATCGTGGTGATTACCCTCTTGATCGTGACCCCCATCGGCCTTTCCGCCGCGATTTATCTGACCCAGTACGCGAAGCAGGGGCGTCTGGTGCGGACCATCCGGTTCGCCACTGAGGTGCTGTCCGGCGTGCCGTCGGTCCTCTTCGGTCTGTTCGGATACACCGTGTTCTGTCACATGCTGGGGCTCGGCACCTCCATCCTGGCGGGCTGTCTGACCATGACCATCTGCATCCTGCCGACCATCGTGCGCACGACGGAGGAATCCCTCCTGGCGGTGCCGGAAAGTTATAAGGAGGGGGCTATGGCCCTCGGGGCCGGACGGCTGCGGGTGGTGATGGGAATCGTGCTGCCCTGCGCCATGCCCGGTGTGCTCACCGCTGTCATTCTCGGCATGGGCCGGATCGTGGGCGAATCGGCCGCACTGATCCTGACCTCCGGCTTGGCTACGGGTATGCCCAAAAACGCATTCGGACATATTCTGAACAGTGGCCGCACCCTGACCCTGCACCTGTACCAGACCGCCCGGGAGGCGGTGGATCCCAACGCCTTCCACGTCGCATTTGCCACCGCGGCGGTGCTGCTGATCCTGGTGTTTATCCTCAACCGGCTGGCCAGCCTGCTCTCCCGCCTGCTGAAAAAGGGCTGAATCCGCCCCGTCACTGGAAAGGAATGGACAAAGCATGGACAATCCGATTAAAATATCAATTCAGGACCTGCATCTGCACTACGGGGATTTCGAAGCCCTCAAGGGAATCAGTATGGACATCCCCTCTCGTGAGATCACGGCGTTCATCGGGCCGTCGGGGTGCGGCAAATCCACCTGTATCAAAACCCTGAACCGGATGAACGATCTGATTCCGGGCTGCCGCATCAACGGCACGGTGCGGATCGACGGGGAGGATATTTACGATCCCCGCACCGACGTCACCCTGCTGCGCAAGCGGGCGGGCATGGTGTTTCAAAAGCCCAATCCCTTCCCAATGAGCGTGTACGACAATATTGCCTACGGGCCCCGGGTACACGGCATCAAGTCCAAAAAGAAGCTCGACGAACTGGTGGAACGCTCCCTGAAGGGCGCGGCCCTCTGGGACGAGGTCAAAGACCGGCTGAACAAATCCGCCCTGGGCCTGTCGGGCGGGCAGCAGCAGCGCCTGTGTATTGCTCGGGCTTTGGCCGTGGAGCCGGATGTGCTGCTCATGGACGAACCCACCTCCGCCCTCGATCCCATCTCGACCCTGAAGATCGAGGACTTGATGCAGGAACTGAAAAAAGACTACACGGTGGTCGTCGTCACCCACAATATGCAGCAGGCGGGCCGGGTCGCCGACCGCACGGCCTTTTTCCTGTTGGGGGAATTGGTGGAGTATGGCGAAACCGCCGTCATGTTCAACACCCCGTCCGACAAGCGCACCGAGGATTATATAACCGGCCGTTTCGGCTGATAAAGGAGCGAACGATATGCCCAGAACCCTGTTTGACGAAGAGCTCGCCCGCCTGCACACCGATCTGGCGGATATGGGCCGCCGGGTGGACACGCTCATGCAGGACGCCATCCGCTGCCTGAAATCCATGGACCGGCCCCTGGCCCAAAAGATCGTGCCGAGGGACGCCGAGATCAACACCATGGAAAAGAAAATCGAACACAGCTGCATGAACCTGCTGGCCCTCCAGCAGCCGCTCGCCCGGGACCTGCGGGTCATCACCGCCACCCTGAAGATCCTGACCGATATGGAGCGGGTGGCGGATCAGTGTGCGGATATTTGTGAAATTCTCTCCACTGTGGCGGGCATGGCCGGTCAAACTCCTTCCCCTCGGCTGATGCGGATGTTCAGCAAAGCGCGGGCCATGTTCGCCGGCGCGCTGGACGCCTACCTGCGCCGGGACACCGAAGCCGCCAAGGAAATCTGTTCCATGGACGACGAGGTGGACGCCCTGTTTTCCTCTTCCATTCTCGATCTGTGCGGGCAGTTGGAGCATCGGCCCTCTTCCGTGCCCTCCACCGTGGATTTCATGTTCATCGCCAAATATATCGAACGGATCGGCGATCACGCCACCAACATCGCGGAGTGGGCGATTTTTGTCGAAACGGGGGTCCACCCCAACCTCAACGACGCCGTGTCCCCGGCCATTCCGGTCGAAGAGGAAAAATCCCTCGACAAGGCGTCGGAAGAGGAGATATAATGGAGATGTGCCACATAGATTATACAGAAAGGGCGGGACGCCATGCCGCTGATTTATATCGTGGACGACGAGCCCCATATCCGCCGTCTGGCCTCCATCGGACTGCGGGACGCGGGATTTGAAACGGCGGAGTTTTCCGACGGCGCGGTTTTGCTGCATGCCGTGCGCCAAAAGCTGCCCGACGCGGTTCTGCTCGACTGGATGATGCCGGGGCAGGACGGGATCGCCGTGCTGAAAAGCCTGCGGGGGGATCCGACGACCCGGCCGGTGCCCATTCTGATGATGACCGCCCGCACCGACGAGGTGGACCGGGTGCTGGGGCTGGAGATGGGGGCGGACGACTATATCACCAAGCCCTTCAGCGTCAAGGAGCTTGCGGCCCGCGTCCGCGCGGTGATCCGGCGGCAGGAATATTTAAACGCCGCGGGGGAACCGGTGCTGTCCGGGCACGGGATCACGCTGGACTACGCCCGCCGCGCCGTGACGAAAAACGGGGAGCCGGTAGAACTGACCCACCGGGAATTTGAACTGCTCTATACCCTGATGAAAACGCCGGGCCGGGTGTTTACCCGGGAAATGCTGCTCGATACGGTCTGGAAGGTGGAATTTTACGGGGATACCCGCACAGTGGACGTGCACATCCGGTATCTCCGGCAGAAGCTTGAGGACGAGCCGGACAATCCGAAACGGATTCTGACCGTCCGGGGCGTGGGATACCGGTTTGCGGAATAAACGGAATTAACCCGGCCGTCCGGCCGGAGAAAGGGGACGGCAGACATGCGAAAACGGTTTTTCCGGGCGGCTATTGTATCCATTGTCGCGGGCCTTCTGGTCGCGTTTCTATTTGCCGTGCCCCTGATGCGGCAGGTGTACACCGATGAGATTCGGGAGCGGCTGACGGCGGTGCTGGCTCTGGCCGGCGAAATGGAGATTCCGGATAACACGCTTCCGGAGACCATTGCCCGCTTGGGCGGAAGTTTGGCCGGGGAGGACGTATCCGTCCGCCTGACGGTCCTGGATGAACAGGGCCGTGTCCTGGCGGACAGTGAGGCCGACGCCGGGGAAATGGAGAACCATGCGTCCCGGCCGGAATTTCAGGAAGCCATGGACACCGGTGTGGGGGAGGATATCCGCAGAAGCTCCACTATGGGTGGGCGCCAGATGTATATGGCCCGCAAAATCACCGACGAGGACGGGCAGGCGCGCATCTACCGGGCGAGCGTGTCTCTTGACGGGACCGATCAGGTCCAGGGGACCCTTTGGTTGTGCGGAGGCGTGGGCATTTTCATGGGGCTGGTGGCGGCACTGATCAGCGCTCACTATGCCGCCGGGCGGGTGGTGCGGCCTCTTCAGTCCCTGACGAGTGCCGCCCGCGCCATGGCCGAAGGGGATGTCCCGGCCAAGGTGGAAGGGGCACCGGATGAGATGGGAGAACTGGCGGGCGCCTTTAACACCATGGCGGACCGTCTGGCCGCCGCGCACATGGAGCTGAAACAGGCGAACGACCGTCTGGCCGGAATCTTGCAGGGGATGGACGACGGCGTGTTGGCTGTGGACGCCGGGGGACGGATTCTTCTCATGACCCGCCGAGCGCGGGATTTGCTGGGAAACTGCCCACAGGAGGTTCGGCGGCTGTCCGAGTGCGGCGCCCATTACCTGGCCGTCGGGGAAATCCTGGACCGGGTGATGCGGGAAGGCGATCCTGTCCGGGAAACGCTCTGCCTCGCGCCGGAAGAACGGATCCTCCAAGTTTACGCCGCCCGGGCCGGCGAAGGTTCCGAGAGCGGTGCCCTCGCGGTACTCTCCGATGTGACCCGGCTGCGCAAACTCGAGCAGATGCGCAGCGATTTCGTCGCCAATGTCACCCATGAACTCAAAACCCCGCTGACCTCTATTCGGGGATATATCGAACTGCTCAAGTCGGGAAACCGGGATCCGGAAACCGCCCGCTCCTTTTATGAGATCATCGAGATCGAGGCGGAGCGCCTGCAAAAGCTGACCGACGATCTGCTCCAACTCTCCGAGATCGAGAACGGCACACCGGAGTCGGAACCCCCTCTCACCTCCTTGGCTGAGACGGTGGAAAAGGTCGCCGCCTCCCTTCAGCCCGAGGCGGATGCCCGGGGGATTCACCTGCATCTGTTCATCCCCTCCGAGCTTCAGGTACGCGCCCATCCCCGGCGGCTGTATCAACTGATGAAAAACCTGATGGAAAACGGGATCAAATACAACCGCGACGGCGGCGTGCTCAATGTCAGCGGGGCGGTCGAACGCGGTGTGGTGGTCATCCGGATACACGACACCGGGATCGGCATTCCACCCGAACACCGGGATCGAATTTTTGAACGGTTCTACCGGGTGGATAAGGGAAGAAGCCGGGAACTGGGGGGCACCGGGCTGGGACTGTCCATCGTCAAGCATATCGTCGGTCTGCACGGCGGCGATGTCAGCGTGGCCAGCGAGCCCCAGGTGGGGACGACCTTTACGGTTCGGCTGACGATGGAATAATATGGAAAAGGGGCTGCTGCATAAGGAATCCTTTTGCAGCAGCCCCTTGCATCCCTTGCGGGCCATACACGATGGCCCGCCTTTCGCGTTTTCGAGGCGAGAACCCGCCTTTTCCCATTTTCGATTATTCCTGGGGCGGCCGTTTCTGTGGATTTCCGCCGTAGGCGGCCCGAAAAGCCTTTACCGGCGGACCGGCACCCAAACCAGCATATCGCTTTCACCCCGGTTGGCGAAAGCAAAATAGGGGACAAAGGTCATCTCGACGGGCTCCAATTCCTTTTCCAAAGGACGGTATGGGTTTCCGGCTTCCGGGCGTTTCCGCCGCCAGCCCGAGGTTTTGATCACAGGCAGGGGAAAAGCCGGATGCCGCTCCACCCGGGTACCGGCCTCCCATTCGGCGTAGGTTTCGGGACGCCTGTCCAGAAGCAGGTCGTGGACCCTCCCCTGATGATCCGTTCCCTCCACGCAGTACACCACAGGGCCCCGCTGCAGGGCGGCTCGGCCCGCGTCGGCGTGGATCCGGGGATCGGCTTCCATCAAAACGGGAGGCATGTCGAGATCCAGATCCAGCATCACGTCGTCTTCCTCGCAACCAACCGTCACATACCCCTTTTCCGGGGCCGACGTGACCACTTGGCCGCCGCACAGCAGGGTATAGCGGCGGCACCATCCGGGGATGCGCAGGGCCGCTTGGAGGCCCCGGGCCCCGGTGATGTGCAGCCGGATCCGGCCTTCCGCCGGATAACGGGTTTCCTGCCGGAGGACGACTGCCTGCTCTCCCATCCGCCAGCGGGCGGTCCCTTCCATATATTGATGGATATAGAAAGTCTGGTCGTCATAGGTGATTCCATAATTGCCGATGGAGGCGATCAGCCGGGTGACATTTGGCGGGCAGCAGGAGCAGTCAAAGACCTCCACCCGCTGGGGAATGGGCAGCACCTCGCCGCCTTCCAGCGAACGGTCCCGGCCACGGCGATCCAGGTCGATCTCCAGGGGATTTTCGTAAAAGAAACTCCTGCCGTCCAGGGAAAGACCGGAGAGAAAGCCATTGTAGAGCACCCGTTCCACCGTGTCGGCATACCGGCCGTCGACTTCCAGAAGCAACATCCGCTGTGCGAACAGCACCAACGCGATCGCAGCGCAGGTTTCCGCATACGCCGTTGCGTTGGGAAGGTCGAAATCCTTGGTAAAGGCTTCCCCTGTCCGGGTGGAACCCACGCCGCCGGTGATGTACATGCGCTGTCCGACGATATTGTCGAACAGGGCGCGGCAGGCGGCCAGCAGTTCTTCGTCTCCGGTCTCGTAGGCCACGTCCGCCATGGCGCTGAACAGGTAGCCGGCCCGCACCGCGTGACCTTCCGCCGTCAATTGCTTACGGACCGGCAGATGGCTTTGCGTATAGCAGGAATGTTCCCACGCTGCCATACAGGCGGGGTCCTTGTCATTGTTGCCCCGTTGATCCAAAAACCAGCGGCTCAGGCGGAGATACCGTTCTTCGCCGGTGCAGCGGTAAAGCCTGACCAGGGCCAGCTCGATTTCCTCGTGTCCGGGTGTGGCGAACGGCGGGCTCTGGTCTTCCATAAAAATCTTGGCGATGCAGTCGGCATACCGGCACATGGACCGCAGAAACCGGTCCCTGCCGGTGGCCTCATAATACGCCACGGCGGCCTCGATCAGATGCCCTGCGCAGTATAGCTCGTGAGCCGACCGCTGCTGAAAACGCTTTCCCGGTTCGACGACAGTAAACCAGACATTGAAATAGCCGTCCTCCTGCTGATGGGTCACGATCTGTTCCACCAGTTCCTCCACCCGTTCTTCCAGCCAAGGATCCGGATGCTTACACAGGATATACGCCGCCGATTCGATCCATTTGGCTACGTCGGAATCGTAAAAGACATGGGGCTTATGCGGCATTCCCTCCTTCCAGTCGAACCGAAAGGAGGCGAATCGACCGGTTTCCTCAAAGCGTTTCCAGACATTGCGTATCGTGACCGTGCGGTTGATTTCCTGCCGGTCATGCCAAAATCCGTTGTCCAGCTCCACACAGGCAAAGGGGACACTCTGGTACTGGGTCATACTTCTTTCTTTCCTTTCTTTCCGTTGGATTGCAAACTCGGGCTTGTTTTGGTATTATCTTATCAAGATTTGTGCCGGCTGCTCAAGGACAAAAAAGAGGAAATAAGGGAGAAAATCCGATATGATCCAGCTTTTCGCCGATCCGGCCCTGCAGGTTTCCTATCTGTACAGCGGTTTGTTTTCCACCCAGGCGGAATGGACCCATCCCTGGCGCACCATCGACAGCTATGAAATTTTGTATGTGGTGGCCGGCGACGTGTATTTGGAAGAAGAGGGAGACCGGTATCATCTCAAGGAGGGGGATCTGTATCTGCTCCAGCCGCATGGCCGTCATGGAGGGTACCGGCCGAGCTGGGGCAGAACCTCTTTTTATTGGGTGCATTTCGTCACCGATCATTGGCCGGGGTTGGGCCTTGAGGCAGGCCTGTTGTCGGTGCCCGATTCCTACCGGTTTTCGTTGCTGTTTAAGCAGCTTCTTCACATTGCCAATACACCGGGGTATCCGGCCTATGCGCCCGACACCGCCCTGGCCCTCCTGCTCGCGGAACTGGCCGCTGCCGGCAAGGGTATGCGAAACGGGGACACGCCGCTGGTGTCGGAGATTGCGGAATGGATCCGCATCCACAGCCGGGATAAGCTGACCGTTCGGGAGGTGGCGGCCCAGTTTGGTTATCATCCCGATTATCTGTGTGTCCTTTTTCAAAAGGCGATGGGGATGTCCCTGAAAAGCTATATCAGCGGGGAACGCATCAAATTGGCGCAAAGCCTGCTGCTGACCACCGGAAAACCCCTCAAAGAACTGGCGGAGGAACTGGGATGGGAGAGCGAAAACGCCTTTATCCACTATTTCCGCTATCACACCGGCATGGGGCCGGCACGTTTCCGAAGTGCGTATCCCCATATCCATATGAACGACCGTTGAGGTCTCGCCAGACCCAGGGGAATTCCGGCGGCCGCGGATCCGATCCGATTTCTCCACAAAACGACGAATCCTAATCCGCCGTGACACGTGAATTTCTTTATTTGGCATTTCTTTTTGCCGAAATTGCAGAAAAGCCTTGAAAAACGGGCCGATCATCGCGTATAATAGAACAATCGAATTGTCAAATGGGAAAATGCGCGCGGCGTCGGGCTGCGCGGCAGACTATATGGGAGGGAAACCTTATGAAAAAGACACGTATTCTTTCGCTGGTTCTGGCCGGTGCTCTGCTGACGGTTCCGCTGGCGGGCTGCGGCGGGGCCGGGGGCAGTTCAGACAAAATCGTGATCGGCGGCCTTGCGCCATTGAGTGGGAGTGTCTCCCAGTACGGCAACGCCGTGTATCACGCCGTCCAGATGGCGGTTGATGACATCAACGCAAAGGGCGGGGTTCTGGGCAAGGACATCGAGTATATCTGCTACGATGAGAAGGGCGACTCCACCGAGGCCACCAACGCGTATGCCCGCCTGGTGGATGAGGACAAGATCGTGGCCCTGATCGGCGACGTGACCTCCGCCCCCTGCGAGGCGGTCGCGCAGCGGGCCGCCCAGGACAATCTGCCCATGATCACCCCGTCCGGCACCTCGGAGGTGATCACCTCTTACGGCGAAAACGTGTTCCGCGCCTGCTTCATCGACCCCTATCAGGGCCAGCTGATGGCTTCCTACGCCGCTGAAAAGCTGGATGCCAAAACCGCCGCCATTCTGTACGACAATGGCGACCCCTATTCCACCGGCATCGCCGACGCTTTTGAAGAGGCGGCCAAGGGGCTGGGCCTGACCATCACCAACAAAGAGAGCTATGCTTCGAAAAGCACCGACTTCAACGCCCAGTTGACTAAGATCAAAAGCGGCAATCCCGACGTGCTGCTCTTGCCGGTGTATTACAGCGACGTGGTGCTGATCGCGAAGCAGGCCAAAGACCAGGGCTTGACCGCCACCCTGTTGGGGGCCGACGGCTGGGACGGCGTCGCCGCCCAGTTGGACGAATCCAGCGCCGACGTGGTGGCCGGTTCGTATTTTTGCAGCCAGTACTCGGCGTCCAGCACCGACCCCGAACTGCAGGACTTCTTGAAAAGGTATAAGGAGAAATACAACGAGGAGCCCAATATGTTCGCCGTGCTCGGCTATGACTCGATGCAGATCATGGCCGCCGCCATTGAAGCGGCGGGGTCCACCGACAGCGACGCCATTATAGAGGCGCTGAAGGCCACCAATTACGACGGCCTGACCGGCAACACCACCTTTGACGACAAGCGCAACCCGGTCCGAAAGGCTGTTATTACCTCCTTCGATGGCCTGAACTATAAAGAGGTGGAGACTTACTCTATTAACTGAGATTCACGATAAGCATACGATTCAAAAAGAGGGTGCGGCACACCCTCTTTTTGGGTTGTCAGACCGAATTACATAAAAGTTGGAAGGTGCGGCAATGGATTTTATCACGCAGACCCTCAACGGGCTGGGGCTGGGCAGTATCTATGCGCTGGTGGCCTTGGGCTACAGCATGGTATACGGCATTGTTCAGCTCATCAACTTTGCCCACGGGGATATCATCATGGTGGGGGGATATGTGCTTTATCTGGTCCTGGTCAATCTGGGGCTGCCGCTTTGGCTGGCCATTGCCGCCGCGATCTTGGCCTGCACTGTGGCGGGCGTGGTGATCCAGCGGGTGGCGTATCACCGCCTACTGGTCCGCAACGCGGCGCGCATCTCGCTGCTGATCACCGCGCTGGGGGTCAGCATCTTCCTCCAAAACCTGTTTATGATCTTGTTTACCTCCAATCCGATTTCCATGCCCACTCTGATCGATTTCGGTACCCTGCAGTTGGGCAGCCTGGCGCTCCCGTCTAAAACCATGCTCAACATCGGCGTATCGGTCGTGATGATGGTGGGTCTGCAGCTTTTGGTCAACAAAACCAAGATTGGAAAGGCGATGCAGGCTACTTCCGAAGACGCGGGGGCGGCCAAGCTCATGGGCATCAACACCAATTATGTGGTGGCCTTCACCTTTGCCGTGGGTTCCGCCCTGGCGGCGGTGGGCGCGGTTCTCAACGCGAACACCTATCCCCGGATCAGCCCCGATATGGGGAACCTGCTGGGTCTGAAGGCTTTTGTGGCCGCCGTGCTGGGGGGCATCGGTTCGATTCCCGGCGCGATGCTGGGCGGCTACATACTGGGGGTGGCGGAGAGCCTGACCAAAGCCTATATTGACTCCAATCTGGCTGACGCGGTGGTGTTCGGCATCCTTATCCTGGTGCTGCTGATCAAGCCGACCGGCCTGATGGGCGCGAATCGAAAGGAGAAGGTGTGAGCCATGGGAGCGCTGAAGAAGAAAACCGGCGTTTACTATGGTGTGAACGCCGCTCTCACGGTGGTTGTGTTTGCGGTGCTGCTGGTTCTGATCGACAGCGGCACGTTAAGCCGATTCAATACCACCATGATTACCAATATGTGCATCAACGTGATTCTGGCGGTGAGCCTGAATCTGGTCACCGGCATCCTGGGCCAGCTCGTGCTCGGCCACGCAGGCTTTATGCTGGCGGGCGCCTATGCCGCCGCCCTGTTTACCAAAAACGTCGGTTTGCCCCTGAGCATCGGCCTTCCCATCGGACTGGTGCTGGGGGGATTGCTCGCGGCGCTGTTCGGCGTGGTGATCGGCATCCCCGCCCTGCGCCTGCGGGGCGATTACCTGGCGATCATCACCCTGGGCTTCGGCGAAATCATCCGGGTGGTGTCCATCAATTTGAAGATCACCAACGGCGCCATGGGCCTGGGAGGCATCGGGTCTCTGCAGACCCGGGACAACCCGGCGGGGATGTTCATCTACGCCTTTGCCATTGCGGCGCTGCTGATTTTCCTGAGTTTCACGTTCGGCCGGTCCCGGCACGGACGGGCTGTTATCTCGATCCGTGAGGATGAAATCGCCTCGGAGTCGATGGGGATCAACACCACCTATTACAAATTGTTTGCTTTCGTGCTGGCGGCGTTCTTTGCGGGAGTGGCCGGCGGCCTGGCAGCCCACCAGACCGGGATGATCGATCCTTCCAAGTACGATTTCAACCGCTCGGTGGAAATTCTCATCATGGTGGTTCTGGGCGGCATGGGTTCCATCACCGGCTCAGTGATTTCCGCCTCGGTGCTGACTTTGCTGCCGGAAGTCCTCCGGGGATTCGACCAATATCGGATGCTGGTGTATTCGATTATCCTGATTCTCGTGATGCTGTTCAAGCCCTCGGGGCTGCTCGGCCGGTATGAGATTTCGATTCCCGGTCTGGCTCAAAAATT